>Ga0307405_10001033_pt1 | contig 11274 bp, 11 predicted proteins | sample 322Cmetagenome_2_FD_203311 | JGI IMG/M metagenome (GOLD analysis project Ga0307405, IMG submission 203311) | Maize rhizosphere microbial communities from greenhouse at UC Davis, California, United States - 322HYB-C-1 | ecosystem: Host-associated > Plants > Roots > Rhizosphere > Soil | place...
CCCGTAAACCGGGGCTTTGCGGGGATCGGCAAAGCGGCAATGCCAGAAAAGCGGCAATCGGCTTCCGCTGGCTGCCGCTTTTCTGCCGCTTCTCAGGCGCGATAAGATCCAAACTGTGGACGGTGCTGTAAAAAAAACGGGAGCCCCTTGGGACTCCCGTTTTTTTACAACCCAAGCCAATCACTTGGCCTGGTAGATGATTCCCGGGCTGCACTGGACCATCTGGTAATGATCCGGCAAGCCGTTCAGCGCTTCGGAAGCGCCGAGAAACAGATAGCCACCCGGCTTCAAGGTGCTGTGGATACGCAGCAGGATGTCCTTCTTCACCTCAGCGGAGAAGTAGATCAGTACGTTGCGGCAGAACACGATGTCGAACTTGCCCAGGCTGGCGTAGCTGTCCAGCAGGTTGAACGAGCGGAACTCCACCCGGCTCTTGATCGGCGCCTTGACCACCCATTTGCCCGGCCCCTTCGCGTCGAAATAACGCTGCAGGCGATCGGGTGACAGGCCACGGCCGATGGCCAGGCTGTCGTACTCGCCGGTCTTGCAGTTATTGAGCATGGTCCCGGACAGGTCGGTGGCGACGATCTGCACGCCACCTTTCAACTGGCCGATGTTGGTCCGCTCGAATTCGTCGATGGACATCGACAGCGAATAAGGCTCCTGCCCCGACGAACAGGCCGCCGACCAGATCCGCAGGCGCTGGCCCGGACTGGCCTTGATCGCCGCCGGCAACACCTTGTTCTTCAATACTTCGAAGGGATAGGTGTCGCGAAACCACAAGGTTTCGTTGGTGGTCATGGCGTCCACGACCATTTCGCGCAAGCCACTGCGCGGCTGGGCCTGGATACGCTGGACCAGTTCGCCCAATGACTTGATGCCCTGTTGTTCCATCAATTTATTGAGACGGCTCGACACCAGGTACTGCTTGTTTTCACCAAGCAAGATGCCACAGGCTTTTTCCAGGAAGACCCGGAACTGTTCGAAATCCAAATTACCCGTAGACAAGATACCGCCTCTTTTCACTGTGTTGACTTGCCGGGCGCACAACGCGCCCGACCTTTAGCCTGCTGTCTTGATTCGTTCGACGACCCGGGAAGCCAGGTCGTCGGGCCGGAACTTGGCCAGGAAATCGTCGGCACCGACTTTCTTCACCATCGCCTGGTTGAACACCCCGGACAACGAAGTATGCAAGATGATGTGCAGCTTTTGCATGCGTGGGTCGCTGCGGATCTCCGATGTCAGCGTATACCCGTCCATCTCCGGCATCTCGATGTCGGAGATCATCATCAAGAACTCCTCTTCCGGTTTCTTGCCCTCGTCGACCAGGTTGCGCAGGTAATCCAGCGCTTGCCTTCCGTCATTCAGGGCGATCACCTCGACGCCGACCGTTTGCAGACAACGCGTGACCTGCTTGCGTGCCACCGAAGAATCGTCGACGGTCAGCACCCGCAAGGACACTGCCTTGTGCTGGGTCTCGGCATCTATCACGCCAACGGAGATGGTCTCCGGGGTCGGCGCCACTTCGGCGAGGATTTTCTCCACGTCGATGATTTCCACCAATTGGTTATCGACCCGGGTCACCGCCGTCAGGTAGTGATCGCGGCCGGTCCCCTTGGGTGGTGGATGGATCTCTTCCCAGTTCATGTTGACGATGCGCTCCACCGACCGCACCAGGAACCCCTGGGTCTTGGTGTTGTACTCGGTGATGATCACAAACGGATTGCTCTGGTCGAGCAACCGGCCGGAACCGGTCGCCATCGCCAGGTCGAGAATCGGGATGGTCGCTCCCCGGATATTCGCCACACCGCACACGACGGGACTGGATTTGGGCATCAGGGTCAGCTTGGGGCATTGCAGCACTTCGCGGACCTTGAACACGTTAATTCCATACAACTGTTGGCCATCGAGACGGAACAACAACAGCTCCAGGCGATTCTGACCGACCAGCTGTGTGCGCTGGTTTACCGAATCCATCACTCCCGCCATGCCCTGACTCCTACTCACGCTAATGTATCCGTCGCGCATTCATCACTAAACGGCACGGGGCTTGCTATTGAACCGGCATGAACGCACAAACGACATTTTCTCGACGCCTGACCACTCACTGCCGTCACTGGCTCGGTGCACTGCTGGCTGCCTGCCTGCTCGCTTCGGGCGGTCCTGCCCTTGGTGCTGCTGCGGTAACCTTGCCTGATCTCCTTATCGGCGTCACTCAGGGCTTTCTTGAGTTCACCGTAGAAGACTACCTGGCAACCAGTCAAACCGAAGGTCGCTACGAGATCGAAGTCAACCAGCTCGACCCGCGCCTGCGCATGCCGATGTGCGACAGGGAATTGACTGCCTCGCTGGAGAGCCCGGCCCGGCCGCTGGGCCGCGTCACGGTGAGGGTTCGTTGCGACAGCGCAGCGCCCTGGACCGTGTTCGTGCCTGCTCAAGTGCGCCTGTATCGGGAAATTGTCACCACCACCCGTCCGCTCAAGCGCGCCGGGATTGTCGAGCCGCAGGACGTGGTCTTGCGTGAACGCGACGTCAGCCAGATCAGCCAGGGCTTCCTGACCTCAGTAGATGAGGCCATTGGTCAGAAACTTGTCCGACCAATGGTCGCCGACCAAGTGATCACCCAGGTGCATCTGGAACAGGCCGAAGTGGTTCGCAAGGGCGATCAGGTGGTCATTACCGCTCGCAGCGGAACCCTGGCCGTGCGGATGCCCGGCGAGGCCTTGGCCAACGGCGGCATGCGTGAACAGATTCGGGTAAAGAACCTCAACTCCCAGCGAGTCATCAAGGCCCAGGTGATAGCGCCTGGCCAGGTAGAAGTGGCTATGTAAGAGGCCGCAAGGAGGGTAGACAGGCTGGCGCTTGACCTCGGTGTTCCCTAGACTGTGCCTTGTACAAGGCAAGCGCAGACGTGCGCTCGTTCATTTGAAAAATGAGCCTAAAGTTTTTTTGGGGATGGCCGAAAACATGGCAAGCGTCCAAATACCCAGAGGTTTTTTACCATGGTCATCGATTTCAATCGTTTAAACAGCTCCTCGCCCGTGACAGGCACAACGCGCACCAGCGCCAGCAAGGAAACCGTCGAAACCGACAAATCCAAGCCAGCCGACCAGGCCGCCACTGTCAAGAACGGGGAGTCGGTACACCTCAGCAATGAGGCTCAACAGTTGCAGAAGGTCACTGACAAGCTGCGCGATCAACCTGTCGTCGACAACGCCCGCGTGGCCGCGTTGAAAGCAGCAATCGCCGATGGCAGCTACCAAGTCGACAGCAACCGTGTAGCCAGCAAGCTGCTCAACTTCGAAGCCCAGCGCTAGGCCCCCGCCTACGCCAGGCTTTTGGACGCTCAAGACCCAAGGCCAGCCATGCACGACACTCATTTACTGCAATTGATCACCGACGACTTCGCTCCAGCGCAACAATTGCTGGAGTTGTTGCAGACCGAAGCCCTGGCATTACACGGGCGGGACATGCCGCTGCTGGAAAATATCCTGGCGCAGAAACAGGCATTGATCATTTTGCTCGACCAGCATGGCCGCAAGCGCAGCGAAATTCTCGCCAGCCTCAACCTGCCCGCCGATAACAGTGGCCTCGAGCAATTGGCCAGCCAATCGCCGATCGGCGATCAGCTGTTGTCGCAAAGTGCGGTGCTCAACGACCTGCTCAACCAATGCCAGGCCGCCAACGCTCGAAACGGCCAATCTATCCAGATGCAGCAGGCCGCTACCGCCAATCAGTTGCGCATTCTCAACGGCGGCGAAATCCCGACGCTCTATGACGCTCGCGGCTCGACCGCAAAAATGGTCAAGCACCGCCCGCTCAGCCAGGCATGAAGCGAACGATGCCGGCGCACTATCAACGCGCGATACATGCTGGCAAAATGCTGGCTCTTTGTAGTCGTATTTTGCCTGGAGATTGACCCACCGTGTTCAATGCCTCAAACGCGGATGATGCTCCGCAGCCGCCCAAGGTCCTCACCACCCCTCTGGAAATCTCCGGCAACCTGCGGATGCTGCAAGACAGCCATGACCCGCTGATCATCACCTTTCATGAGCGCAGCCAGCGGTTCCAGAGCTACCTGGTGGATGTCGATCGCGACAGCAACACCATCGCCCTGGACGAAATGATTCCTCGGGACGGTGAACGTTTCCTGCTAGCCGGCGAGCCGTTTCGCGTCGAGGGTTTCCATGACGGCGTGCGCATTGCGTGGGAAGGCAACGGCCCGCTGACCATCCAAGAGTCGAGCGACGGCCGCTGCTATCGCGGCGCCTTGCCTGAAGAAGTGGTTTACCACCAGCGTCGCAACGCCTTCCGGGCCGCATTGAAACTGGCGCAACTGGTGAACGTGGAATTGGGTGGTGACAAGCTCAAGTCTCCGGTCAACGGCAAACTGCTGGATATCTCCGCAACCGGCTGCAAGCTGCGCTTCGACGGCGACATCACCGAGCGGCTGCAACTGGGCCAGGTTTACGAACGCTTCATCGCCGCCCTGCCGTTCGGCAACATGACTGCACCGGTGGAGCTGCGCTACCTGCATTTCGAAGAGCGGATCAACACCACCTTCGCTGGCGTGCGCTTCCACAATATCAGCGGCCTGGTACAGCGCCAGGTCGAACGCTTCGTGTATCAATTGCAGCGTGAAGCCCGTCGGTTCGATAAAGACGATTTCTGATTTTCGCGCGCGCTACATAAAAAAACGGGCAATCCCTTGCAAGGATTGCCCGTTTTTTATGCCGGCCTCAAGGCCTGGCCTGGGTGAAATCGGAGGGAGGCGGTTGGTCATCGGCGCCTTCGGTGACCGGCTCGAGCTCTGGCTCCGCCTCGACGTCCGGATCGGGCGACATCTGCATCTGCTCCTGCACCACCTGCTCGTCGACCCGCGGATCAAGGCACGCCACCAGCGGTGAGCTGGTCATGTTGTCCGGCATGGCCACATGGTGCAGAGGAGCGTCATCGACCTGGTGCAGATTGGTGACCGCTTTCGGCCGGATCCGCCACACCAGTACCAACGCAAACAAGGCGAAGAAGCCATAGAGCATCTGGCTGCCGAACAGCTTCATCAGCACACCCGCCACCAACGGGCCAATACTCGCGCCAACGCCGTAGGTCACCAGCAGCATCGCCGTGAGCGACACCCGGCGATCCCCTTCAACGTGGTCATTGGAAAACGCCACCGCCAATGGGTACAGGCAAAACTGCACCAGCGAACAGCAGAACCCCGCGACGAACAACACTTCCAGCGGCACCTTCGACAAAATGGCCAGCGGCAATGCACACACCACCAGGGCCAGTGCGAAGCATCGGATCAACAGGGCTCGATCATAACGATCCGACAGCCAGCCCAACGGCCATTGCACCAGCAGGCCGGCAAAGATGCAGCTGCCCATGAACAGGCCGACCTGCTCGGTGCTCAGGCCCTGCTGGGAGGCGTACAGCGGCGCCAGGCCGTAGAAAGAGCCAACGATCAGCCCGGAGCCCAACACCGTGGTCAGCGATTGCGGCACGCGCTTGATAAAGAAGCGCGGCTCCATGGGGGCCGGATGCAGCGGAGCCGGGTGGATCCGCCGGGTCAACGCCACTGGCACCAGGCACAGGGCGAAACACAAGGCCACCAACATCAGCAATTCCAGCCCCAGGGCCGGATGCATGACCAGGATCAGTTGGCCCAGCACCAGCCCCAGGTACGAAGCGATCATGTAGCCGCTGAACACCACCCCGCGCTGCTTGGCATCGGCCTGTTCGTTGAGCCAGCTTTCGATGACCATGTACTGGCACATCATGCCCAGGCCGACAATCATCCGCAGCACGATCCAGGCCGGCAGCCAGTCCACCAGGCCATGGCCCAAGACCGCCGCGCCGACAATCCCGGCACAAGCCGAATAGGCGCGAATATGCCCGACGCGCGCAATCAGCCGGTGGCCGATCTTGCCGCCCAGCACCAGGCCGAAATAGTTCGCGGCCATCAGCGCACCGACCCACAGGCTGTCCACGTTGTCGGCGGCCAGGCGCAGGGCCAGGTAAGTACTCAAGAGGCCCGAGCCGATGAGCATCATCAGCGAGGCGAAATAAAGCGCTCGAAAAGGTTTCCAGATTTGGCGCATCGGCGTTCCGAGCGGCTCCTTGAGGTGAGTAAGGGCTATCGTTCGAAGATAGCCCGAATGCGACGGTTCGTTATGCCTGGGCCGCCAAGACGCGCCGCTCCCAGGGCGTGATTTCGTCAAAGAAACTGGTCAGTTCCAGGGTCTTCGAGGCAATGTAGCCTTCGATGAACTCGGTACCGAACAGTTCCTTCGCCAAGTGGCTACGCTTGAGACGCTCAAGGGCTGCATGCAAGGTACATGGCAAGGACAGATTGTCCGGCACTTCGAATTCGCCCTGGATCGCCGCGTCTGGTTCCAGGCGATTTTCAATGCCATGGAGTCCCGCCGCCAAGCTGGCGGCAATCGCCAGGTAAGGATTGGCGTCGGCCCCCGGCAAACGATTCTCGACCCGCCTGGCCACCGGCGGACTCGCAGGAATGCGCAACCCGGCCGAACGATTGTCATGGGACCAGCAGGCATTGTTTGGCGAGGCAAATGGATGGCAGAGGCGGTGATAGGAGTTCACGTTCGGCGCGAACAACGCGGTGAAATCCGCCATGCAGGCCTGCTGTCCGCCAATGAAGTGCCGAAACGTTGCCGTCGGCTCGCCCGCCTCGTCGCTGAACACATTACGACCACTGCCCAGCTCAATCACGCTCTGGTGAATGTGCATCGAACTGCCCGGCGTCCGCGCCAGCGGCTTGGCCATGCAGACCACCGTCAGGCCATGCTTGAGGGCCACTTCCTTGAGCAGGTGCTTGAACAGGAATGTCTGGTCAGCCAGTTGCAGAGCATCGCCGTGGAGCAGATTGATTTCGAACTGGCTGACGCCCATTTCATGCATGAATGTGTCGCGCGGCAAGCCCAATGCTGCCATGCATTCATAAACTTCAGTGAAGTACGGACGCAGACCGTTGTTGGAACTGATGCTGAACGCCGATTGACCATCTTCGCGCCGACCGTCCAGGCCCACCGGCGGCAGGAATGGCTGGGCAGGATCCGGATTGGCGGCGAACACAAAGAACTCCAGCTCCGTCGCCACGACCGGCGCCAACCCGAGCGCGGCATACCGAGCGATCACGGCCTTGAGCTGGCCACGCGTCGACAAAGGCGAGCTTTCACCGCTGAGTTCGTCGGCATCGCAGATCGCCAAGGCGCGTGGCGGATGGCTCCACGGCAAGCGATGAATCTGCTGCGGATCGGGCACCAACGCCAGGTCGCCATCGTCACTGCCATAAAAGCGCGCTGGCGGATAACCGCCCATGATGCATTGCAGCAGCACACCCCGCGCCATCTGCAACCGCCGGCCTTCAAGAAAGCCCTCGGCGCTCATTACCTTGCCCCTGGGTACGCCATTCAAATCCGGCGTGACACATTCAATCTCATCAATGCCCGTCAATCGCTGTGCGAGTGAACGCTGGCCATCGGTCGTCATGACGCAATCCTTGTTGTGTGCGAGCCGCGAACGGCAACCCGTACAAAATAGGCTCCGGCTGTTCGGAATATCAAGCATCCCGAGACAATAAACATCTGACATCGAACCCATAGGGTTCTGTACCGACCGAAGATTGGCTCAGGGCAGATAAAGCCTGAACACTCCACCGCCCAGCACACCGCCGTTGGCAATCTCGGTACGCCCGCTCAAGCCGCCGCGCTGGTGCAGCGCGGCGATCCTGGCGGCGAAATACAAGCCCAGCCCAGTGCTGCCACTGCTGTGGTTGATGCCTTGCACGTATTCGGCCTGACGCTCGATCATCTCGGCCGGATAGCCTTCGCCGTCGTCATTGATCGTCAGCACCAACTGCCCGGCCTCGTCGCTCACGCTGATCAACAATGCCTGGCGCCCGTGGCGAATGGCGTTGTTGATCATGTTGTCGAGCACCGAAGCAATCAACTCGCGATCGAAGAAACCCAACGGGCTCAGCGGATCGACCTCATAGGTGGCCATGATCCCGCGACTGCGGAATACATCCTGATGACCGGCCAATTGCGCTTCAATGAAGTCATCCAGCTCGTGGTAGGCCGGATGCAGCGGCAGCTGATTGACACCCAGCTTGTACAACCCGAGCAACTGCACCAGCAGGCCATTGAGGTGGGCAAACTCGAACTCGATCACGCCCTGCTCCGAGGTCTGCCGCTCAGGCTCCGGCAAGCGCTCGAGCCATTGCGTGTGGGCCTGCATGAGCAAGGTCAGGGAGTTTTTCATGTCATGCACGGTAGACGCGATCACCGTGGAAAAATCGAGCGCCTGTTCGCTGTCATTCATCGCCAAATGCCTTGCTCCGCAGTTTCTGATAACGCGCATGACGCGCATCGGTGTCGGGCATCATGCCCACCAGTTTCAGGCAGGCGCGACACTCCTGCAGCAACTCCGATTCCACGCTGGTATCAGTGCCGTGCAGCAGGGATTGCGCCATATTCAGGGCAATACTGATGTTCTTCGGTTGCATCTTCAGGGCACGCCGGAACAGCTCCCGCGCCTCGGGCAATGCGCCGGTCTTGTAGACGCGCACGCCTTCGCGGTTCAGCTCGGCGGCGGCGTTGCCCTGGTTGAGGATATTCGGATCGTCGGTGAGCTTGGCGATGCCCTGCATCACGGCCGGATCATCACCGTAGATTTCCGCGCAGTTCTTGAGCATCGACTCGCCGGCACTGGTCTGGCCGAGCATCTGCAACTGCTTGGCCACCAGCAACGCTGCTTCGGCGCTCATGAATTGTTCCATGCCATCGAGACGCTGCAAGGCTTGCTCGGTGAGCTTCTCGGCGGTTTCGGCATCGTTGAGCAACAGGCTCGTTGCTTTCATCAGCCGCGCTCGAACCTGCAGGCCCGGATCGCTGGGGTTGTCCTTTGCAACCGCGCTGAGCGTGGTATTGATTTCGAGCCTAGTCCGGGTGTCGAGGCCCTTTTCGCTGCCCTTGCTGATCAAGGCATGGGCCAGGCCAAGGTTGCTTTCCGGATCCTTGAATCGCGATTGCGCGCCCTGCCCAACCGCCTGGCGATAGGCTTTGGACGCGGTCTCGTAATCCTCGTTGGTCATCGCCAACTTGCCCAACAGGGACTGCCGACGCACCGCCAACGGCGACAGGCGCACCGCTTCTTCCAATATGTTCTGGGCTTGCTTCGTGTCGCCCTCGGCCACCAGCACATCGGCCATGCCGTCATACAGGGCCGGCATCATCGGGAAGACTTTCAGGGCTTTTTCATAGACAGCCTTGGCTTCGCCGATCTGCCCGCGCTTGAACAGCAATTTTCCCAACCCCGCATAAGCCCATGGCAACGGGCGATCAGCGATGATGGAGTTGTACAATCGCTCAAGGGCCTCGTTCTGATTCAGGTCGCGCAGCGCATCGGCCCGATAACGCAGGCACAGCGGCCCGTAGCGCGGGTCCTGCTTGCACAGAGCGATGCAAGCATTGAGCACTTCCATCGGCTTGCCGCGATCGAGCGCCTGCAGGATCGGCTTGAGCAACGTCTTGCGCTGCTCCAGGCGCTCCAACCGCTGGGCCAGGCCGGAGCGATTGAATGGTTTGGTCAGGTACGCATCCGGCTCATGTTCCAGGGCACTGAGCACCATTGCCTGGCTGGTCTCGGCAGTCACCATGAGAAAGACGCTCTCATGGCTGATCAACTTCTCGACCATCAGGTCTTCCAGCACCTGCTGGCCATTCTTGCGCCCGTCACCCAGGTGATAATCCTGCAAGATGAAGTCATAACGCTTTTGCGAGCACATGCGCAGTGCCACTTCACCGGTGTCGGCGGTGTCCACGTCCTTGACGCCCAACTCCCGCAACATCGACCGAACGGAGCTGCGGAAATCCGAGAAATCATCGACGATCAGAAAACTTTTTTGGTGGTACGCCAGCATCGAGGATGTCCAGGCAAATAAGAAAATGAACTCAATGGCAAAACAAACGAAACATCGCCTCCACGGCCGGCGAGGCGCGCAGATGATAGACACCCACGACGCATACCGCGAGCCGTTCCAGGACGCAGGGACGTCAGGAAAGGAGACTCATCGGGTTATCGGCCGCAAATGGCGTTCCGTTAAGGAGATCGTAGGGGGGTTGCAGGACTGCGGGATAATAAAATGGTGTCCCAGGGCAGGTTCGAACTGCCAACCTTCCCCTTAGGAGGGGGATGCTCTATCCAATTGAGCTACTGAGACATGGGTCGACCACGAGAAACGCGGTGCGTTGGACGGCGAGCATGTTAACGGCCACTCTCGCGTTTGTCATGTCGTCGCTGCCTTTTAAGTGTAGGCAAATGGTACGACGCAGGCGTCGCGCCGAGGGAAGACCGCGTAAATACAGCACCATTCATCCATCCCGGACCTGCCGGCCTAGTAAATCGGCATTTTGCCACTATCCTGTACAAAACAAGGACGGCAGGCGTTTTGTTGCGTACCGGTTATCCGCCCAACGGTATGGCACAACGACACGATGCAGTGGTCACAATTGCGGAACCTGTATGTTTTTTCAAACCAGTCCGCATTTTTTGATGAAGGGTACTGGCATAACGCCTTTACCCGGATCAGAATTTGTCACAGAATTGGCGCCAATGATCTGGCAATTTTGAGGCATGATGCGGGCCTCTTAACAATTCAGGTTGAACATTTGGCTGCGGGTCTTGTCCTATCGACATCCTGCGGCCAATCCCAGAACCGCTCCCCTGAACTAACCGGTTAAATAAATATGCGCCCAATGAAACAGGCAATTTATTCCAGCCGTACGGCTGACAAGTTCGTCGTACGTCTGCCAGACGGAATGCGGGAACGCATTGCCGAGGTGGCTCGTAATCATCACCGCAGCATGAACTCCGAAATCATCGCGCGCCTAGAGCAAAGCCTGATTCAGGAAGGTGCATTGGGTGAAGAGTTGAGCATGCGCCTGGACAGCCCGGAGCTGTCGCTGCATGAGCGCGAGTTGCTCCAACGCTTCCGACAACTTTCCCATCGCCAGCAGAACGCCCTCGTTTCGCTGATTGCTCATGATGCCGAAATGGCCGCGGACGCGTCCTGATCGAGGCAAAGATATTAAAGCCAGCCTAGCGCTGGCTTTTTTTTGTCCGGTGTCTCGTCCTGAATAAGGTTTACACCTTCTGACCTATCCTCAGGAGGAACCAATGGATTCAGGAAAGAAGCGCAGTCAGCGTGATTACACGCTGAGCTTTAAATTGGCGGTCGTCGATCAGGTT
>Ga0307405_10001037_pt1 | contig 11267 bp, 13 predicted proteins | sample 322Cmetagenome_2_FD_203311 | JGI IMG/M metagenome (GOLD analysis project Ga0307405, IMG submission 203311) | Maize rhizosphere microbial communities from greenhouse at UC Davis, California, United States - 322HYB-C-1 | ecosystem: Host-associated > Plants > Roots > Rhizosphere > Soil | place...
CGACCGTACGGGAGGCGCCGCCCGCGAGCCATCGGGAGGATGCGATCCGGTGGTGCGTCGAGCTGTATGAGGCCACGGGGAAGATGCCGAGCGGGCCCGAACTCGCCGTGAAGTTCCCGACGCACCCGGGGAACGCCCGCAAGTGGATTGGGGCGGCGCGTTCGCGCGTCAAGGTGTCGTAGAGCATGACGGCGGCCCCGCACCTCCCCCTGGTGCGGGGCCGCCGTCGTTCCCCCGGTTATCCCCCCGAATCCGGTTGCCCGTCCCCGTCCTCATCGGGTGGGACGTGTGCGGCCGCTACGTGGCCCTGAATCGGTCCGAGGACGACACCGGCCAGTCCGACCCACAGCGACACCTTGGAGTCCGCCAGAACGCCGTACGCGGCGAGGAGCGCGGCAACGTACGGGATGGACAGGTAGAGCCGCCTTCGGGTGTGGTTCGCGATGTGCTGGAAATCGAGTTTCGGCATTGCTCTATCCCCCTTTGAGGCTGAGCACGGCGACGACGACGCCCGCGAGCGCGATGAGCGTACCGGCGCCCGGCACGGCCCACACCCTTCGTTCGAGCTGGGCGAACCGGGCGTCATCCCCCTCGCGCTCGGTGCGGCGCTGCTCGCGCACCTCACGCTCGGATTCGAGGTGGGCCGCTAGGAGCGTTTCGGTGCGCACGAGCGTCGCGGCCATGTCGGCGACTTGGGCGTAGAGCTGGCCGCCGTCGATGATGGTGATGGTGGCCGCCGACGCCTGCTGTGCGGGTCGGTGGCCGTTGGCCCCGGACATCGCTACTTCGATGCCGTGACGGTGCCCTTGACGGGCGGGAACTGGATGGTGACTTCGGTGGGCGTCTTGCCCGGCGGCACCGGATTCGCCGTGAGGAACTTCGCCACCGCGGCGTCGACTTGCGCTTGCGTCGGCGCCACCGGTGTCGGCGCGGCCTGTTCGAGCCCCATGAGGTGCCGCGCGACATCGGAGGTGATCCGGCGCCCGTCATATGCCGACGGCGACTTGACGATGTTCTTCCACCACCAGCGGAGCGCGGCGGCGAACTCGTCGCCGTAGTCGTTGTCAATGCCGAACTTCGGGAGGGTGGCCCCCCGGTCGATGACGAGACGCTGGAAAAAGCCGACCCACGTTCCCGTGTCGCCGTGCTCGGGCAAGTTCTGTTCCATGGTTCCCTCCATGTAGTCGGCGAGGCTCTGGCCGGACAGGAGCGACACGAGGCCGCGCATGGCCTCGATGTCGTCCACGAACGGCGTGAGGAGCCCGATGTGCTCGTGCCAGGTGTGCGAGGTGTCGGAGGAGCCCGACCGGTAGGGGCCGTCGGGGGAGTCTTTGAGGCGCCCGACGACGGTGTGGCCGTCGGTGGTGCCGTAGAACTCCTTCACGCACCGCATACGGGGGTCACGGCGGGCGGCGCCGTCGAGGAGCCGCCGGGTGATCGTGCGCATCCATGTGGAGTTCATGGTGAGGTCGATGGCCCGCGCCTTGTCGCGCGGCGGCTCCCGGTCGATGGCGTACCGCACGGAGTAGTTCGACGGCCAGCGCGCGAGGTTCGCGAGCACGGTGTTGTGGTAGCCGGACTTGTCGGCGTAGATGCCACCGAGGCGCACCCCGGGGATGGCGGCGAGGAGCTGTATCCACAACCACCACATTTCGGCGGTGATGCGGGACGGGTTCGGGTTCGGGTCGGCCATCACAACCCCTTCGGGTTGGGCCCGGCGTCGCGGAGCTGGTCGAACTCGGCGGCGTCGAGGACGGTCACGGGACCGTCGGCGCCGGTGCGGACTTCGTACCGGTCGGGCTCACCGGCCGGGCTCACCTGCCTCGCGTAGAGGTCGCGGTCCACATCGAACGCGTGCCACTCGTGCTCATCCATAGCGCCCCCCGGTGCCGTTGTCGTGGCGCAATCCTACCGTCTATTGTCGCCGACCCGACAGATACTCACGGCCCGTGTTCGCTCACCCGTTCGCTTATTGCGTGCGCTCCACCGCGATCCACCCCGACGTGTATTGCGTGGCGGGGGGGTTGTCGGCGAAGAGGATGCCGGTGAACCCGGACTGAGTGACGTTGTACGCGCCGACCTCCACAATCTCACCGGGGGACGCGAACAGTTGCGGGATGAGCACGACCGCGGGCGGCGAGTCGAAGGGGCGGGCGAACGTGACCGCTTGGGAGCCGAGCCACCCGGGGGAGTCGTAGAAGATGTCGTTTTTCGAGCGGAACACGGCGCGGACCATGGCGACGCGCCCGGCTTGGATGTTCGCGGGGAGGGCGCCGAGCGTGGCAACGATGGCGTTGTAGTCGGCTTCGATGCGGGTGAGTTCGGCGGCGATGGCTTCGGCGAGGAGCGTGCCGGGGAGGTCGGCGTTGATGGACCACCCTTCGATGTCGCCGGGTTCCTCTACGGGGAGGCCGTAGAGCGGTTCGTTGCGCATGGCCGTCCCTTCACTGTGTCTGGTCGGAGGCTATCCAGAACACGCCGGTGGCGGTGCTGGTCTGTCGGGCGAGGTTGAGGGTGCACAATGCCGACGTGGGGCCGGACACCGACGCCTCGATGACGACGCCGGGCACGGTGGTGTTCGGGGTGACCACCACCGCGGGCGTCGAGCCGAAGGCTTGCGCGAAGTTCACCACGACGGTGCCGCGGAAGTAGTTGGCGTTGTAGAACGTGTTCACGATGTTCGTGGCCGGGGTGATGCTGGCGGCGCCCGCTTGGATGGACGTGGGGAACAACCCGAACTGGTCGGTGAGCCCTTGCACGAGGTTGTCGAGGCGCCGGAGCTGGGCGGCGACGGCTTCGGCGAGCACGGGTTGGGAACCGTCGGGGCCGCCGGTGAGCGACCACCCCGGAAGGTCGGAACCGGCCTCGTAGGGAAGGCCGTAGCTTGACTCGAACGGCATGGTGCGCTCCCTATGTCCAGGTGCCGGGGGTGCCGCCCGCGGTGCACAGGTGCCACACCCCGGCGGAGTCGATCACGGCGTCACCGGTGTCCCACGTCCCCGCCGCCGGAGCGCCCGGGGTGGTCATGCGACCGCAGAAATTGACGGCTTCGGCGTCGTTCTTGCCGCCTAGCTTCGCGTAGAAGTCGGTGTTGTGCACGAACTGTTCCGACGTGTACACAGTGGAGCCGAACGTGACGACGCCGCCGTAGGTCACGCCTCCGGCGTGCCAGCGCTGGCGCTGTGTCTCGGAGCCGGTGAAGTTCGCGCCGCCCCACGCGGTCACGACGACATCGCCCACGGTGTCGAAGTCGACGGCACCGCCGGAGGAGCGGGCCCGCCACCCGTTGAGCCCGTCCGCTTTCTTCACGGTCAAGTCGTCATCGATGAGCGTCACGTCCCCGCCGACGACGCCGCCGGTGGCCGGGTAGGCGCCGATGGCGGCCGGGGTCACCGGGTCCGACCCGGCGGCCGCGTGCGACGCCGCGTGGGCCGTCGGCGTCCGCGAGTCCGACAAGCGCGGGTCGGTGGTCACCACGAGGTTCGCGGTGTTCGCGATGCCGTGCACGGCCGTGGTCGCGCTCGTGTGGGCCGCCAGCGCCGCGGAGGCGGCCGCGGCGTTGCTCGTGACGGTGCCCGCGAGGGAGGCCACGTCGGCGTCGATGACTTGCGCGAGAATTTGCATGTCGCCGTCGGAGCCGCCGGTGAGCGACCACCCCGGTTGGTCGGCGGCCGTCTCGTAGGGGTATCCCCGGTTCGTGGTCGGCATCGCGTTGTCCCCCTTATGCTTCCGGCGGGTCGGTGAGCGGCGGTTTGATGACTTTCCCGATGATGTACCACGAGGAGAGCTTGCCTTCGGGTGCCCACCCTTCGAGGATCACGATATCCCCGGCGTCGTAGTCCACCGCCGCCGTCACGGTGAGGAGCGGCATGTTGGTGTACACCTCGCCGCGCCATGACACCGAGTTCTCCAGTGTCTCGGAGTCCCACGTGAGGATCGTGGCTTGCGACCGGCGCGCGCCTTGCGCTTTGTCGGGCGCCTTCGCGAGGATGCGCGCCAGCATCGAGGTACGGCGCTTGCGTCGTTGGGCCATTATTCCACCCGCATGTACGTCGTGGTCTGGTCGCGGGTGTCGATACCCGCATCGGTGGACGCGTCGAACGGGAGGTCGAACGTGTCGATGACGTGGACTTCGCGGGTGCCGTCGTCGTAGATGAGCCGGATGGGCATGTACGGGCGTAGCGCCGGGTTGGGCACCACCGACACCGACACGGAGTAGGGGGCGCCGAGCGAGCGTTTCAGCATGGCCGCCGCCGCCGAGCGGGCGCCCGACCATGTGGTGATGAACGGGGACGCGTACCGGCGGGGGATCTTCCCGAAGGGGCCGCCCCACCGCGTCGGCGAGGTCGGGCCCGCGTCGTAGGCGACGGCGAACACGGGCGGCGTGTCGTCCATGCCCTCGCCGAAGGCGGCCACGGCGTTGTACACGCCGACGCGGGTGAGGCTCCGCCGCGGTTGCACCATGGAGCCGCGGCGCCCGGCCCGGATGGTCCACACCGGTTCGTCGGCATCGGGGATGTCGGCGAACCGGAGGATGCCGCGCTCATCGAAGTAGACGAACTGTCCGAGCGAGTCGGCGAGGTCGGACAGGCCGTCGTAGCGGTTCTCCTCCACGGTGATCTGTCTGCCGAGGACCGTGGCGCCGGAGTCGGAGTCGAACTCGATGACCGCGAGCGGGTACACGTCGAGCACGAGCGTTTCGACCATCGCTTGGACGGTGGTGCCGGGCTCGAACACGAGCGGGGTGATGAGTTCGGATTCGATGAGCGTTGCCATGCGGTCATCGAGGGTGATGGCGATGGGCCCTTTGGCGGCGTTCTCTTGTGTGTCGGTGGTGACCCGGAAGTAGCCCATGGGGGACCACGCGGTGCCGCCCGCGCCCGTCTCGACGCCGCGCGCGAGGAATATCTCGCCGCCGAACACGGTGATGAGTTCGTTGGTGGGGCCCGGCCACGGGGCGATGACGGTGATGGAGCCCGACGCCCACACGTCGGCGGTGGCGTCGAACTTGACGTTACCGCCGGTGACCTGGACGGGTTCGCCCACGGGGTCGGTGCCCGTCTGCCACGAGGTCGGCGCGATGGCCGCGAAGCGGGCGGTGTGGGAGCCGGAGGTGAGTTCGCCGAACAGCGCTACATCGCTCATGACTCCCCCATGAGCGCGTCATACACGGTGTCGGGCGCGATCGTGGCGCCCCACAGCTCGGCCCACGTGGACCATTCGTCCCACACTTCGGCCCACGTGTTCACCATTTGCCACAGCACATCCCACGTCATATGCGCGGGCAGGATGAGGCTCGACGGGGCGGCGACGCGCACGAGCGGCACCACCCACATCCACGCCCGCTTGCCGACCAGCGGCCGCGACTGGACGCTATCGCCGCGGGCGTACCACCCCGACGGCGTGAGCGCGGCGTTGGCGCACCCGGTGGCGTCCGCGTCCGGCGGCGACTGGAGGAGGAGCGGGGAGCCGAACGTGAGGAGCGCGGTGACGGCCCGGTTCTGCTCCATGGAGTACGTCATGAACGTGAGCGTGGTGGCCTCCGTGGACCCCACGTCCTCGATGCCGACCGGGAGCGGCGTGCCCTTCACGTCGAAGATGCCGTTCCGGGCCCGGCGCGTCATCGGCCCCGTGAGCGGGCACCCGATGTTGATGTTCAGCGACGGGTACGCGATGGACTTGAGCCACACGTCATCCTGTACCGGCGTCACCGCCGCCTCCGCGGCCGCGGCCGCGGGAACGTTCATCACGATGAAGTTGTCGAACAGCTGGTCAATGGAGTCGCTGGTGATGCCCGATATGCCGAGCCCGACCGTGCCCGACGCCCACGCCACCGATGAAGCGGTGACGTGCCACGTGTTCGGCTCCGGGTTCACCAGGTTCCACGCCCGCGCCTCGATGACGGTACCGACGGTGCGCGCGCGGATGCGCCAGCGCTGGCCGGGTTGCCACGTGGGGAGCGTGACGGTGGCGACGGTGCCCGCGCCGTTGATGGTGATGGTGGCGAGCCGCGTGCTCGCCTCGATGAACACGGTGATGATGTAACCGTCGTCCTGGTCGGTGGTCCCGTGAAGGAACATCAGAATTTCGGCTTCATCGTTGGGGCCCGCGTCGATGTCGGGCATGTAGAAGTCCATGCGCGCGTCGATGTCGTCCAGGTTGACATTCAAGTAGCGGCTGTGAACGGTGAAGGTACTGGCGCGCAAGACAGCGCGCCCGGCGCCCGATCGGACCTCCCACACGCCGGTCGTGGCGCTGTCGGGGTGCATGAGCCACGGTTGCCCGGTGTCGGTGGAGCCCCATGCGTCGAAGTTGCCGAGGATGGTGGCGGTGCCGTTCACTGTCCAGGTCATGCCGGAGTCGATGAAGTTGGTGGTGCCGCTGGCCTGCTCTCCGAAATGAGGGCTGGATACGGCGGTGCCGTTGATGCCGTTGCGGACTTCGGCCATGACGACGGTGCCCGTCGCACGGTCCCCGGCGCCGTTGTTCGCCGAACCCACTTCGAGCGGCGATGTGCTCGCGAAGAGGTTGCCGGTGGTGCCGGAGGTGGCGGCGCCCATGGGCTCCCATGAGCCGGGTTGCAACACCGGTTCGTTGCCGATGTAGAACGTGATGAGGCCGGTGGCGGCGACGCGGGTGACGCGGACGGCGATGAGTTCACCGTCTGATCTCCCGGCGTCGTAGAGGTTGATGGCGGAGGTGGCGGTGAGGCCGGTGCTGCCGTTGATGGAGTAGATGAGTTGCACGTTGCCCGTGGCATTGACGCGGATGCCGTAGGAGCGCTGGCCGCCGGTGGTGACGTACTTGGCGATGATGGTTTGCAGTCCACCGGTGGAGTAGTCCGCGAAGGCGATGACGGCGCGGATGTCGATGTCACCGGTGATGTCGAGTACGGCAGTGTCCGGTGTGGAGGCGTAGGAGCCCGATGCGCCTGTGAGCACGAGGCCGCCGGGCCCGGTGTCGCGCTCGAACGTGTCGGACACGGCGGGCGCGACCAGCTCGTAGAGGTTTTCGACGTTCGGCGCGAACTCGTAGTCGTACACGATGGTCACGCCGCCGTCGGTGATGTTCGAGGCGCCGCGGACGGGCACCCACGTGGTGCCGCCGTCGATGGACCGCTGGATGGAGTACACCACTTCGGGGTCGAGGTCCCCCGCTTCGAGCTTGACGCGCGAGAAGTCTTCCAGGTAGACGGCGGTGAGTGTCGGCATGGTTACCTCGTTCCCGACCCGATACGGGCGTCGTGCGCCACGGCGTCGTCGTGCTGCTCTATCTGTACGTCGATGATGTCGGTGAGTTCGCGGTCCCCGATGAACACGCGGACCTCGATGCCGCCGCCGAGCCCGGCGCCGACGGTCATGGACGACGCGCGCGAGATAGCGTCGGCGAGCGCGCCGATGCCGCGCGAGGAGTCCAGGGGGAGCACCATTTCCTTCGGGTCGAGCTGGGCGAGCGGCGAGGAGTTCCCGGTGAAGCCGCCGACGGCGAGGCGCGGGATGGACGGGATGATGTCGGCGATGTGGAACGTGGCGCCGCCGATGCCGGGCACCCAATCGGGGATGGAGAACGGGCCAATCTCGATATCGATCGAGTTCCACCCGGAGGCGAGCGCGTTGTAGGCGCCCTTCACGGCGGTCCAGATAGAGGACAGCGCCGTCTTGATGGCGGAGACGCCCGTCTTGAATTTGTCGACCACGCCTTGGAAAGCGGACTTTACCGAGTTCCACGTGTTGGAAAGCGCCGTCTTTACTGATGTGGCCGCATTCTTGAGTGGCGTGAAAACGTTATTCTTGATAAAGTTTCCGGCCGTCTGGAATGCCTGTCCGAGTACCTGGAATCCGAGTTTCATAATGGCGAACTGCGATGCGAACTGGTCTTTCAGCCAGGTTGCGGCGGTCACGATGCCGTTCACGATCGCGGTGAAGATGTCGGCGAAGGCTTGCACGGCGTCGGCGAGCACGACCGCGAACAGCTCGGCGAGGAATTCGATGATCGGAATCACGAATGGCACGATGACCTCGTTGACCATCCACAAGAGAATGTCGCCGACCAGTTGGATTACGGGAGTGAGGATTTCACTCAGTGTGACCGCCAGCTCACCGAAGATGGTGAGGAGCGGTTCGAGGGCGGGGATGAGGGGCGTGAGCACGGCCACGAGGAGCGTGGTAAGCGCTTCCAGGAGCGGAGCGACGGCGGTGACGACGTTGGTGAGGAGCGATGCGACCAGCGGCAGGATAGCGCTTACCAGCGACAGGAGCGGCGGAATCAGCGGCATCACGGCGGCGAGGATCTGGGAGAAAATCGGCGCCGCCAGCGCTCCAATTTGGACGAGGATGGGCACGAGGGACTGGAGGATGGGCACGAGGCCGGACACGAGTTGGCCCACCAGCGGGGCGATTACGGGGAGTAGTCCACTGATTACATCCCCGAAGAGGGCGCCTACCGTGTTCAGCGTCTCGAAGATAGTGGCAAGGGTCGATATCCCTTGCGCGCTCGACAGGAACCCGTTGACGGCTTCGAGCGCGGCGCCCATCGCACCGAGCACGTTGCCGCCCGTCCGGGAGGCCACCTCGCCGATGGTGCCGATGATGCCGATGATCGGGGACAGGATCGCGCCGAGTTGCTGGAACACGGTGATCGCGCCTTGCACCCACCCGATGGCGGCGCCGGAGTCGGCGGCGGTGTTGATGAACTCCGCGAACCGGGTGATGAGCGCGCCGAGCGCGGCCCCGGCCGTCTCGCCCCCGAAGGCGATGGCGATGGAGGAGCCGAGCGAAGCGAACGCCTCGATGAGCAAGCCGACGGGCTCGGTGAGGTTCGCGATGATGTTCGTCAACGCCGCGAAGCTGTTCGTCACGAAGGCCACGCCAGCGCCGGACGTGACGGCTTCGCCGATGCGGGTGGTGAGCCCGGCGAGGCCGGACGCCGCGGCCGTCATACCGGCCGTGAGCGGTCCGAGGAGCGTGGCGGAGATATTGAGTAGGGTCTGGTCGAACCCGGCGAAGAATGCGTTCTGTACGGCCTGCTGTAGGGCTTGGAATCCGGGGGTGATCTCGCGGAGCGCGCGCGCCGCCGACTGCGCGTTCGGCGCGAGTCCGGCTATGGCCTCATCGAATGCCGCTTGGTCGGCTCCGGCGGCGGCGAAGGCGTCTCCGACACCGGCGAGCGCGACACTCAAGGTGGCGACGGCGGCGGCGGCGATGCCGACTACGGCGGGGATGGCGGCGATGGCCCCGGCGGCGGGGGCGAGCGCGGCGGCGAACTGGATGGCGCTGGCGGTGGCGGCGCCGAGGAGGCCGATGACGGAACCGAACGCGGTGGCTCCGGCGGCGATGCGGGTGAAGCCGCCGACGACGCCGGTGAGTATCTTGCCGAAGCTCCCGGCGCCGATGCCGAGGTTGAGGAATCCGCGGTTGCCTTCGGCGACGAACCGGCCGAACTCGTCGCGGAGCTTGCCGTTGGCGTCGCGCCACATCTTCGTGTCGTTGGCGTTCTCGCGGGAGAACTTTTGCCAGCGGCGGCGGGTGTCGTCCATCATGCGGGCCATCTGGCGATTGAACTCGCCGCCGTCGGCGACGACGCCGATTTCCGCTTCACCGATCCTCATTGCCGCCGCACCCCCCGCGCGTTAGGCGAACAGCTCGTCGATGGACGACGCTAGCTGTACGTCCTCGGAATCATAGCCGGAGGGCGGAAGGCTCAAAGCGGCGTCAGCAAACGATCGATCCTTGTCGTCCACAAGGGACATCCAGGTGCGATAGGCCCCGCCGAGCCACACCGGGAGCGGCACGTCCAATCGCATCCCCGCGAGGTACAGCGCGCCGCCGATGCCCGACCACGCCAGCGATTGCGTCGCGATCCGCTCGGCGGTGTACCAAGGGACACCGGCCGCCCGCTCCCACACCTTCCGCCCGGCGTCGGCGAGCTGGCGCGCGGTCACCCGCCCGTCGTCCACTGCCACACTCAACCGGTAGGCGTCGGCGGCGCCGGAGCACATGAGTTCGATGAGCATGGCGGCGCCGAGCCCGTTGGGGTCGTGCTCCTCGTGCGGGAGGAACCGCCAGCGCGTGAGCCACCCGATGCCGCCCATGGCGGTGAACCACTCACCGGCGTTCATCGCGGGCATGGTGTAGCGCCGCCCCGCGATCATGGCGGTGATCGGGGACGGCGCGATGCCGTGCCACGGCTCGAACTTGAGTGAGAGGGTGTTCGACGCGGGGGCGCGCCCGGTGTTGCCGAGCGATCGGGCCCTAGGAGCCGACCGTGATTTCCGCATTGACGCCCTCGCCGTCGGGGTTGATGGGGACGCCGCCGACTTCGGTGAAGGCGTCGGCCATCGCGGTCCACATGTCGCCGAGCTGGACGTGCCCGGACGACAACGCGTCCTCGCACCAGTCCGTTTCCCAGTCGGTGAGGAACACGCCGGTGAGGCGCCTGATTTCGGAGAACACGCGGCCGCGCTCATCCTGGTCGAACTCCTCGCCGTCGGCGGCGGCCTTCATCGCGAGGTTCATGCGGTAGAACGCCGCTTCGGCCCACGCCATTTGATCGGAGGTCGGCGCGATCGGGTGGAGCGTCTTGTGCTTGCCGGTGTGCTCGCCGTTCGAGGACAGCGGCACGAGCACGTCACCGAGCGCGTCGCCGGGCTCATAGAGCTTCGGCTCATTGGCTTCGGCGGCCGCGGCTTCGCCGCCCTTGGGGAGCCGGTCGCGCGGGGCCGCCTTCGCGGCCGGGCGCTTGCGGGCGGGGGCCGCTTTCTTGGCGGCGGCCTTGCGGGCCGGGGACGCTGCGGTCATGGGGAACCTCCTAGATGGTGGGCGTGTAGATGAAGTTGTGTTGCGCAGCGGACTCCATGGCGCCCTCCGCGAGGAACGGCCGCGGCCGGGTGCCGGGGTGGTTCACGTACGCGGCGAACACCGTCTCGCCGCCGACCTCGAAGCGGAGCACCGAAGCGTTCACCGGCTCGATGCGGTGCGGCGGTGTTCCCTGGTGCACGTCCATCGCGTAGCTGGTCGGGTTGACCATACGACCCTCGCAGCGGAACGGCGACGGTGTGTCCACCTCGCCGGTGTTGGCGGCGCGGAGGCGGCCGGTGCGCACCGGCGTCCGCAGCGTCGCATACGTCGTCCCGTCGTTCACGAAGTCGGTGACGAGTTGCTGGCACAAGTCGCCGACCCACGGGCCCGCCGCCGCACGGTTGTACTCGGTGGCGACGGTGATTCCAACGGTGAACATGAGCACCATGCTAGCCGCGTACGCTCGGCTCA
>Ga0307405_10001039_pt1 | contig 11250 bp, 3 predicted proteins | sample 322Cmetagenome_2_FD_203311 | JGI IMG/M metagenome (GOLD analysis project Ga0307405, IMG submission 203311) | Maize rhizosphere microbial communities from greenhouse at UC Davis, California, United States - 322HYB-C-1 | ecosystem: Host-associated > Plants > Roots > Rhizosphere > Soil | place...
AATGTGGTAGCACTGGTTATCGATGGTACCCCTTACGATTCGACCAGTTTTCCTGCAGGTGGTGTAACCGTGGCCGAAGGAAGTAGTGTGCTAGTCGATCCGGTTGATGGTGCAGTGACACCTGTTATCTTGTTTAGTGTGGTCGACAATGCTGGGGAAGCAGACCCGACGCCTGCCAATGTAACAGTGCTATTCACCTCTGTCCCAGGTGTTACTTTGTCCGGGACCGCACACAGTGATCCTGATGCAGGAGATATCAGCGGGCCTGGGACCAATGCAGGAAATACCCTTGTGGTTACCCTGCTGGACAGCGCCGGGACACCTGTGGCAACCGATTCAGTAGCTGCGGATGGGGCTTATTCGTTCCTGAATGTAGTTCCCGGCGATTATACCGTGGTATTAAGCACCACGCCGAACGATTCAATGTCAGTTTTGCCGGCAGGTTATGTCAATACCAATGAAGGTCTCACCCCCACCGGCGACGGGACAACAAATGGCACGATCCCTGTAACCGTAGCCGTGGATGTCATCAATGCGGACTTTGCGATTGAACAACTACCAACCGCAACACCGGCTACTGTTCCAGGCCAACCCAACCCTGGTGGCACTACAACTGTGGACATCACGCCATACTTTACAGGAACCGATCCTGACGGGACAGTCGATTCGCTTTATTTCCCGACTTTCCCGGACAATGTGGTAACACTGGTTATCGATGGTACCCCTTACGATTCGACCAGTTTCCCCGCAAGCGGTGTAACCGTGCCCGAAGGAAGTACTGTGCTGCTCGATCCGGTTGATAGTGCAGTGACACCTGTTATCCTGTTCAGTGTGGTCGACAATGCCGGGGAGGAAGATCCGACGCCTACCAATGTAACAGTGCTGTTTACCACTATTCCGGGTGTTACTTTATCCGGAACCGTGCACAGTGATCCCGATGCAGGAGATATCAACGGGCCCGGAACCAGTGCTGGAAATACCCTTTTGGTTACCCTCCTGGACAACGCCGGTACACCTGTGGCAACCGACTCAGTGGCTGCGGACGGCACTTATTCGTTCCTGGATGTAGTTCCCGGCGATTATACCGTGGTATTGAGCACCACACCGAATGATTCAACGTCAGCTCTGCCGGCAGGTTATGTCAATACCAATGAAGGACTGACCCCAACCGGTGACGGTACAACAGATGGTACGATCCCGGTAGCAGTAGCAGCGGTGGATATTACAACGGCGGATTTTGCCATTGAACAATTGCCTGCGGCAATATTGGCTACGGTCCCAGGCCAACCCAACCCAGGTGGAACCACAACTGTGGACATCACGCAATACTTTACAGGAACCGATCCTGACGGGACAGTCGATTCGCTTTATTTCCCGACTTTCCCGGATAATGTGGTAACGCTTGTTATTGGTGGTACTCCTTACGATTCGACCAGTTTCCCTGCAGATGGTGTAATCGTGCCCGAAGGAAGTACTGTCCTGATCGATCCGGTTGATGGTGCAGTGACACCTGTTATCCTATTCAGTGTGGTCGACAATGCTGGGGAAGCAGATCCGACGCCTGCCAATGTAACAGTGCTATTCACCTCCGTACCAGGTGTTACTTTATCCGGAACCGTTTTCAATGACGCCGATGGCGGCGACATCAATGGAATAGGAACCAACGTTAACGACAGCCTATACGTGACATTGCTTGACAGTACCGGTGCAGCCGTCGCGACAGACACCGTGGCTGCGGACGGTACTTATTCATTCCTGAACGTTACTCCGGGCGATTACACAATAATACTCGGTACTATACCAAACGACTCTACCGCCGGCCTGCCGACGGGGTGGATCAATACCAACGAAGGCCTTACAACAACAGGTGACGGCACGTTGAACGGTATCGTGCCGGTGACGGTAACAAATGTGGATGTAACAACTGCGGATTTTGCCATTGAGCGTCCTCCATTAACACCTTCTGAGCCAATAACCACGCTGCCTCAACCCAATCCGGAACAGATTATTACTTTGGACGGCCAAACTGGTAATCCTCCGGCCTTAAGTGGAACTGATCCTGAAGATGGAACGCAAGGGGCGGGTGACAGGCTTATTATTACCACGTTACCGCTCAATGGGCTATTACTATACAATGGTGCTCCTGTGATAGAGGATGATACAATTGACTCCTTCGACCCATCTCTGTTCGCAGTCCAGCTGACAGGTTCAGGTTATACGGAAGTTACTTTTGAATATGCTTTCCTTGATTCTGCCGGCGTGCAAAGTCCCCCTGCCCTTTACACTCTTAACTGGGATGCACCTCTTCCTGTTACCCTGATTAGCTTTACGGCCAAGGTTGGTGAAGGGCAGACTGCTCTTCTGGAATGGAGCACCACCCAGGAAACGAACAGCGACAAACGCTTCGCTAAAAATTAATAGTGGAGATTTTAGTGAATTTAGGGACTTTCTGTCAGATGGCAGGTGAACGGTCAATAATGTGGATCTATACACCTCAAAATGTAATTCAATTGTAGGTGTTTGATATCTACCATCTGCTGTCGCACGAAATCGCCAGCAGATGCCTTGTGATGCAACGGGCATCGATCCCTCGATGCCCTGTTCAAAATTTTGCATAATACGTGGGCTAGCCACGCGCTGGTATTGATTATCGCTTGATTACCTTCTTGGTATATTTCTCGCCATCCGCTGTTACAACTTCGAGGATATATTCACCAGGTGAAAAGTTGGCAAGATTTACGCGACTTCCAGTCCCATTGTCTTGGACCAATCGGCCGTTAATATCAACCAATTTCCATTTGCTAATATACCTTGAAACATTCAGCTTGATTTCGAAATATTCTGACGAAGGGTTCGGAGATACCGACAATGCACCTGTTTTGTCGAACTCGACAGATACAATTCGCGAAACCCATTCTGCACCTTTCCGGGCAGAACTTTCGACCACTGGGGCAAAATCAACTTGCTTTAAACGGTAGTAATTCTTACCTGCCAAAGGCTTTGGATCTGTCAAAGCGTAAGACACCTGCGAATTTGCGCCCCCATTACCCTCTACTCTGATCTGTTCGGAACTTATTTCATCAAAATTGCGACCGTTGTAGCTTCTTTCAACTATAAACTGGTTGTTGCTATTTTCCGGAGCTGTTTTCCAGGCAAGTTCTACCTTCTCTCCGACAGCCTCGGCACTGAATTCTCTTAAACCTACCGAAAGGGGTGCCTCATTAAGCAAGATTCTGAGCGCCGGGTCGCCTTGAAGCAATACTTGATGAACATTTGCACGGTCACTATCAAAGTAAGTTGTTAAAAGGGTATCTGCAGCGTTGTAAGCATATCCTTTCGCAAGTTTGGTTTGCAAAGCAACATCCTGCAAAATCTGCCCAATTGTTCCACGATTGCCATCTGATTTCGCGAAGATAGTTGGATATAGCCGGTCCAGATACTCATTTGAAGTACCCGCGAAAGAATCGAACGTATTCCCAAAAACAGCGATAGCGCCTTTGCCGGGCGCAATCAGCCAGTCAAGGGAAAGAGGCCGTGAAGTACTGGTATTCACCGAGGCCCCAAAGAGGTTGCCGAAAACGTTGTTCACACCACAACCGTTGTAAAACAGGACTGGATACCTGGTAGTATTGTTATACCCTTTGGCAGGGTCGGTCACGTAACCCGCGTTGAAGTCCGTACGGTAAGTGGCGCCGTGACCAAAATAGCTGATCATACCCAGCCCCGCCCCATTCAGCTCCGTTGAAATGTTTAGCTCTTCGATGAAATTCGCGGGGTTCGTCTTGATTTTCTGGATTACAGATCCATTAAAAGGGGAGCTGGTGACTGTATCACTGATAGCAGAAAGGTATCCGGCGTATTGGCCGACTTCCGAAGTGCTTTTTCCACCGCTGATGTGCATCACATTCTTCCTCCATGCAATATCCGTTTGGGCTTCATAATCCTTAACCTTCTGTAAGTACCCATTCACTTCAGCATCGGTCAGCGCTGAAATACGGCCAACTGGAATGGCCGGAACATCATCCGGAGTGCCGCGCAGCCCATCCACAAGAAGAAGGTCAGATCCCGGGAAACCTGCCGTAGGGACTTCGTCAGGCAACTCTTTAACAATTTTTTGATAGCTTATGATCGACTTGCCCAGCAGTAACAGGTATTTGGATTTATTGCCATCGGAAATCATATAATCGACAAACCTTCTGATTGCAACCGGGCTTGGCTCCCCATAATTGAACTGATTGTAGATGTCTTTGATCTTGACTACGATCGGCAAATACTTGACGCCCGGTGACTCATTTTGGCGATAGTTTGCAAAGGCTTGTGCGGAGGAAACCAGGTTTTCGGACGCCACGATCAGATAGTTATAAGAAGCCGGATTGATTTGTTGAAATGTTACTGTCGAAATTTTGACTGCCAAAGCACTGATATTCTGCGCGTCACTTGTGACAAGTAGTTTCAACGGGTTACCGTTACGGGTTACCATGAGACTAGTCGCCGCGCCCTGAATGATTCGTGGGCTATCTGGATTTGAAATGTCATAGAACAAAGGGCTTGCCGGCGGATTCAGAATAGGTATTCTTGACTTCGACCCAGCCGATTCTGCCGGAAAGTTGAACTCGTTAGTATTATTAGCATTAATCGTTTGATCATACGAAACAGTATAATAGGTCACAGAAAACCATGCTTGAGCAAGCTGATTCTGAAAACCAAAGGTTCCGCCATTTGCGTCATAATCCTGAGCCGGATCCAAATCGAAATTTACCTCCAACGGGGTAAAGTCAAATGTGTTTGCAGTAGTAACCTGCCTGAGTGACGACGAAGTTTTACCTACTTTGATTTGCACCTCCGCACCTCCATAGCGGCCACTTAGCAACATTTTGACTTTGGGGATCGAACCTGGGTATACGTTTTTTGGAGCGAAGCTGAAATTGGTAGCGACCGAGCCTGCTGTTGCAGTCGATGCTGGGTTGGTCGTATAAACCGGGCTTGAAGCAGCGGTGCCTACCGGAAGCCTTGTACCGGTACCCGTTTTACCAGCCTCAAAATAGCTATTGAAGGTTGCGGGACGATTCGGAAAGACAGTAAAATGCGTATACTCGGTCTGAAAAGTTTTCAGTTCAACTTGCTTATGAAATGCCGATGCCGCAACACCATTGTCAACCGGCGTATTTTCAACCGTAGCGCGCAGGCCGTTTTCAGCCCCAACGGTGAGAAAATAAGCGCTTTCAAGGGAGAAAGTACTGAAATAAGGGTTTATGCGTGAGGTAGACGGGCGGTACAATAGTGCATCTGATGCCCCGTCATTAGGTACTCCATAGAAAAGTATCTCGTTGTTATCGGCTTTCAGGATGCTTATTTGAATTCCCCGATGCCACAACTGCAGTTTTGCCTTGTCGGCCGACTGAAATGCCGCAGGCAAGGACGAAATCGCGACTTTGTGGATACCTTTAGCAGACACCCCAATCCGCACCCACTGCTGGCTATATTTGCCCGCAAGCCATTCGTTACCATTGACCCCGCTCCATTTCTGAGAAAGTACATTGGATATGCCAAGACCGAAAACCAGCAGAAGCACACTGAAAAATGAAGTAAACCTTTTTAATCTCATAAGCTCAAATTTTATTGTGTTAATGTTCAATGGGGCCTCTCAAAGCGTTAACTATAAGTACCAGACGTTATAGACCCCAGTTGGTGTTATTGAGTGACCTGTTACTCTTTTACCACTTTTCTAATGATAACCGGGCTATTGCTTTGTATTATGTTAACCGCGTAAATGCCGGTAGGCAGCATACTCATATCGATTCCTTCGGTTGGCACACCCGTTGATTGCCGCACCAATCTGCCGGCGGCATCCCAGATCTGTACTTTGGAGGTCTTCGCTTCAGTAGGATGAAGGCCTTTGATCCGAAGCCTGGCATTTACCGGATTGGGATAGAAAACGATTAAAGACCTGAAATCCAAGCTCCGAATACTGCTATATGCAAAAGTCTGGTCTCTGTCGATCATTTTCAGCCGATAAACGTTTTCTCCGTCCATAACGGCTTCATCGACGAAAGAATAATCGGTATCGGACACCTTGTCTCCACTTGCCTGAACGGACCCAATTTCCTGCCACTTTTTACCGTCCCCGCTACGCTGGATCGCGAAATGGTCCGAATTGGTTTCGGAGGCTGTGCGCCATTTAAGCAAGGCAGCCGGATGCTCCGAATTACCATTGGATTTTGTAGCAGTGAAGCTAATCAAAGTAACGGGCAACGCAGGTTCCCACAACCTTTTTATCCGGTTCCCGGAAACATCGTGGGTGTAGGTGGTTTGCTGCGCTATCCCCATTTGTGTAGTTAGCAAAAATAGGATTAAAACGTATAACTGTCTCATAACTAATTTTCTAGTTGTATTTATTGCGTTACATTAATTTCTCACCTTTACAGTTAGGTGCTTCCCATACAGAAAGCACCTAACTGTATTTTACAATAACGGACGGCGTGCTAACATCTAATAATTTTTACTTAATTAGCCAAGGGAACATTCAGATTTAGTACCCTTAACTACCTGATACCGTTATCAAAGTCAATAAATTTCTCTGCTAGGTCATATGGTAATTCCAAACTGTCAATAATTGTTCGGGTAATTATTCCCTTAAATTGAAGACGATTTTCGTAAGTATATTTTTCGAGCAATACCGATAACTTGTTTAATGAATTTCTTTCGATATCTGTTAGTTTTGATTCTTTCATACTAGATATTATTAAGCTTTCTAGTTTTCGCTTTGCCGCTACGAATCTTATTTCTTCCATTTTGACCTATTTAATTATATTTCCAAGATTGGGAACATACATTTGGTAACTACCACCTGTATAGACGCCACCTTGAGAAGCGGCCCGCCCATATATATATGTTGAACCAGGATTGATTTGAAATTGAGAAATACCGGACATGCTATTCCATTTAGGGGGAAGTGCCATACCTGCCCTGGTCGTATAATTGGTGAAAGTAGGAAATAAATACCTTCCTTCCTGACTAGCAGCCCCACCATAAAATCTAAGACCGAAAGTATTCATCGTCGCAATTCTTAATGAAATTGTCTCCGTTTCGAAACTTTGCAATACCTGTTTTCTGTAAGCTCTTGGGACGCCGATTTCTTGTAAATATTTTGAAGCGGCTCTAACCCCGCTATAGGGATTCGCTCCACTATTTGTTGCAAGGTTTTTTGCTTTTAATAATCCTGACCCATATTTCCAGGCTACATTTAATGCTGTCTCACTAGCAATCATATTAAGGCCTAGCAATATACCTTCGTGACCTGCTACTTCGTGAGGGGCGTATTTTGAGTCCGCGTTGGAGAGTTGAGCTTCGATTTGTGGTGGTAACTGAACACTGCCATCCGCTATTTGAGGGGTTACAGCGTTCTGAGCCAGGTTTGTAGCGTCTGCCTTAGCCACAGTTTGGGGGCAGGGAGGAGGGCAACCGCCTGCATCGGCCCGATTGGGTTTGACATAGTCGTCATCCGTCACTGTGTGAGCTACGCCATTAAAGTCATAAATCGTCTGAGAGTCCATGCCGTCCGGGTCGATAAATCGTATCGGATTGTTGTTACCATATGCATATGGACTCCACCTGCGGTTGACATCACTTAAAGGATCAATTTGCCACCAACTACCTACTCCCGGGTCAAGCCACCTGGCTCCGTAGTCATAAAAGTTCAGGTTGAACTCATCATTAAGTTCTTTCCCATTATAAAGGTACTTGTATTTTGAAGCAGTTGCATCGTTATACCAGGCGCCATCAAAGGTTTTCCCAAATGGATAATAGTGCGTTTCTGAAAGGATTTCGGTGCCATCAATACTTCCACTTCCGGTTTTATCTGAGAATACAACACGTGTGTTGCCTAGATGGTCTCTTAAGGCATATTCATACCGATATGTCTGTCCTGAAGCCGCTGTGTTGAATGCTCTCCCGTCCTCATTATATACAGCATCTACCTTATTGTTTTTCAATTCTATGCCACCTAGATAGTCATGGGTTAAAGTTGTTGAACCAGTAGTTTTTATTGTTTTTCTAAGTTTATTTCCCCGCCCGTCATATAGCAGTTCGATAGCATTATTGGATGAAAATTGAAACTTAGTTGGCAGATTCAAGTGGTTATGCGGTGCGTCGAAATTGTCATCTGCGGAACTGCTGCTACTATTGGAGCCCTCGCTCTTCTCGGTTAAATTACCACCTGCAGGTATAGTTAGCGCCTGGCCGTCTATGTTACTGCGAGTATAATTGGTAGTCCCTTTCACCATTCCCTTCCGGGTAATCGTAGTGATATTGCCCCGAACATCAAAGGTCTGGGATTCTCCGTAATAATCATCTGGATCGGCTGTCCCGTCAGTTTTATTATTAGAGAACCGCGCATCGGTGAGTCGGTCAAGGTAGTCGTAAGTAAAGCCATATGTTTGGGTAGTCCTGCCTTTCACCTGCCAGCTCATTTGGCCAATGTTACCGCTATGCTGTACGGTTGCACCAGAAGCCGTTATATTGGTATTATATCGGAGTTCTTGCCGAAACAGGTCCTCGGTAGTGGCCGCAAATGTAGGAACGGTAAAACCCGTTGTCATACTGTTTATTCCTTGGGCGTTCCCGCTCAGGGCGGTCGTCCCGTTGATGCTGCTGAGCAGGCCATTGGTTAAATAGCCATAATCTACCTGTTGCAGCCCATTGGCACCAGGTCCTATTTTCTTTTGGGCAAGCTGGTCTTTATCCGTATAGGCTAATCTACTGATGATCGTGGCAGCGGCGCCGTTGATTCCCTGGCTGGTTTGTGTAAGCCGTCCCCAGCTATCGAACAGGCGGGTGCTGGCTACGGTAGTTGTGCCGGCACTATGGACACTGGTGCGCGACTCGGAAAGAATATTGTCACCGTGATCATAACCGTATGTGACACTTTCAGCAGTAAGGCTCCCCAGGTTGGTGTGGTTGTTTCCGGTTGTTGAACTTACACGACCAAAAATATCATAATTAAACGTGGTCTGCAGCACCCCATTAGCAGCACCAGGTGTTACAACCGGGTCGGCCACTGTAAAGGCCTGTACTTTGCTGGTTTTCAGCTTATCGATCTCGATACCCGTAGTACCGTAAATGTTTTCAATAATTTTGTTGGTCAACACAACAGCATCACCGCTACCGCTGGCCCAGACACCTTTTTCTGTCAGCCTGCCGTAGGTGTCATACTTGCTACCCATCCAGCGGTTGCTATTTGCCCTTAAAAACGGGTCCTGGTATTTTACAGGCAGATCGCGGCTGTTGTATTCATAGACCTCTTTGCCTTTACCGGGTACTTTCTTTTCACTGATCAGGTCGTTGTTGGTGTATTGATAGGTAAAGACCAGCTCCGCGTCGCCCCAGGCTGCACCTGGTGGGATCACCCGTACGAGGCGGTCTTTATCATCATACACATAGTAAGTATCCGACCTACTCTTTTCGTCCCCGTTTGCTTTTCTACTCAGCAGCATCCGGCCTTTTTTATCGGTAAAGGTGATGGTCTTGTTTCCGTTTCCGTCTGTAACAGTGGTTTTAGCCAGCAGGTCAGCTGTAAAATTAGTGGAATTGCTGTTGACGAAGTTATAGTTTTTGGCGGCGTCCTCTACGGAGTTGGTCCCATAAGTGGTAGTGGTGGTTGCCCAGGATGGAGGTGTTACTTTCCATACCCTGTCGAGCGGGCCATCTTCATACTGAGTCAAAGTAAATGGCGTGCTGCCAGGAGCTTGATAGCTTCCATCTGATAAAGTGCTCGCAAAAGGCTCAAATGTTTTACTGAGCCTTCCACGGGTATCATAGCCCATGGCGATGACCTGATCTTTGCCGGTAGCGGTTTTGGCCTTGTTCACCGTCTCAATACCCCTTCCCAAGCCGTCAAAATACTGGAATGTTTCTTGCGTTCCTAATCCGCTCCCTGTCACGGCAGTAAATGTAGTGGTCGCTTTCACTTTGCCAAAAGAGGTAATGACACCTCCATCTACAGTCGGGTAAGTATAGCCATAGGAAGTAATGACGTTGTGAATGGTATCAGTCGCGTTGAGACGCGCTTTCGCCTGGCCCAACCGCATAAGTCTGTCATAGGTATACTCGGTAAACTGTCCGTCCGGATTGGTAATTTTGGTAACCAGGGCGGTATTGGCTGCGTATTCGTATTGCCAGTTGAAGCCACTAAACGTCCGTTTTTTGATCAGACCGGCTGTTGTCCATTCGTAGTTTTCCGCTGCCCAACCTGTTTTGGTAAATTGTTTGGGAAGCCCGGCACGCCCGGTTGCCGAGCCGGTTCCATGATAGCTATCGATCTGGCCTTTCTTTACCCATCCGGCCTCATAGTTGTAAAACTGGTATGGCCGAATGAAATTAGAAGCACTGGAAACAGTGGTGCTCGAGAAAGCCCCTGATACATTATCAAAGAACGCGTATTCTATTTTATTGCCTTTGACCTGGGTAGTGCCTGCCTTGATATTTGTTTCCAGGGGTACCAAAAGGTTCAGGCTGTTGAATGCCGCTAATTGTGCAGCAGGCAAACCTACAAGGTCCGAGGGATATTTGTATTCAGTTTCATGGGCCTTTCCATCTGAATTGGAGAAGGTTTCCTTAGTCATTTGAAGGTGACCGTTACCATTATATTGCCTGGTTACAGTCGTGACCTTACCATCCAGATAGGACTGAATAGTCTCATACCTGAAAGGCCGGGTTTTTATCGGATATTGTTTCCAAAATGTGATGGGTGTACCGTTAGAATTACCTCCCGTCCTATAAGTGTTGAATTTAATGTAAGTACCCAGACCAATCTGATCCGTCTCCACTTTCTTACCATAAGTATCATATGCGATGTAAGCACTTACCCCTCCATTATACACCTGGTGCCGCGACTGCAGTTCACCTAAGCCAATACGAGGCTGGATCGGGACCACAGGTAGACCCGCAAAACTTGGCCCCGCTTCGTTGAAATACTTGTAAATGTTATAGTGGGACGAAGTCGAACCTAAATACTCCTTCACCGAGGAATACCCGACATGATACCCTTCGAAAGAACCGAGCGGCACCACTGACGTTTCGAAAAAGAAATGGGTGCTAACGTTTTGACAATATTCTATAGAATCAGGAAAAGTGCATTGTCCAATACACTCCAGGAAGATATGCCCATAGACCGGTTTGCCGTACAGCAAGCCACTGGATAGCCCGGGCGTGTCACCTTCGTAGACATATGTTTTCACCACATCATTCGTTGCG
>Ga0307405_10001040_pt1 | contig 11244 bp, 20 predicted proteins | sample 322Cmetagenome_2_FD_203311 | JGI IMG/M metagenome (GOLD analysis project Ga0307405, IMG submission 203311) | Maize rhizosphere microbial communities from greenhouse at UC Davis, California, United States - 322HYB-C-1 | ecosystem: Host-associated > Plants > Roots > Rhizosphere > Soil | place...
TGCACTAGAAGTCTCGAATTTGATGAGTTCTATCAAGTATCCCTACACGGGCGGCTTCACCAACGAACAGATTGAGCAACTACAGCGGGGTTTAGATGGTTATCAAAAAACCCTCCAGGCTTGCTATGCGTCTCCTCTTTAGGCGCTTTGCTACCTGCTTTGGCTTCGCTTGATCTGCGCGTCCACCTGATCTGCGCAGGTGTCGAGCAGGTTTATTGCTCGGTCCTTCAGGTTCCACACATCGCCGTTGTAACCGAGCGCTGCGTCGGCTTCGGCCTGGTCGATCCGCTCGCACGGGACCAGCTCAGGGGGCTCGACCCTTACTGCCGTTGTCTTTGTTACCACCGGCGCCTTTCCCGCGCAGGCCGTCAGGGAGAGGCTGAGCAGCCCAATTACGAACAGCCGCACTGTTCCGCTTGAGGTCTTCAAAGTTTTTCTCCGCCTTTCGGGCTTTGGCTTGGCTCGCTTGAAGCCGGCGGCTCAGGTCCGCTTGATACGCGGCATTGCGTTGGGCTTCCGCCCGTAGCGTGGTGATCGTGGCCTGGCTTTCGAGGTTGGCCTTGATGGCGTCGTCCTTGCTCTTGGCCTCCAGCGCTACCTCACCACGGAGGGCAACGACTCGATACTGCTGGATTCCGACGAGAAGGATGCCTACCAGGGCGATGATGATTGCTGCCGCGATCGCCTTCATAGAGTGTCCGCCTTGCGCCCGAGAAACCTGATGATCAAGTCACGGATCGCCGTCACGCCTATGAAGCCGATGGCGCCGCCGGCAGCGACTGACAAGCTCGGCGGCCACTCCATCCACTCGATGATGCTACTGGCCGACAGGCTCAAGGCTCCACAGAGCAGCGCCTCAAACAAGGTGCGCCAGTAGTTCGGCTCTTTGGCGTCGGACAGCACGCGCAACAGCGTGATCGTGAAGGCCATGATTGCGCCCTGCCACAGTGGGTTCGAGAGGACCAGCCACACCTGGGCCCAGAAGTCGGGGTTTTTCTCAGGCATCGGGTTCATCTCGGTGTCCTCCCGGTTAGGGAGTGAAGGAATGGATTAGCGGGTCGCTGGATTCAGTGCAGCAACCAGCAGCGCTTTACCTTTCAACAGCTCGACATGAGCGATACTGGCCAGCTTGGTATCAACGGAGGAGTGGCCGGCGAGCATCTTGTCCAGCAGTTCCATCGTGCTCCCAAGGCTATGCACCACGTTCAACACAGACTGCTCATACACGGCGCGGGCCTTCGCTACAGCCTGGCTTACCTCGTCAATGGGTAGTCCGGCACCAGCAGGATGGGCTCGCTTTGAGAGGAAAGAGCCATCGGTATACATGACGCCATACACAACCCCATCAGCATGGTAGGCGTCGGGCAAGCGGCCAAAGCCCATCATCGAGAACTGTTCGCGCTGATTGGTGTTGAGCAGGTCGCTGGTAATGTATAGGAATCCCGAGGGATCGCTGTTCGAGAGACGCTTCAATGCCGTGGCGAGCATGGCGAGGTCGCCACCCACTACTGCATCGATGACAGCCTGCTTGTCGCGTTTCGCTTGATCGGTCATTACTGTGCTCCAGATACGAAAAAGGCCCGCCGATATGGCGAGCCTCGAAATAGGTGCAGGTGGCTGGTGCAACTCTCCAGCTCTGGCGGGGCGGATCGCCGGGTCACGTACCCCGCCCTCTCATCGCGTAGCCGCCCATTGTCCGCACGGGATTAGACGACGCCTCTACCGACTTAGCCCATCTGCCTGGGCGACAACCTGCATAACGTGCGTGTCTTCCCACGCTGCCCGCCAGCGCCACCCCGCAAGCACAATCGAGGACTAGGGTGCGTTGGCTGCCGGTGTTCTTCTGTAACGCGTGACAAACCGGCTATACCGCGTCCAGGCCCCGCCCGAAGGCCCACCCTGGCTATGGCTTAACGCCCACTTCAAAACTGGTGCTGCCTGATGGAATCGAACCACATAGCACTCGGCGCAGGATTTACAGTCCCGTGTGCGTCCCAGCGCACATTCAGTCAGCGTAATTTGGCGGAAGGCGGAGGAGTCGAACCCCTACCGTTTCCAGCAGCTCCGGGTTCAAACCGGATTGCCCACCACTGAGCGCCACCTTCCAGAAACGAAAAAACCCAGCGGGTTAGGCTGGGCTTTCCTGAATTTTGGTCATAAAAAAACCCGACTCAAATATGGCCGGGCTTTTCTTCGTCTGGTTGTCATCCTGTGATGCACCAAACCGCAGGTTCGAAATCTACGCGGTCACTCGGCCACAGTCAAGCGGCAAGTTCATGCAATAGGCCAAGCTCCTCCAGCAGCGCTTCAATGGACAGGTGGGCCGCGCTCACTTGGTCGTCAAGCCAGCGTTTGGTGATTGATCGCCACCGTCTCAGCGTCCTGTCGGGCGTCCCGTCAGCATCCCAGCTGTGCAGCACGTAGAACGATGCGGGAAGACCATTGCGACGTTCGGGAACCATCCATGCCATGACGCATTTGGTCTTGAACAACTGGTGGGCAGGACTGACAACCCTGGGCGTGAGGTACGCAGCAGCGGCCCTCACCTCGTTCTGGTTGATCGAGTACTTGCCCACCAACGCCTGCCACTGGATTTCCGGCAGCGCCCGCTTGATCGCCGCCCGGGTCATCGAATCCTGGGTCAGCCTCTCCTCTGGTGATAGATCGTCGCTCACCGACTGGCCGGGGAGCTCGTCATCAAAGCTTGCCTTGTAATGGCGCTGCCAGGCAGCTTTCTTGGTGCCGTCGTGGATCTCGATCGACATCACCCGGCTGATGCAGTGTGCAGCATCGCGGTAGACGGTCATCAGGCAGCCCTCCGTATGCGGCGCGGTGGCGGGTTGTCGTCCAGACCCAGCAGGTTGCGCAGCAGCTTGTCGGCGGCAGGGCTCTTGCTGTTGTTCTCCAACACCCAGCGCTTGCAGTAATCCCCGAACTCAATGTCGGTACGGAGGGAGTGCCAACTGGCGACCATGTCCAAAAGGTCCGACAAAGCCGCAGGTCCGCCGATCTTCTCCTGAGCCAGGCTCGTGCCGGCTATCTTCAAAAACTTGCGCTCATGCTCAAGCAGACTTTTACGCGGCAGTGCCGCTCTGACGTTACTCATAGTCTTTTCTCCCCTTGCCGTATCGGCCGGCGTAGCTCGACCTGCCCATCTCGACGTCCTCGTTACTGGGCGGCTGCCCTTCGAAGTCGACAAACCGTACAAACTTGCCCTGCTGCTGGACCAGGCACGAACCAACCTTGGCGTGACGAACCTTGCCGACGATCAGCTCGGTAACGCCGTTCTGTCCCTCCTCGCTTTCCATGTCCCTATGCACCAGGATCACGACATCAGCGTCCTGTTCGATCTGCCCAGAGTCGCGAATATCGCTCGGGCGTGGTCGTTTGTCCGGCCGGTTGGTCGATCCGCGGTTGAGCTGCGCCAGCACGATTACTGGAATCTTGAGTTCCTTGGCCAAGTTCTTCAGAGCTGTGGATATTTTCCCCACCTCCAAAGATCGGTTCGAACTGTTCTCCGCACTGATCAGCTGGATGTAATCGATCACCAGGATGCTGAGACCTTCCCGGCGCTGGCACTGGCGGGCGATGGAACGAATACGCGCCACCGTCATGCCCGCTTGGTCGTTTACGAACAGTTGGGCCTTGTTGAGAGTGTTGACTGCACCGGTCAGCCTCGGCCAGTCATCGTCCTCCAGCTCCCCGCTGTCGAGCGCGCTCAGATTGATGCCGCCGATGGAAGCCAAGCCGCGGGTGATCAGCTCCTCCTTGGTCATTTCCATGGAGAATGCCAAGCCGGAGCCGCCGAGTTTGCAAGTGACATGCTGGGCAATTTGCAGGCCGAGGATGGTCTTGCCTGACCCGGTTAGACCGGCGACAACGATCATGTTGCCCGGGCGCAACCCGCGCACCAATTCGTCCAGTTTTTCCAGGCCGGTGGAAAGACCGGTGGGCACGGTCTTGTTGTACTTCGCGTCAATGGTGTTCACCACCTCTGGCAGGATGTCGCTTGCCTTGTAGTAATCCTGCTGGCCGTCGTCATCCAGATCGCGCAGATCCGCCGTAGCTTGTTGGGCCATGGCGATAACCTCCGACAGCGGGCGCTCCTCATTGGCGGTGTCGCTGATGACGTAGGCCGCATCCACCACCTGCCGAAGAACTGCCCGCTCTCGAACGATGCGAGCGTAGGCCTTCCAGTTGGCAGCGCTCGGGACGTTCCTGGCGACCTCGCCGGCATGGACAATCGTCGGCTTGCCGCTGGGCAGGTTCTGCCGACGATCGCTCAGGGTGACAACATCGATAGGGATCCCTGCAGCGTGGCAATCAATCATGACTTGATACAGCGCTGCGCTTTCCAGGTCGTGGAAGTCAGCCACAGCCACCTTGCTGGAAATTTCATCGAACAATTCGGGCTTGAGCAGGATGGCACCCAGCACGCCGAACTCTGCCTCATCGCTGAACAATTCGCGGCTCATGCTGCACCTCGTGCCGAAGCCCAGCGAAACACCACGACAACGCCGCTCTTGTCCCTCAGGCGATCTACAGCGCGATCACCCAGGCACTGGCGAAGCTCGGTCACGCCAAGGTTGCTCACCACGATGGTGGGCTTAACCCGCTCATACCGACCGTTGATAACTTCGAACAGCACCTGACGCTCGAAGTCGGTACCGTGCTGGACGCCCACCTCATCGATCACCAGGAGGTCGGGACGGATCAGGTCGGCATAAACGTCTGCCTCAGTGCGCCCTCGGTTGCCAAACGTCGCCTTCACGTCACGGATGATCGAACCGGCGGTGGAGTAAAGCCCCCACAGGCCGTGGAGAGCGTATTCGCGAATCACCGCCTGGAGCATCGCCGTGCCCAGGTGGGTTTTACCCGTGCCCACCGTGCCCAGCAGCATGGCGGATCGGCCAACGGCGAAGTTCTCCTCAAACGCCTCGACGAAACCGCCGCAGGCGGCAATTGCCTGGGCCTGTGCTGGGGTAGTTGCGCTCCAGTTGGCCAGCGTGCAGTTCATGAAGCGTTCAGGGATGCCGGCGTCGAGCAGGCGCTCGTTCAGCAGCCTATCGCGCTGGATGCCTACCGCCGTTGAGCGCTGATCGATATCCTGCGAATGGCGGGCATCGAAGTGGCAGCGAGGGCAGCCGAACCAAACCGGACTGGCGCCGAACTGTTGCACCAGGTGATCAGCAAATTTGCCATCCACTTGGCATTCACCCGTCCGAGTTTCCAGGGTGTACTTGGGTGTTGTGGTCATGGGGTCACGCTCGCAATTCGGTAGGTGCCGTCGGACTGCCGCTCAAGGCCGTCCTCATGGTTGATCTGGTCCAGATTGGTATGGCGGGAGTGCTTCCCGCCGGCCGGCTGCAGCTCATCCGTCCAGCGCTCGCCGTTCAGCCAGGTCGAAGCGTTCGGGATGTAACGCCCACCGTCTTTGGTCCAGTCCTCGGAAACGCAGTGGCTGCCCAAGGCGGTGATCAAGGTCTGGCGTAGCTCGTCGCTCGGTGCAAGCTTCGCCCAGGCTTTGGCGGCGTCCTTGCGAGACTTCTTTTTCGGATACAGTTTCCAGAACTGATCGAAGCCCTCTGCCGTATCTGAAATGACCGTAGGTTTAGGTTCCTTGACTGGTTCAGAAGGGTGACTGGTTCTGGGGGCAGCTCCTGCCCCACCCCCTGGGTTATCTCCTGCCCCAGGTGGGTTATCTGGTGCCCCACCCCCTAGGTCAGGAACTACCCCACCATCGAGCGACAAATGGAAAACATTCGACTGATTCAGCTCACCCTTACGGCGGTACTCCCGACGAAGGAAGCCAGCCTTTTCCAGTTCACGGATGTGCAGCTTCACGGTGGAGCGGCCAATCTCGCACTGGTCGGCAATATGCTGGTACGACGGCCAGCACTCACCCTGATCGCTGGCGTTATCCGCCAGCTTGACCAGCACCAGCTTGCGCAGCGGGTTACCGACCTTGGTTTTCATGGCCTTGACCATCAGATCCATGCTCATGGTCAGATCTCCAACTCGGCGCAGACGCGACGGATGAATTCGTCGTAGCTCTCAGTCATGACGACGCCGCGATCCTCCAAGGCTCCCCGGGCGGCCTTGGCCATGCCGTAGACCTCCCAGCGATCGCGCTCGGGAAGATGGCGGCAGTTCGAATAGTTCGGCCAGGGGCCCGCGATCACCGGCGCTGTACGGGACTCCTGGGGAGGGGCAAGAGGGTTGATGAAGTTCATTGCAGCGTCTCCCCGTCCGGCCGGAGCATTTTGGATACAACCTCACCCATCGACTCGACAGTGCCGCCAGACAGGCGCAGCACCAGCTTTCGCAACACAGTGGTGGCGTTGATCGCCTCCACGGCCACGGTTGCCGAGATCGCTGCGTTGGAAGCCGCAAGCGTGACGTTTGTACCGAGCCGGATCTGGTCGCACGAATTGAAAGCGGTGCAGGCCAAGGCCAGGTTGCTGTGCTCGTTGAAATACTCGGGCGGCAATGGTTCGGTCAGTGGTGCCGCCATGGGGATCGGCATATCCGGCGGCTCCTCTCCGGCAAGCAAAGACATGCTCGCAGCGTCCCAATGATCGGCTGAGACCTTTTTCGCGTCGCTGCCGGTCTTACGTTGAAACAGTACTTTCAAGGCCCAATATGCTTCGATCAGATCGACGTAGGTGTCATCACGGACCTCAATCACACCGCCTTCCTCGACAAACTCTGTCGCGTCTTGGACGCACTCGAAGCACTTGAGGAGCAGTGCGGCATCGGTGAACTTCTCGAAAAAAGCCTCGTTGATGATTTCGGTCCTGGGGGTCTTGGGAAGATCAATAATTTTGCTCATGCTTGTTCTCCGTCGGCGCCAAACAGGTCAGCCAGGTCAATCTGGTAAACGTCCATCCAGGCGCCAGCGGGCCAGCAGCGGACAGAACCGAAGGTTGGGTGGAATACTTTGGGGGCCGTGATGCCGCGGTCCTTGCACCAGCGGCGTAGGGGCACGTAGCCGGACACGCCGAACTTGCGGGCGGCAGCCTTTTCCACCGCAAGCACTGCTGCTTGCCGGGTGCCAAGCCCAAGCTCGTCTTTGAGCCGCTGGACCTGACGCACGGCTGCGGATGCGGTGGCCATTGCCGTCGCTTCACGGCGGGCGCCGATCTGGGCCTTCGTCTCGATTGCGTGGTCGCGCTGCTCGAGCGCCAGCTGTTCGGAGCGCTTGGATTCCAGCAGGTCCTCTAGGGCTGAGATGTAGTCGCCGGGCAGAGCTGGCGCCTTAACCTGCTGCTCCAGGTGTTGCCAGCGGTCAACCAGCGCGCCAGTGAACTCAGGGCTGAGCTGGGCAACCACAACGAGACTGTCGCGCTTACCCTTCTCACCAGAGAACAGGTACTCAGTGGCCGGCCGTCCGAGCCCGTCGAGGTATTCCACCATTGGTGGAGAACCAATTACCTTTCGCTCGACCAGCCTTTCGATGGTGCGCTTCACGCTATCGTGGCGGGACTCGACCAATTCGGCGATCTCGCGGGAGGTCATTGTGGCGGTATCGCCGCCTTGGAATTTGGCGATGGTCATTGGCTGCCCCCCACATCGATAGCGTCATGAGCGGCTCCAGTGTGCCGATGCGGCCAAAGGAAGTTTCGGCTCCCAAAAGTCACCATTTCGATATGGCGCTCAATTTCGGTAGCGAGTGGATGACTCCACCCACCGAGGGCCGGCACAACCTGAGCGAGCAGAATCGACCTCAGGTCTTTGAAAGCAGCCCGGGCCTCGTTCATGCGGGCCATGTCCTCCGAACTCAGCACCGCGTCTCGCAGGACCTCGCCATCAATTGAAATCACAGCCAGCTGCATCTTGAGACTATTCATCAAGAAGTCCTCCCGCCAGAAGCGTGCGACACGTTTTGGCCGTCCTGGGTTTGTGTCGCGAGTTCCTGTTTCTCAAGGAGGTCGATCAGATCGCTGTTGCGGTTCATCATTTCGCCGGCAACCTGACGCAGACCGGTGACGAGGCCGCCAACGACGTACCCGTCGAGCGCCTGCTCACAAAGGCACGGATCGTAGGTACCCACGATGTCGATGAACTTGGCCAGCGCGTCCACGAAATAGGCCGCGTCATGATTCGCCTGGGCTTCGGCTTTGAAACGGGAGACTGTCAGGGCGCTCATTGCTCACCCCCGGCTTCCAGTAAGGACTCCGCGCCCTTCTGAACCGACCAGACCAGCGCGCTGACCGTTTCAGCCAGAAAGCCCAACGCCGCGACACCGTCGCAATAAGCCAGCTCACCCATGTTTAAGCTGTCGTGAAGGTGCCGGCAGATCTGGCCCAAGCCTGACGATAGGACCTTGGCCGTTTGGAGTGCGTCTTCGACGTTCGTGCCGGGGACAACGGCGAGCATTTGGATGCCTCGATTGTCGATTGGCGTGTTGCAAAATCCAACGTGGCCAGTTAGCAACGCTTGCGCTGTTTGTTGGGTGGTGCTATTTTTCAGGTGCGTCATATCGTTCCCCTTGAACGAGAAGTACAGAAAGCCCACGCCAATGGGCTGATTGAGAACCCGGCCGCCAAGCCGGGTTTTTGCTTTCTGGGATTTACCCAGGGCGCAACTGAGTGCCGGGCCAACCCGTGCTATCGTTTTGAATCCACTCGAAGCGACGGTCACGGAGACCCGGCATGGAAAAGATCAAAGCCGCCTTCAGGCGCTGGAAGGAAAAGCACTGGGACTTGAGCCTGTACACACATGACAGCGAATTCTTTTCAATGGCTGGCTTCAATCGGCCGCCACTGAGACGCTTCTGGGAAGAACACAGGTCGAGCATCAAGAAGGCACTCATTTGGCTACTTGCCCTCATCGCTGGCGGTGTCATCACCAAGCTTCTTGGGCTGGCGTAATTTCCCAGCCCTCACCGCCTGAGCTGCCTCATCAAGAAAGCTCAGGCGCTTCTCATTCGATAGATCAGGATCGAAGCTGACGTGAGTAGGCGGGAAGGTCGCAGCGCCAGGCTTATTAGTGGTGACGCCAACAGCCAACCCCGCCAAAAAGCAGAAGGCTGCCGCTCCGAAGGCGCACCCGCCAATGACGACCGCTTCTAGGATCACTGCGCACCTCCGGTACTGGATGAATGAACAGATGGATTGCCCGACTCTTCGGAGATCAGCGATAGGCGTATCGTTTTACTCAGCATCGGGCCATTTCCAAGCCTTGAGCTCCTCGCGGCACACGAGGGAAAGCTTCTAATTTCTATAGCGGTGAACGTCCCGTCGAGCTGTTCAATGACGAGAACATCTCGACCGGTACGAATGGCCTTGCTCAGCGCACCTTGGGTCATACCTAGAAGCAAGGCTGCCTGTGGCTGACCGCGATCCTTTGCAAAATCTTTAAGATTGATCCGCTTCACGGCCAATTCTCCAAATATAACTTTGGGAAAATAGTACCTATGGCATTTTCACAAAGCAATACCTTTGGCATTTGTTAAACTATTACCGATGGGAATATTATCAACTGATGAAAAAACCATTACCTGCTGACCGTAAAGAAGAATGCCTACGCTTGAAGGCAATTTTCACAGCCAAAAAGAAGCAGCTGAAGCTGACTCAGGAAAAGCTGGCTGAGCAACTCGGGATTAACCAGAGCTCCGTCTCACACTATCTGAACGGTGTGAACCCGCTGAACACAGAGATAGCGGCTGCATTCGCCAAAATCTTGGACGTGCCAGTTGCTGACTTTAGTCCGCGCCTGGCGGGAGTCATTGAAATGGTTGCGTCGTCGCGCGTCACCGCAGACTCATTTCGGACAACCTGGGCTAAAGCTGCTCGCATTATTGACGCCCCACCACGCGAGCAATACGTCCTAATTCCTCAGTATCTGGACGATAATTCTTTCGTGCCCAACGTGAACGACGAGCATCGCGGCCTGACCGAAGGTATGGTGTTCAGGCGCGGATGGCTTCAAGAAATGGGAGTTTCGTTTAGCAGTCTCAACATCGTTTATGCCGGCGACGATAGTATGGCGCCACATATTTTGTCCGGTGACGTGGTCATGATTGACACGTACAAGCCGACCTTGAAGGATGGTGAGGTATATCTCGTCCGTATGCCTGATGGCAGGACTAGCGTCAGGCGGGTAGCGCAGCAGATTTCGGGAAACTGGATGCTTAGGTGTGATAATCAAGACAAGCAGCTCTTCCCCGACGAGGTTATCCCAAGCTCAGCAGCCGTCGAGCTCCCATTGATTGGAAGAGTGGTATGGCGCGGGGGCAGCGTGAGGGTATCCAGACCTTAGCCGCAAAAAAGCCGCGTTGAGCGGTTCTTTTTGGCTTGTGAAAAATAATATTGCCAAAGGTATTTACTTAGATAATTACCTTTGGTAATTTTTAAGCCATCGCACCCAGCATGGAGCTTCACCAAATGACCAACACCACTCTCACCGCCGGCAACTGGCAGGGCAATCTCAAGATGGGCCTGGCTCCTCGCGAGCTTGAGGCCACCCTTTGGGCTGCCGCCGATCTGACGGTGAAGGAGATTGGTCGCGTCATGGGCATCAGCCCCAATACAGCCGAGAAGCGTCTTGACGCTGCTCGCTTCAAGCTGGGCGCCAAGACGATGCGCGGCCTAGTCGTTGAGTGCATGAAGCGTAAGATCATCACCCCGATGGTCATCCTGCTGTGCATGGTGCTTACCGCCCAACAAGCCAACACCGAACAGTTCAGCCGCATACGCCGCCCAGGCGAGCGCCGCGTCGAGACCCGCGCAGCAGTCCGCCGCATCGAGGTCGCCCTCACCGCTTAACCCAACCTGATTTTTGCGAAAGCCAACAACGCGGCCGGGATTCGTTCGGCCTGGAGAAAATGATGACACAGAAACGCTTATCTGCAATGCGCCTGTTTGAGGTGCTGATGTTCATGTTCGTCTACGTCGCGCTAACGGTCGCCTGGTTTGGCTTTGCCGCGCCGGAGATGCTCACCAGCGTATCCACCGGCGCTGTCCTCACGGGATTCGCAGGTTCGGTCCTATGGCTCATCTGCACCACCTGCATCGCCGTGTACATCATCGACAAATGGCAATCGGTCCAAACCAAGGAGCGCAAGCTATGACCGGTGCTTCCAGCAACGACAGTCGGCCGATGCTGCAGGATGAGTTCAATCAGCTTGGCTCTCGCCTTGTTCGCTTTGGTCAGGCCATGCAAGAGCCCAGCACCACCGTCAGCGAACTGATGCGCCTGGCCCAGGCCTGCGGGATCAACCTCAAGTTGCGCGTGGCCCAC
>Ga0307405_10001041_pt1 | contig 11219 bp, 12 predicted proteins | sample 322Cmetagenome_2_FD_203311 | JGI IMG/M metagenome (GOLD analysis project Ga0307405, IMG submission 203311) | Maize rhizosphere microbial communities from greenhouse at UC Davis, California, United States - 322HYB-C-1 | ecosystem: Host-associated > Plants > Roots > Rhizosphere > Soil | place...
AAGTACCGCGGCGAATACATCTTCCGCAAGGAAGGGAAGAAGAAGTAAGATGGCCAAGCTTTCCCTTTTCGAACGCCGCCGTCGCCGGGTCCGCACGGCTCTGCGCACCCGCGCCGGCGATCGCCCCCGCCTGTCGGTGCACCGCACCGGCAAGCACATCTACGCCCAGATCATCGACGATGCCGGGGGCAAGACGCTTGCCGCCGCCTCGACGCTGGGCGGGAAGGCCTCGGGCGCCAATGTCGAAGCTGCCAAGCAGGTCGGCAAGGACATCGCCGCGGCCGCCAAGAAGGCGGGCGTGACCACCGTCGTCTTCGATCGCGGTGGCTTCCTGTTCCATGGCCGCGTCAAGGCGCTGGCCGACGCCGCCCGCGAAGGCGGGCTGGAGTTCTGATGATGGCTGAAGAAAACAACACCGAGAACACCCCCGAAAGCACCGGCGAGAACACCGGCGCCGAGGTTCAGGCCGCAGCCGAGAATACGGCGGCGGAGCAGCCGAACACCGGCGGCGAGGGTGCTGCCACGACGCCGGCCACTGCGCCGACCGAAGCGGCAGAGACCCAGTCGGCCGAAAGCGGCGACACTGCGCAGCCGCGCGGTCGTGGCGGCCGTGGCGGCGGCGGCGACCGCGGCGGACGCGATGGTGGCGGCCGCGGCCGTGGCCGCGGTCGTGACGACCGTCGCGGCAACCGGCGCGAGGAAGAAGACGACGGCATCATCGAGAAGCTCGTCCACATCAACCGCGTCTCGAAGACGGTGAAGGGCGGCAAGCGCTTCGGCTTCGCGGCGCTGGTCGTGGTGGGCGACGGGTCGGGCCGGGTCGGCTTCGGCCACGGCAAGGCGCGCGAGGTGCCTGAGGCGATTTCGAAGGCGACCGCTGCCGCGCGCAAGAAGATGATCCGCGTCCCGCTCAAGGAAGGCCGCACGCTGCACCACGACGGCAAGGGCCGTTTCGGCGCCGGCAAGGTCACCGTGCGCACTGCGCCTCCGGGTACCGGCATCATCGCCGGCGGTCCGATGCGCGCCGTGTTCGAGAGCCTGGGCGTTGCCGACGTGGTGACCAAGTCGGTCGGCACTTCGAACCCCTACAACATGATCCGCGCCACCTTCGACGCGCTGACCGACCAGACTTCGCCGAAGTCGGTCGCCCAGCGTCGCGGCAAGAAGGTCGCCGACCTTCTCGGTCGCGGTGGCGCCAGCGCGGCGGAGGCTGAGGCCGACGCTGCAGCTATGGCGGAGTAATCGAGATGGCCGACAAGAAAACCATCAAGATCAAGCAGATCGGTTCGCCGATCCGCCGTCCGGAAAGCCAGCGCAAGATCCTCGTCGGTCTGGGCCTCGACAAGATGCACAAGGTTGTCGAGCGCCAGGACACGCCCGAGGTGCGCGGCGCGATCGCCAAGATTCCGCATCTGGTGACGATCGTCGATTGAACGTGTGAGCCCCCGCGAAGGCGGGGGCTTCAGGCCGGCGGCGATACGCCAGTGGCACGAGGTCCCCGCCTTCGCGGGGACTCACGATTTTTAGCGCGAACAAAGCGAAAGCGAGTGCAAGACCATGAAACTGACAGACATCCGTGACAACCCCGGCGCCCGCAAGGGCCGTATCCGCGTCGGACGCGGCATCGGTTCGGGCAAGGGCAAGACCGGCGGCCGCGGCCAGAAGGGCCAGAAGAGCCGTTCGGGCGTTGCCGTGAAGGGCTTCGAGGGCGGCCAGATGCCGCTGCACATGCGCCTGCCGAAGCGCGGCTTCAACAACCCGTTCGGCAAGGACTTTGCCGAGGTGAACATCGGCATGGTCCAGAAGTTCATCGACGCCAAGAAGCTCGACGCCGGCAAGGTCGTCGACGACGAGGCGCTCCGCGCCGCTGGCCTTGCGCGCGGCGGCAAGGACGGCATCCGTCTGCTGGGCAAGGGTGAACTGAAGACCAAGGTCCAGTTCAAGGTCGCCGGCGCCAGCAAGGGCGCGATCGAGGCGGTCGAGAAGGCCGGCGGTTCGGTCGAGTTGCCCGAGGCGAAGCCCTCGGAGCACGAGAAGAAGACCGCCCGGCGCGAAGCCAACAAGGCCGCCAAAGCCAAGTAACGGCAAAAATAGGGGCGGGGGGTTCGACATCGTGCCTCCCGCACCCTATCTAGCCTTTCCGAGCCGGGAGGGTCCGGCGCCGAGTTAGGGCACAAGCATTTCTCATGGCATCACGCGCCGACAATATCGCGAGCAATCTCAGTCTCGCCAACTTCTCGAAAGCGACCGAGCTCAAGAATCGTATCTGGTTCACGATCGGTGCGCTGATCGTGTTCCGGTTCCTGAGCTTCATTCCGCTTCCCGGCGTCAATCCGCTGGTGCTGCAGGATCTCTACGATACCGCGCGCGGCGGCATCCTCGACCTCTTCAACACTTTCTCGGGCGGCAGCCTGGAGCGCATGAGTCTCATCGCGCTCGGCGTCATGCCCTACATCACCGCCTCGATCGTCATTCAGCTTGCCGCGGCGCTGCATCCCTCGCTGGCCGCGCTCAAGAAGGAAGGCCAGAGCGGGCGGCAGAAGCTCAACCAGTACACGCGCTACGGTACGGTATTCCTGTGCGCCATCCAGGGCTGGTTCCTCGCCTCGGGGCTCGAAGCCTATGGCGCGCAGAGCGGCCTGCAGGCGGTCGTCCAGCCGGGCGTGATGTTCCGCGTGGGCGCGGTCATCAGCCTCGTCGGCGGCACGATGTTCCTGCTCTGGCTGGGTGAGCAGATCACCAGCCGCGGGATCGGCAACGGCGTCTCGCTGATCATCATGGCCGGCATCGTCGCCCAGTTCCCGAGCTTCGCCACCAACCTGTTCGAAGGCGGCCGCAGCGGTTCGATCTCGCCGGTCCTCATCATTGGCTTCCTGGCGATGATCGTGATCCTGGTCCTGTTCATCTGCTTCATGGAGCGCGCCCAGCGACGATTGCTGATCCAGTATCCCAAGCGAGCGACCCAGCGCGGCGTGATGCAGGCGGACCGCAGCCACCTGCCGCTCAAGCTCAACACCGCCAACGTGATCCCGCCGATCTTCGCCAGCTCGCTGTTGCTGCTGCCGCTGACGATCAGCCAGTTCGCCGGCAACCAGGTCAATACCGAAAGCACGTTCGGCAGCGTGATCGTGTGGCTCAACCAGTACCTCGCGCACGGGCAGCCGATCTATATGGCGCTCTATGCGGCGGGCATCATCTTCTTCACTTTCTTCTACACCGCCGTGGTCTTCAACCCGGAGGAAACCGCCGAGAACCTGAAGAAGAACGGCGGCTTCATCCCCGGCATCCGCCCGGGCAAGCGCACAACCGAATATCTCGACTACGTGCTCACGCGCATCACCGTGATCGGCGCGATCTACCTGACCCTGGTCTGCGTGATCCCCGAATACATGATCGCGCAGACGGGCATTCCGCTGTTCCTGGGCGGCACCAGCCTGCTGATCGTGGTTAACGTCACGGTCGACACGATCACACAGATCCAGTCGCACTTGCTGGCGCACCAGTACGGCGACCTGATCAAGAAGGCGAAGCTCAAGGGCCGCATGCGCTGATCGCGATGGTTTCGGAACGTTAGGGGAAGCGGGTTGGACATCATCCTCTTGGGCCCTCCGGGGGCAGGCAAGGGCACGCAGGCACAGCGCCTCGAGCAGGAGCACGGCATGCGCCAGCTCTCGACCGGCGACATGCTGCGCGCCGCCGTCAAGCAGGGCACGCCTGTCGGCCTCAAGGCCAAGGAAGTGATGGATCGCGGCGAGCTCGTTTCGGACGAGATCGTCTCCGAACTGATCGATGCCGAGCTGACCGCCATGGGCAAGGATGTCGGCGCGATCTTCGACGGCTATCCGCGTACCGCCGGCCAGGCCGAGTCGCTCGACCGCATCCTCGCCAGCCACGGCCGCTCGCTCGACCACGTGATCGAGCTCGAGGTGGACGAGGACGCGCTCGTCGAACGCATCACCGGCCGCTTCACCTGCGTCCGGTGCGGCACGGGCTATCACGACATCTTCAAGCAGCCCGAAGTCGCGGGCGTGTGCGACAAGTGCGGCAGCACCGAGTTCAAGCGCCGGCCCGACGACAACGAGGAAACCGTCCGCACCCGCATGGCCGAATACCGCGCCAAGACCGCGCCGATCCTGCCGATCTACGAGGAACGCGGGATCGTCAGCCGGGTCGACGGCATGGCCGGCATCGAGGACGTGACCCGCGCGATCGACGCGGTCCTCGGCTGACCGCCATCCACCTCGCGATGGGCGGGCCTTTGCGCGCGCCGCAAGCTGTGGAATAGCTGCGCGGGAAGGGGGACTGCCGATGCCGAAGATTCGCACTGCCGTGCTGCTGGTCGCGGTTGCCGCCGCGTCGCTGGCGCCCGCCGCCGCCTCCGCGAAAGTCGTGAAGCAGGATGCGGCGGGTTTCGTCACTCGCGACACCGTTGTGGTCGAGAGCACCCCGCGCGAGACGTGGATGGCGCTGATCTCGCCGGCGAAGTGGTGGAACGAGGCGCACACCTGGTCGGGCGATCCGGCGAACCTTTCGCTCACCCCGCAGGCCGGCGGCTGCTTCTGCGAGCGCATTCCCGAAGTCGAGACCCGCGCCGACGTCGGCCTCGCGGGCAGCGCGCAGCACATGACCGTGGTTCACGCAGCCCCCGACAAGGCGCTGCGGATGCGCGGCGCGCTCGGTCCGCTGCAGAGCGAGGCGGTGACCGGCGTGCTCACCATCGCGCTGGCCGAAGTGGAACAGGGCACCGCGATCACCTTCGAGTACGTCGTCGGCGGCTACATGCGGTACGAGATGCCCCCGATCTCGGAGGCGGTCGACGGCGTGATGAGCCAACAGCTCGCCGGCCTCGCGGCGCTGCTCGGCCCGGTCGATGCTCCGGCCGAGGAGGACGTGGGGACGGGTGCGGACGAGTCCACCGAGGACGATGCCGATGCGCTGCCCGAGAGAAAACCGAGCGTCGAGGAGGCCTTCGGCGATCTCTCTGACAACGAATAACAACTGCTAGAACGCCCGCCCGCGACGTCCGCATCGTGGTAAACAGGCAGGAAGGCTTTTGACCTGACGCGCAAGCTGCTATAGCTCCGGCTTGCATTCTCGAGCGGCCCGCCCATATCGGGCGCCGTGCTCGTATGCGCGCGCATAGCGGTTGACGTGCGCAGCGAATCACCCTAAGCGCGCCGTTCATTCGGCATTTCGGGATAGTTGGGCGGACAAGTCTGGCAGGCGGCAGCCTTCGTAGCGCGCCATCCGGACTTTTTGCCATTCCGGCTCCGGCCATGCCGATGAACGACAGCGTTGAGATAGGGGTCGCCACCCGTTCGCTTGCGAACCGGCCGGCCGGGTCCTGTGGAGCATGGAGAAGTAAGTGGCTCGTATTGCCGGGGTAAACATCCCCACCAACAAGCGCGTGATCATCGCGCTCACCTACATTCACGGTATCGGCCGCACCACGGCCGTGCAGATCGCCGACAAGCTGGGCATCGATCATTCGCGCCGCGTGCAGGATCTGTCCGATGCGGAAGTCCTGCAGATTCGCGAGACGATCGACAGCGACTACACCGTCGAAGGCGACCTTCGCCGCAACACCGCGATGAACATCAAGCGCCTGATGGACCTCCGGTCCTATCGCGGCCTGCGTCACCGCAACCAGTTGCCGGTTCGCGGTCAGCGCACGCACACCAACGCCCGCACCCGCAAGGGCAAGGCGAAGCCCATCGCGGGCAAGAAGAAGTAAGCGAACGCTTTTGCAGCTTCGCTTTCATCACTTCTTTTTAGGAACAGGATACTCAGCCCATGGCACGCGAACCAGGCCGGATCAGGCGGCGCGACAAGAAGAACATCTCGAGCGGCGTCGCGCACATCAACGCCAGCTTCAACAACACCATGATCACCATCACCGATGCGCAGGGCAATGCGATCAGCTGGTCCAGCGCCGGCATGATGGGGTTCAAGGGCAGCCGCAAGTCGACTCCCTACGCCGCCCAGGTCGCCGCGGACGACGCGGGCAAGAAAGCCGCCGAACACGGCGTGCGCACCCTCGAGGTCGAAGTGAAGGGTCCCGGTTCGGGCCGTGAGAGCGCGCTGCGCGGCCTCGCCGCCGTCGGGTTCACGATCACCTCGATCCGTGACGTCACTCCGATCCCGCACAACGGGGTGAGGCCGTCGAAGCGCCGTCGCGTCTGATCCGTACCTGCCCGGCGGTGTCATGCCGCCGACCCTGACGGACCGGACGCGCCCACCAGCGCAGCCGGTCCTGCCCGTATCTGAACCCTAGGGGAAATCCATGGCCGTCAACACCAAGAACTGGCAGGAACTCAAGAAACCCAACAGCCTCGAGATCAAGGCTGCCGGCGGCAAGTCCCGCGCGGCCACTTTCGTCGCGGAACCGCTCGAGCGCGGTTTCGGCCTGACGCTCGGCAACGCGCTGCGCCGGGTGCTCCTCTCCAGCCTCCAGGGCGCGGCGATCACCTCGATCAAGATCGAGAACGTGCTGCACGAGTTCTCCTCGCTCGCCGGCGTGCGCGAGGACGTGACCGACATCGTGCTCAATGTGAAGCAGATCGCGCTCAAGATGGAAGGCGAGGGCCCCAAGCGCCTGCAGCTTTCGAAGACCGGCCCCGGCGCGGTGACCGCGGGCGACATCGCCGTTTCGGGCGACATCGAGGTGATGAACAAGGATCTCGTGATCTGCCACCTCGACGAAGGCGCCACGTTCAACGTCGAGCTGACCGCCGACACCGGCAAGGGCTACGTTCCCGCCGTGCAGAACCGCCCGGCCGACGCGCCGATCGGCCTGATCCCGGTCGACTCGCTCTACTCGCCGGTTCGCCAGGTCAGCTACAAGGTCGAGAATGCCCGCGTCGGGCAGGAACTCGACTACGACAAGCTGAGCCTGACGGTCGAGACCGACGGCACCGTGACCCCGGAAGACGCCGTGGCCTACGCCGCGCGCATCCTCCAGGACCAGCTCACGCTGTTCGTCCACTTCGAGGAAGGCATTCCGCAGCCGAGCTCGGCCATGATCGGCCACGCCGCGCAGCCGGAAGAGAGCGACGCCAACCAGCTCAACCGCTACCTCCTCAAGAAGGTGGACGAACTCGAGCTGTCGGTCCGTTCGGCCAACTGCCTGAAGAACGACAACATCATCTACATCGGCGACCTGGTCCAGAAGACCGAGGCCGAGATGCTCCGCACGCCGAACTTCGGCCGCAAGAGCCTCAACGAGATCAAGGAAGTCCTGAGCTCGATGGGCCTGCGTCTCGGCATGGACATCCCTGGCTGGCCGCCGGAGAACATCGAGGAAATGGCCAAGAAGCTCGAACAGGAACTGCTTGGTTAAATGGCGTGAGTCCCCGCGCAGGCGGGGACCTCGTGCCACGGGCGCTTCGCCCGTGGCCTGAGACCCCCGCCTGCGCGGGGGATCACGGTCGAAGGGAACGGGCCGACCCTCAATTCGGCCAGGACCGGGCTACCTCACACGGGCCCCTTACGAACGGAGTAACGAGAAATGCGTCACGGAATTCACGGCCGCAAGCTGCAGCGCAAGACCGGCCACCGCAAGGCCCTGTTCCGCAACATGGCGGCGGCGCTGATCAAGCACGAGCAGATCATGACCACGGCCCCCAAGGCCAAGGAACTGCGCCCCTACGTCGAGAAGCTGATCACGCTCGCCAAGCGCGGCGGCCTCAGCAACCGCCGTCTGGCGATGAGCCGTCTCGGTGACGAGACCCAGCTCAAGAAGCTGTTCGACGTTCTTGCCGAGCGCTACGCCGACCGCGACGGCGGCTACACCCGCGTGATCAAGGCCGGCTTCCGCGCCAGCGACGCCGCGCCGATGGCGGTGATCGAGCTCGTCGACCGCGATGTCGAGGCGAAGGGGCAGGACTCCGGCCCCGTGATGAACGAGGAAGAGTTCGAAGATGCCTGAGGCAAAAAGCGTGAGTCCCCGCGAAGGCGGGGACCTCGTGCCACGGGCGCTTCATTAGTTGCCTGAGGCCCCCGCCTTCGCGGGGGCTCGCAAGGGCCGCGGGGGAAACTCCGCGGCCCTTTGCTTTGCCCGCACCGCGCATCGTGCCACAACGCGGTTCATGATCCGTCATCTCATCGCCGCCGCCGCGCTTCTCGCGCCCGCTCCCGCCCTCGCACAAAGCCAGCAGGAGGCGCTCGACGCCCGCTACGACCGCGCTCTCGCCGCCGGTTACAAGGCGCTGTTCCTGTGCGGCGCCATCGCCAATGCCGAGCGCGCCGGGACGGAGCGGACGCCCGAGAGCGTGATGCAGTGGGAACTCACCGGCATTCAGGCGCCGCTGAACGAGATCGTGGGCGAACTGCCCTTCGAGATCGCTCGGGCGGGCGAGGGCGACGCCGAGGTCCGCCACGTGTCCGTCACCTGGGCCGAGGACATGCCGCCACGCTACGCGGTGCACGATGCGGGCAAGGGCTGTGCGCTGCTCCCCATCGGCGGCGAACCTTCACCCGGCCAGGCTGCTGCTCGGCAGGTGTCCCGCGCCTCCGCTCCGCTCGTGCAACCCAAAGTCGCCGCGCTGGCCGCAGCGATAGAGCGCGGCTTTTCGCCGGCCTATGGCGAAGGCGCGCGCACGACGGCCGTCCTGGTCCGGCGCGGCGGAGATACGCTCGGCGAACGCTATGTGGAAGGTTTCGGCCCCGACACCCCGCAGCGAACTTGGTCGGTCGCCAAGAGCATCGCGGCGACGCTCGTGGGCGCAGCGGTGCAGCGGGGGGACATCGAGGTGGCGTCCTCGGCCGGTCTGGGCCTGACCGACACCGACCCGCGCCGGGCGATCACCGTCGATCACCTCCTGCGCATGGCCTCGGGCCGTTATTCCGATACGCCGGGCAACCGGACCGATCCACTCTACTTCGGCGGCGCGGCGGTGGGTGAGCGCGCGGCGGTCTGGCCGTTGATCCACGCGCCGGGCACCGTCTTCCGCTACGCGAACAACGATACGCTGATGGCGGTGAACGCGATCGAGGACACGTTCGAGCAGCATCCGCCCGCCGAACTGCTCACTACCCTCGGCATGCACGACACCGTCGCGGAGACCGACTGGCAGGGGAACTACATCCTCTCCAGCCAGGTCTGGTCGACGGCGCGCGATCTCGCGGCGCTCGGCCAGCTCTACCTCGACGGCGGCGTGTGGAACGGAGAGCGTCTGCTACCCGAGGACTGGGCGACATACGTCTCCTCCCCCTCCGGCCCGCAGCCGGACGGCGACTTCGGCTATGGCGCGGGCTTCTGGCTGTTCAACAAGTCCGAACGCGTGCCGACCGACACCTTCGCCGCCATGGGCAACCGCGGGCAATATGTCGTGATCGTGCCGAGCCGCGAGGTCGTCATCGTCCGCCGCGGCGAGGATCCGCCCGGCAGCGGGTTCGACATCGCCGCCTTCACGCGCGACGTGCTCGCCGCGCTGGACAACTGATCTTTCGCCGATTGCAAAGCCGCGTCAGGCGGTTACATCGGCAACCAGTCTGGACTGACCCTTCGGGAGATAACAATGCGCCTTCGTTCCGCCGCGCTCGCGGCTTCTGCCGTTTCGCTCGCCCTTGCAGCGCCGCTCACCGCCGAAGAGGTTCCCTTGCCCGCATATCCCGAAACCCGCACCGGCGACGTCGCCGAAACGCTCTTCGGCGAGCAAATCGCCGATCCCTACCGCTGGCTCGAAGCCGACGTGCGCAACGACGCCGAAGTCGCCGCCTGGGTCGAGAAGCAGAGCACTTTCACCGACACCTACCTCAAGGCGCTGCCCGGCAACGACTGGTTCAAGCAGCGCATCGGTGCGCTGCTCGACTACGAGCGCTTCGGCATTCCGCAGAAGGCGGGCGAATACTACTTCTACACCCGCAACACGGGCCTGCAGAACCAGAGCCCGCTCTATGTCCGCCACGGCCTCGATGCCGAGCCGCGGCTGCTGATCGACCCGAACGCCTGGGCGCAGGACGGCGCGACCGCGCTCGCCGGGTGGGAGCCGTCGGAGAATGGCACCCTGCTCGCCTACGCGGTGCAGGACGGCGGGACCGACTGGCGGATCATCCGCGTGCTCGACGTCGAGACCGGGCAGCCGCTGGAGGACGAGATCCGCTGGGCCAAGTTCACCGGCATCTCGTGGCTCGGCAACGAAGGCTTCTTCTACTCGCGCTTCCCGGAGCCGGAGGAAGGACAGGACTTCCAGGCGCTGAACTACAATCAGGCAGTCTATTACCACAAGCTCGGCACGCCGCAGTCGGAGGACCGCATGGTCTTCGCGACCCCCGAGCATCCGGAGCGCGGCCACGGCCTCGGCGTGTCCGACGACGGGCGCTGGGGCTTCGTCATCAGCTCGCTCGGCACCGACGCCAAATACGAAGTGCACGTGATCGACCTTGAGGACCGGAGCGGCACGTGGGACGCGAAGCCGCTCGTCACCGGGTTCGAGAACGCCTGGAACCCGATCGACACGATCGGCACCAAGGCGTTCTTCGTCACCAACAGGGATGCACCGCGCTATCGGATCGTCACCACCGACCTTTCCGCGCCCACGCCGACCTGGACCACGATCGTGCCCGAAACCGAGCAGCCGATAGACGGTGCCTCGATCGTCGGTGACAAGCTCATCGTCACCTACCTCAAGGACGCCACGACCCGGGCGGCGGTCTACGACCTTGAAGGAAACCCGCTCGACGATATCAAGCTGGGCGAGCTGGGCACGGCTGGCGGCTTCGGCGGCAAGCCGGGCGATCCGGAGACGTTCTACACCTTCACCAGCTTCAACCGCCCGGGCACGATCTACCGCCTGAACGTCGACACGGGCGAGACGAGCACGTTCGCCGAGCCCGAGCTGACCTTCGATCCTGCACGCTTCGTCACCGAGCAGAAGTTCTACACCTCGAAGGACGGCACGCGCGTGCCGATGTTCATCGTCCGCCGCAACGACGTGACGGGGCCGGCGCCGACGTTGCTCTACGGCTATGGCGGGTTCGACATCTCGCTCACCCCGAGCTTCTCGGCAGCGCGCATGGCCTGGCTGGAGGCGGGCGGTGTCTTCGCGCTCGCCAACATCCGCGGAGGCGGTGAATACGGCAAGGCCTGGCACGACGCCGGGCGCCTGCACAACAAGCAGAACGTGTTCGACGACTTCATCGCCGCGGGCGAGTATCTGAAGGCGAACGGCTACACGACGCCAGAGGGGCTCGCGATCCAGGGCGGATCGAACGGCGGC
>Ga0307405_10001042_pt1 | contig 11210 bp, 6 predicted proteins | sample 322Cmetagenome_2_FD_203311 | JGI IMG/M metagenome (GOLD analysis project Ga0307405, IMG submission 203311) | Maize rhizosphere microbial communities from greenhouse at UC Davis, California, United States - 322HYB-C-1 | ecosystem: Host-associated > Plants > Roots > Rhizosphere > Soil | place...
ACGACGACGCGGCGGTGGGCCAGCGCCTCGCGCCAGACGCCCTGCAGCTGATGCTCGAGGGCGCGCTCGGTGGCGCGATCATCGCCGCCGCGCGGCCGGCGGTCGTCGTTCTCGTCGTTCTCGTCGTCGTCGTCGGCCGGCGCGTCGTAGCCGAAGTGGTGGACGACGTGGAGCGAGCCGGCGGCGCTGTCGTCGTCGGAGATCGCGATGGCGAACGCCTCGCAGCCGAGCGCGCGGCGCACCTGCTGCCCGACCTCGGGGAGGATCCGGTCGAGGGCGATCGTGCGCGAGAGGGCGATCCCGGTGTCGATCAGCGCCTCGCGCGACTTGTGGCTCGGCGTGATGTCCACGGTGGAGAAGACGAAGCCGGAGACCGGAGGCGCGGCGTGCGCGGGTGCCCGCTCGCGGGCGGAACGGGGCGCGGGAAGCTCGGCCGGGTCGCTTCCCTCGGCGCTCTCCTCCGCGTCCCACGCCGCGCGTCCCGCGCCCCGCAGTGGCGTGACCTGCATCAGGAAAACGCGCTCGGCGTCGGGGGAGTTGCAGGGGAACTCCCAGGACACGATCGGCGCGCGGCCGGTGCGGAGGAGGGCCATCGCGCGCTCGATCTGGTCGCGCGACGCCTGGTCGGAGATCGCGTCGAAGATGGAGCGGCCGAGCAGCGCCGCCTCGTCGGCGAGCTGCGGCGCGCCGTTGGCGCTCGCGAAGCGCGACCAGGAGCGGTTGGCGCTCGTGATGCGGCCGTCCACGTCCACCGTGTAGACGGTGACCGGCAGGGCGTCGAGCACTTGCCGCTCGAAGACGTCGGCGCGGAGCATGAGGAGATATTAGGGCGCGGGGGAGGGAAGCGAAACGGCGGGGCGCGTCCGTGTGCCGACGCGCCCCGCCGCGGAGAGGGCGCGGGCCCGTGGGCCCACGCCGCCGAGTGCCGCTACCGGCGCCCGCGCCCGCCGCGCGCGCTCTTGCGGGCGGCGCCGCCGCGCCGACCGGCCGACTTCCGGGCGCTCTTCTTCGCCGCGCCGCCGCGGGCCGAGCCCGACCGGCCGCCGCCACCGCGCTTGGCCGCGCTCTTCCGCGCGCCGCCCTTCTTCGCGGCGCCCCGCTTCGCGGCGCCTCCCTTGCGCGCGGCGCCCTTCTTCGCCGCGCCGCTCTTCCGCGCCGCGGCGCCCTTCTTGGCGGCGCCCTTCTTGGCGGCACCTCTCTTCGCGGCGCCGCCCTTCTTGGCCGCGCCGCCCTTCTTGGCCGCACCGCCCTTCTTCGCGGCACCGCCCTTCTTCGCGGCACCGCCTTTCTTGGCGGCCGCGCGACCGCCGCCCCCACCGCCGCCACCGGCGCGGGAGCCACCACCGCCGGCGCCCATCCCGGCGCCGCGGGCCGACGAGGAGCGTCCGCCGCCCCCCGCTCCGGCACCGCCGCCACCGCCCACGGACGGTCCGGCGCCGGCCATTCCGCCGCCGCCCGCAGCGCCACCACCACCGCCACCGCCGCCCGTGCGCGCCGCACCGCGACCCGCCGCGCCACCGCGTCCGCCGGCCGCGCCGCCCGTGCGCGCGCCTCCGCCACGGCCGCCGGCGCCGAACAGGTCGCCGTCATCCTCCTCCTCGTCCACCCCCTCGGTCACCGCGACGTCCTCCTCCTCCTCGTCGTCGGCGTCCTCGGCGCTGTCCCAGAGGCTGTCGCCCTCGCCCGCCATCCCGAAGCCCGTATCCTCATCCTCGTCGTCGTCATCGTCGTACGAGGCGCCGCCACCGCCGTAAGCGCCGCCCACGTCGTCCATGTCGTCGTCACGGTCGGAGAATGCGAGGCCTTCCGGTAACTCGTCACTGCGCGGCATGACCGCCTCCTGAGGAGTAGAGAATGTTGTCTGCTCTGACGTGTGGTGACCGCGGCGTCGCTCGCCGGCGGCGCGCGCGCTCGACGCGTGTGCGCGCATCGGGCGCGCGCCGCCCGTGTCGCGTCGGCACGCTGCACGACGCGTGCCCCATGCCAACCGCGCGCGCCGACAGGATGCAGCGACACACGCGTCCGACGCGCACGGAACGACGATCGCGCGCACCGTCGCGCGCGCCGCACCGCGCGCCGTCCCCGAATACAACGGCTCGCGCGCGGCGTCAAGCGCGCATGCTGCGTACGCCACCCGACGGGACGAACGCCGCGGGGGCTCGAGCCCCCGCGGCGTTCGCGTGTGTTCACCGCCTCGGTCCGTCGCCGACGCGCCGCGGCGCGCCGTCCGTTCAGTCGCCGGGCACGTACGACGGCTCGGCGGCGCCGGGCGCGGCAGCGGCGTGGGCGTGCCCGCCGAGGCGGCGCCGCGCCCACGTCGCCGCGTCGTCGAGCAGGGTGTAGACGACGGGGACGACGAAGAGCGTGAGCATGGTCGAGGTGATGAGCCCGCCGATGACGGCGTGGGCCATCGGCGCCCGCTGTTCGGAGCCCTCGCCGAGGGCGAGCGCGGTCGGGAGCATGCCGAAGATCATGGCGACCGTCGTCATGAGGATCGGGCGCAGGCGGACCCGCCCCGAGTGCAGGATCGCCTCCCGCCGCTCGACCCCCTCGGCGCGCTGCTGGTTGACGAAGTCGATGAGCAGGATGCCGTTCTTCGTCACGAGTCCCATCAGCATGATGATCCCGATCATCGTCATGACGTTGAGCGTCCCGCGGGTCACGAGGAGGGCGAGGGCGACGCCGATGAACGAGAGGGGGAGCGCCAGCATGATCGCCAGCGGCTGCAGGAAGGAGCCGAAGAGCGAGGCGAGGATGAGGTAGATGAAGACGACCGCGAGGAGGATCGCCGAGAGGACGTAGCCCTTGGTCTCCTCGAGGTTCTGGACGTCGCCCGTGAACACCGTGCGGTAGCCGGTGGGCAGGCCGATGCGGTTGATCGCCGCGCGGACGCGGTTGGCGACGTCGCCGATGCTGTTCCCCGGGAGGACGCCGGCCGAGATGCTGATCTGCCGCTCGAGGGCGCGCCGCTCGATGCTCTGCGGCCCGACGTCGGAGCTGATCTGGGCGACCTGGGCGAGGGGGACCATCGCCGCCTGCCCGGTCACCGGGTCCACGTTGCTGCTCGGGATGGCGATCTGGGCGACGTCGGTCGCCGAGGTGCGGAGCGAGTCGGGGTAGACGACGACGACGTCGTGGGAGTACCCCTGCGGGTCCTCCCAGAGGGTGGCGCGCTCGCCGGTGAAGAGGGGCTGGAGGGTCGAGGCGATGCTCTCGATCCCGAGGCCGGCCGCCCACGCCTGCTGGCGGTCCACCTGGACGTCGAGCTGCGGGACCTCGTCGTCCTGCCCGGAGTTGGGCTCGGCGATCCCCGGCACCTCGCGCATCGCGGCCAGCACCTGGTCGGCGGCGATCTTGAGGCGCGACTGCTCGGGCCCCTGGACGTTGACCTGGATCGGCTGGCCGCGCCCGCCGAAGATCGTGGGAGTCCCGGTAATGAACGGGCGCACCCCCGGGATGCGGCGCAGCGCGCCGCGGAGCGCGGTCTGGATCTCCTCCTGGCTGCGCTCGCGGTCGTCCTTGAGCTGGACGAAGATCTGCCCGTTCGACGGCGTGCCGCGGAAGCCGCCGCCGACCGAGAGGTAGGTGAACTCGACCTCGGGGAGCGAGGTGAGGTAGCGGTTGATCTCCATCCCCTTGGCCACGGTGTGCTCGAGGCGCGAGCCTGGCGGGGCGCGGAAGGAGACGTTGAACTGCCCGCCGTCCACCTCCGGCATCCAGGTGAAGCCGAGCCGCGGGAGGATGAGGAAGGCGGCGACGATGCTCGCCGCGGCGACCCCCATGGCGACGGCGCGGTGGCCGAGCGCCCAGCCGAGCCAGCGCGGGTAGTGGTCGGCCATCCGCTCGAAGCGGGCGTTGAAGGCAGTCGCCGCCCTTCGGATCGGGTTGCGGGCGGGACGGGGAGTGGGGAGTGGGGAGTGGGGAGTCGCTGCTGCCGTGTCGACTCGCGACTCCCGACTCCCCCCTCCCTGCTTTTTCGCATGCCCCGCCGTTTCCGGGTCGGGCCAGACGCTCGACAGCATGGGGTCGAGGGTGAAGCTGACGAAGAGGGAGACGAGGACGGCGAAGGCGACGGTGACGCCGAACTGGAAGAAGATCTTGCCGATCTGCCCGCCCATGAAGGCGACCGGGATGAAGACCGCCATCACGGCGAGCGTCGTCGAGAGGACGGCGAGGCCGATCTCGTCGGTCCCCTCCTTGGCCGCCGTGTAGTGGTCTTTGCCCATCTCGACGTGGCGGACGATGTTCTCGCGCACGACGATGGCGTCATCGATGAGGAGGCCGATCGAGAGGGCGAGGGCGAGCAGCGTCATCGTGTTCACGGTGAAGCCGAACGCCCACATGATGAAGAAGGCGGAGATGATCGAGATCGGCAGGGCGAGCCCCGTGATCACGGTCGAGCGCCAGGAGTTGAGGAAGAAGTAGATGATGAGGACGGTGAGGAGCGCGCCGAACATCAGCTCGTGCTGGACCGAGGAGAGCGAGGCGCGGATCCGCTCCGAGTCGTCGCGCACGACGCTCAGCCGGACGTCGGCCGGGAGCTGGCGCTGGAGGTCGGTGGCGACGGCGCGCACGGCGTCGGCGACCTCCACGGTGTTGGTGCCGGCGATCTTGAGGATGTCGAGGCTGACGGCGCGCTGCCCCTGCATGTAGGCCGCGCTGCGCTGCTCCCGGGTGCCGTCGACGACGGTGCCGACGTCGGAGATGCGGACCGGCACGCCGTTGCGCACGGCGACGACGACGTCGGCGAACGCCCTGGGGTCCTCGACGCGCCCGGTGATGCGCACGAGGCGCTCGGTCTCGCCGCGCTTCACGCGGCCGGCCGGCACCTCCTGGTTCTCGCGCTGGAGGGCGGCGCTGACCTGCGCCGGCCCGACGTTGTAGGCGCGCATCGCCGCCGGGTCGAGCTGGACGCGGATCTCGCGCGCCCCGCCGCCGACGACGTTCACGCCGCCGACGCCGGAGATGGCCTCGATGCGCGTCGAGACGACCTGGTCGGCGAGGTCGGTGAGCTCGCGCAGCGGCCGCGTGGCGCTCTGCAGGGCGAGCGACATGATCGGCCGGTCGTTCGGGTCGAAGCGCAGGATGACGGGGTCGTCGATGTCGCGCGGCAGCGTCCGCCGCAGACGGGCGACCTTGGCCTGCACGTCCTGCAGCGCCTCGCCGACGTCCACGCCGAGCTGGAGCGAGACGCGAACGAGCGAGCTCCCCTCGAGCGAGGTCGAGGTGACCTCCTTGAGCCCCTGGACGGTGTTGAGCGCCTCCTCGATCGGGCGCGACACCTCGCGCTCGACGACTTCCGGCGAGGCCCCGGGGTAGCTCGTCTGGGCGAGCACGACGGGGTAGGCGATGTCCGGGTACTCGTCGATCGCCAGGCGCTGGTACGACACGATCCCGAGCACGACGAGCGCGACCATCATCATGGTCGCGAAGACGGGACGCTTGATGCTTACGTCAGAGAGGAACATTGAAAAGTCGTGATGCGGGAGTTCTGGGATGCAGGAGTTCTGGGATGCAGGAGTGGGGAGTGGGGAGTCGCTACTGACGCCGAGGGAGGGGCGAGGCCGGACCCACTCCCGACTCCCGACTCCCGCTTCCCCCGCTGCTCTCGCCAACGATCTGTACTCTCATCCCCTCGCCCAGCGTTCCGACGTTGCCGACGACGACGCGGTCGCCCTCGGAGAGGCCGGAGAGGATCTGCACCACGCCGCGGCCGTCGTCCACGACGCCGAGCGTGATGGGGGTGCGGGCGAGCTGGCCGGAGGCGATGCGAAACACGAAGCGCGCCGCCGAGTCGGGGACCTCGCGCACGGCCGGCGCGGGGACGAGCAGGGCGTCGGCGACCGTCTGGCCGATGACGCGCCCGCTGGCGAAGGTGTTCCCCTTGAGCCGGCCGTCCGGGTTGGGGACCTGGACGTAGACCGTGAGCGAGCGCGTGGCGGGGTCCACGGTCGGGCTGACGCGCGCCACGCGGCCGTCGAAGCGGCGTCCGTCGGCGGCGAAGCGCACGACCTGGCCGGCGCGCACGTCGTTGGCGAAGCGCGCCGGGACGCGCGCCGCGAGCTCGAGAACGTCGCTGCGCACGACGGTGAACATCGAGGCGCCGCGGGCGACGTGCTCGCCGTTCTCAACGAGGCGCCGCTCGACGACGCCGCTCGTCGGCGACGTGACCCGGGTGTCGGTGGCGGTACTCGACGCCGAGCGGACGCGCGCCTCGGTGGCGGCGACCTGGGCCCGCGCGACGTCCACCGCCTGGCGGGCGGCGCGGGCGTCGCGCTCGGGGATCGCGCCGGCCCGGAACAGCTCGTCGCTCTGCTCGGCGTTCCACTGCGCGGTGGCGAGCGCGCTGCGCGCCGAGGCGCGCTCGGCCTCCGCGGCACGGCGGTCGGAGACCTGCTCGCTGGCCTCGAAGCGGGCGAGCAGCTGCCCGGCGGTCACCCGCTGCCCCTCGCGCACGTAGACCGCCTCGAGGTCTCCCTCGAGCCGCGCCTTCACGTCCACGCTCTCGATCGGGCGCAGGTCGCCGGTGACGGCGACGCCCGACTCGATCGTGCCGCGGGTCGCCTCGGCGACGTCGGTCGCGGCGAGGATGACGGTCGGGCCGGCGCCCCCCCTCCCGCCGCCGCCACCGCCCGCGGCCGCGCCGCCGCCGGTGGCGGCCGCACCCCCGCCACCGGCGGCGCCTCCCTTGCCCTCCGGCGTGACGCCCTTCGACTCACCGGTCGAGCAGGCGGCGGTGAGGGCGATGGCGAGCGCGCCGAGGGCGGTACGTCGTGCGAAGTTGGCGAGGTGCTGGCTGGAAGGTGCTGGGGATTCGTTCATGTGGATCACTTCCGGTCGGTGGCACTGGTTCGGATCGTCGGCGCGACGGTGCCACCACCGGGGAGGGGGAGGGGACGGCCCAGGGAGCGGGCGAGGGCCGCCGAGGCGAGGTAGAGATCGTAGGTCGCCCGCGCCTCGTTGGTGCGGGCGGTGGCGAGGGCAAGCTGGGCGTCGGACACGTCGAGCTGGGTGCCCAGCCCGCGGTTGTAGCGGAGCGAGGCGAGGCGGAAGGCCTCGTCGGCCTCGCCCGCATTCTGGCGGCGGGCCTCGTAGGCGGCGCGCGACCGCGCCAGCTCGGCGCGCGCCCGCGCGACCTCGAGCGCGACCTCCTCCCGCTCGAGGTTGAGCTGGATCTCGGCGAGGCGCGCGTTGGCCTGCGCGAGCTCGATGTTGCCGCGCGTGCGCAGCCCGTCGAACACCGCCCACGTCACCTGCACGCCGACCTGGCGGTCGGAGAAGAAGCCGCCGTTCTGGCCGCGGCAGAGGCCGTCCTCCTCGGGGCGGGCGCCGTTCACGCACTCGATCGGGACGCGCTCGCCGAGCGAGGTCGGGAAGCCGCTGAGGGGGAAGGCCTGGTAGCCCGTCTGGAAGAAGGCGCTGACGGTCGGCAGGCGGTCGGCCTTGGCGATCGAGATGGCGTCGCGGCGGGCGCGCGCCGTGAGCTCGGCGGCGCGCACCGAGGGACGCTCGTCGGCGAGGCGCGCCGTGGGGAGAGTGTCGGGGGCCCACGAGGCGAGGATCGCCTGCACCGCCGGCGGATCGATGACCGTCGTCAGGGCGACGGGCTGGTCGAGCGGGATCTGGAGCAGCCGCTTGAGGTCGAGCAGGGCGAGCTCGCGGTCGCTCGCCGCCTGGAGGGCGAGGGGCTCGAAGTTGGCGCGCTCGACGCGCGCCCGGAGGACGTCGTAGCGGGCGGCGCGCCCCCCCGACTCGAGGAGCTGGACCTGGGTGAGTCGCTCGCTGGCGAGGGCGAGGTTCTGGTCCTGGATCTCGAGCAGCCGGTCGGCGAACAGCGCCTGGACGTAGGCGCGCTGGACGTCGAGGGCGACCTGGGCGCGGGCCTCGTCGGCCGTGAGGCGGGCCGCCGTGCGGAGGCGCGAGGCGGCGCGGACGGCCGCGAACTCGCGCCCGCCCTGGAAGAAGGTCTGCGAGAGGTTCGCGTTGACGTTGTAGGTGTTCGGCTGGTTGAAGATCTGGCCGACCGCCTGGGCGCGCGCGTTCTCGATCTGGTGCGTGTAGCTGCCGTTGACGCGGAGCGACGGGAGGGCGCCGGCGCGCGCCGTGACGAGCTGCGCGGCGGCGACCTCCACCTGCGCGGCGGCGAGGCGCGTCTCGTCGGCGACGCGCAGGGCGCGCTCGACCGCCTCGGCGAGCGAGACGCGGAGCGAGTCGCTGCGCGCGGTGGCGTCGGGGGCGGCGGCCTGCGCGGCGAGCGGGGAAGCGGCGGCGGCGGCGAGCGCGCCGAGGACCGCCAGCATCGTGCTGAATCGGAGTCCAAGCATCGTCTGACTATACGTCGGGCGGGGCCCGAATGTTGGGGCGGCACGGGGCGCACCCCACTGGCCGCTCGGACCGGGGCGGTTGCTGGTTGCTGGTAACTGGTAACGACGAACCCCCGGGACGCTTTGTTAAGAGCGTCCCGGGGGCCTGTTGTTTCTACCAGTGACCAGTCACCAGCAACCAGCGACTGCCCCGCTCAGTCGTCGATGAAGCTCAGCACGAGCGAGCTGCTTCGCGCGACGACGGCGACGAGGGCGTCGTAGACGCGGGGGTCGAGGAGGGTGCCGACGCCGGACGTGCGGAGGTGCTCGAGCGTCTCGGCGGCGGTCATCGGCTCGCGGTAGGCGCGGCGCGAGGTCATGGCGTCGAAGGCGTCGGCGGCGGCGAGGATGCGGCCGCCGATCGTGATCTCCTCGCCCCGCCGACCGCGCGGGTAGCCGCTGCCGTCCCAGTGCTCGTGGTGGTCGTGCACGAACTCGAGCGTGGTCGCGATGTGGTGCAGGGGGGCGAGGATCTCCATGCCGATCCGGACGTGCCCCTTGACGTGCTCGAACTCCTCGGGCGTCAGCTTCCCCGGCTTGTTGAGCACCTCCTCGCGGATCCCGATCTTGCCGACGTCGTGCAGCCGGCCCGCCAGCCGCACGTCCTCGACCGTGTCGGCGTCGAGGCCGAGCGCTTCGGCGATCGCCGCGGCGAGGTCGGCGACGCGCTGCGAGTGGCCGCGCAGGTAGACGTCCTTGGCCTCCATCGCGTTGATCAGCGTCTCGGCCGATCCGACGGTGAGGTCGCGGAGGGCGAGCTTCTCGCGCTCCAGCTCCTCGGTGCGCAGCGCCACCTCCTCGCGGATGTAGGCCTCGACGCGTCGCTGCTCGATCGAGAGCTCGCGCCGCTTGAGCGCCCGCTCGGCGGCCTGCAGCAGCTCGGAGAGCTCGGGCGGCTTGAGGAGGTAGTCCACGGCGCCGTGCGAGAGGGCGTCGGTGGCGCTCGCCGCGTCGTTGACCGCGGTCAGCATCATGACGGCGATGTCGGGGTCCACGGCGAGCGCCTGCGGCACGAGCTCGAGCCCCGTCATCCCCGGCATGCGGATGTCGCACAGCATGAGGGCGAAGCGCTCGGTGGCCAGCATCTGGAGCGCGGCACGCCCGCAGTCCGCGGTCTCGACGTCGAAGCCCTGCGAACGAAGGAGCTTGGCGAGGGCGACGCGGATCGCCGCCTCGTCGTCCACGAGCAGGATGCGCCGCATGGCGTCGCGCGTCGCGACCGCCGCGGGGGCCCCGCGCGGGGTAGGAGTGTAGGCCGCGGGGGCCGTGCGCCCGGCGGCGATCATCGTCTGCTCCACGTGCTGGACACTCGCTCCTCACTCGCTGCGGTGTCGGTCCGCGCGCGCGTCCGCCGCGGCGGCGCGGAGGGATCGCTCGAACCGGCGAGTGATGGACGCGCCATCGCCACGCGCTGTAACGATTTGCGCGTCCTAATCCGGGCCCGCGCCGGCCTCCTCCTCCTCCTCCTCGTCGTTCACGAACTCGACCTCCACCGGGCGCGTGATCATCCCCGCGGCGACGCCGCGCTGCAGGAAGAGCCCGACGGCGTCGCGGCCGCGCTGGCCGTAGTCGAGCGTGAACTCGTTGACGTAGAGGCGGACGTACTCGTCGGCCCGCGCCCGGTCGAGCCCGCGGGCGTAGCGCAGCGCGTACTCGAGCGCCTCGTCGCGGTGCGCGAAGGCGTAGGCGATGCTCGCCCGCAGGTGGCGCGAGACGGCGCGCATCAGCTCGGGGCCAAGCTCTTTGCGCACGACGTGGCCGCGGAGGGGGAGGGGGAGGCCGGTCTCGCCCGACCACCAGGCGCCGAGGTCGATGACGAGTTGCAGCCCGCGCTCGGCGTAGGTGAGCTGCCGCTCGTGGATGAGGAGGCCGGCGTCCACCTCGCCGGCGACGACGGCCTCCTCGATCGCGTCGAACGGCATCTGCACGGCCTTGAAGTCCGGCTCGTAGAGGTTGAGCGCGAGGTAGGCGCTCGTGAGCGGGCCGGGGACGGCGATCTTCTTGCCGCGCACGGCGTCGCGGGCGATCGGCGCGCGGGCGACGAGGCGCGGTCCGTAGCCCTCGCCCATGCTCGCGCCGTGCGGCAGCAGGGCGTAGCGGTCGGCGAGGTAGGCGTAGGCGTGGATCGAGACGGCACTGACGTCGAGCTCGCCGAGCGCGGCGCGCTGGTTGAGCGATTCGATGTCCTGCAGCTCGAGCGCGTAGCGCACCCCGCCGGTGTCGATCCGCTCCTCGGCGAGTGCGAAGAACAGGAAGGCGTCGTCGGGGTCGAGGTTGTGGGCTACGCGGAGAACTCGGGATTCCATGGGACGGGGGCTTCGGTGCTATTCGAGGCTGAGGCGACTGGCTTCGCGGACGGTCCGCTCTGGGTACCAGGTACCTGGGACGACTACCCTTCGCGATCAGTCGGATTCAGGGACCCGGCACTGGGGACCGGTCCCCAGTGCCGGGTCCCCGGGCTAGTGCGGCATCGTGGCGCGGTAGCGCCAGGTACCCGGTACCCGACGCGGAACGGTCGAGACGTCCGTCGCCCGTCCCCTTCTACTTCGCCGTGCGCGCCTGCTGGAGCGCCCGGTCGATGTCGTTCCGGTGTCGCTGGTACTCCGGGAGGTTCTTGCGCAGCTCGGCGGGGGCGGCGGCGAGGAGGCGCTGGTGGAACTGGCGGGCCACCGCGGGATCGGGACTCATGCGGGCGGCGAGGGCGAGGGCGAGCAGGTGGTCCGGCTGCGCGCGGAGGATCGTGTCGGCCTGCGCCTTGGCGACGGTGAAGTTCCCCGACGCCTCGCCGATGCGGCCGAGGTCGTAGCGCTGGTCGGCGTCGAGATCGCCGATCATCTCGTAGGCGAT
>Ga0307405_10001044_pt1 | contig 11205 bp, 11 predicted proteins | sample 322Cmetagenome_2_FD_203311 | JGI IMG/M metagenome (GOLD analysis project Ga0307405, IMG submission 203311) | Maize rhizosphere microbial communities from greenhouse at UC Davis, California, United States - 322HYB-C-1 | ecosystem: Host-associated > Plants > Roots > Rhizosphere > Soil | place...
GTGCAGGCGCAGGTGGTCGATCTCCTGCGCGACCTGCAGCAGAAGCACGATCTGGCCTATCTCTTCATCAGCCACGATCTGAAGGTGGTTAAGGCGCTCGCCAACGAGGTGATCGTGATGCGCTTCGGCAAGGTGGTGGAACAGGGGCCATCGGCCGATATCTTCCGCGCGCCGAAGGACGATTACACAAAGGCGCTGATGGCGGCGGCCTTCAACATCGAGGCGCGGCCGACGCCCGCAGTGCAACACTAACGACATCAGAGCCCAGACAACATGTCAGCTTCCAAGCCAGCCCCCATTCTCGTCGATCTCAAGTTCAATCCCGATACCGTCGCGCGCATCCTGAAGACCGCCTTTCTCGATCGCGGCAGCATCAATATCGCCGATCCCGAGACGAAGGGCCGGGATCTTTCCGATCTCGACTATGCGCTGCTGTGGAAGCCGGATGCGGATCTCTTCGAGCGGGCGCCGAACCTGAAGGTGATCTTTTCGGGCGGCGCGGGGGTCGACAGCTTCATGAACCTGCCCGGCCTTCCCGACGTGCCGATCGTGCGCTTCGTCGACCACAGCCTGACGACGCGGATGAGCGAGTGGGTGGTGATGCAGTGCCTGATGCACCAGCGTGGGCAGGCGGAGCACGACCGGCTTCAGCGGAAGCACGAATGGGGCAAGCAGGTGGCGCCCGAGGCATCAGAGCTCACCGTCGGCGTCATGGGCCTCGGCGTGCTCGGCCAGGATGCGGTCAAGAAGCTGACGGTCATGGGCTTCAACGTCATCGGTTGGTCGCGCACCGCTAAACAAATCGATGGCATCGAGACATTCGATGCGGCCGGGCTCGACGCCTTTCTGTCGAAGACCGACATCCTTGTGGGCCTGCTGCCGCTGACGCCGGAGACGACCAAATTCTACAACGCGGCGCTGTTTTCCAAACTCCGCCAGGGCGGCGCGCTTGGAAAGCCGGTGTTCATCAATGCCGGGCGCGGCAAGAGCCAGGTCGAGGCCGATATCGTCTCGGCGATCGAAAGCGGTGTGCTTGGCGGCGCTTCGCTGGATGTCTTCGAGGTTGAGCCTCTGCCTTCGGAAAGCCCGCTCTGGGATCTGCCTGGTGTCTTCATCACACCCCATGATGCGGCAAGTTCGGAGGAGAATGCGCTGTTTCGCCATGTGGAGCGGCAGATCGCCCGCTTCGAGCAAGGCCAGCCGCTGCAATATGTGGTGGACCGCAACCGCGGTTACTGAGGCGGGAACCATCGTTGCCGGTGGCCGTTTCTTTTCCTGATGTTTTAAGGGCGGCCGATGCCGCCCGGTTTGGGAAGGGGCAGGCATGGTCGAGCGGATCGAGAGACAGTGGAGCGAAGGCGGCCACCGCGAAGAGACGGCAAAAGACGCAATGGCTGGGCGGACCAAGCGAAAGTCGCCCACCAGCCTGCGCATCTTGCGCGTGCTGATCGCGGCGCTGCTTTTGGCGTTCGCCGTCTGGATACCGGTCGAAATCTGGAGCCGCTATAACCTGCCGCAACCGGACGAACCCACGCATGCGGAGCCCTCCCCGGCGCAGGGCGGTGGCGGACTATCCGGCACCGAGGCACCGACGCCCGCCGGGCGGGCAAACGCGCCGCAGACGAACGCGCAGTAGGCGGGCCGACGCTTGGCCCTGCTTTCGAGGAAATGGCGGGGTCTTATTTGTTCTGGACATTACCGGCGCAGTTTTCGATAAGAAAGCGCACAGGCCGGTTGTCGTGCGCCTTTCTCGGCGCCTGCACCCGGATTGGATAGGGTGGAATCGATGGCGAAGACAGATATTGCACGGCGCGTTTACAACCACGCTTGGAAACTCGACCCGATCGTCCGCAGCCTGATCGACACGGACTTCTACAAGCTGTTGATGCTGCAGATGATCTGGAAGCTTTATCCCGACGTTAACGCAACCTTCACCGTCATCAACCGCACCAAGCGGGTGCTGCTTGCCGAGGAGATCGACGAGGGTGAACTGCGCGCGCAGCTCGACCACGCACGCACGCTTCGGCTCTCCAAGAAGGAGATGATCTGGCTGGCGGGTAACAGCTTCTATGGCCGCGCGCAGATCTTCGAGCCCGAGTTCCTCGCCTGGCTGTCGCATTTCCAGCTGCCGGAATACGAGCTTTCGAAGCGCGACGGACAGTACAGGCTCGATTTCCACGGATCGTGGAAAGAGACCACGATGTGGGAAATCCCCGCACTCGCGATCATCAACGAGCTGCGCTCGCGCTCAGCGCTACGCGCGCTCGGGCCGTTTACGCTCGACGTGCTCTATGCCCGCGCCAAGGCGCGCATGTGGGAGAAGGTCGAGCGGCTGCGCGAACTGCCGGGCCTGCGCATCTCCGACTTCGGCACGCGGCGGCGCCATAGCTTCCTGTGGCAGCGCTGGTGCGTCGAGGCCTTGAAGGAAGGCATCGGCGCCGGCTTTACCGGCACCAGCAACGTGCTGCTCGCCATGGACAACGATCTCGAAGCGGTGGGAACCAACGCGCATGAGCTGCCGATGGTGGCGGCCGCGCTTGCCGAGACCGACGAGCAACTGCATAACGCGCCCTACAAGGTGCTGCGCGACTGGAACAAGCTTTATGGCGGCAATCTTCTGATCGTGCTTCCCGATGCCTTCGGCACAGCCGCCTTCCTGCGCGACGCGCCGGAATGGGTGGCGGACTGGACGGGTTTCCGCCCCGACAGCGCGCCCCCGATCGAAGGCGGCGAGAAGATCATCGAATGGTGGAAGAAGATGGGGCGCGACCCCCGGCAGAAGATGCTGATCTTCTCCGACGGCATGGATGTCGATGCGATCATCGACACCTACAAGCACTTCGAGGGCCGCGTGCGCATGAGCTTCGGCTGGGGCACCAACCTCACCAACGACTTCGCCGGCTGCGCGCCGACCGAGATTTCAGGCCTTAACCCTATCTCGATCGTCTGCAAGGTCAGCGACGCCAACGGCCGCCCGGCCGTCAAGCTCTCCGACAACCCACAGAAGGCGACGGGCGAGCCTGAGGAAGTGCAGCGCTACCTGAAGTTCTTCGGTACCGAGGATCTGGTCGATCAGGCCGTTCTGGTCTGAGACGCGGTTTACGGCGCATGTGCTTTGGGATGAGGGAACGGCCACGTGATCTCGTGACAGCGACGTGACGTCAATCTGCCGCCCGACCCCGTTCTTAAGTTAACGGCAGTCGCGTTCCGACGCTGCCTTTACAACATATTGGCGGGGATGCAAGGCGGCTTGCCGCGCGTGCTTCCTGATCTCCATCATTCGGACCGAACGGGCGCCTCGCTCTCGGGCGCCCGTAATCAGCTTACTTGACGACGAGGATGGCCTTGCCGCGGACCCTGTCGTAGAGGTCGATGATATCCTGGTTGAACATGCGCACGCAGCCGGAAGAGGCGTTCTTGCCGATCGAGCGCCATTCTGGCGAGCCGTGGATGCGATAGAGCGTGTCCTGGCCATCCTGGAAGATATAGAGCGCGCGTGCGCCGAGCGGATTGCTGAGCCCCGGCGGCATGCCCTCTTTCCACTCGCTGAGCTTCGGATTGCGGCCGATCATCGCCGGCGTCGGCGTCCAGGTCGGCCATTTGCGCTTCCACTGGATCACCGCCCGCCCCTTCCAGGCGCGGCCCTGGGCGCCGAGGCTGACGCCATAGCGGATCGCCCGGTCGTTCTTCAGAATGAAATAGAGGAACTTGGTCTCGGTATCGACGACGATCGAGCCCGCCGGCTCATCGCTATGATAATCGACCTCCTGCCGCAGATAGCGCGGATCGACCTCGGCATAGCTGATCGCAGGCAGACGATAGTTGCTGTCATCGAGATCGGCGTAGATCAGCGGATAGTCCGGCTTGTCGACCGGGCGCTCGGGCTGCGACACGGCGGCCTCGGCGACAGGTGCTGCGGCCTCGACGACCGGCGGCTTGGGCATGGCGACGTCGACCGGTTGGGAAGGAAGCTGCGTGCAGGCCGCAAGCAGCGAAACGCCGGCCGCCGCGACAAGCGACCGAAGAATGGAAAGTCTATGCAATTTCAGGGTATCCAATGCGAGAGGTAAGCTGTGATCCCTCTCCCTGGCCGGGCATCGGTGACCAAATTGTGTTCGCGGAAGGAAATACAGAGGGGCCCGGGAGCTTCGGCGCGGGCCTGTTGGCGGAATGCAACAGGGTGGCGAAGTGCTGGGCGTAGGGCGCAAAAAGCCAGTGTCGGCTAGCGGATCGCACGTCGTTGGGGAGACGGAGATAGCAGCATCGATTTCCGAGGAAATGGCGGACAAGGTGGGATTCGAACCCACGGTACGCTTTCACGTACACACGCGTTCCAGGCGTGCGCCTTAAACCACTCGGCCACCTGTCCTGCTGCTTGATTTGGCACCCTTCGGCGCAAATCGTTGGAACGGCGCGATATATACCGAGGAATTTTCAGGGATCAACCTAAATCTAACAGTTTTTTGACTTCTTCCAGCAAAAGTGCCGGAATGCGGTCCATTGCGGTTCCGGCGGCAGGGCACTAGTGTCTCGATGCCTTGGAGAATGGGCGCAACTGGCCGGGCCAAACCCGGCGGATCGGTGGCGGAGAGTGTAATGCGTTTCCTTTTGCGTTTGGCGAGCCTGATCGCGCTGGCGGTTGCGGTGATTGCCGGAACGATCGACAGCATCCAGTCCGTGGCGGCATCTTCCGTCGTCATCACGCCGATGGGCGACGCGTGGCAGGACATGAGCGCATCCTCCTTCGAGGCGCTGCAATCGACCATCGCCTACTATATCCACCCCCGCTTCTACACGATCGGCTTTCAGTGGCTGATGATGCAGCCGGCCTTCGCGGTGTTCCTCGTGCTTTCGCTCATCCTGTGGATGGCGGGGTACAAGAAGCCGCCGGTGGCCGGCCGTTTCGCGGCTTAGGCGAGACGCCGGTCTCAAGCATCATTTGCCCGTATTTCTGCTACCTGACGTGGCGGCGATCGCCCTTGGGTGCTCAGACGCGTGCAGCTTAGAGCTTGACGCCCACGCGGGCTCGGGCGCAGCGAGGTGTCTCAAATGGCTAGAAAAATCGCATTTTAGCGGCGCTTTTGCGTAAAAAGCGATTGCGCTGGCCGGTTTTTACGCAAAGTCGGCGATTTTTTACCAGCCGAAAAATTTCTCGTGAATTTTCATTGGAGCCATGCAAGGATGCGGCAAGCCAGGCCTCCGGGGGGAGGTCGGTGTTCCGCAGACATGCCTGAAAACGGGCTTGCGGGAGGACCCCTAACAAATAGCAACAACAGGGCTGCACAATGAAAAAATCCCTTCTGACCGTCCTTGCCGTGGCTGCCATGTCCACGACGGCGCTCGCTGCCGACGTCAAGCCGGCACTGGTCTACGGCACCGGCGGAAAGTTCGACAAGTCGTTCAACGAAGCCGCCTACAATGGCGCCGAGAAGTTCAAGAAGGAAACCGGTATCGCCTACCGCGACTTCGAGCCGACCGGCGACACCCAGGGCGAACAGGCCATCCGCAACTTCGCCAGCCGCGGCTTCAACCCGGTTGTTGCCGTCTCCTTCGCCTGGACCTCGGCGATCGAGAAGGTTGCCGCCGAATTCCCGGACACCAAGTTCATCATCGTTGACGCCGTTGTCGACAAGCCGAACGTCCGCTCGGTCGTCTACAAGGAAGAAGAAGGTTCGTACCTCGTCGGCGTTCTCGCCGGCATGGCTTCGAAGACCGGCAAGGTCGGCTTCGTCGGCGGCATGGACATTCCGCTGATCCGCAAGTTCGAGTGCGGCTACGAGCAGGGCGCACGCGCCGCCAACGCCAAGATGGAAGTGTTCCAGAACATGACCGGCACGACGGGTGCTGCATGGAACGACCCGGTTCGCGGCGGTGAGCTCACCAAGAACCAGATCGACCAGGGCGCCGACGTGATCTACGCGGCAGCCGGTGCAACCGGTCTCGGCGTTCTGCAGACCGCCGCCGACAACAAGAAGTTCTCGATCGGCGTCGATTCGAACCAGAACCATCTGCATCCGGGCTCGGTCCTGACCTCGATGGTCAAGCGCGTCGACCTCGCCGTCTACAACGCCTACACCGACACCAAGGCCGACAAGTTCACCGGCGGCGTGCAGTCGCTCGGCGTCAAGGAAGACGGCGTTGCTGCTGCCATCGACGACAACAACAAGGCGCTGATCACGCCTGAAATGCTGGCCGCCGTCGAAAAGGCCAAGGCAGACATCATCGCGGGCACCGTCAAGGTTCACGATTACACCTCGGACAACGCCTGCCCGAAGTGATCCGCGCCTGAAATTGGGCGTATGGCGGAATTGATTTTCGCCATACGCCCTTTTCGTATCTGGAGCCTGCTGTGACTGACACGCCCGCTATCGAACTTGTGGGCATCGACAAGAAATTCGGTGCCGTCCACGCCAACAAAGACATCAACCTCACTGTCGCCAAGGGATCGATCCATGGCATCATCGGGGAAAACGGAGCCGGAAAATCGACGCTGATGTCGATCATCTACGGCTTCTACCACGCCGATCAGGGCGAGATCCGGGTCAACGGCCAGGCCGTGACGATCAAGGACAGCCAGACGGCGATCGCAACCGGTATCGGCATGGTGCATCAGCACTTCATGCTGGTCGACAATTTCACGGTGCTCGAGAACATCATGCTCGGCGCCGAGGGCGGAGCGCTGCTCGCCAGAGGCGTGGCATCGGCCCGCGCCGAGCTGAAGCGGCTGGAGAAGGAATACGGCCTGGAGGTCAACCCGGATGCGCTGATCGAGCAGCTCCCCGTCGGCCTGCAGCAGCGCGTCGAAATCCTCAAAGCCATGTATCGCGGCGCCGAGATCCTGATCCTCGACGAGCCCACGGGCGTGCTGACGCCTGCCGAAGCCGACCATCTGTTCCGCATCCTCAAAGTGCTGCGCGACCAGGGCAAGACGGTCATTCTCATCACCCACAAGCTGCGCGAGATCATGGCGATCACCGATACGGTGTCGGTCATGCGCCGCGGCGAGATGGTGGCGACCCGCAAGACGGCGGAGACGACGGTCGAGGAACTGGCCGAGCTGATGGTCGGCCGCCGCGTGCTGCTTCGCGTGCAGAAGGGCGAGGCCAATCCCGGCAAGGTCATCCTGTCGGTGCGCAATCTGACGGTAAAGGACGACCGCGGCGTTGTCATGGTCGACAACGTGTCGTTCGACGTGCGGGCTGGCGAGATCGTCGGCGTGGCGGGCGTGGCCGGCAACGGGCAGTCGGAGCTTCTCGAAGCCATCGCAGGCATCCGCAAGCCGCATTCGGGCGAAATCCTGCTCGACGGGCAACCGATCGACAAGGCCGATCCGGCGCGGCTGCGCGAACTTGGCCTCGCACACATCCCCGAGGACCGCCATCACATGGGCCTGGTGCTGAAGTTCGAGGAATACGAGAATTCTGTGCTCGGCTATCACCGCAAACCTGAATACAGCAAGGGCCCGCTGCTTGATCTCGAAGCGATCCGCAAGGACGCGATGGAGAAGATCGAGAAATACGACATCCGGCCGCCGAACCCACGGCTGAAGACCGCCAACTTCTCCGGCGGCAACCAGCAGAAGATTGTCGTCGCCCGCGAGATCGAGCGCGACCCGACGGCGCTGATCATCGGCCAGCCGACCCGCGGCGTCGATATCGGCGCCATCGAATTCATTCACCGCCGGATCATCGAGATGCGCGACGCGGGCAAGGCGATCCTGCTCGTCTCCGTCGAGCTCGACGAAATCCGCGCCCTTTCAGACCGTATCCTTGTCATGTTCGCCGGGCATGTCGTCGGCGAGAAGACGCCCGATGCCGGTGAACAGACCCTCGGCCTGATGATGGCCGGCATTGCCGCGTGAGGCCTTGATGAGCACTGCTTCCACTCCCCTACCCCGCTGGATCAACTACGGCCTCATCCCGATCCTGAACCTTCTCACCGCCTTCCTGATATCAGGCTTCGTCGTCTGGCTGATCGGCGAAAGCCCGATCGGCGCGCTGCAGCTTCTGATCGAAGGCGCGCTCGGGAGCGGCGAAGGCATCGGCTTTACGCTGTACTACGCCACCAGCTTCATCTTCACCGGCCTTTCGGTGGCGGTCGCCATCCATGCCGGGCTGTTCAACATCGGCTCCGAGGGACAGGCCTATCTCGGCGGTCTCGGCTGCGCGCTGGTGGCGCTGGCGCTCGACAAGTTCGTGCCGTGGTATGTGACCATGCCCGTCGCCGTCATCGGCGCCGGCCTGTTCGGCGCGGCCTGGGCCTTCATTCCGGCCTGGCTGCAGGCCAAGCGCGGCAGCCATATCGTCATCACCACGATCATGTTCAACTATATCGGCGCGGCGCTGATGGTCTATCTGCTCGTTCACGTGCTGATCGTGCCGGGCAAGATGGCGCCTGAGACCCGCACCTTCCTCGAAGGCGGTCAGCTGCCGAAGCTCGGCTGGATCATGGACATGTTCGGCGCCAAGCTGGGTGCGGCACCCTTCAACGTCTCCTTCATCATCGCGCTGGTGGCGGCTTATTTCGTCTGGCTGCTGATCTGGCGCACCAAGCTCGGCTTCGAAATGCGTACGCTCGGCGTCAGCCCGAGTGCGGCCGCTTATGCCGGCATTCCCTATGCGCGCATCGTCATCATCGCCATGCTGCTTTCGGGAGCGCTGGCGGGCATGATGGCGCTCAATCCCGTCATGGGCTCGTCGGCCCGCCTGCAGGTCGAGTTCGTCGGCGGCGCCGGCTTCGTCGGCATCGCGGTATCGCTGATGGGGCGCAATCATCCTGTCGGCATCGTGCTCTCGGCCATCCTGTTCGGCATCCTCTACCAGGGCGGCGACTGGATTTCGTTCGAGATGCCCAACATCACCCGCGAGATGATCCTCGTCATCCAGGGTCTGGTGATCCTGTTTGCCGGCGCGCTTGAATACATGTACCGGCCGGCGATGGTGCGTCTCTACCAACAGTTCAAGCGGGCGTAAGGAGCGCGACGATGGAATATTACGACATCTTCATCAGCGTTCTGAGCTCCACCATCCGCCTGTCGATCCCGCTGATCTTCACGGCGCTGGCAGGGCTGTTCTCCGAACGCGCCGGCGTCTTCGACATCGGGCTCGAGGGCAAGATGCTGGGCTCGGCCTTCGCCGCCGCCTGTGTCGCCTACCTCACCGATTCCGCCTGGGCGGGGCTTTGCGCCGGCATTATCTGCTCGGTGGCGCTGAGCTTCGTGCACGGCTTTGCCTCGATCACCAATCGCGGCAACCAGATCATCTCGGGCGTCGCGATCAACTTCTTCGTGGCTGGTATCACCATCGTGCTCGGCCAGGCCTGGTTTGGCCAGGGCGGGCGCACGCCGCAGCTGGCCGGCGACGCGCGCTTCACGCCGATCACGCTTCCGGGCGCCGACGCGGTGCGCGAGGTGCCGATCCTTGGGCCGCTCTATGCCAACGTCATCTCCGGCAACAACGTGCTCACCTACCTCGCCTTCCTGGCGGTGCCGCTTTCGTGGTGGATCCTCTACCGCACGCGCTTCGGTCTTCGTCTGCGCGCCGTCGGTGAAAATCCTGGTGCTGTCGATACCGCCGGCATCTCGGTCAGCTGGCTGCGCTACCGCGCGGTCATCTGCGCCGGCATTCTCTGCGGCTTCTCCGGCACCTATCTGGCGATCGCGCAGTCGGCCGCCTTCATCAAGGACATGTCGGCCGGCAAGGGCTATATCGCGCTGGCAGCGCTCGTCTTCGCCAAGTGGAAGCCGGTGCCTGTCATGTTTGCCTGCCTGCTGTTCGGCTTCCTCGATGCACTCGGCAACTTCATGCAGGGCAAACCGATCCCTGGCATCGGCGAAGTGCCGGTGCAGATCTTCCAGGCCCTGCCCTATATCCTCACCTGCGTGCTGCTCGCGGGCTTCATCGGCAAAGCCATTCCGCCGAAGGCCGGCGGCACACCCTATGTCAAGGAGCGCTAAGACCATGTCCCACGACCTCTTCGAAGCCGCCCGCGGCGCCATGGCATTCGCCCACGCGCCCTACTCCAAGTTCCCCGTCGGTGCTGCGATCCGCGCCGAGGACGGCAAGGTCTATACCGGCGCCAACATCGAGAACCTCTCGTTTCCCCAGGGCTGGTGCGCGGAGCCGACGGCAATCAGCGCCATGATCATGGGCGGGGCGAAGAAGATCGTCGAGATGGCCGTGATCGCCGAGAAGCTGCCGCTCTGCCCGCCATGCGGCGGCTGCCGGCAGAAGATCTCGGAATTCGCCTCCAAGGAAACGCGGATCTATCTCTGCGACGAAGCCGGCGTGCAGAAGACCATGACCATGGACGAACTGCTGCCCTTCAGCTTCGAGACCGAACTCTGATGCAGGCGGCGCTCGACCTGCTGAAATCGCGGCTCGGCGGGCTTTCGCCGCGCTATGGCGTGATCCTCGGCTCCGGGCTTGGCTCGCTGGTGGCGGAGCTCAAGGATGCGGTTCGCATACCCTATCAGGATGTTCCGGGCTTTCCCGTCAGCGCGGTTTCCGGCCATGCCGGCGAGGTGGTGGCCGGCACGCTTCGCGGCGTGCCTGTGATCATGCTGTCGGGCCGCGTGCATTTCTACGAAAAGGGCGACGCCAACGCCATGCGGCGGCCGATCGAGGTGTTGAAGGCGCTCGGCGTCGAGGCGCTGATCCTGACGAACTCGGCGGGATCGCTGCGCGAGGATCTGGCGCCCGGATCGGTCATGCAGATCACCGACCACATCAACTATTCCGGCATCAACCCGCTGATCGGCGAGGAGAGCGACCGCCGCTTCGTGGGCATGACCAATGCCTATGACACCGGGCTTGCTGACGCGATGCGGCGGGCGGCGGAGACGACGGGGACGGCACTTTCTGAGGGCGTCTACATGTGGTTCTCCGGCCCGAGCTTCGAGACGCCGGCGGAGATCCGCATGGCGAAGACGCTCGGCGCCGACCTCGTCGGCATGTCGACGGTGCCGGAGGTGATCCTGGCGCGTTATTTCGGCCTCAAGGTCGCGGCGCTCTCGGTCGTCACCAACATGGCGGCCGGCATTGCCGGCGCGGCGCCCTCGCATGCCGAGACGAAGCAGAAGGCCGCCGGCGCCGGCGCCGGCCTCAGGCGCCTGATCCGGGCCTTCGTGTCGAGGATCGACGATGTCTGACGCCGACGTCGCCCGCCGCATCCTGCGCTGCCTCGATCTCACCGATCTGTCCGCGA
>Ga0307405_10001052_pt1 | contig 11182 bp, 8 predicted proteins | sample 322Cmetagenome_2_FD_203311 | JGI IMG/M metagenome (GOLD analysis project Ga0307405, IMG submission 203311) | Maize rhizosphere microbial communities from greenhouse at UC Davis, California, United States - 322HYB-C-1 | ecosystem: Host-associated > Plants > Roots > Rhizosphere > Soil | place...
GCGATCGTGCGCGCCGCACGGTCCTCCCCGGAGCGAATGTCGTATCCCGCGTCGCGCGCCTGCTTGTTGAAGAACACGTGCTCGCGCGTGTGCATCGATTCCTGATAGACGAAATCGTCGATCTGCGCGCGCAATGCCTCCGGCGCGTCGTCGCGGTAATGGCGCACCGTGGTCATGAAGAACTTCTCACCCACCGGGAAAGTGGAAGAGAGGGCGTTGAAGAATGCGGTGCGGGCGGGGTCGCCGCCGTGCCACCAGCGGCAGGGGGGCTCATCCCGGCCGAATTTCCAGTTGCGCTTGTGAATCGCGAGATCTCCGGGGGTTCGGGGTGAAGACATTGTCCAATCCTCCTGATTGTCATGCCCCTTTAATTTACATTGATGTCAATGTAAATAGAAAATCGGGGATGGAGGTGTCGCCGCCGACGATCTAGCGTGACGCGCCTTCGCACATCTGTATGTGGTATCCCGACAAAGGCGGCAGTGCCGCATATGGAGGACGGAATGGCACAGCCGAAGGAGGAGCGGGTCCGGCGGCGCAAGCGAATGGGCGACGAGGTCCGTGATGAGGCCCTGATCGCGGCCCGCAAGCTGCTCCTCGACAGCGGCCCGGCTGCGGTCACGTTGGCAAACGTTGGCCGCGAGATCGGCATGTCACATGCCAACGTGCTGCATCACTTCGGATCGGCGGCGAGCCTGCAATCGGCCCTGATGGGATCGATGATCCGCGATCTGACCGGGGCGCTCGATAACGTGGTGGAGCTGCTCAAGACCGATGCGGCCGCGCCGCGAACCGTGGCCGACAAAGTATTCGATGCGTTCGACAAGGGCGGCGCGGGCCCCCTTGCCGCCTGGATCATCCTGTCCGGCGACGTGAAGCAGCTCGAACCTGTACGCGAGGCCGTGCGTGCTCTGGTGGAAGCGATCGTCGGCCAGTCGACCGACGATGCGGCGCCCGAACGCGTCCGCGCCGCCGTGCTGATGATGGCGGTCAGCGCCTTCGGCGATGCGTTGATCGGCCCGCACGTGCGCGAGATGCTCGATCAGGACGATGACGCGATGCGCGACCTGATTGCGCGAATCCTGCCACTGTTCCTGATCCCCTCGGGCATTCCCCCGGCCATCGGCTGACGCGCGGATCCTAGAACCTCTTTCGCACCGACAGCTCAACGGTGCGACCGAGCGGGTCGACTTCGTGCCGGCTGAAGCCCGGCGGAACGCTGCCGTCGCTCAGCGTAACGCGGCGATAGGTGTCGAACAGGTTCTCGACCTCGAGCGAGACCTTGAAGTTCTCAAGCCAGGCGATCCCTTCTGCTCCGGTCCAGAGCTTGTCGGGAAGGATGAACAGGCCGGCATTGACCATCAGTGGTGGCCGAGCGGTAATCCCGCCCCTCTGAATGCCTGCTGCGAACTTGAGCCGGGCTGCTCCAGGTCGCGCGCAAATCGCCGCCGATCCCCTTCTTGCCGGCCGTCGCCTGCAGCGAGAGGTAGTGCCGTGACTGCCCGGTTTCGGCGAGTTGGTCGATCGTAGGCACGCCAGCGCGGGTCAGCAGTTCGCTCTCCAGACGCCAGGTGTGGTTGAGGGAGAGCGAGAAGCGCAGCGGATCCGCCGCCGGCTCTTCCCCGTTCTCTCGTCCACCCGCCGGAGCGGGCAGGCGCAACGCGATCCCCGAAACGAGCTCGGCACTTCGAGTTGCGGCGATATTGATCGCGCGTGCGTCCACACTCCGCAACCGCCCCTCCGCATCGCGCACGATCCGCTCCGGGAAGGCCGCCTCGATCGTCGGTGTCAGCTCGGGAAAGGGCGCAATGCCTCCTTCGCCGCGGTTCTGCCGATAGCCAAGGTTTACCGAGAGCACCGGGTTATCGAACGGCCGCACCCGGACATCGAAAGAGAGGCTCTGCCGGCTGCCACGATGAAGCAGCGGATTACCTCCCGTGATCCAGAGCGGCTCGGCGACCTCCTGACGAGTAAAGTCGTAGATGCGCCTGACGGTTTCGATGCGGGGCGCCCCGAGCTGCTCGGACGAGGGAACCACCTCGCGATGTTTGAAGGCGCCGAGCACCTCTAGTAAGGTCGCCGGCGACCAGGAGAAGCCGCCGTACTGCCTGCGCAATCCGCTTCCCGTCGCCGTCTGGCCACCGAGGGAAAGGTCGACGGTGAGATCGCCCATTGCACCGAGGAAGCCTACCCCACGACGCGCGATGGGGATGCTGAAGGAAAGCTCCCCGCCCAGATGCTCGCGCGTGTAGACGTCCGGTGCCACTTCGCTGTCGGTATCGTCCAACCCCCGATAGCTGCTGCTATCCCTGCTGGCGTCGCCGGAGAAATTGGCAGTCACAGGGGCCAGCAGGCAGTTCCAGGAGCGGTCGGGCCAGGTTGAGACGCAGGCCCATGCTTTCGCTATCCGAACGACCGCCGGTGACCCTCAGCAGACGCTCGGGCCATGGAGCATAGGGATTGAAAGCACGGTCGTTCGCATCGATCAGTGCTTGCACCAGCCCCGTGTCGATCCCCTGCTCGAGATGGCTATCCGCCCAACTTCGCGCGTAGCTTCCCGATAAGGTAGTCCGCCATGACCCCAGCGCACCCGACAGCGTCAGCGAGAGACTCAGCGACCTGGCGCTGTTTTCGCTACGCAAAGTACGGTCGCCGGCAAGAGGGCGTATGAGGAGCACCTCGCCGGAAAAGGGCGACCAGAAGCTAGCGGCCGGAAGGACCACCGACGCCATCGGCACGCCGCGGCGCCGGCTGCTATGGCTGGAGGCGGCGTTTACGCTCAAGGAAGCGTCGAATGGCCCCAGTGCTCGGCTGCCACCGAGAGTGAGTGACAGGTTTCGACGCGAAGGCAGAAGCATCTCGAACCACTCCGAGGCGCCCGGGTGGATGCGGTTGGCGCCGGCGGTGAACGCGGCAAGCGGTGGTGGCCCGGCGCTGACATTCTGGGGTATCGCCGCGACGGCAACGGGTGTGCCGGCCATCTCGCTCAGCATCGGGTCGATCTCTTTCCGACCTAAGGGCGCGACATAACCGACGAGATCGATCGGGTCGCCTTCCGCGGCGACATTACGCGCGCTCTTGCGCAGTGCGCTTTCGCGCGAGACACGGCCCTGGACATTCCAGCGTGTCTCTCCGGCAATCGCCATCTGACCGGCGGTGAGGTCGCCGCCATATTGTCCCCCTCCCGTCGCCCAATGCACCGCCGCTTCGGCCTGGCGGCTTGCGTAGTTCTTCTTGAGAACGAGATTCACCACTCTCCGGCCCGAGGCATGACCGTAGTGGCCGGCCGCCTCGGCCTTCAGCACGGCGATGCGGTTCAGGGCCTCCGCCGGATAAGCGAGGATCGAACGATCGAATCCGATTTCCTTGCCGTTGACCAGGATCACCGGCTCCTCGCCGGAGGCGTCGATCAGCGGCGCGAGGAGGTCAAGAATTTCATCGATATTGTCCGCACCATAGCCGGCAATCTCCTCTTCGCTAAATTCCGTTTCCGCGGGTACTTCCGCTTCACCCCGACGCGGCGCGGTGACGACGATATCGCCCGAGAGGGGCCGTTCATCGCCGTCCGGCCCGGACTGCGCCATCGCACCATCGGCCGCACACCCTAGCGCGACGAAAACGGACGCGACGCACAGCATCGATTTCATCACGCGACCGCTGCGGCCTGCAACTCTCCGCATCAGTCCGCCCCTGGAAACGAAGCGGGTGCACGAACCGCGCACCCGCCCCGATTGACCGTCATTTCATCTCCAAATGAGAGGACGGATCGCTTCAGTGGTTGGGGTTGTGATCGGCGTCACCATCGGCGCTGACGTTGCCGGACGCAGGTGTGACGAGGCCGATATCATCACCGTCCATCGTGCAATCCGAACCGCTCACAGCCGGCAGAATGCCCGAGACGCTCAGGCGCTGGTTCGGTTCATCCCACACGGCGGTGATGTCGCCTTCGCAATTGCCGGGGGTAATGGTGGTCACGAAAACATCGTGAAGGGTGAACGTCCCGCCGTTCGACCCACTTGAGGTATAGCTGATGTTGCCAGCGGGAATCGGAGCGACATTGACCAGCGGGCACAGACCTCCGGCGAGATCGATGGTCGCGCTGAGGTTCGCCACGTCGGTATGGCTGAACGGCGGAGTGGTATCGGAGGCGTTATTGGGACCGCTGATCGTCACCGTTGCGTTGCAGGTAAGCGCGATACCCTTGTAGACGTCGACTTCTCCTTCGAAGACCCACGCAGGCGTTGCCGCTGGTGCGACATACGGGGCAGACGCCATCGCGGTCTGCGCACCGAGAAGCGCGACCGAACTCACGAAGAAAGCTACAGTTCTTTTCACGTCGTATCTCCCATTTCTTTTTATGCGTACGAACTAGGCAAATGCACCTAGCCTATACCTTTATATATTACATTGATGTCAATGTAAATTGAGAGACAGAGCTAAAGTATTAGGTAAGACTACCTAACAGATGCGGGTTTTTACTTGTGCCTTGCTGACGGCTGGAGCCTAAGATCACGCCGCCCTCACGCCGCTTGCAGGCGCCTATGCGCCGGCGGGTGTCCGGGCGCGGCCGCATCGTCGGGCGCGAACTGCGCTCGGTGTCGGCTTAGTCAGTCTCGAACCCCACACCTTCGGGCCAACTGGGCCCTGCGAGACCCATGACTTTGAACAGCTCGCCCATCTGGCTGCTGGCTACGAGTCGCTGCTTCGCGATCTCGATGTCCTCGGCATAATGCGGCGCGCGGGCGGCGAGGGTTTGGGCGCGCATGTCGATGCCGAGGACGCGCAGCCAGTCCCCCTGGGTCGCAGTGCCGAGATGCCGCACCCCGCGCGACTGCGCGATCCGTGCGAGCGTTGCGAAGTCGACGTGCGCCGTGAGGTCCGCCTCGCCGGGCGCCGCGAAGGGGTCGATCTTGGCATGGGCGCGGACGGCCTGCAGCGTAGATCCCGTGCGCACCTCGTCGCTGCCGTAGTCGATGAGCAGCGCGGCCCCCCCCTGTTCAGCGAGCCGCCCGGCGATCTCGTAGACGACCGCAGCGGCCCCCGGGTTGGTTTCCAGCAGCGTGCCCTGCGGCGCCTCGCGCCATTCGTCGGGCACTGCGGCGTCCATCGGCTGAGCGCCCGCAACGAAGACGAAGGTATCGCCGTCCAGCCCGACCATTCGTTCGCGCCAGCCTTCGGCAGTGCGGACGAGCTGGCGCACCGGCAGCGCGTCGAGGAACTCGTTGCCGACCAGCAGCAGGGGTGCGTGCTGAGGCACGGTCGAAAGGTCGGCATGCCAGATCGCGCCGGGGACCGCTTCGCCCTGCAACTCCCGCAGTGCAGTCGACGCTTCGACGAGGTGAACTTCGGGCGCGAAGCCGTATCGCCTGCCGGCCCGCAGCGCGTCCTTCGCCAGCGTGCCGCGGCCGGGGCCGAGCTCGACGTAGAGCACCGGCTCCTCCCGCCCCGCCCGGATCCACACGTCGGCGAGCCAGAGGCCGATCAGTTCGCCGAACATCTGGCTGACTTCGGGCGCCGTGACGAAGTCGCCCTCGCTGCCAAGCGGGTCGCGGTTGGCATAGTAGCGCGCATTGCTCTCGCCCATGAACTGCGAGAGCGAGATCGGGCCCGTATTGCGGATCAGCCGGCGGAAGATCGCCGCGAGGTCGCCGTCTCGGCCGGCGCTCATGCCGCTCCGGGTGCAGCCTGGCCGCTCGCGAGCGGCGGCCGCATCAGAGCGCGCACGGTCACCGCTAGGCCGAGGACGATCAGCGGAATCGTCAGCCACTGGCCCATCGAAAGGCCGGTGTCCGCCGCGAACTCGGCAAGCTGCGCGTCAGGCTCGCGGAAGAACTCGACCGTGAAGCGGCCGAGCGCAATGCCCGCCGTGAAGACGCCTACCAGCAGCCCGGGGCGGTAGCGTGCGCGGGTCCGCCAGAACAGGAACAGCAGCACGATCACCAGCAGAGCGCCCTCGAGCGCCGCTTCGTAAAGCTGCGAGGGGTGGCGCGGGAGCGGCCCCGCGCCCGGGAAGACCATCGCCCACGGCACATCCGAGGGGCGCCCCCAGAGTTCTCCGTTCACGAAGTTGGCGAGGCGGCCGAACATCATGCCGAAGGGCACGTTGACCGCGATGTAATCGGCGACCCGCAGGAACGAGAGCTCACCGCGCCACGACACGAACGCGATCGCCGCCAGCACGCCGGCGAGTCCGCCGTGGAAGCTCATTCCGCCGGTCCAGAGCTGGAAGAACCGCAGGCTGGTCCAGAGCGACGGGTCGTAGAACGTCGCGTAGCCGATCCGCCCGCCGATGATGATGCCGAGCGTGCAGTAGAAGAACAGGTCGTCTGCGTGGCGCTGGGCCATCGGCGCGCCGGGCGCCTTGATCATCCTCGACAAGTGCCAGTAACCCAGCACGATGCCTGCGAGATAGGCGAGCGAATACCAGCGCAGCGTGAAGAAGCCGAGGTCGATTCCCGGCGTCAGGCCCAGTTCCGCCCACTGGATCGGATCGGCAGCTCCTGCCGTGGCGGCAAGTAGTGACAGCAACAGGTGAACCCCTTATCAAAAGCTCCCGCCGCGCGGGAATTCGCGCGGCTTTTGGCATAGAGCGAGACGGGGTTAAACCCTGCGTTCAGGCGGCCGGCGCGATTTATCGCAGCCGAGGCGCGGGGCCGGAGGCGAGAGGAGAGAGAACGAATGCCGAGCGAGCTGGACAACGATCTGGAACGCATCATGGACGTTCTGACCGGGCCGGGTATGCCGTTCGAGACCGAACCGTTCGAACGGTTCGGCCGGACGATTCCGGCGTTCAAGAACGCCCCGCCGACTCTCGCGCACTATTTCGCGCATTACTGCAACGAGCATAAGGACCTCCCCTTCCTCGTCGATGCGGGCGGCCGGCTGACTTTCGGCGAATGCTGGGCGGCGGCGAGCCACGTGGCCGCCGGGTTGGTCGAGAAGCACGGGATGAAGAAGGGCGACCGCGTGGGCATCGCGGCGCGCAACTCGGCCAACTGGATCGTCGCCTATATGGGCGTCATCATGGGCGGCGGCTGCGCGACCCTGCTGAACGGCTTCTGGACCGGCGAGGAGCTCGCCTACGGCGTCCGCATCGCCGAATGCTCGCTCGTGCTTGCCGACGAAGAACGGACCCGCCGCCTTGAGGGGACCGACCACCCGGCCGAGGTCGTTACGATCTCCCACGACTTGCCCCCGTCCGAAGGGCTCGCCTCGATCTGGGGCGAAGGCGACGTCGCCATGCGCATGCTCGGCGAGCTGGGGCCGGAGGACATCGCCACCATCCTCTACACCTCCGGCTCGACCGGCCAGTCGAAAGGCGCCTGGTCCGATCATCGGGGCGTCGTCCACGGCACGATGAGCTATGTCTCGCAGAGCGCAATGGCCGCGCAGCTTCTTACCCAGCGCGGCGATCCGCCCTCGGGCCAGGCCTGCGCGCTGATCGCCGTGCCACTGTTCCATGTGACCGGCGAAGTGCCGCTCTATCTCCAGAGCTACGCGATCGCCCGCAAGCTGGTGCTGATGCCCAAGTGGGACGCGCGCGAGGCGATGCGGCTGATGGAGGCGGAACAGGTCAGCTATTTCGTCGGCGTGCCGCTGATGAGCTACGAGATCGCGACTCATCCCGAGCGCGACCGGTTCGACCTCACCGCTTGCAAGAGCTTCGCCGCCGGCGGCGCACCGCGCCCGGTCGACCACGTGACCAAGATCAAGGACGCGTTCCCCGAGGGCTTCCCGCTGCTCGGCTACGGCCTGACCGAAACCAACGGCGTGGGCTGCGGCAACTTCAACGAGAACTACATGGCCAAGCCAGGCTCCACGGGACGCGCCAGCCGGCCACTGGTCGACCTCGCCATTCTCGATGAGGACGGCAAGCCGCTGCCGAAGGGCGCGGTCGGCGAGATCTGCATCCGCTCGATCGCCAATTTCCTCGGCTACTGGAAGGACGATGCGGCGACTGCCGCGGCGTTTTTCGACGACGGCTACTTCCGCAGCGGGGACCTCGGCTATCTGGATGAAGATGGCTATGTCTTCATCGTTGACCGCAAGAAGGACATCATCATCCGCGGCGGCGAGAACATCTCCTGCCTCGATGTTGAGCAGGCGATCTATGGTCACGACGCGGTCGCCGAATGTTCGGTATTCGGCCTGCCCGACCCGCGGTTCGGGGAAGTTCCGGCAGCGGTCTATTACTGCAAGGACGACTGCACGCTGACGCCCGAGGAACTGCATGAATTCCTCGCCGGCCGGCTCGCGCCGTTCAAAATTCCCGAGCGGATCTGGCGGGCGGAGGAGCCGCTGCCGCGGCTGGGCACGCAGAAGATCGACAAGCGTGCGGTGCGCGCAGCGTTCGGGAAGGAGCTGCTCGACGCTTGAACCAGGTCCGCGTCCCCAAGCAGCGCGCGATCCTCGACCGGCGCGCCCTGGCCGAAACGATCGCCGGGTTGGTGGAGACTCGGGGTGCGGATGCGCGAAACGCAGTGGTCGAAGCGCTTCGCGACGCTCTGGGAAAGGGCCGCGAGGAACTCCGCCGCCGGCTTGAGGCCAAGCCTCACGCCGGCCATGAATGCGTCGCCGGTCACGCCTTCCTGATCGATCAGATGGTGCGGCTGATCCACGATCACGTGGTCGAGCACGTCTACCCGGTCGGCAATCGTTCGGAAGGGGAACGGCTCGCGATCCTCGCGGTGGGCGGCTATGGCCGGGCCGAGATGGCGCCCCATTCGGACGTCGACATCGCCTTCCTCACCCCCACCCGCCGCGCACCGTGGTGCGAGCAGGTGATAGAGGCCATGCTCTACCTCCTGTGGGACCTGGGGTTGAAAGTCGGCCACTCCAGCCGCACGCCCGATGACATGGTGCGCATGGCGAAGGAGGACGTCACCATCCGCACGGCGCTGCTCGAGGGGCGCTACGTCTGGGGCGACCAGCCGCTCTATGACGAGGCGCGGCGGCGCTTCTGGACCGAAGTGGTGAACGGCACCGAGCGCCAGTTCGTCGCCGAGAAGCTGGCGGAGCGTAACGCGCGGCACAAGCGTATGGGCGACAGCCGCTATGTCGTCGAGCCCAACGTCAAAGACGGCAAGGGCGGCCTGCGCGATCTGCAGACGCTCTACTGGCTGGGAAAATACATCCACAAGGTGCGGAGTGCTGCCGAACTGGTGGACGTCGGCCTGCTGACGGCGCAGGAGTATCGCAGCTTCCGCCGCGCCGAAGGGTTCATGCTGGCGGTGCGCTGCCACCTGCACATGATCACCGGCCGCGCCGAGGACCGCCTGACGTTCGACCTCCAGCGCCAGGTCGCGATGCGGATGAACTTCGTCGACCGCCCGGGCAAGAGCCAGGTCGAGCGGTTCATGCAGTTCTACTTCCTCCAGGCCAAGCGCGTCGGCAGCCTGACGGGCGTGTTCCTCGCCCATATCGACGAGCAGTTCGCGCAGAGGCACGCCCGCAGGGGCCTGCTCGCCGGCTTCAAGGCCCGCCCGCGCAGCCTGAAGGGCTACCGCGTGTTCGGGGGCCGCATCGGTACGCCGCACGACGACTGGTTCCGCAAGGATCCCGTGCGGCTGATCGAAATCTTCCGGATCGCGGAAGCCGAGGGGTTCGAGATCGAACCGGCCACCATCCGTCAGGCCGATCGCGATTCGCGGCTCATTACTTCCGAGGTGCGCGACGACCCGCGCGCCAATGCGCTGTTCCTCGAGCTCCTCGCGGGGCGCAACGACCCCGAAACCGCCCTGCGCTGGATGAACGAGGCCGGCGTGTTCGGCCGCTTCGTGCCGGATTTCGGCAAGGTCAACGCGCAGATGCAGTTCGATATGTACCACCACTACACGGTGGACGAGCACACGATCCGCGCGATCGGGCTGCTGAGCAAGATCGAGAAGGGCGAACTTGCCGAGGATCATCCGCGCTCCACCCGTCTGATCCACAAACTCGCCTCCCGCCGCGCCGCCTACGTCGCGGTGCTGCTGCACGACATCGCGAAAGGGCGAGGGGGCGACCATTCGGTGCTCGGCGAGGGCGTCGCGCGCGAGCTCTGCCCGCGGTTCGGGCTGAGCGAGAATGAGACTGATCTCGTCGCCTGGCTCGTGCGCCAGCACCTGCTGATGAGCGCGACCGCGTTCAAGCGCGACCTGACCGATCCCAAGACGATCGAGGATTTCGTCGCCGAGGTGCAGAGCGTCGAGCGCCTTCAGCACCTGCTGATCCTGACCGCGGTCGACATCCGCGCGGTGGGCCCCGGCACCTGGAACAGCTGGAAGCGGCAACTGCTCGGCGAGCTCTACGACGCGGCGCACGAGCGGCTGCGGCTCGGCCACATGCGTCATGGCCGCAAGGAGCGGGTGACGGCGAAGAAGAAGGCCGTCGGCGAGCTTCTGGGCGCCGACGCGGAGCTCGTCGGCCGCCACGCCGCAGATTTCGGCGACCCCTACTGGATCGCGGAGCCGGAGGACATCATCGCGCTCAACCTGCGTCAGTTCGACGGCGCGCGGCGCGATCAGCGCGAGCTGTCAGTGCACTGCGAAGTCTACCCCTCGCGCGGGGCGACGCTGGTGAGCGTGATCGCGGCGGACCACCCGGGTCTGTTCTACCGGATCGCAGGGGGTATCCATCTGGCAGGCGCCAACATCATCGATGCGCGCATCCACACGACCCGCGCTGGCTGGGCGGTCGACAATTTTCTTGTGCAGGATCCGCACGGCCAGCCGTTTCACGAAATTGCGCAGCTCGATCGTATCGAGACCGCCATCGGCGACGCGCTTGCGAACCGCATCGAGCTGGTCCCCCGCCTCGCCAGGCGCCCGCTGCCGCACAGCCGCGCGAAGGCGTTCGACGTTCGCCCGCGGGTGATCGTCGACAACAAGGCCTCGAACCGCTTCACCGTGGTCGAGGTCAACGCGCGCGACCGGCCCGCGTTGCTCAACCGCCTCGCACGCGCCTTGTTCGACAACCAGCTTGTCGTCCACTCCGCGCATATCACCGCCTACGGCGAGCGGGCGGCGGACACCTTCTACGTGACCGACCTCCTGGGCGAGAAGGTCGAGGCGGCCGAACGCATCACGGCGATCGAGACCGCCCTGCTCGATGCTGCGAGCGACCGGCGGCAGGCCGAGCTGGAAGCGACGTGAATGCAACACAGAGCGGCCGAATTCGGCCGTTCGTGGAAACGATGTTTCCT
>Ga0307405_10001053_pt1 | contig 11176 bp, 10 predicted proteins | sample 322Cmetagenome_2_FD_203311 | JGI IMG/M metagenome (GOLD analysis project Ga0307405, IMG submission 203311) | Maize rhizosphere microbial communities from greenhouse at UC Davis, California, United States - 322HYB-C-1 | ecosystem: Host-associated > Plants > Roots > Rhizosphere > Soil | place...
AAGGGATTTTGCCCGCTCGACCTTTAACGAGCGGACTCTGACCGAGATCGGCAGTTTCGGCGGGATGTTCTCGGGCGCTTTTCCGGGGATGGCGGACCCGGTTTTGGTCGCGTCGGCGGACGGCGTCGGCACAAAGCTGAAGATCGCGTTCGAGACCGGCAGGCACGATACTGTCGGGGCCGACCTCGTCAACCACTGCGTCAACGATATTTTGGTACAGGGAGCGCGGCCGCTGTTCTTTCTGGATTATTTCGCGACGGGGAAGCTCGAGCCCGACGTGACCGCTTCGGTCGTCGAAGGCATGGCGGGGGCCTGCAAAGAAAACGGCTGCGTGCTGCTCGGCGGCGAGACGGCCGAGATGCCGGATTTTTACCCGCCGGGCGAATACGACCTGGCCGGTTTCATCGTTGGGGTCGTCGATAAGCCGAAGGTCATCGACGGCCGTTCGATCGAGCCCGGCGACGTCGTGCTCGGTCTGCCGTCCACCGGGTTGCAAACCAACGGCTACTCGCTCGCGAGGAAACTCTTTTTCGAGATCGGCGGGTACAGGGTCGATGACTTTGTGGAAGAGCTCGGCACGACCGTCGGCGAGGCACTCCTCGCCACCCACTCAAGCTTCCTGCCGCAGCTCGGCCCGCTGCTCGACACCGGCCTCATCAAAGGCCTCGCCCACATCACCGGCGGCGGCTTCCTCGAAAACATCCCGCGCATTTTGCCCGATAACGTCTCAGTAGAAATAAACCGCGGTACCTGGCCCGAACTCCCCATCTTCGGCCTGATGCAAAAACTCGGCAACGTCGAACAAAAAGAATTGTTCCGCACCTTCAACATGGGAATCGGGATGATCGTGATTTGCTCGGAAGTCGACACGGGCGAGGTCGTAAACCGCGTAGAAAACTGTTACGAGATCGGTCGGGTCAAGTCAGGCGGGCACGCTGTGAGGATTCGATAATGATTCAGCAGCTTTTAACGCCCGGCATCACCCGCCGCCCCGAGAGATTGTGTTACATGACAAGCGGCGTGTCGGCGGTCGGGTGCATGCCGTTGTTGGGCGGCGGGGATAGAAAACCAATCTCAATCAAGCCCCCGGAGTTCCTGCTGCGCCCGCGCCCCCACGTTGAAAAACAGCGCAGGGTTGGAATCAACCAGCCTGCTCGCCGCCTCTAATTCTCTTCGCGCTTCGTCTTTCCGCCCGGCGCGGGCCAGCGCCACTCCGAGCGCCAGGTGCGGGCGCGGGTCGTCGAGCCCAAGCTCGACCGCTTTACGCCCCTCACCGACGGCTTCTTCCAGGCGATTCAGGCGCGTGAATTGCCCGGCGCGTGTGGCGTGGCTCACGGCCGCGGCGAGCGGCACCTCGAAGCGCCCTCGGTAGACGAAGACGTTCCCGCCGATCTGGGCGACCGGCGTCGATTGGGCGATGGGTAAATATTCGTTGCCGCCGCGCGGCGGCAACTCGTTAACACTCAACAGCACAGCGCCTTCGATGACGGGCGGGACGGGCTCGGCGATGGTCGGACTGGCGAAGAACCGCTGGCCGGACGGCAGTACCCGGCATGGCTGTGTGACGCTGACGAGCGTCGCATGTCCGAAGGCCGCGAACCAGCAGTCGCCGATCTTCTCCCGCGCGAGGTACTCGTTGACGAGTTTCAGGCTCTGGCCTGTCTCGACGTTCGAGTCGCTGAAGATGCGGTGGGTGTGTTGCGGGCCGCCCGCGAAGTCGTTGGCGAAGGCGAGGTAGAGCGGTGCGGTGCGGTAGGCCGTCGCCGCGTGAAAAAGCAAGAGGGCGATCAAGGCGTAGCGTAGCACAGGGTATTTCCGGCAAGCCGCGACCGCGCCGGCGGCGGCCACGACGATGAAGAAAGGGTAGACGGGCAAGATATGCCGGACGCCGATGTTGATGCCGGAGGTTAAGCTGACCGCGAAGTAGAGCAGCGGCGGCACGAGCAGAAACATCAACTCCCGCCGCTTCTCGCGCCGAAAAGAGAGCGCCAGCAGGCCCGCCGGCAGAAGTAGCAGCAGGGCGACGCTCGTTTTGACGGCGAACGCGAGCGGGAAGTAGAACCACCGCCCCGTCGGGTAGATTCGGCCGAAGAGCCAGGTGTTCCGGTTGCCCGTCGCCACGATGTCGGCGAGGCCGACGACGTAGGATTCGGGAAAGACGCGCGCGCGGCCGATGCCCTGAATAATCTTGGCCGAGAGCGTGTCGGAGGCTCCGGGCCGACCCTCCGTTCTCATGTAATCGCTGATCGAAATGGTGCTTTCGGTCGCCTGCGGGAGCGAGTAATAGCGGAAGCCGTAACACGACCAAAGCAACAGCAAGCCGATGAGCAAGAAGGCGGCGAAGGAGGCCGTCTGCCGGAAGATTTGCTTCGGCAAACTGGCTGCCGGTCGGCGGAAGAAGAGAAAGTCCGCCAGGTAAAGCGCGAACAGGATCGGGAGAATCACGACCGCCGAATGCTTAGACGCCAGGAGCAGCCCGAATGCCAGACCGGCTGCCAACAATCTCGCCCAGGACGGCCTGTTGCGATAACGGTATAGCGCGTAGACGGTGGCGAGAGCGGTCGCCGCGAGCGCCATGTCGGTGGTCACGAGCGAGCCGTGCGCTATCAGGTTCGGCTCGAACGCGAGCAGCGCCAGGGCGATCAGGGCCTCGGCGCGCCCGAACATTTCCCACGCGGCTAAAAGCACGACCGCGGCCAACAGCAGACTCATCAGGGCCGCCGCCAGACGCGCGGGGACGAGGACGGAGTACACGCCGTTCTGCGCCAGAAACAGGTTCCCCGCGGCAAAGCTGTCGAGCCTCGACGTGATGCGCGAGCCGCAGTCCCAACCCGGCTCGACAAAAGTACGGGAATTAAGCGGCGCAGTTGCGAGCAGCTTCAGGAGCGGCGGGTGTTCCGGGTTGATGCCGTAATCGCCGCACTGCCAGTAACGGTGCCCGGCTAAGATGTGTGCAGGCTCGTCGATGGTGGTGCTGGTGCGCGTGGCGTGATACCAGAGCTGGAACGCATACAGCCCGAAGAGGAGCGCAAAGCCCGCCATGTAGATGGTGACAAAAACACGACGCCGTCCATCCCGCGCGGAGTTATGAGCCGAGATTCTTTCTTCACCGGTATTAGCGGTATCGCGCACCGACTTCATTTACTCTTCCGGTCCGCTTGGGCGGAGCCGCCAGCCTGTATCAGATAACTCTCACGGGCCTGTGAGCCGCCCAACGCCCGGCATCACCCGCGCCCCTAGGCATCTTCCATGAAATACTTCGTGATGGGGGCGTCGGGTGCATGCCGTTGTTAGGCCGCGGGGCTAGAGGATGTTCCGCCGCTCACTGGCTTTGGCCTGCGAGGAAGGCGAGCGCGGCCTCGTTGAAGACCCGCGCGTGCGGGCGTGGCACCCAATGCGTGGCCTGCGGAATCCTCACCGCCTTCGCCGACTTCATGCAGCGCGCGGTCGCCTCCGCGATGCGCTGTAAGCCCGGCGGACTCCGCCCTCCGTACACGACCAGAGCCGGCGCGGCCACCCGCCCCGCGTCCTCGCAGGTGAATGGCGTCCGGCGTGAGTTGTAGTCCAGTTGGAAGGCTGGCACGTTCGACAGCAACATAAGGCGGACTCCCTTGCTCGCCTTCTCGTAGTCACCCGGCGCGACGTGCGCCGCATACGTGCGCATGATCCGCTCGGCGTCGCCTCCCGCGAAGGCCTCCCTCATCGCCGCACGAGTGGCTTGGGCCTCCTTCGCCACGGGGTCGTCCGCGGGCAAGTCTCCCAATACGCCTGAGACCCCCGGCTCGATGAGGATGAGCGAGCGCACCAACTCGGGGTGCCGTAGCGCGAGGCGCAGTGCGACCGCGCCGCCGAACGAGTGACCGATGATGTGCGCCGGGGCGGCGCTCAGCGCCTTGATGATCGCGGCCAGATCGTCCACCTGCTGGTCGGGTCTCGCGTCGGCGTCGGCGCCTGGGGGCGGGTTCGGCCAGTGGTAGCGCCGGCTGTACGCGATCACGCGGTAGCGCCGCGCCAGCGGGGCCATCTGCTTAGCCCACTCGCGGTAGTCCGAGACCGAGCCGTGCACCAGGATCACGGGCGGCCCGGAGCCTTCCTCCACGTAGGCGAACGACAGCCCGTTGGCCGAGACTTGGCCTGACTTCTTCGCCCAAGCGGAAGTCGCGGACAGTGCCAACAGAATCGTGAGCGCAGCCGCGCCGTAGAGTTTCTTTGACATCATCATTACCCGGCGGCCGCCCTGCCCCGCCCCACCACAAGACTTCATCATTTCATGACCGTACCGGAGTGGCCTAACGCCCGGCATCACCCGCCGCCCCGAGCGGTTATTGGAACATGACAGGCAGCGTGTCGGCGGTCGGGTGCATGCCGTTGTTAGGCGCGCTTTACGATAATCATGCCCCGTCTGTCCAGGTTATTGCTGCGTGATCAGTAACGAGTAGTGGTTGGCGACCAACCGCCAGCGCCCTTGCTGCTTTACCCATACCCTGGTAAAGCGATTGTCACGGGGAACGGCTTTGCCTTTGTCTTGCCCAATCATTGTTGAGCGGCCAGTCTCCACAGCCGTATTCCCGTAAACTCGCACTTGAACGTCGTCGGTGGTAATAGTCTGAAATTTCAAGTTACCCGACGTGAAGTCTGCAAGCACCTGCGGCTTGGTTCTCACTGTGCCGCTCGGCCCCACGCCGATAAAATCGTCGGCGTAGATGCGGTCGAGGGCCGCCGCATCCGCATGTATTTGCGCTTGAATGCGTTCGTCATCCATTCGCCTGATGGCCTGCTCAACGGTCCCCCTTTGATCTCTCCTCGCGCTCTGCTTTTGCCCCAGGGCATGGGGGGCTGCTGTAATGGCCAGGACGGCTATAACGAGTACTCGTCTCATGGAGGGTTCTCCTTAGACTCAGATTTGTAGCGCCTAACTACTTATTAACACCGGCAGCCGTTGATAATAAACTGATTGAGCGTATTATCAACGGTCACCCACATTTGCGTGCGCGTCGTAGAAATATCCCAACGAACAATGGTTAATAGTAATACCTCGCCTGTAAAAACTCGATCCGTTCTTCGCTCACGGCGTAAGTCAGGCGATGCTCTTGAGTGATTCGACGGGACCACATTCCGGCCCCTTTGTGCTTTAGAGGTTCTGGTTTTCCGATTCCGCTAAAAGGATCTCGGCAGATCGCCTCCATCAGGTCAAAGATCTTTACTAATGTTCTTCTCTCCGTTTCCGCCCAATAGCGCAGATCGTCGCGAAACTTGGAAGAGATCACTGACTCGCGGTCGCTACTTCGATTTCCTTTTTTCGACACCAAACTCCTTTCGCAGATCGTCGACGGTTATCTTTTCCCCGCCGTCGCTGCGCGTTTCTTCGAGGGCGCTGATCAGTCTTTCCGCATTCTTCGGCGAACGGAACAGGTGCTCCGTTTCCATCAGACTGGAAAGTTCGTCGGCGTCGATCATGGCGACTTTTTTGTGGCCGCGACGTGTTATAACGACCACTTCGCAGTCGTCCGTGACCTGGTCCATCAAAGATGCTAGATTGCTTCGTGCTTCGCTGTAGCTGACTTCCAATGACATATTGCCTCCGCGACTTGTACAATGTTATTGTACATTACTTGGTAAGGTAGTCAATGAAGATAGGCATCCTGATCTCCGGCCGCGGGTCGAACATGGTCGCCCTGGTGGACGCGATTAAGAGCGGTGAGATACCGCATTCCGAAGTCGCGGTCGTGATCAGCGACAAGGCTTCGGCGGCGGGGCTGGAGAAGGCGAGAGAGCGCGGCGTCGAGACGCTCGTTATTCAGAGAAGCGGCCGCACCCGCGAGGAGCACGACGCCGCGATAGCTGACGCGTTGAGGAAACGCGGCGTCGAATTGGTCTGTTTGGCCGGTTACATGCGGCTGTTATCCAAAGATTTCATACACGCGTTTGAAAACCGAATCGTCAACATTCACCCGAGCCTGCTGCCCGCCTTCCCCGGCCTCGACGCGCAGAGACAAGCCCTCGAGCACGGCGTCAAGATCACCGGCTGCACGGTGCATTACGTAAATGAACACCTCGACGCCGGCCCGATCATTTTGCAAAAAGCGGTCGAGGTCCGCGACGACGACACCGTCGAAATACTCTCCGCCCGCATCCTCGAACAGGAACACAAGGCCTACGTCGAAGCGGTCCGCCGAATCGCGAGCTAAAGGTTTTTCTCTGCGTTTTCCGCGGAAAAAACTCAGCGACCTCTGCGTTGAAAGGTTTCTTAACGCAGAGGTCGCTGAGTTTTACGCAGAGTTCGCGGAGATGATGCTTACCTTTCCGCCGTGACTTCGTACTCCGGCTTCGGCGTTCCCATTAGCCACTTATCGAACCACCCGACGATGTGCTGCAGGCGTTCGACGCGGTGCCAGGGTTGGCCGGAGCGGGAGAGCTCGTGGCCCTCGTTGGGGAATCGCACCATCACGGTCGGGACCTTTCGATACTTCAACGCCCGGAAAAGCTCCTCTCCGCCGGCCCCGGGCGGCGTGCGGTAGTCGGCCTCGCCGAGGATGAACATCATCGGCGTCTTGATCTTGTCGACGTACGTGATCGCGGAGCGGCTCTTAAAACCTTCGCGGTCCTCGAACGGCGAGCCCTTGAACCAGCTCGGCTGAAACTGCGCAAAATCCGCCGAGTACCACCACGCGGCCCAGTCCGAAATGTCCCGCTGCGAGGCGGCCGCCGCGAACCGGTCCGTTTTCGTGACGGTCCAGTTGGTCAGCACGCCGCCGCCAGATCCGCCGGTGACGCCCATTTTCTTTTCGTCGACGTAGCCGCGTTTTATTACTTCATCGACGGCCAGCATCAGGTCCTGATAATCGTCGCCGGGGTAATTGTGCTGGATGATGTTGCCGAACTCCTGCCCGTAGCTGGTCGACCCGCGCGGGTTCGGGTAGACGACGACGTAGCCCTTAGCGGCCATCCACTGAAACTCGTGGTCGAACACGTACCCGTAAGCCGAGTGCGGGCCGCCGTGGATGTTGAGAATGAGCGGGTATTTCTTGTTGGGGTCGAAGTCGGGCGGCTTCTGCACCCATGTGTGGACGCGTTTCCCGTCGAAGCTCGTGAACCAGATCTCTTCCGGTTCCGTCAGGTTGAGCTTTGAGAAGAGAGCGTCGTTCACCCTGGTCAACTGCTTCGCGTTCGCGCCATTTCGGTCGGAAACGTAAAGGTCGGTGATCCGCGTCGGCGTCGAGATGGTGTAAGCGAGCTTGCCGGCGTCGGGCGTCGCGCGGAAATTCATGACCGCCTGATCGCCCTTGGTGATCTCGGTGAGCTTTCCGGTTTCGGCGTCGAACAAGGCGAGATTGGCCCGCCCTTCCTTCGTAAAACGTTCGATGATGCTGCGGCCGTCCGCGGTCCAGATCGGTGCGGCACCGCCGCCGGCCCGAGGTGCGGCCTGGTCGCCGCCGACATTGGCACCCATGTCGAAATCGAAATTCGCGGTCAGGTTGCGCGGCTTCGCGTTCGGTGCGGCGTCCATCACCCAAAGGTCGGGCTGCGTGTACGACTGGACCGGGTCGTGGAACGCCGAGGCGTTGAACGCGAACCGACGCCCGTCCGGGCTCAGGCTCAGCGCCCCGACGCCCATATCGACGGTCGTCAGCAGCGACGTTTCGCCGCCGGCGGGCAGGATCGAATAAATTTGCGTCTTCGGGTCAGAGTAATACGGCTCGGGGTCGCGGTTGGTGGCGAAGTAGATCCGCGAACCGTCCCTGGCCCAGACGAAGTTGCCCTCGTTGAACTGACCGCTCGTCAGCTGCTTCGCCGTCGGTTTGTCCTCGGGCCCGTGGGGGACGCCGATCACCCATAGATGATTGGGCCGTGTCGGGTCGAGATAGCCGCCGCCGTCCGAGCGGTAAACCGCCCGCGTGATGACCCGGACGTCAGATTCGCGCTCGCCGGGCGTCGCCGGTTTGCCCTGTTTGGCGATGTCCTGTGGGTTTGTGCCGCTGCCGAATGCGATCCATTTGCTGTCCGGCGACCAGACGGGGCCGCCGGCCCCGCGTGCGGTGCTGGTCAACTGGAACGCCTCGCCGCCCGTCGTCGGCAAAAGGTAGATCTGAGGGGACGAGCCGGGCGTTTCCGACGACCGGACGAAAGCCAGGAACTTACCGTCCGGGGACCACCGCGGAGCCGAATCGCGACTTCCGCTCGTAAGTCGCCTGGGTTCTTCCGCGCCGCTCGTCGGCACGCCCCAGAGCGAGGTGTCGTAATTCGTTTTGGCCGCGTTCACGGTGACCCTGACGAAAACCACCGCCGAGCCGTCCGGCGAGATTTGCGGGTCGCCGACCCACGCGAAATCGAAAAGGTCCTTTTCGGTGATGTTTCGTTTCTGCGCAGATGCGGCCGAAAAACACAGGACGAGCAGCAGGACAAGGATCGGGGCGAAGGCCTTTTTCATATTTGCTCCGGGTTGGGTTTATGGGATGTTGGCACGGGAAGCCTAGCAGGAAATCGGGGACGTTCAAAACCGGGGCCGCACCGGAGGAAAGCAGGCTTTTGGGCTTTGACACGATAGACCGTTTTCCATAAACTTTAAGTTTTCACCTTTGGGTGAAATTTAATGGAGTCCGAACATGCCGAAGAGAACTTATCAACCGAACAACCGCCGCCGCGCGAAAAAGCACGGCTTCCGCGCCCGCATGGCGACGAAGAACGGCCGCGCCGTGCTGAAACGCCGCCGGGCGAAGGGCCGCAAGCGCCTGACCGTGCAGCACTATTAAGTTTCGCTTATCCGAAGGAAGCTCGGCTCCGCAAGCGGGCCGAGTTTCTTCGCGTTTACGAGCACGGAAAGCGCATAGAAGGCCGTTTCATGACGGTCTTTATTTTGCCGAACGATTCGGGCCGTCACCGGGCCGGGATCACGGCGACCAAGAAGGCGATCGGGACCAAAGCGCACGACCGAAACCGGGCCAAGAGACTTTTGCGAGAGAGTTTTAGATTGAGCGCGGCCGAGCTCGAGGCCGTCGGCATCAAATACGATTGGGTGCTGAACGCGAGGCGGTCGATCTTGCGGGTCAAGCTTGAAAAGCCGCTGGCGGAATTCAAAGCGATCGTCGCACAGGCAGAAACACGACCGTAAGGGAGTGTGTCGGGAGCCGTCAAACCCGATTCTCAATAAGTTTCGACCCGGCCGCCGATGATAAAACACACGCCCTGACGGTCGTGTTTCCGCCTTTTGTTGTGGCAAAATTATCGATTGGCCAATGAAATTCCTGGTTCTCGATCTGCTCGGTCTGTATAAGGCGATGGTGTCGCCCTTTTTGCCGCCCGCCTGCCGGTTCGAGCCGACCTGTTCGGAATACGCCCGCGAGGCCGTCCAGCGGTACGGCGCGTTAAAGGGAACCTGGATGGGCCTCAAGCGTATCTTACGTTGCCAGCCGTTTTGCAAAGGCGGGCACGACCCTGTGGGGTAGTTTAGAGTTCCGAGTTTCGGGTTCCGGGTTTGTTCAGGCATCAACCCGGAACCCGGAACCCGAAACTCGGAACTCTTGATTAATGGACAATAGCAGTAACCAAAACATTTCCCGTTTCGTCATCGCTGCCGCGCTCTCGATGGTCGTGCTGATCGGCTGGTCATACTTCTTCGCACCGAAAGGGCCGGCAAACAGCAACGCGAACACCGCCGGCAGCGCCAACACCGCACAGGCGGCCCCGGCGACGCCTTCGGCGGTACCGACAGCGCCGGCACAGCCCATTCAGCAACAGCAGCAGCAGACTGCCGCCTCGATGCCGGACACGACGCCGAACCGCGTCGTCACGATCAGATCGCCTCTCTATGAGGTCAAGCTCGATTCGCGTGGGGCCGTCGCGACGAGCTGGATAATCGTCAGGAACAAGGGCCCGCGGGGCGATTTTCCCGTTTACGCCGACGGCTCCAGCGGCGAGAACGAAAAACCGCTGCAGCTGATCTCGCAGGTGGCGCTGCAGCAGACGCCGCGTGAGGTCCCATTTTTGCTGTCCACGGCCGACCAGAATCTCAACTCGCTCGTCAACGACCGCAACTACCAGATCTCGGTCCCCGAGGAAACGATCGTTCTCGCCGAGGGCCAGGAAAAGCAGATCGATTTCACGCTGGCGGACGCGAGCGGGGCCGAAGTCAAAAAGAGCTTCGTTTTCCGCGGCGGCAGCTATTTAGCCGACCTCGGCGTCACGCTGAAGCAGAACGGGCAGCCCGTCCCTGACACGAAGCTCGTCATCGGCCCGTCGATCGGCGACCACTCGATCAACTACCACAACCTCTACCACATCGAGCCGGAAGCGGTGGCGGCGGTCAGCGGCGACATCAAGCGGCACATGGGCTATTACGCCTTCACGTACGGTGCCGACAGCAAGGCCGCCCTCACCGACAACGGCACCGTCGATTGGGTCGGCGTCGGCGACGCATATTTCGCAATGGTGGCGGTCCCGTCGACGCCCGCACAAGGCGTGGATTACCGGGCGTTCAAGTACGACACGCCGATCGAGCCGGTTTACGAGAACATCTTCCGCTGGGTGATCCGCAGCGCGAAGACGACCGAGACGCGGCACCTCGTTACGGCGTATGTGCCTGTCGCGACGGACGGCTCGGTCACGAAGATCTACACCGGCACGAAGGACTACTTTTTGCTTTCGGATGTCGGCACTTCGCTGTCGCAGCAGGTCGGCCGCCCGATCGAGCTTTCGAACCTGATCAACTTCAGCAACTATTGGTGGCTGCGTTGGCTGACGCGTCCTGTATCGATCCCGATCCTTTACGCGCTGAACTTCTTCAACGCGCTGCTGCACAATTACGGCGTCGCGATCATCGTCTTCACGTTCCTTTTCTATTCGCTTCTGTTCCCGCTTCGGTGGTCGCAGTCGAGGTCGTTCAAAAAGGCTTCGGGGAACGCGCCCAAAATGAAGGCGATCCAGGACCAGATCAAGGACCTGCAGAAAAAAGGCATCCCGGCCGACGACCCGCGGATGCGTTCCCTGCAGATGGAGCAGCTAAAGATGACGAAGGACGCTTTGCCGATCGGCGGGTGTCTCCCGATGCTCTTGCAGTTCCCGCTGCTGATCGCGTTCTACACGGCCGTCACCGTTTCGATGGAGGTGCGTCAGGCGTCGTTCATGTGGATGCCGGACCTTTCGGCCGGCGACCCGTGGCACATTCTGGAATTCGCGTTCG
>Ga0307405_10001056_pt1 | contig 11169 bp, 12 predicted proteins | sample 322Cmetagenome_2_FD_203311 | JGI IMG/M metagenome (GOLD analysis project Ga0307405, IMG submission 203311) | Maize rhizosphere microbial communities from greenhouse at UC Davis, California, United States - 322HYB-C-1 | ecosystem: Host-associated > Plants > Roots > Rhizosphere > Soil | place...
CCCCTCGACCAGGCCTTCGACCGCGCTGAGCGCGCCCTTCTGCGGATCGAGCGCGCGGTCGAGCGCGGGGCGATGCACCGCGGCCGCGACGATGCGCTGCGCGGCAAAGTGGCGAGCGTCGTCGCCGAGCTCGACGCGCTGATTCGCGGCGCCGGAGTGCGCAGCTGATGGCCGAAGTCGAGCTGACCATCGCCGGCCGCCCCTATCGCGTCGCCTGCCGGGCCGGCGAGGAGGAGAATCTGCGCGCCGCGGGGGTCCTCGTCGACGCCAAGAGCAAGGAAGCGCTCGCCGGGCTCGGCACTCTGTCCGAATCGCGCCAGCTCCTGTTCGCCTCGCTGCTGCTCGCCGACCAGATCGTCGACGGGCGCAAGGTCGAACTGCCGAGCGGACCGGACCCCGAGCTAGTCGCACGCGCGACAAGTATCGCCGATCGCCTGGAATCGCTCGCCGATGCCCTTGAGGCGAGCGACCGGAGTGCCTAGATAGGGACTGACGGGTACTGCCTCGTACGAGCTTTTGTACATCCCTGAGGCGATTAAATCTCCTAGGGGGCTGTCCCTGCCCGGGCCACTCTGTTTCCATTGGGGTCCGGTGCATATGGTCCCCACCTGATGCTGTTGGCGTCAGAGGATTTCACGGCAAACGGCCAAGGCGGTCCCGTCACATGTCTTCCCCCCACCCCGGCAAGAGCGAGCTGCGCGCGGCGATGCGCCGCCAGCGCCGCGACTATGCCGCCTCGCTCGACCGCGACACGCGCGCCGCGCTCGAGGAAGGGCTCGCCGTCGCGCTTGCGCCCCTGTTCGCGACGTCCGGCATCGTTGCCGCTTATGCACCGATGCAGGATGAGATCAGCGCCCTTCCCGCCATGGCCCGGGCCGAATGTGCCCACCTCCGCCTCGCCTTTCCCTTCTTCGTCGACCGCGATTCCCGGATGACGTTCCGCGCCGGCACCCCCGTCGATCCGGGCCCCTGGGGCATCCTCCAGCCCGCCCCCGACTCCGAGATCCTCATTCCCGACCTCATCCTCATGCCGCTGGTCGCGGTCGACGGAGCGGGCAATCGCATCGGCATGGGCAAGGGCCATTATGACCGCGCCATGCCGGGACTTCGCGACGCGGGCGCGCGGCTGATCGGCTGCGGCTGGGGCTTCCAGCGGATCGACCGGGCGATCGACGCCGACCCATGGGACGTCCCCCTCGACGGCTTCGCGTCCCCCGACGGACTGGAGATGTTTCGATGAGCGAACCAAGCTGGCGCAGGGTCGCCGGAATCTTCTTCATCCTCGCGCTGATCACTTTGTGGTGCATCCTGATCGTCTCGCTTTCCGAGGTCGTCGGCGGCTGGCCGGTGCTGGCCCAGGCCGTCTTCTATCTCGTCGCCGGAATCGCCTGGATCCTGCCGTTGAAGCCGGTCCTGGCATGGATGGAAACCGGGCGGTTCAAACGCTGATTCGGCTCGCTTGGTCGCGGCTTGGTTGCTTGCAACCGCTAATTTGCTATATACCGCGTTCTTCATGAGCATTAGTTTCCCCTCGACGGCCGCGTGGCACTGGCGTTCGCGGCCGCGCGAATTCGCCATGCTCGGGCTGCTCGGCGGCGCTGCCGCCCTGGCCATCGCCGGGGGCGGCGCCGCGATGCCGACGGTCGAGGATGCGCCCAGGGCGAGCCTCGCCGTGGCGGATCCGCTGCCCAGCTCGCCGAGCGCGACCGATCTGCGCGACGTGGCGCCCGAGGAGGCCATCGCGCTGAACGCCAGCATTCCGCTGAGCACCCTGCCCCTGACCGCCGCCGCCCGCTTCTCCATGGGCAAGGCGAACGAGGTTTCGCGCGCGCGCGCGCTCGAATGCCTCGCCATGGCCATCTATTATGAAGCGGGACAGGAAAGCGACGAGGGCCAGCGCGCCGTCGCCCAGGTGATCCTCAACCGCGTCCGCCACCCGGCTTATCCGTCGAGCGTGTGCGGCGTGGTGTTCGAGGGCTCGACGCGGGTCACCGGCTGCCAGTTCACCTTCACCTGCGACGGGTCGATGCTGCGCGCGCCGATGCTCTCGGCGTGGAACCGCGCGAGCCGGGTTGCGATCGCCGCGCTGGCGGGTGCGGTCTATGCCCCGGTCGGGCTCGCGACGCATTATCACGCCAATTACGTCCTGCCTTACTGGGCCTCGAGCCTGGTCAAGACGCGGGTCGAGACACCGCACATCTTCTACCGCTGGGCTGGCGGCTGGGGCCGCCCCGCCGCGTTCCAGCAGCGTTATGCCGCGCGCGAGCCGGACGCCCGCGCGCTGCGGATGGCGGCGCTCAGCGTCCAGCGCACCCTTCCTCCGGTGATCGCGCCGGACACCCGCGTTGCCGCCGCCGCCGCGCTGGGCGAGATCGTCGGCATCAAGATCACCGAGACCGGCGAGCGAATCGCCATCCGCTTCAATCCGGACGAAGCGCGCGAGGCGGTCGAGAAGGCCGTGGTCGTTCCCTATATCGAACGCGTCGCGGCGTCGGACAATCTGCGCAGCGCACTCGACGGCACCGGCCCGGCGGGCGAAGAGGCCCAGCCGCTCGGCCAGGCCGAAGAAGCCAAGGGCGAAGCGGCCCGATAATCATCGCCTTCACGAACTGCCGTTCGCCTGCGCCGGGCCGCTCAGCGCCGGTGGGTCGCGCTCGACGATCCGCTCGATGCGCCCGGCTTCGAGATGGATCACCCGGTCGCAATCCTTGAGCGTGGTCAGGCGGTGCGCGATCATCACGATCGTGATGTCGGGTCCGAGCGCCGCCACCGACGCCATCACGCCTTCCTCGGTGCGGGTGTCGAGCGCGCTGGTCGCCTCGTCGAACACGAGGATGCTGGCGCGCTTGTACAAGGCGCGGGCGATGCCGATGCGCTGGCGCTGCCCGCCGGACAGGCGCACCCCGCGCTCGCCGGTCCGGGTCGCATAGCGGTCCGGCAGCGTGTCGATGAAGCCGGCGATCCCCGCCGACCGCGCGGCATGCTCGACCCGGGCCTGGTCGATGCCGCGCGCCGGAACGCCGAAGGCGATGTTGGCGGCGATCGAATCGTCGATCAGATAGATGGCCTGCGGGACATGGGCGATTTCGGCCTGCCACGCGCTGCGCGAGCGGTCGTCGAGCGGCACGTCGTCGATCAGGATGGCGCCCGCGCTAGGTTCGAGCAGCCCGAGCAACAGGTCCATCAGCGTGCTCTTGCCCGATCCGGTGGTTCCGGCGATCCCGATCCGCTCCCCCTTGCGGATCTCAAAACTGACGTCCTTGAGCACCGTTCCGCCGCTCGGATAGGCGAAGCCGACCTTGCGGAAGCGGATCGAGCGACCGAATACCTTTGCTCCCGCGACCGGGTCGGGCGGCACCCGCGCCTCGAGCGCAAGCAGATCGGCGACGTCGAAGATGTTCTGGCGATTGCCGAGGAAGCTCGACCAGCCGAGGTAGCTTTGCTGGAGCAACGGCAGCAGGCGCTGCGCCCCGAGCGCGAGCGCGCCGAGCATCGGGATGGCGGCGGTGACCCCGCCGGGCTGCCCCGCCAGATACCAGGCATAAGCGCCGATCATCACCATCCCCAGCATCTCGATGAGGATCCGCGGCGCCTGGCTGACGAAGGCGTTGACCGACGAGACGTGGCGGAAGCGATCCGAGGAATGCGCGAATTCGCGCTCGAACGCGGGTTGCGACCGGTCGAGCAAGATGTCGCGAATCCCCCCGAGGGCCTCCTGGACGCGCTTGATCCTTCGCTCCGCATGCACGCTGCCGACGATCGAATTGCGCCGCAGAAGCGGCTGCACCGCCAGGCTGATCAGCATGTAGGTCCCGATCAGCACCCCGGCCGAAACCATCGCAACGACCGGATTGACCAGCACCAGCAGCGCGATCAGCAACAGCGCCATGACGCTTGCAATCAGCGCCTGGACGCCCGCGATCAGCACCGTGAAGGTGATGTTGTGGAGCTTCTCGAACTGGCTCAGCGCCTCGCCCGAATGGCGCTCGAGATAATATGGGTAAGGCTGGCGGATCAGCTTGGCGAAACCGGCCACGCTGAGGTCGTGGGCGATGTTGAAGGCGAGCGCCTGGCTGACCTTGGCCAGCAGCAGGCGAATGAGGCCGCTGAACAGGAACAGCAGCACGAAGGCCGCGGCGGTGATCGTCACCAGGTTGGTTGCCGGCGCAAGGCCCGCGATCCATTCGCCGACGAACGGCACCGTGCCGAGCCGCGCCGGGTCGGTCAGCACGGCCAGGAACGGCACGATCGACCCGACCGACGCAACCTCGGCCAGCGCCCCGACCAGCATCAGGACGATCGTCGCCAGCGCGTCGCGCCGCCGCCGCGCCGGCAAGGTCCGATAGAGGATGCGAAGCGCTTCCCCGCTGCTCATCCGCACCCCTGCCGCTCGTTCCTCACCCATGCCCCGGTGATACTATCCTATTCGCGCTTGTGCACCCTTGTTCCGCCACAGGCTTGCGCTGGATGCCGCAAGCCGCTTTGAACCTTTCTCATGCGGATTCTCCTGATCACCGAAGCCCTCGTCCTCGGCGGCGCGGAAACCTTCGTGCTGCGGCTCGCCCGGCGGCTGGCGCAGGATGGTCACCAGGCGGAGGTCCTATGCCTCAACCCCGATTTCGAGGACCCGCGGCTGGTCGCCTATTATGGCGACCTAGTGATCCATCGCATCCCCCGCTTCGGGCTGCGGACGCTCAAGCGCGCCGACCGCGTCGCGGGCTGGCTGAAGCTCGACCCGATGCTCCAGCAGCGGCGCGCCCGGCGCTGGGTCGAGCGCCGCCTGGTCGGCCGGTTCGACATCTATCACAGCCATTTGTTCGGCGCCGACTGGCTGATGACCTTGCTCAAGCAGCGCCACCCGGCGATCCGGATCGTCTCGACCCTGCACGGCGACTATGCGCTGCTCGAATCGCGGCAGAAGGGGACGGAGCGCGCGCGGATCCGCAACTGGCCGGCAAAACTGGCGCAGACGCTCGCCGCCGTCGACCGCTGGGTGACGATCAGCCCCGCTCAGCATCGCCAGTTCGTCGACGATTTCGGCGTCGATCCGGCGCGACTGGTCGGCATTCCCAACGGCTACGCCCCTCCCGCTCCCTTGCCGGCGCCGCCGAACCGCGACCGCTCCGGCACCCGGTTCGTGATGGTGGCGCGCGGGATGCGCGAGAAAGGATGGGGGTTCCTGGTCGACGCCTTCTTCCGCCTCGAAGGAGATTGTTCGCTGCTGCTGGTCGGCGAAGGCGGCTTTCTCGACCAGCTTCGCGAGCGCCATGGCGACCATCCGCGCATCACCTTCGCCGGCGCGCATCCGAACCCAGTCGCGCTGATCGCCACCGCCGACGCGTTCGTTCACCCCAGCATCTACAGGGCCGAATCGATGCCGACCGTGATCATCGAAGCCCTGTTCGCCGGGCTTCCGGTCATCGCCACCCGCATCGGCAGCGTCGCCGCCATGGTCGCTGCGCCGTCGGGCGAGCGAGCCGGGATGCTGGTCGAACGCGACGAGGCGACCCTGACCGACCAGCTGACCGCCGCGATGCAGTCCTATCTCGACGACCCCGCGCTCCGCCGCCGCCACGCCGCTCTGGCGCCGGCCGCCTTCGCCAGGTTCGACATGGGCCGATGCGCCGCGGCCTATGCGCAGCTCTATGCCGAGGTAGCGGGTGACGTCCCGATCACCTCGGCGACCGCGGCGCGCCACTGAGCCCCGACCTTATCGCGCGTGAAATCCCCGGCCCGGACGAGCGACCGTTCTGCCATGCGACGCCGCTCGCGTTCGTCGCCGAGCAAGCGTTCGAGCGTGTCGACCCAGACCTGGATCGACGCCGGGTCCCGTTCGGCGGGGATCGGCAATAGCAAGCCATACTCGCCTGCCTCGGCGCGCCGCAGCGGGCGGACGGCGTGGCCGATCGTGGCCGGCGCCAGGAACTCGCGCGGCCCGGTCGGGCAATCGGCGCTGACGATCGGCAGTCCGCACGCCATCGCTTCGCCGAGCACCATCGGGAATCCCTCCCACGCCGACGGCAGCAGGAACAGTTGCGCGTGCCGCTGGAGGCGGAACGGATTGTCCTGGAAGCCGAGAAACGTGACGTCGTGGTCATCGGCCACCGAGGCACCGCCGGTGCCGTCATAGACGCGCAGGCCAAGCCCCCTGGCCTGCTGCACCAGCGGCTGGCGAAGCTCGCCGTCGCCGATGATCAGCAGCCGCGCCGGCGTTCGTTTCACCAGCTCGGCGAACACAGCGATCAGCGGCGCCTGATTCTTCTGCTGCGCCAGCCGCCCGCTCGTCACCAGCACCGGCGGCCCGTCGAACAGCGACCGTTCGTCCCCCGTCAGCGGCGCCATCGACCGCTCGCGGATCGCCGCGCGATCGAAGAAATTGTGGATCGTCCCGATCAGCCCCGGTCGTACGCCCAGCGCGACTAATTCCTCCTCGATCTCCTTGCTCACGGTGACGATCCGGTCGGCGCGATTGTAGAGCAAGGGGATCAGCAGGCGCAGGCGGATGGCGCCAAGCAGGCCGCGGATGTTGGCGTCGTGCCGCTTCGAGCCATGGATGCACAGCAACCTCTTGCCGCCGCCGCCGGCGAGCAGGTTGACGTAATCGGCCCCCTCCAGATGACTGATGGTCACCGCCGGCCGAAGCCGGCGCTTGATCGCCGTCAGGCGGCGGACGCGACTAAGGAAATGAGTCAGCTTCGCGACCAGGCCGCCACCGCCCGGCACGTCGAGGCTGATGAGCCTGTTGCCGGTCGGGAAAGCATGGCCATTGTCGCGGTTGAACACCACCTCGGTCACGGAATGTTCCTCGCCGAGAAGCACGGCGTGATCGTGGAACACCCGCTGCGCGCCGCCGAACCCGAGATTGGGGATGAGCATGACGATGGGCGGGTTCGGCGCGGACGATGATACGGTGTCGCTGGTCATGAATTTCCGCTGCCGCGCGGCGATGGCCGCTTGCCCTTGTTGGCTGATTAAGGAACATCATGGTCGCCGCCAAGCCGCCGCCTGCCCTTTGCCCCCCCATCTTTGCCAACGAGGACCAATGCCGATCCCTGAAAAGCCGACGCTGTTCATCGTCGACGGATCGGTCGCCGTGACCGGCGCGCTGGTGTCGGCGGCGCGACAGGCGCGTTTGCTTGCCGGTCAGGTGGAGACCGTCCTCGTCCTCCCGCGCGGCCACCGGGTCGAGCCGCAGCGCACGGCGGCCTTCGCCCGCGTCATCGCCTTGCCGATCGTTCCTCTGCGCCGTTCGCTGTTCAGCGTCCTCGCTTATGTGCCCGCCTTGATGATCTCGGCTGTGTTGCTGAGGCGCGAGATGCGGCGGCTCGGCTGCGACCGCGTCCAGCTCAACGATTTTTACCTGCTCCATGGAGCGCTGCTCCGCCTGCTCGGTTTTCGCGGCCGGATCGTCACCTTCGTTCGCATCGATCCGACGCGGTTCGGGATCCCGGGCCGGATCTGGCTCGCCGCGGCGCGCTGGTCGTCGACCGAGATGGTGGCGGTGTCGCGCTTCATCCAGTCGCTGCTGGGGCCGCGCTCTCCGACCCGGCTGATCTACGGGCAAAGCACGCCATTCGCCCCCCGCGATGCCGACCCGCGGCCGGCGCAGCCGCTATTTCTGTTCGTCGGCAATTACATCGAGGGCAAGGGACAGGATCTTGCCGTCCAGGCCTTCCACCGCATCGCCGGGCGCTTTCCCGCTGCCAGCTTGCGCTTCGTCGGGGGAGACATGGGCCTCGACAAGAACCGGCTGTTCCGCCAGCGGGTCGAGCGCCTCGCCGCCGACGGACCGGGATCGGGACGGATCGAGTTCCGCGGCGCCGCGAGCGACCTCCGCTCCGATTATCTGGAGGCCTTCGCGGCGCTCAACTTCTCCGCCTCGGAATCCTTTTCGAACACCTGCCTCGACGCCAGCGCGGCGGCGCTCCCGATCGTCGCCACCCGTTGCGGGGGACCCGAGGAGATCATCGAGGACGGTAAGACCGGCTTTCTCGTGCCGGTCGGCGACGTCGCGGCGATGGTGGAGCGGATGGCCTGGCTGCTCGATCATCCCGCCGAGGCCGCCTCGATGGGCGCCGCCGGTCAGGCGCTCGTCGGTGAGCGCTTTTCCGACGGCAAGGCGCTCGCCGGGTTCAGTGCCTCGCTCGGCCTTGCACCGCCTGCCGCATGATCTCGACCAGGCGCGGAGCGTGGACCTGGAGCGAATAAGCGTCGACCGCCCGCGCCCTGCCCGCCTCACCCATGTCGCGGCGAAGGCCGGCCCGGTCGATCAGCTGGAGGAGCGCGCGTCGCCATTCCGCCATGTCGCCGGCGAGGAGGCCGGTCGCGCCGTCGACGACGATCGTTGAATTGACGCCGACCGGGGAGGCGACGACCGGCAGGCCGCACGCCATATATTGGATCAGCTTGTACCCGCTCTTGCCGCGCGCCCACGGCTCGTCGGGCAAGGGCATGATGCCGATGTCCATCGCCTGGACCGCGGCAATCTCGCCGGCCTCGCTCCACGGCTCGAACGAGAGACCATCGAAGCGATCCGCCTCCGCCGCCGCGCCCGCGCCGACCGCGGCAAAGCGCACCCCGCGCTCGCGCGCCAGTTCGGCGAGCAGCGGCAGCAGCGGCCTGACGAACTGCCAAGTCGATGGCGACCCGATCCACCCGATCGTCAGTCGCCCCTCGCGCTGCTGAGCGGCCGGACGATAGCGGTCGACATCGACGACGGTAGGAAGAAGATGGGTCGCGGCATTGTGGCGGGCTGCGTAGTCCCGCAGATAGGGATTGCCCGCGGTCACCGCGGCGGCGCCGTCGATCAACGGCACTAGCTTGCCGCCGAGCAGCCGTCGAACCAGCCGGTTGCGATGGTCGTTATAGGGCTGGAAGAAAGCATCGTCGAAATCGTAAAGCACCGGGCTCTGCGACCGGAATGCGATCCGTTCGAACGCGGCGGGCAGCCATGGGAACAGCTCGGCATAGACCCACAGCAGGTCGGGGGCTGGCCTGTGGAGCAGCTGCCGTACGCGGCGGACATAGGCGGCGGCGATCGACGCCTTGGACGACGGCCTGCCCGACGCCAGCGAGCGGACATAGGCGTCGTCGAGCAGCGGATGCACATCGACCTCGATCCCGGCTCGGTCGAGATAAGGCAGATATTGAAGCACCCGCTGACGCGTGCTTGCCGCCTCGCGGTCATATTTGGTGAACGCCGCGACGCGCACGTCAGCCGCCGAGCGGCGTGAATTGGTAGGGAAGCCAATACTCCGCGTGGGTCGCGAAGTTGAGCCAGGTGAACTGGATCGCGCCGGCATAGAGGATCACCAGCAGGCGGCCGAATTGCTCGCTTCTGAACAGCGTCACGATCCGCGGCAAGACGATCAGCTGCAACGGCATCATGTAGAGCGCAATTCGGTCGACCGCAGTCGACGAGGGCGATACGATCAGCAGCACCAGCAAGCCGATCGACGTCCATGCGAACGCGCGCCAGATCCGCACCTCGGCCAACGACAGCCCGAGCAGCCGGCCGCGAAGCAGCATGACGAGCGCCGGCACCAAGTTCATGCCCACCCGGATCGCGGCCCCCTGGCTGCTATATTCGGCCTCGACATAATTCTTGACGAGCTTGTCGACGTCGTCGGCCAGGAACACGTCGTACAGCAGCACGAAGCCGGCGATCGCGGCGAGGGCATTGAGGAAGCGGTTGCGCTCGCTGGTGAAGACGAGCAGCGGCAACATCACCACCGCGGTCTTGTGGAATAGGGCCGCGACCGCGACGTAGACGGCGAAGCGGACCAGCGACGCGCCTCTAGCAAGCGCGGCGAGGCCCGCCATGATGATGCCGATCGCGACTGCCTGGCGTGAATAGCCCATCGCGACGACGATCACGAGATACGGGATTGCGACGACGACGGCGAGCCACGGCAAGGGCTGGGTCTGCGCCAGCCGCAGCAGGCCCCAGGTGAAGATGATGGCGCAGATCAGGTTGACGACCCAGATGTCGAGGTCGGCGCGCTGGACCAGCCAGTTGAGCGTCTGATAGCCGGGGTCGCCGTAGGAAACGACGAGTCCCCAATCGGCATATCCCGCGAACGAGAACATGAATTCGTAGCTTCGCCAGTCGGCGCCGACCTCATGCCGCATCCCGACCATGACGATGATCAAGATGCCCGCGAGCCAGATCAGCGAAGAGGGCTGCCTCGCGCGGTGCGTATCGGCGCTGCTGGAAAACATCGCTCCGGTCGCGAACACAGCGAAGAGGAGCCAGTAGAGCAGCATAGGGTCGCCCGCCGGACAGGAATGGACTTCGGCGAACGCCGTTCGACCGACCATAGGTCAGGCGTTCAAAGGCGTCCAGCGGCCTCTCCGCGGTTCCGCCGCCAACGAAAGCCCGCGCCGTTGCGCGTGGCCTGTCCAACAGCTAGCCTCCGCGGGAACGTCGCGGGGGCGGGGATATGCAGCAGCCGATATACGAGCGCGCCAGGGATCTGATGGAAGCCGAGCTGGGCGAGGAGCTCGTCGCGCTCGACCCCGTGGGGGGCGAATGTTTCGGGTTCAACGGCGTGGCGGCGACGGTCTGGCGGCTGCTTGAACGCCCGAGCACGGCCGCGGATCTCAAGCGGTCGCTGCTGCTCGAATATGATGTCGACCCGGCGCGATGCGATGCGGAACTCGATGAGCTGCTCGGTGACATGGTGAACCGCGGGCTCGTCCGCTTCCTCCACGACTAATGCCGGCTTGCATCACTGGCCAGCGTCTATAAAATCCATTACCAATCTGTGCTTGCCCAGCGGTATAACGGGGATCGGAGACCAAGATGGCGAAAAAAGTATGGCGTAAACCCGAGGTCAAGGCGATCTCGGCAGGTTCGGCCGAACAGGGCGGGCCAAATAACCGCCAGGACGGCAACGGCAATGGCAATCGCTCCTGACCCAATTTGCACTACACTCGCCTCAATGAATGATGGCGGTGCTCGCGGGCTTTGTCAGCTTCGCTGAAGCCGCAGGTTTCGAACCGCTTTGCGGCCGCATGCTTGCGGCCCAGGCGGGTTATGGCTCGGGCCAGGCTGTCACCAAAATGCTTGGCGCCGCTACCTTTGCCGGACCGGCCGACGAAAGCCATTCGTCGGGGGGCGCGCGGCAAAGTCGATGGCTGGTCGCCGCAGACGCCAGGATCGACAAC
>Ga0307405_10001057_pt1 | contig 11168 bp, 9 predicted proteins | sample 322Cmetagenome_2_FD_203311 | JGI IMG/M metagenome (GOLD analysis project Ga0307405, IMG submission 203311) | Maize rhizosphere microbial communities from greenhouse at UC Davis, California, United States - 322HYB-C-1 | ecosystem: Host-associated > Plants > Roots > Rhizosphere > Soil | place...
ACGCCGAGCACCGCATAGGTCGTGAGGATGTCGCCATGGAACAGCAGCACCGCATGCAGCGCGCCGATGAGCCACAGCGCGGCGAGCCGGCGCGACAGGCGCGGCACGAAAGGCTTGCCGCTGCGTTCGGTCGACTGCATCTGCAGCGTGAAGCTGTAGCCGAACAGGAACGAGAACAGCAGGTAGAACTTGGTCTCGAAGAGAAAAGCGATGGCAAAGGCCGCGGCGCGGTCCAGACCCGTGCGCATCATCGGATCGGCCAACGACAGGCCGTAGAAAGGCGAGGCGAACGCGCCGATGTTCACGACCAGGATGCCCAGCAGCGCAAAGCCGCGCAACGCATCGACGAGCGACTGGCGCTCGGCTGCAACCGGCGTGGCGTTCATGCGCGCCTCCCCGGTTTCGCGAGAAAGCGGCCCGCCAGGCGGCGCAGCATCGGTGCCTCGCGCGCCGGGTCGAAGCCCGCGTCGAGTGCCAGGCGCGAGAACACGCCGTCGATGAGCGCGGCGATCCAGTTGGCCGATTGCACGGGGTCGAGCTCGGGGTCGATCTGCCCGCGCGCCGCGGCCTTGCGCAGCAGCGCGGCGAGGCCGTCGCGCATGGCGGCGTCGCCCGCGGCCACGCTCGCACAGACCACCGGGTTGCGCAGCGTCTCGGCGGCCACCTCCAACGCCAGCCGCGAGTAGCTGCGGTCGGAGGCAAAGACCATCACCACGTCGAGGAAAGACAGCACCACCTCCAGCGGGTCGGCCGGGTCGTCGTCGATCGCGGCGAAGTACGCGGCCGTGTCGCGCCGCTCTTCTTCGGCGATGGCTTCGATGATCGCGTTCTTGCTCGCGAAGTAGTGAAAGAGGTTGCCGGGGCTCATGCCCGCGGCGGCGCAGATCTGCGCGGTGGTGGTGGCGTGAAAGCCGCTGCGGGCAAAGCAGTCGGCGGCGGCTTCCAGGATCTGGCGGCGCTTGGCCTGCTGGCGTTCGGGATCAACTTTGCGCACGGTGGTTCTCGCGGAATTCGGTCATGCGCGAATTATTAGACCGAGCGCTCGATCTATTCTTAAGGAACCCTGAAAAAACTCTTCAGGAAGCGCGCGTGGCCGCAATGCCCCGGATGGTGTCCAGCAGCAGCCGCGCGCCCTCGCCCGTCTCGCCGCCGCGCCGCACGGTGACGCCCACCGGGCCTTCGGTGCTTGCCGTGTCGATGGCCACGCGCTTCAACTCACCGCGCGCCACAAAGCCTTCCACCGCACCCTGCGGCGCAAACCACACCGCGTCGGAGCGCTGCAGAAGGCTCACGGCAAAGCTGGTGTCGGTCGCCTCCACCAGCCGGGCTGGCAGCGCCAGGCCCTGCGCGATGAGGAACGCGTCGGCCGTGTGCCGGATCAGCGTGCCCGACACCGGCAGCACCAGCGGGTAAGCCGCCAGCGCGTCGAGCGTGGGCTTGCGCCGCGACGCCAACGGATGGCCGGGCCGCACCACCAGCAGCAGCACCTCGCTGTAGAGCTGCTCGAAGGCCAGGTCGGCCATGGCCGAGGCTTGCGCGAGCCGGCCGAGCACGAGGTCGATTTCGCCCTGGCGCAGCTGCGTCATCAGCTGCGCGTTGGTGCCGCTCACCACGCGCACGCGCATCGCGGGGTGCGCCGCGTGCAGCCGCGCGACGGCTTCGGGCAGCAGGTGCGCCGCCATGTTCGGCAAGGCGCCGACCACCACGCGCAGCTGGTCGGCCTCGGGCTGGTCCATCGCCAGGCCCAGGCCTTCGCGCAGGCCGCGCAGCGCCGACACGGCGTGCCGCACCAGCACCTCGGCCGCCGGCGTGAGCTCCACGCCGCGGCGGCGGCGCAGCAGCAGCTGGCGCCCGACGATCTCTTCGAGCTCGGCCACCGTCTTCGACACCGCCGGCTGTGTGAGCGACAGCGCCTCGGCCGCGCGCACCAGGTTGCGCTCCTGCGCCACCATGACGAGGCATTGCAGGTGGCGCATCTTCAGGCGCTCAAAGTTCATGGCTGACATGCGGTTCTCCTCGAAGCCCGTGGGGCGACATGCTTTCAAATATAACCAGAGGGAATAGCTGGCAGAAGAGAGTTCAGTTGTGCCGCACCGCGCAGCCTTCTAGAGTGCCGTGGATACGGAGACAGACAAAGCAGCTTATGACCACGATTTTTTCCTCGAAGCCCATCACTTCATCCTTCGGCGCGCGCCGCCGCCTCACGCTCGCCGCTGCCTGCGCCGCACTGGCCCTCGGCCTCGCCGCACCGGCCGCGCAAGCCCAGGCGATCTACCCCGCAAAGCCAGTGAAATTCCTCGTCAACTTCCCGGCCGGCGGTCCGCTCGACATCCTCGGGCGCGCGCTGGCCGATGCGTTGCAGAAAGACCTGAAGCAGCCCTTCGTGGTCGACAACCGCCCCGGCGCGGGCGGCAACATCGGCACCGACGCCGTGGCCAAGAGCGCGGCCGACGGCTACGCCGTGCTGCTGGGCATCGACAGCACCTTCACCATCAACCCGCACCTGTACGCGTCGATGCCCTTCGCGGCCAAAGACCTCAAGCCGCTGATGATCTTCAGCTCGTCGGGCCTGAGCTTCACCACCGCCGCCTCGGTGAAGGCGAAGACGCTGCCCGAGTTCATCACGCAGGCCAAGGCCGAACCCGCCACGTTCAGCTCGGCCGGCAACGGCAGCCCGGGCCACATTGCCGCCGAGATCTTTGCGGGTGCGACCGGCGCGAAGATCGTGCACGTGCCCTACAAGGGCAACGCCCCGGCCGTGATGGCCATGCTGGGCAACGAGGTGCAGGCCGGCATCGTCGCCACGCCCGGCGTGCTGCCGCACATCCAGGCCGGCAAGCTGCGCGCACTGGCCGTGACGGGCCGCCAGCGCGCACCGCTCCTGCCCGAAGTACCCACGGTGGGCGAGCTGGGCCTGAAAGACCTCGAGTTCGAAGTGCTCTACCTCGCCATGGTGCCGGCCGCCACGCCCGAGCCCGTGATGCAGACACTGCGCCAGTCGCTGCACAAGGCGCTGGCCCTGCCCGAACTCAAGAGCCGCCTGGCCTCGCTCGATATGGTGGCGCTCGGCGAAACCGAGGCTGCCGCCGTGACGCGCCTGGCCACGGCGCAGGCGCGCTACGGCCGCATCGTCAAGTCGACCGGGATGAAGGTGGACTGACGGCCTTGCCGCTGCGCACCGTGCCCGTGTTCTTCTTGCCGTTGCCTGCTGCTGCCGCCGCGTGGCGCCCCCGGTCGGCCTTGGGCAGCACCGCCTGCGCCACCATCGTTTCGGCATGCGCCTGCAGCCGGAGCAGCGCGTCGTCGAAGCGTGCGGCGTCGCCCGCGTCGAGCGTGCCCATCAACTCGGCGTTGATGCGCGCCACCAGCGGAAACAGCTCGTCGTACAGCGCCTGCCCCGTCGGCGTGAGGCCCAGCCGCACCTGCCGCCGGTCGCCCGCCAGCGCCGTGCGCGTCACCAGTCGCTTGGCCACCAGCGAGCCCACGGCCTTCGACGTGCGTGCGCGGTCGAGCTGCGCATGCTCGGCCAGTTGCGACGAGCCCAGCTCGCCCCGGCTGGCCAGCACCGCGATCAAGCGCCACTCACGGCGCGTGATGCCGAAGCGGCCCTCGCACAGCCGGATCACCATGCTGCCCGCCACCGCGAGCAGGCGCGACAGCCGGTACAGCAGCAGGTCGTCCAGCGGGCGGCGCGGCGAGGCGGCGGCGTCTTCGGTCATGGGGCGGGGTCTCGAAAGGCCGGGTAAATCCGGGCGATGGTTGATTTGATCAATCGACTGTAGCGTCTCCAGAATCGTCCGCAGCCGCGGCCAGCCGCCCGGCCCCTGCAGTACGTACGCCGAACGAGACACGGAGACATTGACGATGCCCCAGCTTCCCGACCCGACCCGCCGCCGCACCCTGGCCACCCTTGGCGGGCTGGCCCTTGCACCGCTCGCACCTTTCGCCATGGCACAACAGCCGGCCGCCTTCACGCCCGGCCAGCCCATCAAGGTGCTCACCGGCGTGCCCGCCGGCGGCACGCAGGACGTGCTGACCCGCGCCATTGCCCACCAGGTGCGCGAGTCGCTCGGCCCGCTCATCATCGACAACCGCTCGGGCGCGGCCGGCCGCATTGCCGTGGAGGCCGTGAAGACCGCGGCGCCCGACGGCCACACCCTGCTGCTGGGCACCGCGAGCATGATGACCATGTTCCCCAGCGCCTACCGCAACCTGTCGTACGACCCGATCAAGGACTTCGTGCCGCTGGTGAACGCCGCGCGTTTCGAGCTGGCGCTCACCGTGCACAAGGACGTGCCCGCCAACACGCTGGCCGAGTTCATCACCTGGGCCAGGGCGCAGGGCGACAAGGTCAGCTTCGGTTCGTACGGCGCCGGCACGCCCTCGCACTTTCTGGGCGAAATGCTCAACCGCGCGGCCGGCCTGAAGATGACGCACGTGCCCTACCGCGGTTCCACGCCCGCGCGGCAAGACCTCATGGGCGGCACCGTGCCGGTGTACTTCGACACCATCGGCGGCGCGCAGCAGATGCTGCCCACCGGCCGCGCCAAGGTGCTCGCCACCAGCGGCGACAAGCGCTCGCCGCTCATGCCGCAGCTGCCCACCTTCGTCGAGAGCGGCTACAAGGACGTGGTCGCCACCGCATGGTTCGCCTACTACGCGCCGCTGAAAACGCCGCCCGCCACCGCCGAGAAACTGCGCGCCGAAATCATCCGTGCCGTGAACTCGCGCGACGTGCGACAGCAGCTGCTGCAGAACGGCATGTACCCCGTGGGCGACGGCCCCGAGGCGCTCGTGAAGACCATGCGCGAAGACATCGCCCGCTGGGCCGGCATCATGAAGGCCGTGAACTTCCAGGCCAACGACTGACCGACCGACAGACCCCAAGGACCCCCTTCATGATCTCGCGCACCCTCTCCGCTTCTTCCGTTTCCTTCACCCCAACTCGCCGTCGCATCGCCGCCTTGCTGGCCATGGCCGGCATCGTGGCGGCCATCGCCGCTCCCAACATGGCGCGCGCCCAAGCCGCACTCGACAGCCCGCTGCGCATCGTCGTCGGCTACGCGCCCGGCGGTGCCACCGACCGCGTGGCGCGCATCGTGGGCGACAAGCTCACCGCCAAGCTCGGCGTGCCCGTCATCGTCGAGAACAAGCCCGGCGCAGGCGGCCGTCTGGCTGCGCAGCAAGCCAAGGCCACGCCCGCTGGCCAGAACGTGCTGATGCTCGCCAACCCCGCCGTGATGATCGTGGCGCCGCTCGTCTTCAAGGACAACGGCTACGACGCCGAGCGCGACTTCGTGCCCGTGTCGCACGTCAACGCCTACGACTTTGCGCTGTCCGTGTCGCCCACCCTGCCCGTGCGCGAGCTGAACCATTTGCTCGCATGGATGCGCGCCAACCCGCAACAGGCCAACGTCGGCGTGCCCGCCACCGGCAGCCTGCCGCACTTCTTCGGCCTCATGGTGGGCGAGAAGGCCAAGGTGCAGACCCAGGTGGTCGGCTACCGCGGCTCCGCCCCGCTGCTCAACGATTTGATCGGCGGCCAGGTGCCCATTGCCATCGACACCGAAGACGTCGTGCTGCCGCAGCACAACGCCGGCAAGCTGCGCATCCTGGCGCTGTCGGGCGAAAAGCGCTCGCCCTTCGCGTCGAATATTCCGACCTTCAAGGAAGCCGGCCTCGACCTCGCCGCCACCGGCTGGAACACCTTCTTCGCACCGGCCACCATGCCCAAGGACAAGGTCGAGCGCCTCGCCACCACCATCCACGCCGTGATGCAAGACCCCGACACCCAACGCAAGTTCAAGGACGCCGGCATGACACCGGTGGTGAGCACCCAGGCGCAGACCGCCGCGATGCTCAAGGCCTACAAGGCGCAGTGGGCACCTGTGGTCCAGAAGTCCGGTTACCAGCCCTGATCGAAAAACCTCTCAGCGACCTATGACGACACGAAGCACCCGCCCCAACATCATCTTCATCGTGGCCGACGACCTCGGCTATGCCGACCTCGGCTGCTACGGCGGCCGCGAGGCGCCGTTTGGCCGCGTGTCGCCCGTGCTCGACGGCCTGGCCGCCAACGGTTTGAAGCTCACGCAGGGCTACTCGAACTCGCCCGTGTGCTCGCCCACGCGCTTCGCGATGATCACCGCGCGGTATCAGTACCGCCTGCGCGGCGCGGCCGAAGAGCCCATCAACAGCAAGAGCCGCGGCAGCACCACGCTGGGCCTGCCCACCGAGCACCCCACCCTGCCGTCGCTGCTGAAAGACAGCGGCTACAAGACCGCGCTCATCGGCAAGTGGCACCTGGGCTACCCGCCCAGCTTCGGCCCGCTGCGCTCGGGGTATGAAGAATTCTTCGGCCCCATGTCGGGCGGTGTCGACTACTTCACCCACTGCGACTCGGCCGGCCGCCACGACCTCTGGTACGGCGAAGAAGAGCACAAGGACGACGAGGGCTACCTGACCGACGTGCTGTCGAAGCGCGCCGTCGACTACGTCGAGCGCATGGCAACGCAAGAGGCGCCCTTCTTCCTGAGCCTGCACTACACCGCCCCCCACTGGCCGTGGGAAACCCGCGACGACGCCGACAAGGCGCCGCTCGTGAAGGACAACCTGTTCGACCTGTCGGGCGGCAACATCCATGTGTACCGCCGCATGATCCATCACATGGACGAGGGCATCGGCTGGATCATGGCCGCGCTCGAAAAGCACGGCATGGCCGACAACACCCTCGTCGTGTTCACCAGCGACAACGGCGGTGAGCGCTTTTCAGACAACTGGCCGCTGGTCGGCGGCAAGATGGACTTGACCGAAGGCGGCATCCGCGTGCCATGGATCGCGCACTGGCCGAAGGTGATCGCCAAGGGCAGCGAGAGCACCCAGCTGTGCATGACCATGGACTGGTCGGCCACCATGCTCGACGCCGCCGGCGTGAAGGGCGACACAGCGTACCCGCTCGACGGCGTGTCGCTGATGCCCGTGCTGAAAGACGCCACCCAAACCTTCCGCCGCCCCCTGCACTGGCGCATGAACCACCGCGGCCAGGAAGCGATGCGCGACGGCGACTGGAAGTACCTGAAGGTCGACGGCAACGAGTACCTGTTCAACATTCCGGCCGATGAGCGTGAACGCGCGAACCTGGGGAAGAAGGAGCCGCAGCGGCTGGAGGCGATGCGGGCGCAGTGGCAGGAATGGAATTCGACGATGCCGGGGATTCCGGAGGATGCGACTGTGAGCTTGGGGTACTCGGTTAAGGATATGCCGCAGAGGTGAAGGACGACGCAGGAAACTTGCCGTTGGCCGTTCATCGAACTTGGACCGACAGCCCAGCCCAGTTCAGCCCAACCCTCAGGACACAAGCAACTAGAGCACCGCCTCTGTGATTACCTGAGACTGAGGCTGTGGCGGAAACCCGATACGGCCGCAGCCTCACCCAAGATCGACCTCCTAGTGCTGCGTCTTCTCGCACGCGAAAGGGTCGGGTTCCCTTGAAGTAGCTCGACGCACTTTTCACGGAACAGGTTAAGGAACAGCGGTCGTCACTCCGGTGGACAAAACTCCATTTCGTTGACGTCGCGAATGAGTGACTGCGCTCAGGGCCAGAGTTGGCGCTGCCAACCCGGTGTGAGCGACCTTAGGGCATGCAGCATCGCTTGAATTTCTTTCCGCTTCCACAGGGACACGGCTCGTTGCGTCCGATCTTTCCAAAGCTGGCGACGGAGCGCGCGAGTCTTTTTTCTTTTAATTCGACTGATTTCTCCTTGAGTTTTTCAAGATGCCCACGAGAAATTCCATGCAATGAGACAGTCGACATCGATACCAAAATTGGGCCATTGGAATCGTATTTCAATTCAAGCAACGTGCGATCAGATTCACCAGAAGCGATCATGGCCGCCTGCGAATGCTCAACGGACTTTTCGTGACTCGACTCGACGACGCCTTCGACACTCAAAAAAATCGTCAACCGAGTTTCACCAACGGTTGACAATGGCAAACAACGGCCACGCTGCGGAATTTCAAGTAACTCCTCATCAATCCATTTGCTCAAATCGGATCTCCAGCCTCCAGAAAAATCAAGCAGGTAACTTGCAATCTGAGAACGATGAGGTTGATTTTGTCTTGCAAGAAAATCTATAACCTCTCGAAGCCGAAAAGGCAACTTCTGCGCCGGCAATGGTGAATCATTTGACCTCATCATCTTTTCTGAAAAATACTCATCTATTTCAGAACGATATCCATTAAATCTCAAATGCGCCTTATTTTCCGCAAGCTCACTCGCATACATGGCATAGTTGTTATGTTCGAAATAGAGGCCGAGATGGTCTAATTCATCATCGAGTTGAAGGTTTTCCGAAGGAGCAGCACGCATGCGTTGCTCGACAAAATGGAGAAAATCAAGTGGTCCAGCAAATATATCGCTATATACGCGCAAATCCGACAGCGAAAGAGGCCAACTAGGAACATCACCAACATCAACTCCGATCTTATGCAGATGCTGAGATTGGGCTGCAAGCTCGGTAAATGGATCGAGCGTCACAGCACAGATCGTTTTGCAACGAAAATCGCTTCTACGCAACTTCCCAATTGATCGGCGTTTTGCATCAAAAATATCAACCTCTTCGGCGCCTTCCAAGTACTTCAAGAACCGTTGCCCTTGCTTGCTGGGTGCCCCAACAAGCGCCTCCAATGACTTGACGTATGCGGGGAGATCATTGGCAGGTGAAGTGTATGTAAATGCGCCGGCTTTTACCTCCACAATAAACAGGTGGTCGTCATATATTATGATGCAGTCTAACTCAGCAAGATTTTTGAGACCTCCATTTTCAGAAACCACCGGATAATAGACCTCGGAAAATACAATCGCCCCCGGTAAAATTTTTGCAAGATAATTCACCGGGAGAGTTTCCGATATCTCCTTTCTATTCTGAAGCCACGCTTGCTTATCCTTTTCTGACCGTTGAAATATTTGCTTTTCAATTTGACGATAAAAGTTATCAAAAAGCGAATAGGTTTCGAAGCAATAGTACGTATCTCCAAACTTCAGGAATGGTCGTCGAAATATCGGTTGAATCCGGAGAGGCCAACCTTTAAATTCACCCTCAGCAAGAAAATCCTTTTCCTGACTAGGCGCCCACGAAAAGTCATCAAGAAAGGAAACTGGTAGATCAGTAACTTTCCGTAGATCGAACAGGCCCATACCTCCGATCACATCGGCACTCCGATTCATGACATCGCGAAGTCCGAGCCGATCAGTTACCTCAAGGATTAACTGCCCCATCGATTGAGCTTGAAAGTTCACCTCCTTCTGCGTAACCATTCGATTGACTTCGGCCATGACCTCTGCATGTATATGGCGCATTGAGTCCATTGCCTCCTGTATTCCAAAATTCAATGAGCGCCAAATTTTTTCGACCTCCATGGAAAGTTTGTCCGAAGTAATTCCGTACGCGGATTCGATCAATTCAGACTGATTTTTCAAAAGATCAGAAATTACATCAATCTGATGTACCTGATAGTAGTCTCCACGAACATTGCACCAATGCATCTGGGCACGAATGAAAAATTCTTCCATTGCATCATCGAACACTGTCCCTTCAGCTTCACGATGGGCTGTAGAGCAACTTGGGTATTCGAGGTTCAGCTTCTTAAAAAGTGAAGCAACACTTTTTCTAAGATCAAGCCAATCATCGTCGCTGAGCTTGTCTTTCTGAATTTCACCTCGAGGAGCTGATGCGATCACGCTCTGCACATAGTCGATCATCCGTAAAGCAATCGCATCTTCTTGAGTTACGTCTGCCTCAACTTTAATGTGTCGACTAGACAAGACCTGTTCTTGCCACGCACGTGTCAGCAGTTGATCGGCCGGCAAAACACCTATGACGGAAACAATATGACTAACCACATCATCTATTTCCTTTGCCACGATCGGATAGCGTGCTGCTAGTTTTGCAAGAGCTTGAGTGCGTTGCTCTTCAGTCCAATTGGATGCAAGCACGATTTTTTTGCCAAATCGAGCAAGCCGAAACGGCCCGTTAGAAAATTCCTCATCCGGCAATTCAAATTTAGCTTTGATATGGCGTTTTTTGTTTTTCCCCATACATCCTCTAGTTTTCAATCGACCCATGAAATTCACCAATGCATTCAAAGAACAAAATAATGAACTGCACAAGTGAGGCTAGGTTTTTAACTAAAAAATAAAAAACCCTCCAACCTAACACCCGAGCATACGTGGTAGTCATTGAAAATGAAATGGAATCGCCTAGCGGCTAGGTAAAACCCCATGCGCGCACCATTCCACAATCGCACATCAGAAATTTAAAGTGAAGGAATCGCAGTGGCGGCGGAGTTAAATCGCAAGAGTTTTTATTTTCCGTTCTAGGAAAGGAGCTATCGAAGCAAGAACGGCAGATTAAGCAAGCGGCTGCAAGATAGTCCTTGTCTTTGTCAATGGGTAGCGCGATTTAGGCAACTCCGCCGTCGGCGACCGCAGCCGCCTCGCCTTCCGTCAAAGCAAAGCACGGCACAGCGGGTCGCCGCTTCAGCCTTCCACGTCCAAGGGTGGAAGGCTGGCTGTCGCTGCGCACATAGACACAGCGGTCAACCCGCAGTCTCCCTACCCCCTCCCACTCTCCCCCAACAACCTCTCCGCCTCCCTAGCCAGATCCGCCGCGATCCACAGCATGTGATCCCGGTGTTTCTCTCCGGCTTCCTCAAACCAGCCGTTGCCGTCGCCGTAGCAGCACCACAGCAGGGAGTTCAGCTGGGCCAGTTTGATTTCGAGGAGGTCTCGGGCGTCTTCGCCTGTGGGGGTGACGGAGGCCGCGCCGCTCTTGCGGCGGGAAGATTTGGGCGTTGAACGCCCAGCGATAATTTGCTCAGCCATCTGGTGTGCTCCTTTTAGAAGATTTGCACGTCTCTTGGTCAGACGGTCAGGGTGTTCACGCACCCTGGCCGTCGCCTTTTGTGCCTCACATTCGTGTCGCTGCTTCAAAAAGAGGCATCGACACCCGCCGCGAGGCAAGGCGGTTCATTCATTCGCTCGTGCGAATCAATCGATCAATGGATGCATGGGGAGAAGGCGTTTCCTTTCACGGGGTTCGTCGGCCGCTACAGCGGGCCGTCTTGTCGCGGGGGCATTCACTGTAGAGAAGCGAAGCCGCGCAAGAGAA
>Ga0307405_10001059_pt1 | contig 11157 bp, 13 predicted proteins | sample 322Cmetagenome_2_FD_203311 | JGI IMG/M metagenome (GOLD analysis project Ga0307405, IMG submission 203311) | Maize rhizosphere microbial communities from greenhouse at UC Davis, California, United States - 322HYB-C-1 | ecosystem: Host-associated > Plants > Roots > Rhizosphere > Soil | place...
CGCGACGGCCTCGTCGACCGTCGGCTTGAGGGCATTGGGCGCGCCCCGCCGGTAGCCGCCGTCGGCCGTGATGACCAGCTTGGCGTCGGCGTCCTGGATGCGGCCGCGCAGCGATTCGGCCGAGAACCCACCGAAGACCACCGAGTGCGGTGCGCCGACGCGGGCACACGCGAGCATCGCGATCGCCGCCTCCGGGATCATCGGCATGTAGATCGCCACCCGGTCGCCGGTCCGTACGCCCAGGGCGGTCAACGCGTTCGCCGCCTGGCAGACGGCCCGGTACAGGTCGGCATAGGTCAGGGTCCGGGTATCGCCCGGCTCGCCCTCCCAGTGGATCGCCACCCGATCGCCCAGACCGGCCTCGACGTGCCGGTCGAGGCAGTTGTACGCCATGTTGAGCTGCCCGCCGACGAACCACTTGGCGAACGGTGGCCGCGACCAGTCGAGCACCTGGTCCCACCGGCGGTGCCAGTGCAGCCGCTCGGCCTGCATCGCCCAGAAGCCCAGGCGGTCCTTGGCGGCGAACGCGTACGCCTCGGCCGTCACGTTGGCTCGGGCCACCATTTCGGCCGGCGGGGGGAACTGGCGGGTCTCGCTCAGCAGGTTGGCCAGAGTCTCGCTCATGTTCCGCTCCTTCGTCGACGGGCATCACCGGGGACGCCTTCGTTCTAGCAGGCTCACCGAATGTGATCCACCGATCCCCCCGGTGGACGTCGCCCGGCGCGCGCGGGCGTGCGCTGGACGGTCCGCAAGGGGGTGGGCCCGACGGGCTGGGGGCGGGGAAAGATAGCGTCGCGTCTGTGCTGGAACCGCTCCTCGGCCTGGCCGACGTGCCCGAGGCGGTGCGCTCGGCCGGCGAGGCGGTGGACGCGGCGCTGCGGCATCCCGCCCTGCGGCGCCGGGGTGGCGTGCTCGCGGCCGAGGCCGGCCTGCGGTCGGCCGTGGCCAGCGCGGCGCTCGAGGGTCACCGCTTCGACATCGAGGACGTCCGGGCGGGTACGGTCACCGATCCCGTGGTCCAGGGTGCCCTGAGGGTCAGCGCCGCCCTGGACGGGCTGGCCGGACGCTGGCGGACGGCTCCCCGCCAGGTCCTGGCCCGGCTGCACGTGCTGGCCGCCCGCGGGTGCGCCGGTGTCGGCCCCGACGCGCTCGGCCGGCCGGTGGCCTCGCCCGAGGTCTCGGCCCGGCTCGACGCCCTCTGCGATCTCGTCACGGCGCCCGAGCGCGCGGTACCCGCGGTGCTGCGGGCGGCGGTGGTGCACGGTGAGCTGCTCGCGCTGCGCGCGTTCGCCGGCCCGAGCGGCGTGATCGCCCGGGCCGCCGGTCGCCTCACGCTGATCGCCGACGGCCTCGATCCCCGCGGCCTGCTCGCTCCCGAGGTCGCCCATCTGGCCCGCGAGCCCGAGTACTCCGGATGTGCCAACGCGTTCGCCACCGGTACCCGGGACGGCGTCCGGTCGTGGCTGCGCCACTGTGCCGGCGCCGTGCGGACCGCCGCCGCCGACCTGGCCGACCTGGCCGACCTCGGCTCAGACGGGTCGCAGTGAGGCCAGCACGCGTTCGGTCGTGACGTCGATCGTCTCCGGATCGTGGGCCGCCAGATCGGTTCGGGCCAACTCCTCGTACACCAGCGCCATCGCCTCGAACAGCTCGCCGGGCAGCCCCGCCTCGCGTTGGGTCGTGGCGATCTGGCGCATCTCCGGTACGAACCGCCAGGCCTTGGTGGCCGCGACCGCGATCTGTCGGGTCGGCTCGTAGCCGTCCTCGGCCAGGTCGGCCAGGACGGTCCGCTCGACGCCGTGCCGGACGGCCGTGCGCAGCGCCTGGGTGAGGACGGCGGTCACTCCCTTGTAGACGGATGCCGTGCACATCTTGACCGCGCTGGCGGCACCGACCGCCTCACCGACGACCACGGGTTCGACGTGGCGCCAGGACAGGCCGGCGACCGTGTCGGCCGCCGGGCCGGACAGGAAGATCCGAGCACCCGGGCGGACCGTCGGCGGGGGGCCGGAGATCGCGCCGTCGACCAGATCGAAGCCGGCACTTCCGAGGGTAGCGGCCATTCGCTCCACTGTGGAGGGAGCGATCGCGTTGAGGTCGACGACGAGCGGACGGGCGTCGGCCGACGTGGCGACGATCTCCGCACCGGCCGCCTCGGCCGCCGCCGGTGGCGTCACCACGAGGAGGACGTCCGCCGCCTCCACGACGGCGGTCAGGTCGGGCAGCGTGGTGAGTTCGGCCTCGGCGACCATGCGGGCGGTGCGAACCGAACGGCCGGCCAGCGTGGTGACGACGGAGTGGCCGCCCTGTCGTAGCGCCCATCCCAGCCCCGCGCCCATGTGTCCGGCGCCGACAAGTCCGACGGTCATCATGTTCTGGAGCGTGCCACAGACGACTCGTGGCTTCGGCTGGGCCGGGCCTCAGACGTGGACGGCGCCCCGCTGGGGAGCGCCGTCACACACGTCCTGCCGGGTTACCAAGCGTGCACCTCTCGTCGTTGTCGCTGGCCTCCCCGGAGGGGGTTCCAGCGCAACATGCCTACCCGCGGCTGATCGCGCGTGGGTGCCCGACGGCCGTGTAACGGAGACCTGACTTCCACCGACTTCGCGGCTTCCGGACGGGAGTCCGCCACCCCCTTTTTTACGCCCGTTGGGCCCTCCGCGCCACCCCTGAGCCGGAATCTGTGACGCCCAGGGTCACTGTTGTTCGTTGGGTTGTGGCGTCGTGCTTGATTGCGCTCGCTTTGCTCGTCAGTCCCGACGACGCCGGCCGCCGGCCCGTCGTGGCTCCGCTCTCGGCCCGTCGGCCGAGCGGCTGCGGCGATGGCGGCCGTAGAGGGCGATCCCGATCGCCAGGCCAACGCCGAGCCCCACGGCCGCGGCCGCCGGGATGCCCGGCCGGTTGCGGAGCCGGCGCGAGAGTGGCACGGGATGGCGGAACTCGAGGATCTGCCAACCGCGTTGGGCCGCCGCCCGGCGCAACGCGCGATCGGGATTGACCGCCGTCGGGTGGCCGACCGCCTCCAGGAGCGGGACGTCGGAGATCGAGTCGGAGTAGGCGTAGGAGTCGGCGAGGTCGTACTCCCGTTCCTTCGCCAGATCGCGGGCCGCCTCGGCCTTGGTCGCACCGGCGGCGTAGTAGGCCACCTCACCCGTGTACCGGCCGTCGAGGACCACCATCCTGGTGGCGATGACGTCGTGCACTCCGAGCTGTTCGGCGATGGGTCGCACCATCTCCTCGCCGGATGTGGATACGACGATGACGTCCCGACCGGCGCTGCGATGCTCGTCGATGAGGGCGGCGGCCTCGGCGTAGATGTAGGGGTTGATGAGTTGATGCAGCGTCTCGTTGACGATCTGGCTGACCTGCTCGACCCGCCATCCCCGGCAGAGCTGGGCGACGTGGTCGCGGATGCGAGCCATCTGCTGCTCGTCCGCCCCACCGATGCGGAACATCAGCTGGGCGTACGCCGCCTTCACCATGTCGCGACGTGTGATCAGGCCGTCCCGGTAGAAGGGGCGGCCGAACGCCAACGCGCTCGACTTCGCGATCACGGTCTTGTCGAGATCGAAGAATGCCGCACTGCGGACCACGGCGGGCAAGTCTAGCCGTCCGCGGGGACATTTCGCCGCGCGCCCGGGTGTCGTCTTGTGGCTTGGGAGCGCTCCCAGGTCTGCCGGTCGGTGGGCGGCCCGCCGGAGCCGCCGCCGACGTGTGGCGCCTGGAGAAATCATGCGGCGTGTTGCGCCGCCGCCACTCGACGCAACGCCGAACTCTCGGGCATGCTTATGCATGCGGGCACGTATCCGACGTGGAGTGCCTGATCGAGCGACTTGGAGACGCGTGCGTGATGTCTCGAATGGGACATTGAGCAGCCCTCGGCGGTTGCACCCCCCGTAGCCGCCGAGTGGGATCGGCTCGACCCCCCCGGAGCCGCTCCCCGACGACCCCCGTCACCCCCCGGACGGGGGTCGTCCACCCTCAGGGCGGGGCGCGAAGGTCGAACGTCCAATCACGACGGTGCCGCCGCGGTCCTTGTCGACCGCCAGGTGGGCCGCGAACCCGTTCCCCACGAAGACATCGACCAGTAGCGCCGACTGGGCCTCGCTCGTCTCGATCAGGAGATGCCCGCCCGGTCTCAGCCATCGCGGCGCGGCCTCGACGATCCGCCGTACGACGTCCAGCCCGTCGCAGCCACCGTCGAGCGCGCCCCGCGGCTCGTGGTCGCGTGCCTCCGGCGGCATCATCGCGACCGCGTCCGTGGGCACGTACGGCGCGTTCGCGACGATGAGGTCGACGCCACCGCGCAGATGGGCCGGTAGAGGCTGGTACAGGTCGCCCTCGTACACCGTCGCGCCGTCGAGATTGCGGCGGGCGCAGGCCACGGCGATCGGGTCCACGTCGACGGCGTGCAGCTCCATGGTCGGCGCGCCCGCCAGCAGCGCGGCGCCCACGGCACCCGAGCCGCAGCACAGGTCCACCACCGTCGCGCCCATACCGGCGAGGCCGCGCGCCTCGCCGACCAGCAGCTCGGTTCGGCGCCGGGGGACGAAGACGCCGCGGGCGACCGCGATGCGCAGGCCGCAGAACTCGGCCCAGCCCAGGACGTACTCGATCGGCACGCCGGACGCGCGCTCGGCCACCATCGCCGCCAGCCGTTGTGGCGTGCCGGCCGCGTCGATGAGCAGCCTCGCCTCGTCCTCGGCAAATACGCAGCCGGCGGCCCGCAACCGATCGGTGACGGTGGCGAAGTCCATGACAGCAGTCTCGATGACCGCGCGGCTCGCGCGCGATACCAGATCAACCACGGCGTGCCTGGGTTGTCCACAGCCCCGCCGGTTATCAACAGATCTCCATCGAGCGTTGGCGCGGCCGGGGTCGGTCGCGTCACCGTGGGCGCGTTCCAGCGACGCCAGGGCGCTGGCCGTACCTGGAGGTGCCGTGCCCACGACGACACAGCCATCGGCCGTACGCGAGCGACCCCATCCGCTCATCGTCACGGCGGACTCCGAGCTGCTCGACGACGTGCTGCGGCTGGCGGCGGCCGGCGGCGCCGACGTTCGCGTGGCCGTGGATCCGGTCGCGGCGAGACCTTCGTGGACGGCCGCTCCGTTCGTCGTGCTCGGCGCGGACGCGGCGGCCGGGTGCATCCGCGCCGGCCTGGCCGGTCGCGCCGCCGTCATTCTCGTGGCCCGCGAGTCGGAATCGGAGCCGCCGTGGCACTTCGCGGAGGCGTTGCGGTCCGAGCACGTCGCGGTGCTTCCCGCCGCCGAGGCCTGGCTGGTGGACCGCTTCGCCGACTACGCGACCGGCAATCCGGCGCGCGGCCGGTTGGTGGCCGTGCTCGGTGGTCGGGGTGGCGCCGGCGCGAGCGTGCTGGCCACGGCGCTGGCCGTCACCGCCCATCGGCGCGGCTTCGACGCGCTCCTGGTGGACGCTGATCCGCTGGGGGGCGGGGTCGATCTCGTCCTCGGCTGGGAGCGCATTCACGGCCTGCGCTGGCCCGACCTGGTGGACGCCCGAGGTCGGGTGAACCCGCCGGCACTGGTCGGTGCGCTTCCCGGCCAGGGCAGCCTGGCGGTCCTGTCCTTCGACCGGTCGGAGCTGGATGCCGTGCCCGTCGAGGCGATGGCCGGCGCGCTCGATGCCGGTCGGCGCGGTCGAGACCTCGTCGTGGTGGATCTGCCTCGCCGGCTCGACGAGCCGTCGCTGTTCGCCCTCACCGCCGCCGACCGGGCCTACATCGTGGTGCCGGCCGAACTGCGCGCCTGCGTCGCGGCGAGGCGCATCGCCGCCGTCGCCGCCGCCCACTGCCCCGCGCTCGCCGCGGTGGTGCGGATTCCGGCACCGGGCGGTGTCGAGCCGGGCGAGGTCGCCCAGGCCCTCGAGCTCCCACTGGCCGGCGTGCTCCGTACCGACGCGCGGATGGCCCGGGACCTCGAGGTCGGCGAGCCGCCGGCCGGGACCGGCCGCGGGCCGCTGGCCGAGCTCTGCCGGGTGCTGCTGGCCGACATGCAGCCCCGCAGGCATCGGGCGGTGCTTCCGTGAACGGCCCGCGACCAGGGCGCGTCGACGCGAGTCTGGTTGATCGGGTACGGCGGCGGCTGACCGACGCGGCGGCCCCGCCGACCGCGGTGGCCGTGATCGACGCGGTTCGCGCCGAGCCGCGGCATGCTCCGCTCGGCGGCACGACGCTGCTCCGGCTCGGCGATCGGATCTACGACGAGATCGCCGGAGCCGGGCCGCTCGGACCGCTCCTGGCCGACCCCACGGTGACCGATGTCGTGGTCAACGGGCCGGCCGAGGTGTGGATCGATCGGGGCGGCGGCATGGAACGGGCCGCCGTGGCGTTCGCCGACGCGACGAGCCTGCGCCGGCTGGCCCAGAGACTGGCCGCCGCCTGCGAGCGCCGGCTCGACGACGCGTCCCCGTACGTGGACGCGCACCTGCCCGACGGCACCCGACTGCACGCGGTCCTGCCGCCGGTCGCCGTGCGCGGGCCCTACCTGTCCCTGCGGACGTTCCGCCACCGCGCCTTCGCGCTCGACGAGCTCGCGGCGGCCGGCACGCTCGACGGCGACGCCGTCCAACTCGTGCGGGCCGTGGTCCAGGCCCGCCTGGCGTATCTGGTCAGCGGCGGCACGGGCTCGGGCAAGACCACCCTGCTGGCGACGCTGCTCGGGCTCGTGCCGCCGCGCGAACGCATCGTGATCGTCGAGGACGCCACGGAGCTCCGACCGGCCCACCCGCATGTCGTGACCCTCCAATCTCGACTCTCCAACGTGGAGGGCGTCGGGGCCGTGTCCCTGCGGGATCTCGTCCGGCAGGCGCTGCGCATGCGGCCGGACCGTCTGGTCATCGGCGAGTGCCGGGGCGAGGAGGTCATGGATCTGCTCGGTGCGCTCAACACGGGTCATGAGGGCGGTGCGGGCACGCTGCACGCCAACACGGCCGCCGACGTACCGGCGCGGCTGGAGGCCCTCGGGCTGCTCGGCGGGCTCTCCCGGGAGGCCCTGCACGCGCAGGTGGCGGCCGGCCTGCAGTTGGTCCTCCACGTCGCCCGAACGACAGCCGGTCGCGCGCTCGAGGAGATCTGCCTGCTCACGCCGGGCGGACCGGCCCACCTCGTCCAGGCCGTGACGGCGTGGCGGCGGGGCACGGGTACCGGGCCGGCCGGTCCGGCCCTGGCCGCTCTACTGGCCGCGCGCGGTCTCACGCCCCCACCCGTCCTGGGAGGTCCGGCATGAACACGTTTCTCTGGCTCGCGACGTCCGCGTTGGTGGGCGTGGCGGCGATGCGGGTCATCGCGCGCCGGCTGGCTCGCTCACGCTGGCGGCGCGTGATGCGAGGCATCGGTTCGAGCGCCCGGCCGCATCGGGATGGTCCGGACGTCGCCCCCGGTATCCGGCTCGGCCGGCCGGCAACCGCGTGGCGAGGACGCGCGTTGGTCGGCCTGGTGGCGGTCGGGGCGGGCACCCTGGCGGCGGTCGCCGCCGGGCCGGTCGCCGGCGGGGTGGCCGCGACATACGCCGCGCTCGGGGTCCGGTTCTGGGTCCGGTCCACCCGGCAGCGGGCCGAGGCCCGGTCGTACCGCGCCGCGGTCGACTCGGTGGCCGCCCTGGCCGCGGACATGCGGGCCGGTCAGGCGGTCGCGCCGGCGTTGGCCAGCGCCCAGGCGATGCGTGGGCCGGTCGTGGGCGAGCCGGCCGCCGGGGTGGTCGGTCGGGTCGCCGCCGCGGTGGGACTGGCCGAGGCCAGCGGTGCTCCGCTGGCCGAGGTGCTGGACCGACTCGACACCCATCTGCGCGGCGTCGACCGCGCGCGGGCGACCGCCTCGGCGCAGGCCGCCGGCGCCCGCGCCAGCGCGCTGCTGCTGGCCGCGATGCCCGTGGCCGGCCTGGGGCTGGGTGTCGCGGTCGGCGTCGACTCCGCGTCGGTCCTCCTGCACACGCCGCTCGGTTCGGCCTGCCTGGCCGGCGCCGTGGTCCTTCAACTCGCCGGCCTGGCCTGGGCGGGTCGGCTCAGTCGAGTGGAGGTGGCCGCGTGAGGCTACGCGGTGGGCCTACGGCGAGGGGTGGACTGCTGGCCGTGCTGTGCGGGATCACGGTCGCGCTGCTGGTCGGCGGCTGGGTCGGGATCGGGCTCGGCGCGGTCGCCGGGCCGCTGCTCGGCCTGGGCGCGTCGCGATGGTTGAACCGCCAGCCTTCCCGACGCGACCTGGCCGACGAGCGCCGCGTCGCGGCCGACCTTCCGTTCGCCGCCGACCTGCTGGCCGCCGCGCTTCGAGCCGGCGCCGCGCCGGACGTGGCCGCCCGCTGCGTGGCGACCGCGCTCGGCGGGCCGACCGGTCAGCGGCTCGGCCGGGTCGAGCGCGCGCTCCGCCTCGGTGCCGGCGCCGAGGAGGCGTGGTCCTACCTCGGCCGCCCGGACGCCTTGGCCGGGTCGTGGCCCGGTGTCAGACGCGCCGAGCCAGCCTTGGCGCAGGGTGCCGCGCGGGTGGTCCAGGCGGCCGTGCGTAGCCAACACAGCGGAGCCGCTTTCGCCGGTGCGTTGCAGCGCCTGGCCGACGATCTGCGTGCCGATGGCCTCATCGCCGCCGACGCCGCCGCCCGCCGGGCCGGAGTGCTCATCGTCCTTCCGCTGGGCCTGTGCTTCCTGCCCGCCTTCGTGCTTGCCGGCCTGGTGCCGGTGGTCGTCGCCGTGCTCGGTGACGTCCTGTCCCCCTGACCGGACGCGCGACCGGGCGGGTCGCGTCGTCACCCCGAACGAAGGGATTGCCCATGTCCATCACCCGCATCCGGACCCAGCTTCGCCGGACTCGTCGCGACGAGGGAATGAACACCGCCGAGTACGCGGTCGGAACCCTCGCCGCCGTGGCCTTCGCGGGTCTGCTCCTCAAGGTGCTCACGTCCGACACGGTGCAGAACATGTTGACCGCGATCGTGCAACGGGCGCTGAAGTGACGTCTTCCCATCGGGGGCGGTGGGCCTGGCGGCCCGCCGCCCCGCGCGGAGGCGACGGGCAGCCCACCGCCCCTCGCCGGCGGACACCGATGCCGGACGGCGGCAGCGCGACCGCGGAGCTGGCCGTATCGCTGCCCGCGCTCATGCTCATGCTCTTCGTCGCGCTCACCGCGATCGGTTCCGTGCGAACGCAGCTGGAGTGCGTCGACGCCGCTCGGGAGGCCGCGCGGGCGCGGGCGCGTGGCGAGCCCGGCGAGGCGGCCGGCCGGCGGGTGGCGCCGCCCGGCACGGTCGTCGTTGTGGTGGTGGAGGGCGACATCGTACGGGCGACGGTCTCCGCCCGCGTGCATCCGCTCGGCGGGCGGCTGCCCGGGTTCGCCGTCACCGCGGACGCGACGGCCTTGATCGAGCCCGGCGCGGGCGGCTGACGTGACGAGGTGCCGCACGCCCACGACCGGGGCGGAGGCGATGCCGGGCCGGCACCGCGACACGGGTGGCGCGGCCGTCTGGGTACTCGCCGTCGGACTGATCTGTGTCCTCGTCTCCGTCGGGTTCGCGGCCGCGGGCGCGGCGGTCGTGGCCCGTCATCGGGCCCAGACCGCGGCGGACCTGGCCGCGCTGGCGGCCGCCGTGCACGCCTCGGAGGGGCGCGACGGGGCATGTGAGCACGCGCGGCGCATCGCGTCGGCCAACGGGTCGCGACTGGTGTCCTGTCGCGTCGACGGTCTCGATGTCACGGTCACCACCGAGGCGAGGCCGGCCGGGGTCGCGGCGCTCGTCGGCGTCGCCCGCGGATCGGCCCGCGCCGGCCCGTCCTAGTCCCTGCGCTCGCCAGCGTCCGGCCCGTCCTAGCCCACGCGCTCGCCAGCGTCCGACGGTCCGGGCCACCGCGCTCACCCGACCTCCGGCCTTCCTCACCCGAAGGCGGGCGGCACCTCACCCCGGCCGGTGCGTCCTCACCCGTTCGGGCCGGGCCACCCGTACGCCGGGCGACCGCGCTCCACATCGCGCCATACGGGCGCAGAATGGCAAGATGCCCCACAGGGGAAGGGAGAGCACATGGAATTGTCGTTGGCGACACGTTCCGTCTCCGACCACACCGTCGTCGAGATCGGCGGCGAAATCGACGTCTATACCGCCCCCCGCCTGCGCGAGCGGCTGATCGAACTCGTCGGCTCCGGCGCCAAACACGTCGTGGTGGACCTCGGCCGGGTGGAGTTTCTGGACTCGACCGGACTGGGCGTGCTGGTCGGTGCTCATCGGCGCTTACGGGCGGGCGAGGGCTCGCTCACCCTGGTCTGCCCCCATGAGCGGCTCCTGAAGATCTTCCGGATCACCGGCCTCGACTCCGTGTTCGTGATACACGGGTCGGTCGAGGATGCCACGGCCGGAGGGACGGCCCACACCGCGCGTACGGGCGCGTGAGGGCCGGCGCGGCCCCCGTGAACCCGACCTCGACGGCGATGGCGACGGTCCATCTCACCTTCCCGCCCGATCCGGCCTACGTGCGGACCGTGCGGCTCGTCGCCGCGGCCGAGGCCCGCCGGGCGGGCGTTTCCGACGAACTGCTGGACGAGGTACGGCTCGCGGTCGGCGAGGCCTGCACCCGGGCCGTCGCTCTGCATCGCCGCCACGGTCTGGCCGAGCCGATCGACATGGCGATGACCGACGGCGGCCGGTTCACCGTGCGCGTGATCGATCGTGGGCCGGCCGCCTTGGCCATGAACGAGCCGGGCGAGACCACCGGCGCGATCATGGCGCAGGTCCGGGCCGAGACCGGCCGGATGCCCGTGGACGAAGACGCGATCATGGCCAACGTGGGCATCGCGCTGCTGAACGGTCTCGTATCCGACCTCGACGTGGTGGCGGCGGCCGGCGGCCGGGGCACGGAGGTCCGGATGTCGTGGCCAATCTCACGACGATCGGCCCATTGAGGACCGTACCCCGCGCCGAGAGCTGCCGTAATCCGCGTTTAGGCACCCTTCGTCCGGCCCGGGAGCGGTCACCTGCGGTGGCGAACCGCCCGGCGACATCCGGCACGCGATGTGACCGCCGACACGTCGGCCCGATAGAGTACGCGGGATCACGTCTCCGACACACGTGGCGCGACCCGTGCGATCGCCCTGGTGTGTCACTCCCCCCGCGGAGTCCAATCTCGCACCGCTCGCCGACCCGTGGCGGTCGGTGGTCATTG
>Ga0307405_10001060_pt1 | contig 11152 bp, 7 predicted proteins | sample 322Cmetagenome_2_FD_203311 | JGI IMG/M metagenome (GOLD analysis project Ga0307405, IMG submission 203311) | Maize rhizosphere microbial communities from greenhouse at UC Davis, California, United States - 322HYB-C-1 | ecosystem: Host-associated > Plants > Roots > Rhizosphere > Soil | place...
GTGGGCTGGCCTTCTCCGTAAACCAACTTTTCAAAATCACATTGCTCGTCCCCACAACGCTTGATGAACACATCGACCAACGCCGTATCAGCGCTCAATAGCCTGTCGTCCGACACCGTGATCGTCAAAACGGGTTCGGGTTCGACGACCTCGTCCTTTTTAAGCATTCTGTCGTTCAATTTCACGCTAATCAGCGGTGCTACGATGTCGTCGATTTGCTGACCTGAAAATGATGTTTGGTGCTTCACCGCTTCCCAATCCACATCCAGCTCGGCGACATTATTGTTTTCATCGAGTTCGGCGATGGCCTGCGGGGCATCCAATTCTACCCGGATATTTTGGATGTCGTTTGAATTCCGGAACGCGACTGTGAGCGTGTCCTCATACGGCAGCGCTTTTATGGATTCCTGTTTGATTATTTTCCCTTGCTTTCCAGCCCAGGTTATCTTAACTGAAACCTCGTCTCCAGTCCTGAACCTGCCATAATTCCCCACAGCTACCTGCACACGCAGTGAATCGGAAACTTCCATGGTTTGCTCTGGCGACTGGGACAGCAAGGTTATGCTCTTATCCGGATCAAGGACATAGTCGGGTTTCTCGGTCGTAACGACTTTCAATGCAGGGTCGCCTTGCAGGATCGACTGATGCGCATTGGCAATTCCATACATATCCTTTTGTTTCAGAATAATATCCGTCGCGACAAACCATTGAATTTTCCCAATTGGTAAATCGACCGTAGCCGGATTGGAAAACAAACATTGATATAGTTTGGCAAGATAACCCGATGCGGGACTGACGAAACTTTCGAACGAATTGGCAATGATGGCAATCGCACCCCGGTCGGCTGCCAGTAGCCAATCCAGCGACAATGGAAGCCTGTCGCTGGCCCTGGGACTTTTAGGAGTGGGATTAGAACGGCCACTGAAAATATTCCCGACACCGCAACCATTGAAGTACATCATCGGGTACCGGTGCAGGTTGTGGTATCCTCTGGCTGCTTCGGTCGCGTAGCCCATGTCCGGATCCGTTTCAATAGACGAGCCGTGCCCGAAAAATGTGATCAACCCGCTCCCCGCATTCACATCGGCGGCGATGTTTACAGACTCAACCTCCTTCATAGCTTGTTTCTTTACATAATGCGTCACACGCCCACCGGCGATCCCATTCCGAGCCGCCGGGGCCAGCGCCTTCAACATCTCCCTGAACTGCGTAATTTCCGCAAGATTTCCCCCGCCGCTCAAATGCAGCACGTTTTTTCTCCACTTGTATTCCCCGGCTCCATTTTGTTCATAATCCTTTATTTTTTGAAGGTAATCCAGCACTTGCTGGTCGGTAAAAGCAGAAAGCCGACCTACCGGTATGGCGGGAGCATTCATTTCCGTTCCTGCAATGCCTTCGACCAACAGCAGATCCGATGCCGGATAGCCGATCGTCGGAACTTCGTCGGGCAACTCGCGCTTCATTTTTTCATTGTGGGTAATTGAATGCCCGATAAGAAAAAGCATTTTGTCAGTTCCGCCTTCAGCCAACATATACGCAATGAACTTTTTAATGGCGACCGGGCTAGGCTCTCCGTAATTGAATTGGTTATACAGATCCCTCACATCGACAACCAACGGTTTGTACTGTCCACCCGCCTTCGAAGCACGATATTCTGCCAGTTGCGTTGCCCCATTCATTAGCCGCTTTGTGGTAATCACGATATAATTGGGCTCCTCGGATGGAAATTCCTTGAACTTCACTTCCATAATATTCGAGGCATTCACTTGTGTAACCTCGCTTGTGGCAAGCAGAACCTGACTTTTACCGGCTTGCCGCGGCACCATCAAATTATCCGGTTTTGACTCGATGATAACCGGGTTATCTCTATCTGAAATATCAAGGAATCTCGCTTGCACGGGCGCCCCAGTAACCGCGATCCTGCTCCAAGCTCCCTTCACCTGTTCCAGATAAAATTCCTTTTTGGACAGCCCCTCCATCTGGAATTCCTGCGCATATTCCAAAGTGTAATAAGTGAGTGAAAATCCATTGTAAATGTCGGTACTGACGGATTTCAACCCCAGAATACCATTCTGATTTGCATCCAGATCCCCGGTCTGAATTTCCGCCGTGTATTTAGCGAAATTAAAACCAGCGATGTTCAGTGTTGTCACAAGCCGCAGACTTTGGGCCGTTTTCCCAACGTAAATCCCGACCTTACGATCACTGCCGCTCCTTCCGTGCAGTAAAAGATGCAACCGAACGTTTTTTGCACCTTTTTTCAGGTGTTTCAGCTTAAAGTTCCTGGTGAATAAAGAGTCCGGGGATAAGGTTTTGCCCGTCCGGCTTGCTCCCCATTCAAAATAGCTATTAAAGAATTTGGGACGAATGAAAACCTGGGTAGTCAGTGAATATTCGTCTTGTAATGTCGTCGTGGCTTTTTCAAGATGTGATGTAAATAATGGCAGCTCATTATCAACCGGCTGGCTGATCGTTTTGGCCCTGTTACCCGGCTTATCCCCAACCGTCAGAAAATAGGCACCTTCATCCGAATAAAAACTATAATAGGGGTTCACGCGCGAGCTCATTGGCCGGTATAGCAGCGAGTCGCTTGCCCCGTCGTTTGGAACAGCATAAAAAACGATTTCCTGATTGGCAGTGCTGATGATGGATACTTCTTTACCGCGCCGCCAGAGTTGAAATTTCTCGGGAGAACCGACCGGAAAGCCCTTTGGCAGTGATGAGAACGGAACCCGGTGCAGCCCCTTTTTCAGGATTCCGATTTTGACGTAGGGTTGATCATAATTGATCCAGCTGTTCGCATATGGCGCAGTCCATTGAGCCTGCAACTGGTGACCAACCAGCAAAACTGCAATAAGCAGCGCCCGCATTGTGAAGTACCTCATAGCTTCAAGAATGTCTTTTGAATTCTCAATAAAACATTGCTTGACAAGTTCTTCCACTTCCATCCAGCAAGCGTGATATATGGGCTAACTACCGGATTTGACCCACGCCCGCTCTTTGTCGTAGTTTTGTTGAAATATTTCTACCAGCTAGTTCGGTTGCCCGCATTCGACTCATTGCATTCTTGAAAATGTATAATTTCTGGCACAGGATTTGATTTCCACTTGCAGCATAAAATTAACTCAAGACGAATGGATACTTTTAAGTTTATGAAAGACGATTGGGTGAAAGAAAAAGGCGGCAATCAGCTCATGCAGGTTGACGAATACCAGATCGTAGAAACAGTGGTTCATCACAACGGATCGGCCACGCTTCCCGCCACCAGACGCATTTACAATGGAAAGGTTTGGTGTACCTGGGTCAATAAAAACAAAGCGGTGATCACACAACCGTTTTGGGAAGACGACCTCGAACCTGCAACAAGTCACCAGAGCGATCTCCAAACCTACTCCCTTAATCACACTCACTAGCCCCCGGGGCTTGTTTTCTCTTCGCGACATTAGCAACAAAACCCGGAATTGCTTCCGGGCTTTGTCAGTTCAAATCTTCCTCGTGCCAGGGCGTCAGGGTTTTCTCGCAGGATCGGCTTGTGGCTGCGCTGAGGTAGTATCATCGGTCTCAGCGGTTCCTTTGCGGTTTTTCCGGCGTTCCGAGCGATCTTTTCGCTTGTTATCGGTCGGCACCAGGGTGTCGTGTATGACGGCTCCCGAGCTTTTTTGTCCTTTGATAAGCGTATCCTCAGATGGAATCTGGGCAGGCCGGGCAGGCGATTGCGGCGAATTGAATTCAGGCTTCGTTTCAGGTGCTGTTGTCGGAACAGGACTTGTTTGCGGTACTGGCTGAGGTACTGACGGTTCCGGGGTAACCGGGTTCTGTGCAAATGCCCCAGCGATCCCCAGAAGCATTGCGAATATGCATGCAAGGTATTTCATGGTCCATTCTGGTTTAGTGAACAATAGTTACCAATACTATGGCGGTTGTTTGCACTAAAAGCGTTCCAGATGTTGGCCGCAAGCTCAGGCTGCAAACAGCATTTCTTCCGGCAGCTTCCAAATAGCTCATCCACAACATGCGTAGCGATATACCCAAAATGGGCGATAAGCCATTGGATAACTATGAGTTTAGAATTGAATCTCTCGGATCGAAATACTTCGCAAGCAATTTATTAGCCATACACTCTTTTCATACGAATTTTCTCGCTCGGCGTCAGCACCAAAGGTACTTTCTCCACCTTAACCGAGCTGCTGTCGAGGCCAAACCATTTATCCTCAGACGTAGTAATGCTTTTAATCCCGAAGTAAATCTTCATGATCAGCTCCTCCATGAACGGCAGATTATTTTCAAGCGACAAGTAACGTTCGAGCACGATGAAACGGAAGTCACCCGTGATATTCTGCCGGCTCAGGGATTCGTACCGGCTCGTAATATCCACTTCTTTATTAAGTACCATATCCTCTACTACCTTGCGGAAGAAAAGGTTAATGCGCTGCTCGATCCGGAAACCGAGACGGAACGTTACCTTGATCACATCGTCCTCGGCGAGGATATTCACATGGTAATCCATTGTATAGGGCTCATCGGTGGTTTCCACATGTACAAACCAGTAAATATCGGCGCGCTTTGGCCGTTTGTAAAAGATCGAATAGATGATCTTGTTCTCGATCTCGCTCTCGCGCGATGCATTCGACATAAATATCAAATGTGTCGAGTATTTGGGAATGCTGATGTCGTTGCTCAACTCCTTCAAAGGACCGATGTATTTTTCCAGGCTTTCAAATTCCGTCAGTCGCATTTTGATATAATATGCTCTCAACCAAACTGTTATCACCAATCCGATAACAGTGGCCAGCACAAGTGACACCCAGCCTCCATGTGTGAATTTCAACAGGTTCGCCGCGAGGAAGGAGCCTTCGATAGCCAGGTAAATGACCAGAAAAACGGTCACAATCCATTTGCTCACGCGCTTCACATACAGGTATACCGACATGAGGATCGTCGTCATGATCATCGTGAGCGTGATTGCAAGCCCGTATGCCGCCTCCATATGTGAGGATTCTTTGAAATACAGTACAATACCGATGCAGCCGGCCCAAAGCAGCCAGTTCACGCTCGGCACATAAAGCTGGCCCTTCTGGTCACTTGGATACACGAGCCGGACCTTCGGCCAGAAATTAAGGCGGATCGCCTCGGAAATAAGTGTGAACGACCCGCTGATCAACGCCTGGCTCGCGATAATGGCGGCCGTCGTGGCAATACCGATTCCAGGTAGCAGCCACCAGTCAGGCATGATTTCGTAAAAAGGCTTCCGGCCATTCAACATATCGCCTGAATGCACTATGAGCCAGGCACCCTGACCGAAATAGTTAAGGATCAGACAGGTTTTTACAAAAATCCAGCTGATGCGGATATTTCCGCGCCCACAATGCCCCAGATCGCTGTACAAAGCTTCCGCACCGGTAGTACAAAGAAAAACGGCCCCGAGCAACCAGAACCCGCCGGGATGATTGGCAAGAAGCTGATATGCATAAAACGGGCTTAGCGATTTCATGATCTCGGGATGATCGACCACCTGCGCAACGCCCAGTACAGCTAGCATCAGGAACCAAATGGCCATCACGGGACCAAATGCGCGGCCCACGATCGTTGTTCCAAAAACCTGTATAATGAAAAGCAGCGTAAGAATGCCGATCACGATCGGGATTGTCTGAATATCGGGATAAAGTATTCGCAAACCCTCTACCGCAGACGATACGGAAATGGGCGGCGTAATGATCCCATCTGCTAGCAAGGTACTCGCCCCGATAATGGCCGGGACGGTCAGCCAGGCGGCACGCCGGCGCACGAGCGCAAACAATGCAAGAATCCCGCCTTCACCTTTGTTATCGGCTCGGAGAATGAGGATCACATATTTGATGGTCGTTTGTAATGTCAGAGTCCAGAAAATACATGATACTGCCCCATAAACCACGTCATTCGTAATTTTGCTCGTACCGATAACTGCCTGCATTACGTAGAGAGGGGACGTCCCGATATCTCCGTATATAATTCCTAATGCGACCAGAAGCCCCGCGGCCGATGCTTTATCCAAGTGTTTATGCGAACCCATTGACTAGTTTGTTGAAATGCGGTGCGAATTTAGAAAAATCCCGCTGCTCTTCGTTAAAAGGTATAAAACTCATAGGTCACCTTCCATCGGATCTCCTGACCCGGCTCGGCTGCGATCTTAATGTAAGGTTCAGGGCAGGATGTGGTTGGACAAGCCCAATAGACCAGCTTTTCCAGCGGCTGGTCGCAGGTAATCCTCACCCCCGCCTTTGTTTTGGTATTTTCAATCCGAATGTCGTAATCCTTTGCAGTAGGTCCGAAACCTTGCAAACCGGCGCTAAAAACCTGGTCGCCTTTAACAACCTCCCGTGAATAGTTGAGCATTTTGCCGTTGGCATTGATAATGCTACCAAAACCTCTTCCCTCTCCTTTTACTTCAAAAGGAAACACAATGCGGATGTTCTCATTCGACGGCTCATTGTCGATCATGAAAAAATTGTGGTTATAAGTGCTCGCCACGATCGGTTTCGAGCCTGTATTTTTCAAGGTGTGTTCCAAAACGAGCTGCGGCTTGCCTTTTATCAGTTTCAATGTCTTATGGTAATCGTAGCCATAACCGGTTTCGTCCTTCAATTCATGGGTAAAGGCAACCTGATCTTTACCTTTTGTTACCGACCATTTACCCGGGTTTTTGATGGCATAATTGGTCGCGAACGAGTATTTTTTATCATCGGGTTTGGTGAGAACACCCACACCGATCTTAACAAACTGCTCTCCCGGCTTTGCCTCATCAAAATTCAGCGGCGTGAACTCCTCCACGGGCCCCATGATAGCGTCATGTAATTTCGGATCGTACGGCGCCTGGTTCCATGTGCCAAAGTAGGTATGTCCTTTGTATTCCAGGCTCGGTACCACACCCGCCCAATCGAACCGGACGCCGCGGTAATACCCTTCGTTTCCGTCAGGCAAATACAGCTTTGCTTTGACAACCCCGTTTGAAATGTCGGTTTGCGGAAACTCGGCAATTGTAAATGCAGTGATGGCGATGCATATCAATGCAGAAAACAGTACAACGATTTTTTTCATTTGTATTTCAATGGTTTAGGAAGAAAAACCGGGGCTAATATTTGACATATAGAATCCGCTATAAATAAAGACAGTAAGATAAAAATGCGGTATCACATTTTCACCTTACTGTCTTACAATTTGCATTATTTAATACCTACGAAATGCCTTTAAAAGCTTCCTCATTAATAAAGGGCTGATTCCGGAGGCGTTGCTTGGTTGCTTTGTAGAACGCATTGGCTACCGCACCTCCTGTCGGAGGCAATGCAGGCTCGCCCAGTCCGGTTGGTGAAATACCATTATCAACAAAATGGACATCGACCTCGGGGATCTCGTTCATCCGGATCAAACGGAAGCCATTGAAATTGCTCTGATCGGGTGTACCACCTTTGAAAGTCATATTACCGAACATCGCATGGCCGATCCCGTCCACAACCCCGCCGCGTACCTGCTGCAACGAGCCGCTTTTGTTGATCACAATGCCGCAATCGACAGCCGCAATAATGTTTTTCAATGCAGGTTTGCCCTTTTCAACAACTACTTCGCCTACCTGCGCCACGTATGACCGGTGCGAAAAGTAAACACTGAAACCCTGGTGAACGCCCTTCTTTTTGCCCCAGTTGCTTTTTTCAGCCGCCAGTTTGATCACCGCGATCATTCTGTCTACATCATATTTCACTTCACCAGCCGGTGATTTTTTCGCTTTTTCCAAAAGCGCCAGGCGGAATTCGATCGGATCTTTGCCTGCGGCCTCAGCCACTTCATCAATAAACGACTGCTCGGCATAAGCAAGGAAATTGGTGATCGGTGCGCGCCACGGGCCGGTCGTAATGGCCGATTTATGTTCCACCGAATCGATCAGCAGGTTATCCACCGCACCGGACGGGAAATTATCCTCACGGGTAGGGTTACCCGCGTTAATACCGACGCCGCGGAGCTTATAACCGATCATTTCGCCGTTTTTATCCAAAGCAGCCTCAAACCGGTAGCGCACCGCCGGGCGGTAAGTACCGCCGGTCATATCGTCTTCTCGCGTCCAGATTACCTTCACCGGTGCTTTTACCAGTTTGGACACATGTACTGCTTCAATGGCAAAGTCAGCCGAAAGCCGGCGCCCGAAACCACCTCCCTGCCGTGTGATTTCGACAGTGATTTTTTCCGGAGGAAAGCCGGTTATTTTGGCCGCTTCCCCACGGGCACGGTCGGGTGTCTGCGTCGGGCCCACGAGTTCCACGCCATCTTCGCGTACGTGCGCGAAGAAGTTCATGGGTTCTAATGGGCTGTGAGGCAGGAACGGGCATTGGTATTCTGCTTTAATGACTTTCGCAGCGCTCTTGAAAGCAGCTTCGACATCGCCATTCTTCCGACGAACAGTAGCTTCGCCATTATCCATCAGGTTGGAGAAAATGCGGTTATGATCCTCCGAGCTTTCGAGGTCGGCGGCTTTCTCATATTCAATTTTGAGCGCCTCACGGGCTTTTTTGCATTGCCAGGTCGATTTACCAACCACCGCGACGCTGTTTTCGAAAGTTACAACATCCACAATGCCGGGCATTGCCTTAGCTGCTGCGGCGTCAACCGATTTCAGTTTGAATCCAAATGCCTTAGGCCTCTGAATAATCGCGAAAAGCATTCCTTCGCGATAGAAATCGAGGCCAAAAAGTGGCTTACCGGTCGCTATATTCTTGTTATCGACATTCCTGACCGATTGTCCGATCAATTTGAATGTTTTTTCATCTTTTAGCTTAATGTCTGCCGGTGCGGTGAGCTTACCGGCCGCTTCTGCAAATTCTCCGTAACTGCCAGACTTGCCCGACGCTTTGTGAAATAACTTGCTGTCCGCAGTTGTGATTTCCGAGGCCGGTACCGCCCATTTGGTCGCAGCCGCATGGATGAGCAAATGACGTGCCGTTGCGCCCGCCTTACGCAGGCGTTCCCACGAATGAGGGACAGCGCCGCTACCACCTGTTACCTGGCGCTCGAAAGCTGCATTATCCAGATGCCCCTGTACGGTTTTTACAAGTTTCCAATCGGCGTCCAACTCCTCGGCCACTACCATTGGAAATGCAGTTTTAATGCCCTGCCCAATTTCAGGATTTGGAGAAACGATGCTAATGATATTATCGGAACCGATTGACAGGTAACTATTAAACTTCACTACTCCTGCCGCGATTTGCTTTGCATCCACAACAACGGGCGCCGCTGCCGAATCCGACCAGTTGAAGCCCAGGAACAAACCGCCACCGGCCGCAGCCGCGATCTTCATGAAGTCGCGACGTGATGCTTGATTGATTGTGCTCATGGTTAATTTGTTTTAGTAGCTGCCACTTTTACGGCTTCGCGAATGCGATGGTAGGTTCCGCAGCGGCAAAGGTTGCCGCTCATCGCATCGACTATCTCTTCATCGGTCGGTTTTGGCTTTTCTTTGAGAAATGCAGCGGCTGTCATAATCTGGCCGGCCTGGCAGTATCCGCATTGCGCCACGTCCACTTCGTCCCACGCTTTCTGAACCGGATGATCGCCCTTTTCGGACAACCCTTCAATGGTGGTTACCTTTGCTTTGCCTACGGACGATACGGGCAATACGCATGAGCGAACTGCCTTACCATCCAGGTGAACGGTGCAAGCGCCGCATTGCGCGATTCCGCACCCATATTTGGTACCTACAAGGCCCAAATTGTCGCGCAATACCCACAGCAGGGGGGTATCAGCCTCCACGTCTGCGCTGTATGCACGGTTGTTGATTGAAAGTTTGAACAATGCCATGGTGATTAAGAGTTTGGCAAAAGTTACAAAAAATCATCTAGGAAGACAAACTACTAATTCGCGAAGTAACTGACTGCTAGCGATATAGCCGAGCTTACGCTTCGCCTCCCGGACCTCCGAAACTGATCGGAAAATTGAAGGTAGGCTCGCTGTCCTGCGAGCTCTGAATGGGGCCGTATTGGTCTTCGTATTTCTGGATATTGTCGCGCAATGCGGCAACGAGGCGTTTTGCGTGCTCGGGAGTTACAATAATCCGGGCTTTTACCTTCGCGCGCGGAACGCCGGGCATAAGGCGGATGAAGTCAAGAATAAATTCGCTGTTGGAATGGGCGATCATCGCCAGGTTGGAATAAACGCCCTCAGCCATTTCCTCCGACAGTTCCACATTGATCTGTTGTTCGTTTTCCTTGTTTTCTTCTTTCATTGTTGGTTTTAAATAGCTGCGCTATTGAATTTGCTGGGGAAATTACTAAAAATACCCCGCTTGGAAAAGCCCGGCTTGGAAAGCAAAGAGCCGGTCCCGCTAATGCAGGCCGGCTCTTTATATACTTATATCAGTCGGATTACGCCAACTCTTTTTTCTTGCGTGATTGTCTCTCGCGAGAATCGGACAGCGCATCGTATTCTTCTTTCGACCCAACGATCAGGTTTTCGTATTGACGCATACCTGTACCGGCAGGGATCAGGTGACCTACGATCACGTTTTCCTTCAAACCTTTCAGTTCGTCGCGTTTTCCACGAACAGCCGCTTCGCTCAATACTTTGGTTGTTTCCTGGAAAGAAGCCGCAGAAACAAAGCTTTCAGTACCCAAAGAAGCTTGTGTGATACCCATCAACGTAGGTCTCGCAACCGCAGCTTGCGCATCACGGGCGGTAACTAGTTTCAGGTCACGACGTTTCAGGCTTGAATTCTCATCGCGCAAACGACGTACCGAAACGATCATACCAGGTTTCAGTGTCTCGGAGCTACCAGAGTCCTCAACGACCTTCATATCCAGGATCTTGTCGTTTTCCTCGCGGAATACCACGCGATCGACAGCCTGCATTTCGAGGAAGTTGGTGTCACCGGCGTCCAGGATGTCCACTTTCTGCATCATCTGGCGTACGATACACTCGATATGCTTATCGTTGATCTTCACACCTTGCAGACGGTATACTTCCTGAATCTCGTTCACCAGGTATTCCTGAACCGCGGTTGGTCCTTTAATAGAAAGGATATCCGCAGGAGTAATAGCACCATCGGAAAGCGGGTCACCGGCTCTTACGAAGTCACCATCCTGAACAAGGATGTGTTTCGACAGAGGCACCATGTAACGGCGTTGTGTTCCGTCTT
>Ga0307405_10001061_pt1 | contig 11147 bp, 13 predicted proteins | sample 322Cmetagenome_2_FD_203311 | JGI IMG/M metagenome (GOLD analysis project Ga0307405, IMG submission 203311) | Maize rhizosphere microbial communities from greenhouse at UC Davis, California, United States - 322HYB-C-1 | ecosystem: Host-associated > Plants > Roots > Rhizosphere > Soil | place...
AATTCGAAGTGGATCAAGGTTGACGGGGCCGAAACTCGGACCGGCAGCTCGACCGTCACGTTTCGCGTGACGATGAACCCCACCGTCACGCGCACCGGCACGATCACGGTCGGTGACCAGACCGTCGTGGTCAGGCAGTCAAGAAGTTGATTTTTCGGGTTATTTTTATAGAAAATGGCGGTATTTCCAACTATTCTTGATGTAACGGCGTCAAATGGCATTACATCGCCGAAAAAAGGTGAGTTTTTGGCCGCTGACGGGGGCAATTAAGCCGTTGATTTTCTTGCGCATTTGCAGTTCAAGGTTGTATATTTGAGGATCGACGGTATCCGGGCTGGCTGATTTTGAGCCTTATTTTCGTCGCCACTCGTTTTAAGGATCATAATAATGAGAAATTTCGCGATCGCCGCATTCAGGTTTTCCCTGTTCGCCGCTCTTTTTTCGGTCTTGTGTGCCGGCGCCTTTGGTCAAACCAAGCTTCGCAACGCCCTCGACTACAACGGCGACGGTCGGGCCGATTTCACCATATTTCGCCCGTCGACCAATACCTGGTTCATCGTCGACGCCCAGGGCGGGATCCGGGTGCAGCACTTCGGCTCGGCGAATGAGGACTTCCTTGTTCCCGCCGATTACGACGGCGACAATATCGCGGACATTGCGGTTTGGCGCGACACGACCGGCGTTTGGTACAGGTTGAACAGTCTTTCGAACACCTTCACTTTTCAAACCTGGGGGCAGACCGGCGACGAGCCCGTCGCCCGCGATTTCGACGGCGACAACAAGGCCGACATGACGGTCGTCCGCCGAACGGGCGGCACGATGACCTGGTACGTTTTCGGCTCGATGCTCGGGTTCTACTCGTTCCAGTTCGGCAATTCGACCGATTTCACCGCCCCCGGCGATTACGACGGCGACGGGAAATTCCAGGCCGCGGTACAGCGTCCCGGAGCGACGCCGACGTCGCCGGCCACCTTCTATATCAAGACCGACCAGGGGTTTGACGTCTACACCTGGGGTCAGAGCAATGACCTCGTGGTCCCGGGCGACTACGACGGCGACGGCAAAACCGATGTCGCGGTGGTCCGCGAAGGCCTGACGCCCACCGACGTATTGACCTGGTATATTCGCCGAAGCACCGACGGCTCGGCCGATATTCGCAGCTGGGGTGTAACGGGCACGGATCTTACCGCCCAAAACGATTATGACGGCGACGGTAAGACCGACCTTGCGATTTGGCGCAACAGTGACGGCCACTGGTACATTTTCCGCAGCCGCGGGGACGGGTTCGACGTAGTTTGGTGGGGCGAGTCGAACGATTTCCCGGTCTCGGGTTACGATACCCACTAAGCTCAATATTAACTTCGCAAAAAGGTTGGTGACCTCGTGGTCGTCAGCCTTTTTGTTTGAACATTCGTTTTGTAGTAGGTTTTCTTTGAATTGATGCGGACATCTTCCGAAACGATACGCTCCTTTGCCGGAAAAAGGGTCCTCATAGCGGGCGACCTTGTGGCGGACCAGTTCCTGCACGGGACGATCGCGCGTGTCTCCCGCGAAGCCCCGGTTTTCATCCTGGAGCACGACGAAACGCGCACGGTACCCGGCGGGGCTGCGAATGCGGCGGTCAATGTTGCTTCGATGGGCGGCGAGCCGATCCTGGTCGGCGTGGTCGGAAATGACCCGAACGGCAGGCTGCTCGAAAACGCGATACAGCGAGCAGGGGTTGGATGCGAACGGGTCGTTCGCCACGACGACGTCAGCACCACCACCAAGGTACGGGTGCTGGCTGGACAGCAATACGCCGGGAGGCAGCAGGTGATCAGGATCGACTACGGTCGGCAGGAAGAGCTGCCGGACGCGATCACCGATCGATCGTGCTCCGCGCTAACTGAAGCCGCGATGTCGGCCGATGCGATCGTCGTTTCGGATTACAACTACGGGGTCGTTTCCCCGAAGCTTTTCGCCGCGGCGATCGACGCATCGAAGGACCGCGGCATACCACTGGTCATCGATTCCCGCTTCCGTCTCCCGTTATTTGTCGGAGCGACGTCTGCGACACCCAATCAAGACGAGGTCGAGCAGATTCTGGGAAAGAATTTCACATTTGAGAGCTGCGAGATGCTCCGTCGAAAGCTTGGGCTCGAATCGCTCCTTATGACGCGTGGGAACCAGGGAATGGTGCTCTTTGAGTCGGGGCGCGAACCTCTTGAGATGGCGGCGGTCGGGCCGACCGAACCCGTCGACGTTACCGGTGCGGGTGATACCGTGATCGCCGCCTACGCTTTGGGTTTGGCCGCCGGGCTCAGCTTTGGCTACGCGGCGGAGGTCGCGAACCATGCCGGCGGTATAGTCGTAATGAAAAAAGGCACAGCGTCGGCGACCGCTCAGGAATTGTTCGAATCGCTTCAGCAAAACGCTTCTGTCTCGGCGGAGGTCGGGGCCTAAAAGGTGACTTACTCCGCATTTTCCGCCCCGACCCTCGATCTCGACGGCCTCGCGGCCGCCGCCGCCAACCGCCGCAACCGCGGCGAAAAGATCATTCTGACCAACGGCTGCTTCGACCTTATCCACGTCGGTCACGTGCGATATCTCCGGGCGGCAAAGAGGATCGGCGGTTTTCTTATTGTTGCGGTCAACTCCGACCGACACGTTCGAACGTTGAAGGGTGAAGGGCGCCCATTCGTTTCCGAAAGCGAACGAGCCGAGATCGTCGCGGCTTTCCGGTTCGTCGACGCGGTGACGATCTTCGATGACCCGACAGTCGAGAGACTCATAGATCGCCTGAAGCCCGACTTTCACGCGAAAGGTACCGACTACACGATCGAAACCGTCCCGGAACGCGAGATAGTCAGGCGCAACGGTGGCGAGGTCGTCATTGTCGGCGATCCGAAGGATCATTCCTCGACCGAGTTGATGGACCTGGTCTCAAAAAACGGCTGACCCAGCTTTTTCACCGCCGATGTGGACCTCCCGCAACAAAACCGACCTGATCATCGAAGTTTGGGAAAAGCTCGACTGCGAAAACGTCGGCCGCGTCGAGATCGAGGCGATCGAGACGGCGGTCGAGGGCCGTTTTGGAAAAGCGGCGGTGCCGCCGCCGATGCGGATCGCCCGGCTTCTCGCCGACGAAGGAGCGGTACTTCGTCACAACGAGATCATGGAGCTACATCTCGCTCGTGCGTCCGAGCGGCCGTATGACGCCCCGCTCCGCGATATCATCGACCTTTCGGATCTAAAGGCCGCGTCGCGTTCCATTCGAAACCTCGAGAACCTTCGGCGCCGTTATGAAAACGACGGCGACCGCGAGGGTCTTCGGCTGCTTCGTGAAAAGGCGATCGCGAAGAAAAAAGAGGTCCAAACGAGTAAGGGATCGAGTATTGCCGCTATTGAGGCGGTCCAATGGCTAACGTTGTGGCTGCAGTCGCCTGAACTGTTTGAAGCGTGGTTGAAGATGCGTCTCGCGTCTAAAGACTTCAAGCAAAAATTCGGGGAGGACTAGACCGGGAAACGATGCGTCGCTTTTTCGCAGAACCTGGCCAATTCGTCGACGGCATCGTTTCCCTTTCGCCGGTGGAAACGCGCCATCTTCGAGACGTGCTGCGCCTTCAGCCTGGAGCGGAGGTAAGCGTTTTCGACGGCGACGGCAACGAATTTTCGGCCGTAGTCGAAACGGTCTCGAAGAGTGGCTCCATACTTAGGGTGACCAAACGTTCTGTACCCGCAGCGGCGGAGTCCGGTCTTGACCTTCACCTCGTCGCGGCATTGCTGAAAGGCGAGAAATTCGACCTGGTCGTTCAAAAGGCCGTCGAGCTCGGAGTCAACCGCCTTACACCGCTCGTAACTCGTCGCTGCGACGTGAAAATAAAAGACCCGCGTTCGCGGCTGGAACGCTGGGAGCGGGTCGCCCTCGAGGCCTGCAAACAATCGGGTCGGGCCAGGCTTATGAAGATCGACGAGGCAGTCGATCTCGCGGAATTTGCAAAACGTCCGGGCGAAATCGCGGCCGCCATCTTGTTCAGCGAGCGCGGCGGACAAAAACTTGACACCGTATCCGTAGGCAAAAAAATGACCGCCGTCGTTGGTCCCGAAGGCGGTTGGGAAGATTCTGAATTGGACGCCGCGCGGTCCGCCGGCGCTCAGGTCGTCACGCTTGGCGGCCGGATCCTAAGGGCCGAGACCGCCGCGATCGCCATCACGGCGATCCTGCAGCACCGGTTCGGCGACGTTAACTAGATCGTCGGGCTGGTTCGCCGCGGCCGGTAATAAGCGTCGCCGCGCTGCGTTAACTTGGCCTTCTCCGCGATCGACTGCAGGACCGACTCGAGAAGCGCTTTGTTCCCAAGTTTGAAATTGACCACGCCCTGCGCTCCTTCGACGTCCGGGTCGCTGAACTGCACGACCAGATAACGCCGTTTTTCTCGCATCAACCCCGCGAGGCCCGCGCCCGGAAGCGGGATCGCACTGACCACCGTTCCCGTCGTCGAGCGCACCGACCGCGACTGCGGATAAATGACCATCATCGACTTGAACGGAATGGCGAACTTCTCCTTTTGGTCCTTTCCGTAAAAGACGATCCGTTCGTTCGTTTCATCGAACCTCAATGTCCCTTTTTCGCGCTGGGCGTACCCGAACATCCCGCCCTCATACTTTGCCTCGAACGAAGGCGGAGCGGGCCGAGAGGCAACGACAGCGGCCACAGCGGGCCTGTCTGCGGGACGAGGTTGTGCGAACGCTCCGACGCCTAAAACGACGAAAAACAGAGTAAAAACGATCAAATTCTTCATGAGAGTTGTGCCTAAATTCTAAATTTGGTGCAAAGGAGAGCTTCCGACACCCGACCTGTACATTCCCCTTGCGGGGAGCCCCGATATTCCGGATGGAAATTTACATAATAGACGCACGGCCCGGGCGATTGGTTGTCATTTCGCGGCGGTAAATTCTTTGTTTTCGAGGTATGGGGCCAGGCGACGCTCGGCTATGCCGACGTAATCCGCCGACACCTCGGACCCAAGCCATCGCCGGCCCAGCAATTCGGCCACTTTGGCGGTCGTCCCGCTGCCCATGAAACAGTCGTAGACGAGGTCGCCGGGGTTCGTCCAGGTCGCGATCTGGTCCTCGACGAGTTGCTCCGGAAAGATCGCCGGATGCTCGAACGCGATCTTGTCCCTGGCCGATGCGGTGCCGACGTTGTAGTAGAAGATGTTGCCGAGTTTGCGTTCGGCCTTGATCTCTCGCCCGATATCTTCGTCCGGAACGTTCCCGCGCCCGGCCTCGGTGATCCGGAACGCCTTGATCTTCTGTCCTGCCGATTTGGTGGGCTCGGTGATCGGGTTGAATGTCTTCGGCGAGCCCTTCGCGAAGCAGAACATGTACTCGAACAGTTGCCGGTACCGCTTGCCGCAGTCGGATGGGATCGGGTTGTTCTTCGCGTAGATCATCGTGTCGTGGACCTTGAAACCGGCCCTCCGGAACGCGAAGGCGTGCTCGAAACTGCTTAGAGATTCGTCCCCGTTCAAGGTCCGGTCCGCGACGACCCAGATCACCACACCGCCGATCTTCGTCTTCCTGAACAGCCCTTCGGTTATCGCCTCGATCGGGAAATGATAGCCGTTGTAGTCCCGCAGGTCGTCGTAAGGCGGACTCGTGATCGTCATGTCCAGATGATCGTCCGGCATGCGGGCGAGCGTGTCGATCGCGTTTTCGTGGTAGATCCTCGAGAGTTCAAGCATCCTGATTCAAAGCCGCATTCCGCCGAATGTTCCCTGCCACAGCAGCGACTGCTTCAGCACCTGGAGGCGCTGTCGCTCGGCGTCGGTGCACGCGACGCAAAGCTCATCGATGATCGAATCCAGCAGCGGCACGGCGAACGGGCCCGCGTGCGCGATCACCTGTGAGTAGTAGTGCAAGTGAACTCCCTCGTTGGCCCCCGAGTGGAATTTCCTGACTTCGTCGTTTTCAAGCCGCTCGACCTCTTGTCCCGGCGGCACGATACGCCGCGGAACGCCGTGGATCGGCCTTCCGCCGTTATCGATAGTTCCTACGAGCAGAATACCGATCAATATTCCCTGCTCGGCGATGAAATCCGGGCTAAAACTGGCGAGCGCCGGCCGCGGGCTCAATCGCGGCCCGAAGGTGGCGTATTCCGGGTTGACCAGCTTTGAATCGTATATGACCCCGACCGATCTTTCACTGCCAAGATCGATCCCGACGAATTGCCCGAAGCAATGATCGGATGCCTCCGGGGGGCTATCCGTATCGAGCCGGTCGATCACGCGGGCGGCGTAATCGATGTGCGAATTGGAACCAACAATGCGAGCGATGATCATGTCAGAACCGGGAGCGGCGGCGCCCGGGCTCCCCACTGCGGGTGATAATCAAATCCCAATTTCAGGAATTATGTATAAAAGCCACCAAAGGAATATCTGAATGGCCAGAATCACGAAACTTAGAACGACGCACACGGTCGCCATCTTGCCGCCGCCCAACTGCGGCCGGCGTCGGGATACCGCGTACCCGATCCCGCCCGTGATGAACGCGAGCGGCACGAACAAGATACCGAGATACGGCACCAAAGAATACACGACGCATGCCCAGGCGGTGTCCGACACCGGGTTCCGCGGGGTATCGAAAAGATCTCCGGTGATCGGATCCAAAGGCTCCATCTTCAGCGGCCGTCGCTGCATACCGTAAGACGAGCGGATGGCGTCCAGCGGCAGGTAATCCTCGCTCATCAGCTTCCCACAGATGCGGCAGAACCGCGATCTTTCGCGGACCTCGGCCGCACCGCAGCCCCGGCACCGACCGCCGCTAACGTCTTCGACCCTTGCTTGCGTCTTTGCGCGAAACACTGAAGTTTAGTTTTCCACGTTTCGCAAATTCCTGTAAAGCCCGGAAAAAAAGCTCACGGTCGCGGGTCGAGATCACGGCGGTTGCGTCGGCGGTCTCCAGGGCGTAAGGGTAGCCGAGTCCGATCACACATTCCGCCCTGACGGCGTCGATCGTTTCTTCCAACAGCCCGGCCTCAAATATCCATGACGGCACATCCACACGTGCCGGCGTCGAATCGCACGCCGTCTGCAAATAAGTAAACCCCACCGTCGATCGGCCGGTGGCGGGATCCATGAACGCGTCGAGCCCGCGGCGAGCCGAATAGAAGAAACACGTCCGCTCGCCCCACCTTTCGAGCACTTGTCTGCCGTCGGCTCGACGCATCCGCAAAAGCGAAGCGTCGAAGAGGCTCGTCTCACGCGCGATACCGCCGCCAAAGTGGCCGAGCATCGTCAGGATGTCGCGCGAAAAGCTGCGGTCGACGTAGCCGACGACCGGCACTCGCGTTCGCCGCGATGTTTCGACCATTTCCAACGTCGCTTCGAGAAAACTTTTTTGCAGCCCTTTTTGCGAGAACGGCACGAGCAGAGGGTTGTCGAAAAAAGCGACCGGCATCCGCTCACCACGATCTTCCCAGCCGGCCCTCTTCTCCAGAAACTCGATCACAGCTTTCACCTCGCCGAGATACCGATGCGCCTCAACACGGATGTCGGGGTTCATTGGCTCTTCCTGGTCTTTAAGGATATCGGCGGGTGTGAGCAGTTCGAACTTCGCCTTCTTCTCATATTGCGCGTCGAAGTCGTGCGGGTTTTCGAACCAACCGATCTGCACCGCGGCGACCGGCACGCTCGTCTCCTTACCGCAATAGATCTGGCTCCCGTCGGCGGCGAAGGTGGTACGCCCGTCAAGTTTTTCGGCCGCCCAGCGACGCGCTTCTTCGTGGTTATTCCAACGCCGGTCGAACGGGACGACGAAACCGCCGGCCGAAGACTCCCCCGCCGGTATGCAGCCCACATTCTCCGCGGCGGAAAGAGCGTTCCGGATTTTGTTGATCTGCAGCTTCTCAACCGTGCCGAGCGCGCCGAGAAACGCGTCCGCGTCCGCGGAGTATTCAAAAAGAAACTTCTCGAACTCGGCGGTCTTTTTATTTAGCTCGTCAGCGAGGGTTTCCCGGAAAAGCATGGAAATTACAAATCCCACTTGGCGAGGAACTGTTTCAGGTTTTCGCGACCGGTGCGGGCCGCCTCGTCTTCGAGATACTCGCGCAATTGAAGCTGCTCGGCGGCGTAATCCTCATCGGTGATCTTTCCGCAGAACCGAACCGTGCGGAGCCATACCAAATAAGTGTTGAGGGCGTCGACCTGGTTATACTCGACGATCTTCTCGATCTCGCCCGCGAGCCATAGGTCGACCACCGCCGCACCGTCCGTGTCGAGCTTGCCCGGAAAGCCGCACAGCTTCGCCATCTCGTTCAGCCGTGGCTTCATCGCGCCATTGGAGAACAACTTGAGCAGGTCAAGGTGCTCCTCGCTGTAGCGGTAAAAATAGTCGCGGCCCTCCCACGGTTTAGGCGGCCGCAGGCAAAAACCCGGGGCGGTGACCTCGTGGATCAGTCCGCGTTGGATCAACACCTGAAGGTCGGATTCGTTCGAGTTGTATCCGACGAGATTCGGTGCCCGTTCCCCGATCATATAGAGGAAGCGGTCGATCAGTTGGGCCTCGTCGGGGCGGCCGTCCTCCGGTGCGACGGGCAGTTTCGGCAGCGAATGAAGACCGAGGTCGATCGTCCGCACGCCGTCGAGCCAGACGATCTTTCGGGAAAGGAACGCGATCGAAACGACGCGCGAAAAAAGGTACTTCACGAAGGGCTTGGGGCAATCGGCCGAGTAGCCCTGCGTCTTCTTCCAAAGAAGCTCGATCGCCTCGGTCTCGGGCGTGTCGGGCGGCAGATCGTATAGACGAATGGCAGCCTGCGCGTCCGGCACCCACTCCAGATCGAAGAAGAGCGTGATGTCTCCGGGGTCGTTTTTCAGCATTATTCGAGACGAGAAGGATCGCGAGCATTCTAGCACAACTCGCAGGGGAAAAAGCGGGTCCAAGCCCGCCCGAAACGTGGTTTGAATGTGCGTTATCGAACCCGGCTCGTCCGCCGTTTAAGAAAATCCATCAGGACGAACTGCGTCAGATTGTTCGGATTAGCGAAATAAGCCTTGCCGCGGGTCATCGCGGTCATGCGTTTGACGAAATCGACGAGGTAGCTGTCGCTGGCGAGCATGAAAGTGTTGATCATGACACCCGCTTTGCGGCACGCCTGAACTTCCTTGAACGTCTCGGCCATAACGAAAGGGTCGTTGCCCATCGAGTTCTTGTATAGCATTCGTTTCTCGCCGGCGGGCGCGCTTGAGTATTTGCGGTAAGCAAAATAAGCCGTACTCGCCGGGTCGACGAAGGCGGCGGTCGGTTTGCCGTCGGTCACCATCACGATCTGTTTCATCTCTTTGCCCTGGGCGGCGAGGATGCGGCGAGCGAGCTTCAAGCCTTCAGCGGTGTTGGTGTGGTACGGGCCGACATGCGTCGTCGCGAGGCGGGCGAGCGGCAGTTCCTCGGCGGAATCGTGGAAGAGGACGATCTTTAAACTGTCCCCGGGATATTGCGTTCGAATAAGGTGGGCGAGGGCCAACGCCACCTTCTTGGCCGGTGTAAAGCGGTCTTCGCCGTAAAGGATCATCGAGTGCGAACAATCAAGCATCACGACGGTCGCACACGACGAATTGTAATCCTGCTGGTGAACGTAAAGGTCCTTGTATTCGAGATCGAGTGGGACCTTCAGCCCACCGCGCGAGATAGCCGAAAGCAGCGTCGCGTTCACGTCCAAGTTGATCGTGTCGCCGAATTCGTACTGTTTCGAGCTGAGAGCGGCTTCGACGCCTGTGTCCATCGCGTTCGTCACGTGGCGGCCGATGGCGGATTTGCCAAGGCTTCCGAGCAGCTTCTGGAGCGTCTTGTAACCCAGAAAGTCGAGCCCCTTCTCGGTGACCTCGAACTTGATGTTTCGCGGCAGCGGCTCACCGAACTCTCCCTGTCCCGATCCTTTCTGGTCGCGACGCTGCTCCTGTGGAACTTCCTTGAGATTAAGGTAGCCTTCCTCGACGAGGCGCTCGATCAATTGGTTGATCAACTCCTCCAGCAGCGAGCCTTTGAATTTCCCGCCATTGTCCGCGAGCATCTGCTCTACGTCCTCTTCGCCGAGCACGTCTTGCTCCATCAAGGCTTTCAAAATGGCCTGCCTGAGCGCGTCGAGCGAATCGTCCGGATCGTTGCGCTGCCGCGTCCACCAATAGTCTTCGTTGTACCCGGAATCGAGGATCTGGTTGGAGAGAGAGTCCATGAGACCGCCGAGGTCGATCCCCGAGACGTCGAACCCCTTGAACTTCGAATAGCGGATAAACTTCATGGCGAACCTTCCCTGCTTGTTTTTAGTCTTGATTTAGACGCCCGGGGTTGGCTATATTGTGTCTATAGCTCTTTCCCTTTTCCACTCTCTCCAGAAACTTAGCATATATCTCTCCTCGGTTCGAAATTTTGGAAGGAAGGTATTTGGCACTATGAAGAAGTTTTTGGTTTCGATGATGATGTTCATGGTCTTTGCGGTGGGCTTGCCGCTCGCCGTCGAGGCACACGCAGGTTGTCCCCGACACCGTCGGGCACGCGCTCACCGAACGTACAGGTCTACCTCATACGCCACCCGATACCGAACGGCCGGTTATGTCGCGAAGCGCCCGAGCTTTTACCGGCGACATCGGAACGTTATCAATATGGCCATCGGGACGGGCGGCGGACTTCTCCTCGGCGGCCTGCTCGGCGGACGCCGTGGTGCCGGGATCGGGGCCCTCGCCGGCCTCGGCGGGTCGGCCCTTTACACCTACAAGCTAAACCCGAAGCGTCGGCGTTATTAGGCACATATCAAACCACCGTAGCCCGCCGCGGTCTCATCAGGACAGCGGCGGTTTTCTTGTCATCGCGACGCGCTCGGGCGCTGAATGTAAACCTCTGTAAAGTGCCTTCCCGGGCTACACCATTACGCAAAACCGGCAACCGATTTAGTGTTTTCGAGGCGTCGCAAAAGTCGCCGGATTCGAGGTTAATTGTTGTATTTATTACGACTTAGTTCTGTGGCACGTGCCTTGCTATTAGTAGGGCAACGAGGAACGTTAAGGCCTCGACGGAGAACACGGAGAAAGTCATGAAAAAGATAATTACTACCTTCACGATGATGGCGATGTTTGCGGTGATGATCCCGCTCTTGTCGACCAGCGTTAACG
>Ga0307405_10001063_pt1 | contig 11146 bp, 9 predicted proteins | sample 322Cmetagenome_2_FD_203311 | JGI IMG/M metagenome (GOLD analysis project Ga0307405, IMG submission 203311) | Maize rhizosphere microbial communities from greenhouse at UC Davis, California, United States - 322HYB-C-1 | ecosystem: Host-associated > Plants > Roots > Rhizosphere > Soil | place...
GGGCAGGTACACGAGCACCTGCAGGCCGGCGCCGTCGCGCGCGAGCCGCACCTTCACCACCGGTGTTCCGCGATCCGGCCGCCAGTAGAGATGGCGCGCGTGCCACGCGATCTCGTCGGCGGTATGGCGCTGGAAGTACGGGGTGTCGAGCTCCCGCCATAGCGGTGCCTCCGCGCCGTCAGGGACCGCGTACAGCCGCAGCAGGCGCTGCGCCTCGCGCTGCCGCAGCACGATGCTGTCGTGGATCGTGAGCTCGCTCGAGCCCGCCGTCAGCGATGCGTGCGCTGCGTGAAACAGGTCCTCGAGCAGCTTGCCTTTCCAGGCGTTCCACACCTTCGGGCTCGTGCCGCGAATGTCGGCCACCGTCAGCAGATAGAGCGCGATCAGGCGGCGCTCGTCGCCGACGCGGGCGGCGAACGCGTCGACGACGGCCGGATCGGTGATGTCCTGCTTTTGCGCGGTCATCGACATCGCCAGATGCTCGGTCACGAGCCACGCGACCAGATCGGCGTCGGCATCCGACAATCCGTGCTGCACGCAGAACTTGCGGGCGTCGCGCGCACCGAGCGTCGAGTGGTCACCGCCGCGGCCCTTCGCGATGTCGTGGAACAGCGCCGCGAAGTAGAGCACTTCCTTGCGATCGAAATCGGCGATGAGCCGAGAGCAGAGTGGGTATTCGTGCGCGTGCTGCGCCTCGGTGAACCGGCGCAGGTTGCGGATCACCATCAGGATGTGCTCGTCGACCGTGTAGACGTGGAACAGGTCGTGCTGCATCCGGCCGACGATCGCGCCGAACGCGGGCAGATACTGGCCGAGAATGCCGTAGAGGTTCATCCGGCGCAGCTCGTGCGTGAGGCCACGCGGCTCGCGGAAGATCTGCACGAACCGCGCGCGATTGGCGACATCGCGCCGGAACGCGGCGTCGATGCGGTTGCGGTTGCGCCACAGCGCGCGCAGCGTCGCGGCCGTCATTCCGCGCAGCTCCGGATGGCGCTGCAGGGTGAGGAAAGCGTCGAGCATCGCGCCGGGCCGCTGCTCGAACAGCGCCGGATCGCGCAGGTCGAGCAGCTCGTCGACACGCTGGAAATCGGCGTCGATCGGGACGGGCTCGGTCGCCGCCGGATAGAGACGCGCGTGCAGGTTCTGCAGGAGAATCGTGTTCACCTGGCGCACGAGCTTGGCGGCGCGGTAGTAGCGCTGCATCAGCTGCTCGCTCGCGCGCCCCCCCGGCGTGTCGACGAAGCCCAGCTCGGCGGCGAGCGCGGCCTGCAGATCGAACACCAGCCGGTCCTCGCGCCGTCCGGCGAGGTAGTGCAGGCGTACGCGCAGGTTCGCGATCGTACGCTCCTGCCGCGCCACGGCGCGCGCCTCCGCCGGCGTGATCAGGCCGTCGGCGGCGAGCTCGCGCCACGTGCGGCCGACGTTCGCCGCGCGGGCGATCCAGATCACCGTCTGCAGGTCGCGCAAGCCACCCGGGCTTTCCTTGACGTTCGGCTCGAGGTTGTACGCCGCGTCGTGATGCCGCAGATGGCGCTGCTGCTGCTCGAGCGCCTTGGCGTCGTAGAACGCGCGCACGTCGAGCGTGCGCTCGAACATCCGCTCGAACGCCGCGTACAGGTGGCGCGAGCCGGCGAGGATGCGATGCTCGAGCAGGCTTGTGCGAACCGTAGCGTCGGCGGCCATCTCGGCCTCGCATTCGTCGACGGTGCGCACCGCATGGCTCAACTCGACGCCGATGTCCCACAGCGCGGTCAGCAGCCGCTCGACGGCCTCGGTACACGCGCCGTCTGCGGCCTTCGGCAGCAGAATCAGCAGGTCGACGTCGGAATGCGGAAACAGCTGGCCGCGTCCATAGCCGCCGACGGCCACGAGCGCGGCGTCCGGCGGAAGCGCGGCTTCGCGCCACACGTGCACGACAACCTCGTCGGTTGCGCGCGCGAGGCCGCGCAGCAGGCGCTGCGGATCAGCGCGGGCGAAGAACCCGGCGCGCAGCGCCTCGCGGCACTCCGCAAGCCGTCCGCGCCAGCGCCGCACGTCGGGACGAGCCAGTGCGGGGAGGCGGCGATGATCCGGTGCGAGCACGTCCATCGTGCGATTTTTCGCGGCCGGCGCCGGCGCGCGAACGAATGTTTTGCGTCAGTCGCGCCGCGCTAACGACGCCCGCAGCGTCACGTCGCCGCGCTTTCCGCCGGTGGCGGAGTCGGGGTGCCCGCCGACTGCGTGAGGATCTCGTAACCGTCGCGGGTCACGAGCACCGTGTGCTCCCATTGAGCGGACAGCGAGTGGTCGGCGGTGACGATCGTCCAGCCGTCGGCGAGGCAGCGAATTCCCGCGCGCCCCGCGTTGATCATCGGCTCGATGGTGAACGTCATCCCGGGCCGCAGCTCGAGTCCCGTGCCGGCGCGGCCGTAGTGGAGCACCTGCGGCTCCTCGTGGAACTGGCGGCCGATGCCGTGGCCGCAGAACTCGCGCACGACCGAGAAGCCATGGCCTTCGGCGTGCTTCTGGATCGTCGCACCGATGTCGCCGAGACGCGCGCCCGGACGCACGGCGCGGATGCCGCGCCACATCGCTTCGTACGTCACCTCGACGAGGCGGCGCGCCTGGATCGACGGCTTGCCGAGGAAGAACATGCGGCTCGTGTCGCCGTGAAAGCCGTCGTGGATCACGGTGACGTCGATGTTGATGATGTCGCCGTCCTTGAGCTTCTTGTCGCCGGGGATGCCGTGGCACACGACGTGGTTCACCGACGTGCAGAGCGACGCCGGATACGGCGAATGTCCGGGCGGCGCGTAGTTGAGCGTCGCCGGAATCGTGTGCTGCACGTTCACCATGTAGTCGTGGGCGGCACGGTCGATTTCGCGCGTCGTGATGCCTGGCTGGACGATCGGCGCCAGGTGATCGAGGAGCTCGGAGGCGAGGCGTCCGGCCTCGCGCATGCCCGCGATCTCGGCGTCGGATTTGATTTCGACCGTCATTGAAAATCCTGAAGGAAACTTTCGCTACGCCCGAAGGAGCTCGTTGATCCCGGTTTTCGCGCGCGTCCGCGCATCGACCTGCTTCACGATGACCGCGCAATAAAGGCTGTGGCTGCCGTCGGCCGCGGGCAGGCTGCCGGCGACCACGACCGATCCGGCCGGTACGCGCCCGTAGGAAACCGTGCCGCGCGCGCGATCGTAGATGCGCGTGCTCTGGCCGATGAACACGCCCATGCCGAGGACGGCGTTCTCCTCGACGATCACGCCCTCGACAACCTCGGAGCGTGCGCCGATGAAGCAGTTGTCCTCGATGATGGTGGGGTTGGCTTGCAGCGGTTCAAGCACGCCGCCGATGCCGACACCGCCGGACAGGTGGACGTTGCGCCCGATCTGCGCGCAGGATCCCACGGTGGCCCACGTGTCGACCATCGTCCCCTCGCCAACGTAGGCACCGATGTTGACGTACGAAGGCATCAGCACGACGTTCGGCGCGACGTACGCGCCGCGGCGCGCGACGGCGGGCGGCACGACGCGCACGCCGGCGGCCGCGAACGCCGTGTCGTCGAATGCCGCGAATTTGGTGCGCACCTTGTCGTAAAAGCGGAACGGCACCTGCGGACCCGCGAGGCCGATCGGTGCGTTGTCGGCGAGCCGGAACGACAGCAGCACTGCCTTCTTGATCCACTGGTGCGTCGTCCAGGCGCCCTCGATCTTCTCGGCGACGCGCAGCTCGCCACGATCGAGCGCGTCGATGACGCGCGCGACCGCGTCACGAACCACTGGCGATGCGCGCGCGGGCGAGAGGTCGCCGCGCTTCTCCCAAGCCTCGTCGATCGTTTGCTGCAGCGTATCCATGCCCGCGCCCAAAAGCGCGGATTTTACATGGGCGTCACGACCCTGATCGGTGCCGGAGGCGCAAATCCCCGCCGTCGGAGGTGCATGTCCCGCGCCTGACCGGTCGCACCGCCGACACCGGTTCGTGCGTCACATCGCCTTGAACCGGTGCGCGAACGTGCGCGACACGGTGAGCTTCTCCGGTCGCGATTTGAGGGTTATCACCGGCTGGTCCCGCCAGTCGCGCTCGACGCGCGCGATGGCGTTCAGATTCACGATCGTCGCGCGATGGATCTGCCAGAAGACCTCCTGGTCGAGCTCGTCGAACAGATCCTTGATCGGCGTCTTGATCAGCGCCTCTGCCTCGTGCGTCACGACCTTCGTGTACTTGTCCTCGGCCTGGAAGTACACGACGTCGGAAACGGGGATGACCTGCATCACGCTGCCGAGCGACGCGCGGATCCACTTGAGCGGTGCCGCATCGTCGCGAAGCGCCAGGCGCGAAAGCAGCGCGGTGAGGTCGAGCGGCGGCATCGCCAGGCGCTGCCGCAGGCGCGCGGTCACCTTGGCGATCCGCTCCGGTGTCACCGGCTTCAGCACGTAATCGACCGCGCCCTCGTCGAACGCCGCCACCGCGTATTCGTCGTATGCGGTGACGAACACGACATGGCAGCGCCCTCCGATCACGCGCGCCACGTCGAGACCCGACATCACCGGCATCCGGATGTCGAGGAAGGCGACGTCCGGCTTGTGCTCGTCGATCAACGCGAGCGCCTGCTCGCCGTTCTCGGCTTCGGCGACGATCGAAAGCTCGGGCCAAGCCTCGGCGAGCCGCGAACGCAGTTGCGCCCGCAACATGGGCTCGTCCTCGGCAAGCAGCGCGGTCGGCACGATCGCGTGCGAGCTTAAGCCGGGACGGTTTGCTCGAACGGCACCGACAGCGTCGCGCGCATCCCGCGTGGCGTCGCCGGCTCGAGCGTGAAGCGCCCGCGCGACCCGTAGAGTGCGGCAAGCCGCTCGCGTACGTTCGCGAGGCCGACGCCCTGGCCGGCGCGGCCCGTTTGCGGCACGAGCCCGCGCCCGGTGTCGGTGACGCTGACGACGATGGCGTCGCCCTCGCGATGCGCGCCGATCTTCACCATGCCGCCGTCGGCGGAGGGCTCGACGCCGTGCTTGATAGCATTCTCCACGAGCGAGATCAAAAGGTTCGGCGGGAACGGATGATCGCGCAGATCCGACGGCACGTCGACGGCGAACGCCAGCCGGGGCCCGATGCGCATCCGCAGGATGTTGAGATAGGCTTCCGCGAGCGCGATCTCGCGGCCGAGCGTCGACGAGCGCGCACGCAGCTCGGGCAGTGCCGCGCGCAAATAGCCGACGAGATGGCCGAGCAGCACGTTGGCTTGCTTCGGATCGGTTTCCACCAAATACTGCACCGAGGCGAGCGTGTTGAACAGGAAGTGCGGCTCGACCTGCGCCTGCAGCAGCTTGAGCTCCGCCTCCACCGCCTGGCGCGACAGCAGATGCCGTTCCGCTTCCGCCCGGTGCAGCGCCGCGGCGGCGCGCGCCTCGCGCCGCTTGATGTGGAAGAATCCGCCGATCGAAAGGCCGGTGACGAAGGACGCGAGGACGTTGAACACGAATCCGCCCGGCATCGTTCGGACGTAGTCGAGCGTATAGCCTTTGACGACGATCACCAGCACCAGTCCGATCAGCGAGCCCAGGAGGGTCGCGACGGTGAGCCGGCGCAGCGGCGTATCGTGATCCCACGGGGCAGCGGCGTTGATGCAATACGCGATGGCGAATCCGTTGAGCTGCACCGTGACGAACGGATGCCAGTACGACCGCGTGTCGTGCTCGCCGATCCACAGCACGAGCGCGATGCCCGTATTGATCGCGGCAATCAGCAGCAGCGTCGTCCAGTGGGCACGGAAGCCCGCGACCAACGGGTTTTCGCGGCGCGCAGCCGCGTCCGGGGTGGCGTTCATGGCGGGGATTCTAGTCATCCCCCCGTGAATTGTCGGGTCCGGCGACGAAGCGCCCGCCGCGAGGACGGGAGGCTCCGGGGAGGGATGAACAACCGCGATTCGGCGCGTAGCCAGTTGTACGGGATTGCCCGCGGTCAGCCGCGACGCGCGCAGGCGACGATGCGCTCGACCGCCTCGGCGCACTCGGCGAGCGATGGAACGAGCGCGATGCGGATGCGTCCGGCACCGGGATTGATACCCCGCACGTCGCGCGCGAGATAACTGCCGGGAAGCACCGCGACGTTCTCCTCGGCCAGCAGGCGCTTCGCGAACGCGGCGTCGTCGCCCGGCGTGCGCGCCCACAGGTAGAACGCCGCCTGCGGCATTGCGCACGGCAGCGCCTCGGCCAGGTGCGGCGCGAGCTGCGTGAACTTGGCACGATATGCGGCGCGGTTCTGCACGACGTGCGCCTCGTCGCTCCACGCCGCGATGCTGGCCGCCGCCACCGCCCCCGACATCGCGGACCCGTGGTACGTCCGGTAACGCAGAAACGCCGCGATCAGCGCTTTATCGCCCGCGGCATAACCGGAGCGAAGGCCGGGTGCGTTCGAGCGCTTCGACAGGCTGCCAAAAACCACCAGCCGCGGATAGCCGTCGCGGCCTTCCGCCTGGGCTGCGGCAAGCGCGCCGAGCGGCGGATGCGCCTCGTCGAAATGAATTTCCGAATAGCACTCGTCGGACGCGATGACGAAGCCGTAGCGGTCCGACAGCGCGAACAGCGCGCGCCATTCCGCCTGCGGCATCACGCGCCCGGTCGGGTTGTCGGGCGAGCACACGTACAGCAACTGCGTGCGCGTCCACACGTCGGGTGGAACGGCATCCCAGTCGTGCGCGAATCCCGCGTCATCCCGGGCATTGACGCAATAGGTCGTCGCGCCTGCAAGCAGCGCCGCGCCTTCGTAGATCTGGTAGAACGGGTTCGGCACGACGACCGTCGCCGCGGGGCGGCTGCCGTCGATCACGGCCTGGCCGAAGGCAAACAGCGCCTCGCGGCTGCCAAGCACCGGCAGCACTTCGGTCGCGGCATCGAGATGCGCGAGCGCATGCCGGTTTGTCAGCCATGCGGCGATCGCCTCGCGCAACGCCGGGCTGCCGATCGTCGTGGGATAATTCGCGAGCGTCGTTTGCGCGCCTCGCGCGAGCGCTTCGAGGATGAACGGCGGTGTAGCATGCTTCGGCTCGCCGATCGACACGTCGATGCGCGGCCGCGTAGGGTTCGGAACGACGTCCGCCTGCAGCGCGCGCAGCCGCTCGAACGGATAAGGCTTCAGCAACCGCAACAGCGGATTCATGCGTAACGGCGCAGACAAAAGCGAAGGGGGCGAATTATAGCGATGCGAGTTGCGGCCGCGCTTTGCACGTGGGTGGCCGGCGCCGCGCTCGCGTGCGTGGTCGCGTACTTCGGCTGGCGCGTCTTCGGGCCTTCCGCAACGCATCTGCCGATCGCGGGACCCGCCAATCCCGCCGCGACGCTCGTCGCCGCCAACCTGTTCGGCGGAGCGGGAACACCGGTTGCCGCGCAGGGCGCGGTTCTCGGCAACGATGCGCGCCTGCTCGGCATCATCGCCGAACCCGGGCACCGCGGTTACGCGCTCTTCCGGCTGGCGAGCGGTCCGAAGCTCGTGGAGCAGGGCCGGGAGATCGCCCCCGGCGTTACGCTCACGGCCGTGCATGCTGACGCCGTGACGATCCGCGACGGCGCGGGCGAACGTCGTTTCGAGCTGCGCAGCGACGCCGCGAGCCATTCGCCTCGTCCGGCCGCGCAAACCGCATCGCGCGTGGCGCCGCCGGCCTCGTCGCGGGCGACCGTTGCCCGCACCTCGGCCGGCGCGACCTGCGGCCCGCCCGCAGGCTTCGGCGGCGCCATCGTGCGGCTCAATACCGAACTCATGGGCGGGCTCGGCGCCGACTCGGTCCCGTGGAATACGCTGCTGACGCCTGTCGAAGGCGGCCTCCTGGTTCGCGAGGACAACGGCTTCGCCGCGATGCTGGGCTTGCGGGCCGGGGACCGCCTCGCGCAAGCCAACGGCATCGCGCTCGGCGCTCCGGAGGACGTCGGTAGTGCCATCGTGCGTCCGCTCGTCGCGAACCAGGGTGTGCGCCTGATCGGTTCGCGCAACGGCCTGACGCAGGAGCTGTGGCTCGCGAACGCCGCTTGCGCGGGTTGATCCAACCGCGGATCCGCAGGCCGAGGACGTCGTGCTGACGCCTGTTATCGCCGCTGCCGCCGCCCGACGAGACGGCGACGCTCCTTTACGATCGCTCAGCGAAGAAGCAGCCCGTGCAGCCGGAAGTGTTCGAGATGTACAACGTGACGGCGGATCCGATGGAGCTCGCGAACCTTTATGGATTGGCGCAGTTCGCGCAGCAGCAGATGCTCGCGCAACTCCTGTCGCAGCAGCGCGCACAGAAGCGGCTGCGGCCGGTGAGCGGGAACGTGCCCGGACAGCCGACGTGAGATCGCCGCGAAGCGCGGCCGCGCCGGCTCAGCCGTTGCCGCGTGGTCGCGCGTCCGGCAGCCAGTCGAGCAGTTCGAGCGGCGCCGCGATCCACCCCGTGGCGGGCCAGTCGTCGGCGCAGCCCGCCTCGCCGAGATAACCGTATTCGGCGGCAATCGTCGGCATGCCCGCGGCATTGCCGGCGATGACGTCGCGCAGATCGTCGCCGACATAAACGCATTCCTTCGCCGCGACGCCGACCAACTCTGCGGCGTGCAGCAGCGGCGCCGGATGTGGCTTGGGATGCGGCGTCGTATCGCCCGAGACGATCGCGGCCGCGCGGGCATCGAGTCCCAGCGCGGCCACCACCGGCTGCGTATACCGCGCCGCCTTGTTGGTGACGATGCCGATCGGAAGGCCGCGCGCGGCGAGCCTGTCGAGCAGCGTCTCGATGCCGTCGAACAGCGCCGTTGTCTCGGCGAGACCGGCTTCGTAGTACGCGAGGAATTGCTCGCGCAGTGCCGGGTATTCGGCATCGTCCGGCGCAACGCCCATCCCGGCGCCGAGCAGCCCGCGCGCGCCCGCCGACGCATACGGTCGCATCGACGCGACGGTGACCGGCGGCAGTCCGCGCTCGCGCCGGATTCGGTTGATCGCACCCGCAAGATCGCCGGCGCTGTCGGCAAGCGTGCCGTCGAGGTCGAACAGCACGGCCCTCACCGCCAGCGCGCGCGGCGGCGGGCGACTGCGCGCGTCAGGCGCCATCACCGCGCACGAAGGCAGCGAGATAGTTGACGGACAGGTCGTCCATCAGCCGGTAGGTGCGCGTCAGCGGGTTGTACGTCATGCCGCTCGTCGCCACCAGCGAAAGGCCCGCGCGCCGCGCGAACGCCGCGAGCTCGGACGGCCGCAGGAAGCGCGTCCAGTCGTGCGTTCCGCGCGGCAGCAGTCGCAGCAGGTATTCCGCGCCGAGAATCGCCTGAACGTAGGATTTGGGATTGCGGTTGATCGTCGAAAAGATCGCGAGGCCGCCGGGTTTCGCGAGCGTCGCGCACGCGGCCACCGTCGACGCCGGCTGGGGCACGTGCTCGATCAACTCGCAGCACGTCACGACGTCGAACGCGCCCGGCATCTCGAGCGCGAGCGTCTCCGCCGCGGCCAGCCGGTAGTCGACGTTCGTCCCGGATTCGTATTGATGCAGTCGCGCGACGCCGATCGCCTTTTCGGACAGGTCGACAGCGACGACCTCGGCGCCGAGAGTGGCCATCGCCTCGGCGAGGATGCCGCCGCCGCAGCCAACGTCGGCGACCCGCTTGCCGGCAAGGCTGCCGGCCTGCGCCTCGATCCACCGCAAACGCAGCGGATTGATGTCGTGCAGCGGCTTGAACTCGCTTTGCGGATCCCACCAGCGATGCGCAAGCGCGGAGAATTTCGCGAGCTCGGCGGGATCCGCGTTGCCGGGCGGTCTTGCCGGGTTCGCCATGACGGCCGGAGTGTTTTCGATCATGTCAGTCGGGAAGGGCCGCCCCGACCGACTGACCAACCTTCTGGGGGCAGCGAGCGGAGCGAGCGTGGGGGGATGTTTCTGCCAGTCGGGAAGGGCCGCCCCGAGCGACTGACCAACCCCTGGGGGCAACGAGCGGAGCGAGCGTGGGGGGATGTTTCATCTGGCTTTCAGGCAAGCCGCTGCTGCCACACACGCGCGCGGCTCATCAGCGCGGCGCGATCCAATGTCGTCACGCGTCCCGCGTCGACGACACGCTCGCCACCGACCCAGACGTCGCTGACGTGCTCGCGGCTCGCGGCATTGACGAGGTGCGAGACCGGATCGTACATCGGCAGCGTCTCGACGTCGGCGATCCGCACCGCAACCAGGTCCGCCTGCTTGCCCGCAGCGAGCGATCCGATTTCGGCATCGAGGCAGAGGGCCCGTGCGCCGTTCAGCGTCGCCATGCGCAGCACGGTTGCCGCCGGCAGCGCCGCGGCGTCGCCGGACGTGACCTTCGCGAGCAGGCTCGCGAGCCGCATCTCTTCGAGGAGGTCGAGCCGGTTGTTCGAAGCTGCGCCGTCGGTGCCGAGCGCGACGTTGACGCCGCGCGCGAGCAGCTTTGCCGCCGGTGCCACGCCGCTTGCGAGCTTCATGTTCGAGCCGGCGCAGTGCACGACGTGGCAGCCCTGCGCGGCAAGCCGGTCGATGTCGCTGGCGTCCAGGTGAACCGCATGGATCGCGATGAACGACGGACCGGTCGCACCCAGGCGGTCGAGGCGCGCGAGCGGCGTCTCGTGCGTTTTCGCGCGTGCTTCGTCCACTTCCTGGCGCGTCTCGGCGACGTGCGACTGGATCGGCAGGTCGAGTTGACGCGCGTACACAATCACCTTGTTCCACGTCGCGTCGCCGACCGTGTACGGCGCATGCGGTGCGAGGGAGAACGACAGGCGCGGCACGTGGCGAAACGCGTCGCGCGCCGCGAGGCCGCGCGCCAGGTACGCATCCGCGTCGGCGGCGTAGGGCGTCGGAAAGTCGAGCACGGGCATGCCGAGCATGGCCCGCATGCCGGCGTCCTCGTACGCGCGCGCAGCGGCGTCGGGAAAGAAGTACATGTCGTTGCAGCATGTGATCCCGCCGCGCAGCATCTCCGCTGCACCGAGCAGCGTGCCGTCGTGGACGAATTCCGGCCCGACGAAGCGGCCCTCGCGGGGCCAGATCTCGTCTTCCAGCCAGGACTTCAGCGGGACGTCGTCGGCGATGCCGCGCAACAGCGTCATCGCGGCATGCGTGTGCGCGTTGACGAGACCCGGAATCAGGACGTGATCGCGGAGGTCGACGCGGCTGCGCGGTGCGTAGTCGCGGTCGGCTTCGTCGCGCTTT
>Ga0307405_10001064_pt1 | contig 11139 bp, 7 predicted proteins | sample 322Cmetagenome_2_FD_203311 | JGI IMG/M metagenome (GOLD analysis project Ga0307405, IMG submission 203311) | Maize rhizosphere microbial communities from greenhouse at UC Davis, California, United States - 322HYB-C-1 | ecosystem: Host-associated > Plants > Roots > Rhizosphere > Soil | place...
GCATTCCCTATCTTCACTTCGGCGACGTTCCGGATATAGATCGGGGTGCCGCCGCTTGAGCCGATCACGATATTCTCGACGTCCGCGACCGACTCGACCAGGCCTTTACCCCGGATGACCGCCCACTCGCCGGCCTGATCAACAACGTTGCCGCCGACGTTATTGTTGGAGCGCTCAACCGACTCGACGACCTTCGACAGCGGTATGTTGAAGGCTCGAAGCTTGTTCGGATCTACATCGATCTGATACTGCTGCACATACCCGCCCACGGTGGCGACCTCGGCGATGCCAGGTGTGGAACTCAGTTGGTAGCGGACGAACCAGTCCTGAAGAGTGCGAAGGTCCCGCAGGTTCATCGTGTCCGACTCAAGCGTGTACCAAAAGACCTGCCCGAGCCCGGAGGCGTCGGGGCCTAGCGTTGGTGTGACACCCTGAGGCAGCTGCTTGGCGACAAGATTCAGCCGCTCCAGGATGCGCGTGCGGGCCCAGTAAAGTTCGATATCGTCCTCGAAGATGACGTTGACCATCGAGAAGCTGAATGCCGAACTTGCACGAACGGTCCGGACGCCGGGCAATCCCTGCAGGTTGGTCACGAGAGGATAGGTAACCTGGTCCTCCACCTCTTTCGGTGAGCGGCCGGGCCAATCCGTAAACACGATCACCTGGTTGTCCGAAAGGTCCGGGATCGCATCGATGGGCGTGCGCAGCAGGGCCCAATACCCCGCCGCCGCGATCGCGATGTAGATCCCGATCACGATAACGCGATTGTTAATTGCCCAGTCGATCAGCCAGTTGATCATTATTAACGTTCCCTAACTGTCATTTGCGGCCGGATTACCACGAATTTCCGCCTCCATGGCATCCTGATCGTCCGCCGAACTGAATTACTGTGCCGTGATCGGCAAATTCGCTTTTCCCGTGCCGGCCGGGCCCTGATAGGCTATCTGCGCCTGCCACTCTCCCGACATTTCAAGGTCCGCCGTTCCCGAATACACGCCGGGAGTGGTTGTTGTGGTCAGCGTCGCAGGATTGTTCATTGTTGACATTGTCCCCATTGCGGGCATATGAAAATTCAGCGACGCCGATCCCACCTCCACCGGCTTACCTGAAGCGTCGGTGAACTTAAGCGTGAAGTTTTGCTTTCCTTTTCTGAGCACACCGTCCGAGCTGGCGAGTGTGGCGGTCAGGTTGTTTCCGGCGGGGGCACTCTTGATGACTTTTCCTGTTTCGGTACCGGCCGTCTTATCGGCACCACCCCCGCAGGCGACAGAGATAACGGCGACTATCGAAAGTATTAAAAGGGATGCAAGCTTTCTCATAAATGATCTCCTATGATTACGAAGTGTTAGGTGCTTAAAATTCCAATTCCGGGCGCAGGAATGCGCAAAAACGCGCGCGGCGGGGCTCATTCCGCGCGCAGCGATCGTGCGATCCATTTAGATCAGAAACGAATTGTGCTGGAGATAGAGCGGAGCGGGCGGGCGTGCACGTTTTAGCCTGTGGCCGAAGGGGCGAACCGGAGGGCCGGCTCTAAGAGATAGAACGGGGCCCGCATGCCAAATAAACGGCTGAGCAGCGGCAATACGATGTTTTACGGCCGACTTAGTAGTAGAAATGTCAGCATTCTGTTTCGCAGGGGTCTCGGCGGCGGAAAGGGTTTCACAGTCTGAGGAGCAACAGCCTGGGGCCGCGAGCGAGTTCTTACCGCTCTTGTCCGGTTTGCAGCACGAGTGTTCATCCGAATGGCCATCCGCGCATCCGCAGACCCCCGCCCACACCTGGCCGGCGATCGAGAGAATCAGGAAAAGTGACGTTGCCCATTTCACCATGCCTAGCGCAAGAATGAACGCATGGCTTTCCTTTGTCAAGAGGAATCATCGCCCAAATGAACACCCTTGAGGCCACACTGACGGATGTCGAATGCCGATGATCTGAGGCGATTTTCATTAGAATTGCAAAACTATAACGGTTTTGAAGTGAAAGGATTCTACCTTCCCTCACTGTATGCTCGGAGAAGTCGAATACAGCAAATGCGACCAGTCCATCATGGTGTGTTGTCTGGTCAGGTCGCCCGGCATTTCTGGACTATCGTCCGATTCGCCCCCTTCGCATGCAATGCACGGTTCACAATCTACTCCGCCTCGTGCAGGTCGTAATGCCCGTGACTGACTTCCGCAACGGGAGCGGCTGTCTCGCGATGTTTGATTTGCATCTTTATCCTTGGTTGTTGTGTCCCGAGCGCGTGGCGGTAGGCGATGATGTCGAACCCGCCATCTTTGCCGAGCGGAGCAACTAATGGCGTGTAGTATTCCATTGCCCTGAGCACTGCGGCAGATAGATCCTGGAACTCGTATGGAGCGTAGCCCCGAAGAATACTGACCCCTCCTGATCGTTTTCGTGATAAAATCGCGTCCGTTACTGCGATCCATTCTTTAGGCATTATTCCCCGGCCACCCGTTAGGTTAAGGGTCTCGGGCGTTTTCAGCAGGTCACCCATGTCATCCGAAGCAAAATCTTTCAAGTTCGACGATTTTGTGCTTGACTGCGGGGACGAAGTTTTGCTTTCCGGCGGCACGCCGGTCGCTCTCACTCCCAAGACATTTCAATTGCTTAAGCTGCTGGTGCAGAACAAAGGCCGTGCGGTGGATAAGCAAGAACTGCTGAATGTGGTTTGGGCGGATAGTTTTGTCGAAGAGGGCAACGTCGCGTTTACGGTGAATCGGCTGCGTAAGGCACTCGGTGACAGCAAGGACCAGCCGCGTTACATCGAAACTGTCCCCAGGCGGGGCTACCGATTCATTGCTCCGGTGGAAGTGATCTCGAATGGTTCGGACGGGGACGAGGACCCTGGCGCTGATGCTTCGGCGGAGCTCGCCCGGAAGCAAAGGCCCCGCCCGCTTCTTATTCCCTTGATTGCGGCTGCTGCCCTGATCCTCTTAGCGGCGGGGATCTGGCTTGCGATGAAGGTGACGGGCGACCGGTCAGCGCCGATACTGTCAAAACCCTTCTCGGTCGAACAGCTTTCAGCTTCCGGTTCCAGCAGTTACGCGGCCATCTCGCCCGACGGGAAATACGTCGCCTACGCGGAAGGGTCTGGCGGGCGGGAGAGTATTTGGCTCAGGAACCTGGATAGTTCGGAGAATATCCAGATCGTGCCCCCGTCGGACGACGAATATTTCGGGCTGACGTTTTCCAGCGATGGCCGTAATCTATTCTTCGTCCGCAAGCCGGGCGACGTGCACGCACTGCCGGCGCTTTACCGGGTCGAAACCGTCGGTGGAATTCCGGTAAAACTCGTCAACAACGTGACCGAGCGTATTTCGATCGCGCCCGACGATAAGCAGATCGCCTTTGTTCGCTGCCAGTTTCGAAAAGCAGATTTTTGTGCTGCCTTCCTAGCGGACATCGATGGGCAGAACGAACGCAGACTGTTTACGTCCGAAAACGGAGTTCAGATCTGGGACGTCCGGCTGTCACCCGACGGCAACCGCCTGGCGGCGTCGAAGGGACGATACTCAAACGAGCAGAACGATGCGGCGGTGTTTGAGTTCGACCTCGTTACGGGCGTCGAAAAAGAGATGTTCAGTCAAAGGTTCTATGAGATCGAAGGGATAGAATGGCTGCCCGACGGAAAGGGCCTATTGTTCACCGCCGCCGATTTCCGCGATGGAAAGTCTTCGATCTGGGCGGTGGACCGTACGACCGGCGAACTGAGGACCGTCTCGAAGGACGCCGCGAGCTATACGAAATTGGCTCTCGACCGCGCCGGAGAAAAACTGGTGGCGGTCCAGCAAATGCCTGACTTTCGTATCAACGTACTGACCGGCGGATCGAGCAAAACGTTTTCCGGCGCGCGGGACCTGGCAGTCGCAGGAAGCGGGCGGATATTTTACTCGACTTTCGATGGTGAGATCTGGACGATGGGCGCCGACGGGCTGGGACAAAGACAGTTATCGAACAGCAGAGCGGCTGAATATTCGCTGTGCGTTTCGCCGGATGAGAAGTCGATCTACTTCACCTCCGACGAAGGAGGAAACCGGCGCGTCTGGCGAATGAATACGGACGGGACCGAGCGCATTCCGCTAACGCAGGGCGTCGGCGGCTTTCCGGTCGCCGCTACCGCGGACGGCCGCGAGGTCTATTTCACGAATTCACTCGGCGGGCTACTTTATAAGGTCGCGTCGAGCGGTGGAGAATCCGTCCTGGTGCACGAAAAAATGCTCTCCAGTCCCGTAGTATCGCCGGACGGACGCCTCGCGGCCCATTTTATTCTGGAGAACATGTCCAGGAAGATCGCGATCACGGACCTGACGACGAGAGAAATTATAAGCTCGATCGAGCCGGAAGTTGGCTACAGTTTCGCCCAAACCCTGGCCTGGTCGGCCGACGGAAGCGATTTGTATTACGTTAACGGCAAGGAAGGAAAAAATACGCTGTGGCGGTGCGGCGTACGCACGGCCGAACGGGAAAAGATGGCCGAACTCGCCGACGGCACGATAACATCGATCTCCGGCGCCGACAGCGGAACGTTCACGTACATTGCTGGAGCGTGGCGGACAAACGTAATGCTCGTTCGCGGGCTTGGATAAACGGCGCGGCCCCATTTCCCTCTCGCCCTGTTGCCGAACGCCGGCGCAAGCTCGACCACGAAGCGGCCAGCGTTTCGTTGAATTAATGAGTGTTCGCACGCGGTTCAGAACCAGCCGCGACGCCCCGGCGCAGTAAATTTTCTTCGGATTTGAGTGATTTTCGTGCAATAATTCGGCTGACCTGTTAATTGCTGTTCACCGCTTCATCTATGGAAGAGGTACCGAAACAAAGGTTCCGGGGCCCCGAAGGGCTCGCAGAAGGGTCGACACCCGCTCGCGTTTCGTCTCCCGGGCCGCCCAACGGCCCCGACACGGAACCGTCTTCACCGACTAAGACCTTTGACCGCGACGATGCGATGTCGAAGGAAACGCAGGTTTTCGCGAACGACTACGAAAGCGCCCTGCCGCCGCATTACAGTTTGATCAGAATGCTGGGGCGCGGCGGAATGGCGGAAGTGTTCCTTGCCGTCGACCAGCGGCTACAGCGGCGCGTCGCGATCAAATTTCTCAACAGCGAGTTTCGCCGGGACCCCGAGCGCATGCGGCGATTCAACCAGGAAGCCCGGGCGGCCTCGGCGTTGAATCATCCAAACATCCTTGTCATCCACGACATCGGGGAAAACGAGGGCGTGCAGTACATCGTCAGTGAGTTCATCGAGGGCGAGGCGCTCAGCTCGAGGATATCTCGCAGCAGCGTTCCGCTGCGTGAAGCCGTCGATATTGCGATCCAGGTTGCCTCCGCACTCGCTGCGTCGCACGCGGCGGGGATCGTTCACCGCGACATCAAGCCGGACAACGTAATGTTGAAGAACGACGGCTCCGTCAAGGTCCTCGACTTCGGCCTGGCTAAAGATACGCTGAAGAGTTCATCGGACGGGGTCGATTTTGACGCGAACACGCTGACGAACGTGTCCACCTCGCCGGGCCTTATCCTCGGCACTCCGCAATACATGTCGCCGGAGCAGGCACGCGGGATAGCCCTGGACCCGCGAACCGATATCTTCAGCCTCGGCATCATTCTCTTCGAAATGGTCACCGGCCGGCCGCCTTTCTCCGGCGGCAGTATGGCGGACACGATAGCGGCTATCGTCAGTAAGGAACCGAGGCAGCTTGGAGAATTTCTTACCGATCCCCCGCCTTTACTGGTCCGGATCATTCAACGGTCACTTCAAAAGGACCGTGAGGACCGATACGAGACGGCTGACGATTTACTGGCAGACCTGAAAGAGCTTCGGCAGGAGCTGCAGACCGATGAGTTTACGGGACGGGTCACCGCCGGTACTCAGGCCCGGCCTACGCATCACCACACTCTCCGCAGCGTTCTTACCGAGAACCTCATTCACCCATCACCGGCGGTTCTGCTGGTTGTCGCGGGGCTGATCGCGATCGGATTCTGGTTTTATCTTAAGTCGGGCCAAACCGACCAGGTTTCACAGCCGGGATCGATGCGAACTATCCCGATCGCCTCCTGGAACAGCAGTCCGGGCCAATTGGTCAATTCAGCGGCGCTCTCGCACGGAGGCGATCTGGTCGCCTTCGCGTCGGCGCAGCCCGGCGCCTCGGAGATCTGGATAAAACCGACGGGAGGCGGAGATGCGGTACAGGTGACGAAAAACGGCTTTTATAACCAATACCCGGTTTGGTCCCCCACCGGTCAGGAGATAGCGTTTCTTTCAAGCCGTTCCGGTGTCAGTGGGATCTGGCGGGTCGCCTACACAGGCGGGGCTCAGACTCAAATTTTGGGCGGTCTCGGGGAGAACGTTCGGCCATTGTTTTGGTCAAAAGAGGGCCAAATTTACTTTCAGGAAGGAACTGAGGTTTTTGCAGTAGACGCCCGATCGGGCGATCGGTCGAGAATTACGAACCTGGGGCTCCAAAGTATACAACTCCGCACCATTGAACTGTCGCCGGACGCGGGCTCTATCGCCTACTCGGTCAGGGAAGGTGAACAATGGAAGGTTAAGGTCCGCAACCTCGATGACGGCGGCGAAACAGTAATATTCACATCTCCCGATCAGATAGACCACATAGCCTGGCACCCGAAAGGCGATTCTGTCTACTACAGCGCCGCGACCGAAGGAGCGTATCAGATCTTTCACGCGAAAACTGCGGGCGGAAACCCGGTACAACTTTCAAATGGAAATCAGGACGCATTTATCCAGGATGTTTCTTCGGACGGTTCCCAGGTTTTATATGGCTCGCTGGACGAGACCTCGGACCTGTGGTCGATCAACACGTCGGACCTTAAGGAGTCGCTGGTCGCTAACGATGTCGCGTCGGAATTCTGGGCAGACTTCTCGCCAGACGGCGGGTCTATCGTTTATCAATCCGTCAAACAGGCCAATCGACCATTTCGAGGATCGCTGAACGTAAAGCAGCTCGGCTCTCAGGAGCCTGTCGTCATTGCGAACTCGGGATTCGTTCCGGCATGGTCCAGCGACGGCCGAGCGATCGCATTCTTCCGGCGCGGCGATGTCGGAATTGAATTGTGGCGCACCACGCCGAACGGCGACGAAACTGCCAGGGTCTCAGACGGAGCCGTCAATTGGCCCACCTATCTGGCGATGCCGTATTTGCTGATAGGTGCCAGCCAAATTAGCTGGTCTCCGGACGGCGCTTCCATCGCCTTCGGTGCCGATACGAACGGGGCGTCTCAAATAATGGTCGCGTCGCCCGGTCGATCCGCCAATGCCGCCGTAACCTCGAATTCCACCGCTTCGGAAAAGTATGAGTGTCCAATATGGAGCCCGGACGGCACAAAGATAGTGTTTCAGTCGGCCCCCGTGGGTGACCAGAGGCCGCGGATCGGTTTCCAACGGATATGGATCGTCGAGCCGGGCAGGCCCCAGGAGCGTATCCTGTTTGAGTCCCCCGCGGATCTTCGGCTGCTCGGGTTCGCCAATTCGGGGCAGGAGGTAGTCTTCGCGCAGAGCGCCGACCCGAGCGACAACACGCCGGCGCCCAGGAGGACGAATATTTACTCCATGTCGACATCCACCGGTACAGTCAGACCGATAACCAGCCTTAGCAACGCATACAGGCACAACATTCATTTATCGCCCGACGGCAGTGTAGTCGCTTTTGTTTCCCGTGATTCAGGTGTCTCGTCTTTGTGGACACTTCCTTTGAGCGGCAACGCACCTCGAAAGTTACTCGAAGAGAACGACCCCAAAATTCTGATCTCGAACCTGGCGTGGTCGCCGGACGGCCGCTCACTGATCTACGGAAAGCAAACACGCACTAACCTGCTTTCCATGCTTGTTAAATAAAAGAAACGGAGGAACCCCCATATGTTCAACGCGGAGCGCAGAACGGCGGTCGCGACGCTCATCTTCTCAATGATCCTTGCGAGTTTGGGGTGCGGTACCGGTAACCAAACCAACACCAACCAAACTACTCCGATGCCCACACCCACGGCCACATCTGTTCCGTCCGCCTGTCTCATACCCGATCCCACACTTAGGGCCCAACAAGTACAGTCGGAATTGAGTGGCAAGTTAGGGATCGGCAACGCAGGCAACGACATGCAAATCGAGGTACAAGTCGAGCCGAATTACAAAGATTATCTTTTATTGCTGATCGAAGGCTCCTCAAAGGGCAAGGTCAAATTCGATGATCAGGTAGAATTGGTCCAGGAATACATGCACGAAAAGTGCATCATGAAGATATTTTTCGTACCAAAAGGGACAGTGCAGAAGCAAGGTAATTACCTGGGGGACGATTTCGAGTGGGGCACCTGCGAATGGCCCAGCCAGCCATGTTCGGACGGCACTTGCGCCTGCTAGCAGTATGGCGGGATCGATCTGCATTCCGCAGCGAGCATAAGCAAATGTTCTCGTTGCCCCGAACAAGATTCAAATTCAGGCGAGTGCGTGTAACTCTGCAAGTCCGCCTTGCGACGGGCGTGGAATTCGCCGCTTTTGGATTCCACAATCGAATGTGAACCACAAAGGTGAGAAACGAAACGCCTCGAAAATCGCAGCATGATAACGATCCTAACCTCCGGACGCCGGGATATCGCTCAGGCCTGCTAAAGGAGGACTAATCGACTTCGGCGGGCAGACCGTATTCGCCTGCTTTCTAAACTGATGAGGTAATTAGAAATGGAGGAAAATGTATGAAGGGTTTAGTTACCAAGATCGCGAGTTTGATTCTCGGCCTGGGAATATCTCTTCTTGCGCTTTCGTGCGCACCGGGCCCGCCGAATGCAAACCAGAATCAAAACGGTTCAAATGCAGCTCAAGATAACGCGAATGTTGCCTTTATTCCGCCACAACGGGACCCAACGTGTGACGTACCAAATCTTGATGCTAGAAGAAACGCGGTTGAGGGAAAGATCAACACGAAAATCGACGAAGATAACGAGTTGAAAGCAATGTTTAGGGGGCACAATGGGAAGCCGGCCCGATTAGGCTTCGCGGTTACGAAGATGACAGGCAGCTATCGCGATTTTTTAGAGGTCCACCTTAAAGGCGTTGTAACTCAGAACACTCAACTGGACGACCTGGTTGAAAAACTGGATAACTTTATGTTTGAAGGCTGCGTCCACAGAATAGTCTTCGGACCGGCGACGACAATGGTGCCGTCGATGAACCGAACGATCGACGGCTTCGAGTGGCACTATTGTGATTATCCTAACGTTGCCTGCCCTAACGGGGAGTGCAGAGAAAGTTGCAATTCCATCGGAAGCAATGGAAACTCGAATTCGAATGCAAACACAAGCGCTAATTCGAATCCGAATTCCAACGCGAACCGCTCGAACATGAATACGCGGCCCTAGCGGTACGCGGGTTCAGGGCCTTCCGCAAATGTCACAGGGGCGGCGAACGATGAAGCTTCCGCGTTTTCCGCCTCCGACGGCCAATTGAAAGCGTACCTGTCGCTTGTCAGCTGTTGGAGCTCATCTATTCGTCTGCGGACGGCGTTGAGGTAAATGTTCACTTCCGCGGGCGAATAGTTGGCGGCGCGAAATGCATCCCGTATCTGTACGTCGGAAAGCTGCCTCAGCCGTGCCAGCAGCCAGCGGGCGTCGTCGATGGTTATATCCCGGTAGATGCCGCGGTTCTTGCCTTTTATGCCCCATTTGATCCGGCCTTTTTCGTAGCCTTTTATAAAGCTTGCCTTGCTGTACGGCTCGGGAGCGCCGGTTCGGCGACCGAGGCGGTAAATGATCGGAAAATTGTTGTTGCCGTATTTGCCGAAGGTGCGCCCGAGATCGCTGACGACGTAATGGTATTCGGTACCGCCCGGGCCATCTACCTTCAGGATCTCATTCTGCTTGTCCAGCACGTCCCAGTTGGTCATAAAAATCTGCATGATCTTCAAACCCTGAAACTGCGGAGTGCCGAGGAACGGGTTGCGGGTCCATTTCCATTCGCCCTCGCGGTCCACGTTCTTTGGGCGGGCCTCCAGCCGCACGTTCCGGAACGTTCCTTTACCGGGTATCGTGATCACCGGCACAAGGTAGTTGACCTCGGTTTTGTACCCTAATCCCCAAAGCATCCGAACCGCAGCCGTTTCCGGCCTGGCTTCCCTGCCCAATTTTGCCACCCATATGCGGCCGGAGCCGTCTTCGATGCGATACTTCGTATTCGCGCCGCCGGTCTCCTTCTTTATGAACTTGATGCGTGAGAGGTCGGGCATCATCTCTCGTCCACCAGGGCCGAGAAACAGGTCGCGGCCGCCGATGTTAACGTCTTCCCACATTATTGAAGGTCCAGGAGGTGCCATTTGTCCTCTGGACTTCGACTTTTTACTCTTCTGAGCGGGCGCGCTCGCGGCCAAACTCAACAGAAGCAGGAATAGGAGCGATCTAAACAACGCAAACTGACGGTAGTACTTAAGCATATCGATCCTCGATCCGGGGAGCAACAAACAAAGCAGTTGGTTCCTGTAAGGTAGTGTCTCCTAATAGATTACGTAAATCCGTGATGTTAATTGTACCCACGGATACAATCTAAGGCTAGCGCTCGTGCCGCACCGCTCGCCCGTTGAAGATGAATATATCCTTAAAATTCGCCGCAGTATCGTGTAAAATTCCGTCATATGAAATCGTTTGGACGCTTCGGTCGAAGTCTGGCCGCCGGCATTTTAGTATTTCTCGCGGCAGCGTCGATAAATGCGCAAGAGCGCACGATCGCGGGTAAGGTGACGGAAGTGATTGACGGCGACACAATAACGGTCACCGATGATCAGCAGAAGACCTACATCATCAGGCTCGCGGGCATAGACGCTCCCGAGATCAACCAGGACTACGGGAAGAAAGCGAGAAAATTCTTGTCGGAGCTCGTTTTTGAAAAGAACGTTACGGCAACCACATCAAAAATGGACCGGAACGGCGAGTATGTCGGCAAGGTGCTCGTGTACGGCCGGGATGTTGGTTTGGAAATGGTGATCGCGGGGTTTGCGTGGCACTACAAGCAGTATGTGAATGAGCAGTCTGACCGCGACCGCCAGCTTTTCGAGGCGGCCGAGTTCCACGCCCGCAAATCGAGGTTCAACCTGTGGAACGCTTCGAAGCCTTTGGCCCCCTGGGAATTCCGCAAAGAAC
>Ga0307405_10001066_pt1 | contig 11131 bp, 12 predicted proteins | sample 322Cmetagenome_2_FD_203311 | JGI IMG/M metagenome (GOLD analysis project Ga0307405, IMG submission 203311) | Maize rhizosphere microbial communities from greenhouse at UC Davis, California, United States - 322HYB-C-1 | ecosystem: Host-associated > Plants > Roots > Rhizosphere > Soil | place...
CACCGGCAGCTTCGACCATCGCGCCATTGACGGGGCCGACGGCGCCCGCCTGATGCAGGTGTTCAAGGAGTTTGTCGAAAATCCGATTGGCATGCTGGCCTGATGTCCCCGCTGGATGAGCAGCCACCGACGGACAGTCCGGCTGTGCGGGTCATTGCCATGCCCGCCGATACCAATCCCTATGGGGATATTTTCGGCGGCTGGCTGATGAGCCTGATGGACTCGGCGGCGGGTTCCGTCGCCGCCCGTCATAGCCATGGCCGCGCGGTTACCATCGCGGTCGAGGGCATGACCTTCCTGCGTCCGGTGGTGGTCGGTGACGAGGTTTCCGTGTTCGCAAAGCTGATTTCGGTGGGCCGTACCTCCATGAAGATCGAGGTCGAAGCCTGGCGACGGACCCGTCATGACGACCGCTCCTATCGCGTCACCAAGGCGACCTTCTCCTTCGTGGCGATCGGAGAAGATCGCCAGCCCCGTTCCGTGCCCGCCTTCCCGGCGGCGTAAAAAATCAAAGAAAAGAAAAGCGAGATAGATCATGGCTGAAAATTATGATGTTATCGTTCTGGGCTCCGGCCCCGGCGGCTATGTGGCTGCCATTCGCGCCGCCCAGCTGGGCCTGAAGACCGCGATCGTCGAGCGCGAAAATCTGGGCGGCATCTGTCTGAACTGGGGCTGCATCCCAACAAAGGCTTTGCTCCGGTCCGCAGAAATCTTCCACTATATGCAGCATGCTGGCGACTATGGCCTGGCGGCGGAGAAGATCAGCGCGGACATCGCGGCGGTGGTGAAGCGTTCGCGCGGCGTTGCCAAGCAGCTCAATCAGGGCGTCACGCACCTGATGAAGAAGAACAAGATCACCGTCCATATGGGTGAGGGCAAGCTGACCGGGAAAGGCAAGCTCAGCGTCACGCGCGACGGTAAGACCGAGGAACTGACGGCGAAGAACATCATCCTCGCCACCGGCGCGCGGGCGCGCGACCTGCCCGGCACGCCAGCTGACGGCAAGCAGGTCTGGACCTATCGCCATGCCATGACGCCGCCGGAAATGCCCAGCAAGCTGCTGGTCATCGGATCGGGTGCGATCGGTATCGAATTCGCCAGCTTCTACAACGACATGGGCGCTGACGTGACCGTGGTCGAGATGATGGACCGCATCGTGCCGGTAGAGGATGCCGATGTGTCAGCCTTCCTCGAAAAGGCGCTGAAGAAGCAGGGCATGACCATCCTGACGGGCGCCGGCGTCAGCGATATCAAGGTCAGCGCGAACGGCGTGAAGGCGAAGCTGAAGGACAAGGCGGGCAAGGAGACGGCTGCCGAATTCAGCCATATGATCGTCGCAATCGGCATCGTTCCCAATACCGAGAATATCGGCCTCAAGGAACTGGGCGTCGCCATGGACGAGCGCGGTTTCCTGAAGACCGACGAAATGTGCCGGACCAATGTCGAGGGATTGTGGGCGATCGGCGACATCACCGCGCCGCCGTGGCTGGCGCACAAGGCGAGCCATGAGGGCGTGATCACGGCCGAAGCCATTGCCGGCAAGCATCCGCATGCCATGGACCCCCGCAACATCCCTGGCTGCACCTATTGCCACCCGCAGATCGCCAGCGTCGGCCTGACCGAAGCGAAGGCCAAGGAAGCCGGCTATGAGGTGAAGGTCGGCATGTTCCCCTTCATCGGCAATGGCAAGGCCATTGCGCTTGGCGAGGCCGAAGGTTTCACCAAGACGGTATTCGACGCCAAGACCGGCGAATTGCTGGGCGCGCACATGGTCGGTGCCGAGGTGACCGAGATGATCCAGGGATACACGATCGGCAAGACGCTGGAGACAACGGAAGCGGAACTGATGCATACGGTCTTCCCGCACCCGACGATCTCGGAATCGATGCACGAGAGCGTGCTCGCCGCTTATGGGCGCGCGCTCCATATCTGATCGGCGTAAAGCCTTGGAGAAAGGCGCGGGGGCTTTGGCCCTCGCGCTTTTTTGCGTTTTGGGGATCGCCCTTCTCCAGCGGCAGGGATGGCTGGATGGGTTGAACTTCGGACTCATGGGTGCTGCGGGACGCGCGAGGGATAGTGGCGTCGGTGCGATCGTCACCCGGATCATGCAACTCGCTTCGGCCGTGGGCGGAACGGCCGGGCGCTTCGCATTGCTGGCTGCCTGCTGCGTGGCGCTATGGCGCGTGGCGCGAGCGCGCGCCCTGTGGTTGCTTTGCGCGGTTGTGGGCGGGACGCTGCTGAATCTTGCGGCCAAGCAGATATTTGCCGCGCCCCGGCCCGATCTGTTGCCGCAGCTCGACTTTGTGCACAGCTATAGTTTTCCGAGCGGTCATGCGGCGGGAAATATGATCTTCTTCGGGGCGCTGGCGATGCTGGGCGCGCGGCGCTCTGTCTATGTCCTGATGGCGGCGGTAATCGCGCTGATCGGGATCAGCCGCGTATGGCTGGGCGTCCATTGGCCCAGCGACGTGCTGGCCGGATGGATCGAAGGGCTGGGTTGGCTGGCGCTGTGCCGCGCCTGGCTACCAGCGGGGCGAGGGCAGGAAGAGACGGCGGATCGGGTCATGATGCGGGGGCATGCCGTCGGCGGTGACGAAGCCATGGACCCAGAAGCTGTCGAACACCGTGGCGGCGGCAACGCACAGTAGCAGCAACGCCGATCCGCCGAATAGCATGCCGGCACCGCGAAGAGGGGCAGCGGGCATGAGGGCGAGCAGCGCCAGAGGCAGAACGGGCAGAAAATAGCGACCCTGCGTGCCCTGAATATAGTCCGCGCCGAGCGGCGTGCCCGTGAGATACATGGCGGTTTCTATCAGCAGCGCAACGCCGGCGGCAACGGCGAGCCACCAGAGCCTTTGTCGCCAGGAAAGGCCTGTGTTCGCCCCGCCGCAAACCGCGCCGGCCAGCATCGCGAGTGCCAGCGGATAGGCCAGCAAAGGCAGCAATATAGCGTTCCAGCCAAAGCGGCCCACGATCTGAAACGCATAGACCGGCGCACGCTCGGTCACGCTGGTCGCCAGGACATGAAGATAGGCCAGCGGGTCGTGCAGGATCACGGCAAATTGCCGGGCGAGCGGGGCCGTCATGACCACTTCGCCCGTTTTGCGCGACATAATATGATAGAGCGCCTGGCTCCCGCCGGAGAACTTCATCCATATTAGGAAGGCGAGCGCACCGGCCGCCATCGCGGCCAGAAGGCAATAGGGGCGAAGATCACCGCGGCTCTCTGGCTTGCGCAATCCAGCCGCCATCAGCGGCAGGTAGACGCCCTTCGCCCATGCCAGCAAAGGCGCCAATAGAAGAAGGGCGAGGCCGCGCTTGGCCGTAGCCCCCATGAAGCCCACCCGCAGCGCCAGGGCGAGGCCGAGAAAGCCCGTGCCGTTGATGACTGCATCGGGGGAGAGCGAACCATTTTGGTAGCAGAAGGTCGGCAGCAGCGCCGTGCCGAGCATGGCAGCGCGACCGAAAGGCATGAGGCGGAGCGCAACAGCAAGCGCGATCAGTGCAAACAGCGCGTTTACGATCCGGCCGCTGTAGAATGTGCCCAAAGGCGGCAGGCCCAAAGCCTCACCGACTGTCAGCCCGATGGCGCCCGGCAGATAGAGGGTGGGCGCATAATTCGCCACATTGGGGAAATCGGCAAAGCTGCGCTCGTCGCTTTGGGCTTTCTCCTCATTCCATGCCGTTTTCAGCATCGAGGGGTGGAACAGGCGGACACCGGAGGAGACTTGCGTCGTAAAATGGGCATCGTGCAGATCGATGGCCGAGCGAGGAAGGTTCGCGCCGATCATCTCGCCACGCCTTTGGGTCAATATGCCGCCTTCGGAAAGAAACAGCGCCTTCACATAATGCTGGTTCTCGTCAGGGGCCTGAAACGGCGGCGTGACGCAGGCAAAGAAGAGGGTCGAGATGCAGATCAACGCATAGAGCCGCTTTTCCAGGCCGGTCCATGGCGCGTGGTCTGCCATCACCGGCCCCGCCAAGCTGGATATTCGTCCGTCCCGTCGCATCGATCGCCCCCTCTTCCCGGGGAGGCCTAGCGGCAAGCCCTTAATATTTCGCGCCGATGGCTGATCTGCATTGTCAATTTGAGCAGCGCCTGCGCCGCGACGGGATCAGTCCTCTTCGCGGATTTCCCGTTCCGCGGGCGGGTGCAGACGCAGACGGCTGACGCGACGTCCGTCGCTGTCCAGGATTTCGAGCTTCCAGCCGCTTTGATCATGCTCAATGATTTCGCCCGGCTCGGGAACGCGGCCGGCGATCACGAAGGCGAGGCCGCCCAGCGTATCGACATCCTCCTCGATGTCCGCCAGTCTTTCGTCGATTTCCTTCGCGACATCCTCCAGCTCGGCGCGCGCATCGGCTTCCCAGAGGCCGCCTTCCAGCGGCACCAGCATCGCTTCGGGTTCCTCATCATGCTCGTCCTCCACCTCGCCGACGATTTCCTCGACCAGATCCTCGAAGGTGAGCAGCCCTTCCGTGCCGGAATATTCGTCGAGCACGATGGCGAGATGGGTGCGCTTGGCCCGCATTTCCGCGAGCAGGTCGAGCGCGCCCATGCTTTCCGGGACATAAAGCGGCTGGCGGATCAGCGGCTCGAGCGTGTCGGGCACCGGCGCCTTGCCCGCCAATATGGCGAAGGCGTCGCGAATGTGGATCATGCCGACGATGGTGTCCAGATTTTCGCGATAGACCGGAATGCGGCTGTGTCCCGCTTCAGCGAACAGCGCGGCGAGATCGGTGAAACTGGCCTTTTCCTCGATCGCGACGATGTCGGCGCGGGGGACAGCCACGTCATCGACCGTATGTTCGGAAAAATGCAGGAGGTTGCGGACCATCTGGCGTTCGATGGCGGACAGGTCGCCCTTGGCAGGAGGGGCGGCGCCTTCCTCCTGCTCCTCCTCATCATATTCGTCGAGCGCATCCTCCAGCTCGCGGCGGAGGCTGTGGCTTTCCTCATCGCCAAAGAGCAGCGACTTCAGGCCGCTCCATAAACCGCCCTCGTGGCTGCTACTGTCCGATTCCTTCGAACCGTTGCCGTCCTTGGGACCGCCTTCCGCCATTGTACTTCCTGTTCCCTTGTTCAAAGCATCGCGTGTAAGACCTTGCCCTGACCCTCAAAGGGCAGACGGCCTTCCGCTAAAGCCGATGCCGCGCAATATCAACGGTCCCCATAGGGATCGGAAATGCCCAGACTGATCAGCGACTGGGTTTCCAGCGCTTCCATCGCTTCGGCCTCGGCGTCCTCCATATGATCATATCCCAGCAAATGAAAAGTCCCATGGACGATCAGATGCGCGGCATGATCGGCGATGGAGATGCCTTTCTCTGCGGCCTCCCTGGCGCAGACCCCTTCCGCCAGCACGATATCGCCCAGCAGCACCTCGCCATCATCAGTGTTGGCCGTGCCCTCCAGCAGGTCGGCCTGAACCATGGGGAAAGACAGGACGTTGGTTGGCCGGTCCTTGTCCCGATAGGCGCGATTGAGACCATGCACCTCTTCATCATCGGTCAGTTTTACCGCGACCTCGTAAAAGGCCTCGTCCGTCGCGAAGGACGCATAGGGGCTGTGGACGATCGCAGCCGTCACAGCGCGCTGGGCCAGGATTTCCCAGTCGGTATCAGGCCAGCCCCCTTCGTGCAGGACGGCGACTTCAATCATTTCGGGCACTCCCCGCCATGCGGATTTCAGGCATCGGGCCCCTCATAGGCCTGGACGATGCGGCCGACGACCGGGTGGCGCACCACGTCGCTGATGCCGAAAGGCACGACAGAGATGCCATCCACTCCCTCCAGTCGCGCAACGGCGTCCGCCAGACCGGAAATGCCGGGCTGCGGCAGATCGACCTGACGGGGGTCGCCGCAGATGACCATGCGGCTCCCTTCGCCGAAACGCGTCAGGAACATCTTCATCTGGGCGACGGTGGTGTTCTGCGCTTCGTCCAGCACGATGAATGCATTGGACAGGGTGCGGCCACGCATGAAAGCGAGAGGCGCGATCTCGATCTCGCCCGATGCAATGCGGCGTTCGACCTGCTCGGCCGGCAGCGTGTCATAGAGAGCATCATAGATGGGGCGAAGATAGGGGTCGACCTTCTCCTTCATGTCGCCAGGCAGGAAGCCCAGCCGTTCACCCGCTTCGACGGCCGGGCGGGAGAGGATCAGGCGATCGACGCTGCCGGTAATGAGCTGGCTCACCGCCTGCGCGACCGCGAGATAGGTCTTGCCGGTGCCTGCCGGGCCCAGCGCGAAGATGATGTCGTTGCGGGTGAGCGCTTCCATATAGGTCACCTGCGTCGCGGAGCGCGGGACGATGGTCTTCTTGCGCGTCCGGATCATGACCTTGGGCGGTTCGGCCACGTCGTGGCGAATGATGCCGTCCAGCGTCGGTTCGGCGGACATGGCGATCACGGCCTCAACCGCACCGGCATCGATTTCCTGGCCGGCGACGATGCGGTTGTACAGGCCGGTCATCACGTCGCGCGCGCGCGCGGCAGCTTCGGCATCCCCCTCGATCTGGAGCTTGTTGCCGCGCGCTGCGATGTAGACGCCCAGGCGGTTTTCGATGGCTACCAAATTCTGGTCATATTGGCCGAAAAGAGCACCCAGCAGGTGCGGCCGGTCGAAAGTGACTTCAAGTCGTGCGCGCTCGGCGATTTCGGCCCGGTGGGTATGATTGGGTTTTTTCGACATTCAGCAGCCTCCCTTTTCATCAGTCACACTCGCGTAGGCGAGTATCCATCTCCCGTCGGCTAAGCCTCGTGGACAGGGCTGGAGATGGGTTCCCGTTGCCACGGGAACGACTGTAAGTAGGTTCAAGCGGCCTTCCTCCTGCTGGGTTGTCCGGCCAGACTGTTCGGGCCGGCGCTGATGATATCGACTTCCGCCATGTCGCCGATGGAAAGTTCCGGCGCGGTGACGTGAACGGACTGAAGCCAGGGCGTCTTGCCGATAAGCTGGCCCGGATGACGGCCCTTGCGCTCCAGCAAGATGTCGGTGCGGCGGCCGACCGTGGCCGCGTTGAACTCTACCTGATGACGATTGATCAGCGCCTGGAGGCGGGCGAGCCGTTCATCCATTACCTCCGCCGCGATCTGCCCGTCCATGTCGGCGGCTGGCGTACCGGGGCGCGAGCTATATTTGAAGCTGTAGCATTGCGCATAGCGGACCTGTTCCACGATCCTCAGCGTATCCTCGAACTCGGCCTCGCTCTCGCCGGGGAAGCCGACGATGAAGTCGCCGGAAAGCGCGATGTCCGGTCGTGCCGCCCGCACGCGATCGATGATGCGCAGATAGCTGTCTGCGCTATGGCTGCGGTTCATCGCCTTCAGCACGCGGTCGTTGCCCGACTGCACGGGCAGGTGGAGAAAGGGCATCAGCTTGGGTTCGTCGCCATGGGCCGCGATCAGTCCGTCGCTCATGTCGTTGGGATGGCTGGTGGTGTAGCGGATACGTTTCAGCGCATCGATCCTGGCCAGTTCGCGGACGAGGCCGTCCATGCCCTGGGCCCGTCCCTTGTCGTCCTCGCCGGTCCAGGCGTTGACGTTCTGGCCGAGCAAGGTGATCTCCCGGACGCCGCCATCAACCAGCGCCTTCGCCTCGTCCAGGATCGCCGACCAGCTTCGGCTTATCTCCGCGCCACGCGTATAGGGTACCACGCAATAGGTGCAGAATTTGTCGCAGCCCTCCATGATCGTCAGGAAGGCGGTGGGCCGCGCCTGTTTGGTGCGGGCGGGGAGGGCGCCGAACTTGGACGCCAGTGGCATGTCCGTGTCAACGGCCTGTTCGCCGCGCCGCGCCTGATCGATCAGGTCTGGCAGCCGATGATAGGCCTGGGGGCCGACGACGATGTCGACATTGCGGGCACGGCGCTGGATTTCGCTGCCCTCCGCCTGCGCGACGCAGCCGGCGACGGCGATCATCGGGCGGCTGCCGTCCTCGCGGGTCATGCGACCGATGTCGGAATAGACCTTGTCCACCGCCTTTTCGCGGATGTGGCAGGTGTTGAGGATGACCAGATCCGCTTCGACGCCGTCGGCTGGGGCGGTCATGCCACGCTCGCCCAGCATTTCGGCCATGCGCTCGCCATCATAGACGTTCATCTGGCAGCCGAAGGATTTGACGTGGAATGTAGCTGGAGTCTTTTGGGCGTCGTACCGATTCATGCGATCCAGCTATACAAGGGGTGCGGCGCAAGTAAAAGGCGGCAGGTGCGCGATGATGCTGGTGGCTATTCTTTCCTGTGCCATGGCGGCCAAGGCCTTGCGATCGGGGCAGATAGCGGGATCGAACGGCTCCAAAAAGCGCAGCGTGACGTCCAGCCTGCCCCTGCGTTCCAGCAATCTTTTGACGTTCTTCCCCGCCGGCTCATCGTCATGCCAACTGATTTCCGCGGTCGAAGGGCCATAGTCGATATGGACCGGCTGGATTCGCACCGATCGCGGCGGGGGCAGGAGCACCGCGAGCAGGGAGGGCTTGAACGGCAGGAGGCCGCTGCCGTTGCTGGTGGTGCCTTCCGGGAAAAGCGCGACAGGCTGATGTCCGGCCAGAGCGGCCCGCAAGGCGTCGAGCTGGGAAGAGAGCGCTCCCCGGCGGTCGCGCGCGACGAACAGCGTATTGTTCTGCGCGGCCAGCCAACCGATGATCGGCCAGCGCGCAATGCCGTCATGCGCGACGAAGGCCGCGCCGGTGGCGCCGCCCAGCGCCAATATGTCCACCCAACTCACATGATTGGCGATGATGAAGCTGTCGCCCCGAAAGGGATGGCCATCGATCCGTACGCGGGCGCCGACGGAGCGTGCCGCCAACGCCAGAAAGCGCGGCGGCCAGGGCGACTGGCGCGCGGCCGCGCGCCAGAGCAGATGGGGGATCAGGCAGAGCAGCAGGCTGGCGGCCAAAGCTGCCAGGCGCATGATGCGGCGAAGGGCAGCCAAGCTGCTTCAGCTCTTGCGGTCGAGCGCGACGCCGTACAGCTCCATCCGATGATCGACCAGGCGAAAGCCGAGCTTCTCCGCAATCTGCTTCTGAAGCTGCTCCAGTTCCGGATCGACGAATTCGATGACATTGCCGGTTTCGACATCGATCAGATGGTCGTGATGGGACTCAGGCGCGGCTTCATAGCGGGCACGGCCGTCCCCGAAATCGTGCCGGTCCAATATGCCCGCTTCCTCGAACAGGCGAACGGTCCGATAAACGGTGGCGATGGAGATGCCCGGATCGATCGCTGCGGAGCGCCTGTGCAACTCCTCCACATCAGGATGGTCGCTGGCGTCGCTCAGCACCTGGGCGATGACGCGGCGCTGTTCGGTGATGCGCAGGCCCTTTTCATGGCAAAGGGCTTCGACGTCGATCTTGCGGTTCATGCAGGCTCACTTGGCTGGAATTCATGTGGACCCGAGAGAGCCTAGCGGCTTTCCTCCCACGATAAAAGGGGCGCGCCATCCAGCGCGCCCCTTTTGGCTTGGGCTTTGCCTGCGTCTGCCGGCTTATTTGGGTGCGCGGACGCGACGGCGCTTGGTGCCGAGGCCGATTTTCTTGGCAAGGCTGCGGCGCTGTTCGGCATAGTTGGGAGCGACCATCGGATAGTCCGCCGGCAGGCTCCATTTCGCGCGATAATCTTCCGGCGTCATTTGATAATGAGTCATCAGGTGGCGCTTCAGCATCTTGAGCTTCTTGCCGTCTTCCAGGCAGATGATGTAGTCGGGCTTGATCGAAGATCGGACCGACACCGCCGGTTCCGGCTTCACTTCAGGCACCGCAGCCGGCGAAGCAAGGCCGGAAAGCGCGGCATGCACATTCTGGATCAGGGTAGATACGTCGGAGACGGCGACGCTGTTGTTCGAGACATGGGCCGCGACAATATCCGACGTCAAAGTAATGAGCAGTTCGCTCTGCGCTGATTCGATTTCCATTTCTTTTCCCTGCGAAGGCTATTGGTTGCGCGACCCGCCCGAGGAAAATCATTTCAGGAGCGGTATGGGTCAGCTATACCGATGATTTACGTTTTGCAAGGGCGGATGAAAATCACCTGAGCATATCGATACGAAAGCTCAGTGCATCATGAAGTTGTCCATCGTTGCCGCGATAGTAACCGGGGCGGCGATGTACATATTCAAATCCGGCTTTTTCATACAGGCTTATTGCCGTATTCGACGCGCGCACTTCCAGATTCATCGACGTAATGCCCCGCTTGCGCGCCGTTCTGAGGCTATCGCGCAGCAGTGCCTCGCCAATGCCTCTTCCGCGCCAGAGCGGGCTGACGGCCAGCAACAATAATTCGCATTCGTCGAGCACCGAGCGCACGAGGGCAAAGCCGACCGGCGCGGCATCGATCCGGGCGATGGTGAGCCATGTTCCGGGCATCGTCATCACCCCGGCGAGTTGCGGCAGTGTCCAAGCTTCGCCAAAGGCCGGGTCGAAGGCGCGCGCCATGATTTCCATGGCGTCGCTCATGGCGTTCCGTTCGCCATCCTCATAGGAATGGAGCGTCAGGCCAGGGGTCATGACGCGGCTCGTTCCGCCATAGGCCGTGCATCGGCCCCACGGCAGTAAATGGGGGAGGGCGGCAAGGGTGCCAATCCTGCCACCAATGGATAGTCGGCGGCATCGGGATAAAGGCTGACCGCCATGCCATGGCCGCGCGCGGTCACCAATGTTTCGGCGCCGGTGCCATAGACGGTGGAATGCTCCAATTGGCGCGCCAGTTCGGCAATGGGCGTGGAAGCCGGCTTGCCGAGCGGTTCAAGCCCATCTGCGGAAAAGGTCTGCCAGAACAATTCGCCATGGCCGCCCGTGATGGTGACGGCCACAGGTCCGCTTTGATGATATGCGGCGGCGGCCTTCGCGGCGATGACCCCGAGAGCGCTGTAGCCATGCAGCGGAATGCTCCAGGCCAGCGCCAGCGCCCGCGCCGCGGCGACGCCGATCCGCACACCCGTAAAGCTGCCGGGGCCGACATCGACGGCGATCGCATCGGCACGGCCGCCGTCTGGCAAGGCGGCAATCGCGGGCAGCAGGGCCTCCGCGTGCCCGCGTCCGACGATCTCATGAAAATGACCGAGGGGCACATCATCATCGAGCAACGCCACGGACAGCGCCTGTGTCGCGGTGTCGATGACCAATATGCGCAAAG
>Ga0307405_10001068_pt1 | contig 11129 bp, 10 predicted proteins | sample 322Cmetagenome_2_FD_203311 | JGI IMG/M metagenome (GOLD analysis project Ga0307405, IMG submission 203311) | Maize rhizosphere microbial communities from greenhouse at UC Davis, California, United States - 322HYB-C-1 | ecosystem: Host-associated > Plants > Roots > Rhizosphere > Soil | place...
CCGAGAAGTACAAGTCGCACGGGCTGGTGGTGATCGGCGTGCACACGCCCGAGTTCGAGTTCGAGAAGAACGCCGACAACATTCGCGCCGCAATGCGGACGTATCGAGTCGAATACCCCGTCGCGGTCGACAGCGGCTACGCGATCTGGCGCGCCTTCGAGAACCAGTACTGGCCGGCGCTGTACATCGTCGATGCGAAGGGCAATATCCGCCACCATCACTTCGGCGAAGGCGGCTATCAGCGCATCGAGCAGATCGTTCAGCAGCTCTTGCGCGAGGCCGGCGCATCCGACATCGGCAGCGACTTCGTCAGCCCGGACGCGCGCGGCTCCGAAGTCGAGGCCGACTGGAAGAATCTTCGCTCGCCGGAGAACTATCTCGGCCGGGACCGGACCACGGGCTTCGTGTCGGCCGGCAAGGCGGTGGTCGGCGAGCGTCGCACCGACACCGCTTCATCCGCTCTCGAGCTCAACCAGTGGTCACTCGCCGGCGACTGGATCGTGCGCGCCGGCGACATCGCGCTCGGCCGGTCGAACGGCCGCATCGTCTACAAATTCCACGCCCGCGACCTGCATCTGGTGATGGGCCCACCGGCGGGCAAGCCACCGATACGCTTTCGCGTGCTGCTCGACGGCCAACCGCCTGGCGCCGCTCGGGGCTTCGACCTCGACGAGAGAGGGCATGGAACGGCCACCGAACAGCGACTGTTCCAGTTGATCCGGCAATCGGGCCCGATCGTCGACCGCGTGTTCGAGATCGAGTTCCTCGATCCGGGTGTCGAGGCCTACGCGTTCACGTTCGGGTAGCGAGCCCGCCGTCGTCAGGTGAGGAATCGCGTTCCGGCTCGCTCGCTGCCGAGCGGAATCAAGCACAGCCGCACTGCCATCAGCACCAGATCGGCAAGCGTGCGGGCGTTCATCTTGCGCATCATCTTCCCGCGGTGCGCCTTCACCGTGATCTCGCTGATGCCGAGATCGCCGGCCACCTGCTTGTTCAATCTGCCGCGGACGACGAGGCGCATGACCTCCTGTTCGCGGCGACTGAGCGTCGTGTAGCTGTCGCGCAGGCGCTGCATCGTCGTCGCCCGGCCGATCTCGTCGCGGCTTCGTTCGATCGCGTCGGCAATCGCACCGAGCAGCGCTTCGCCTTGCAAGGGCTTGGTCAGGAATTCGAGGGCACCGGCCTTCATCGCGCGGACTGTCGTCGGCACATCGCCGTGGCCGCTGATGAAGATGACCGGCATGTCGAATCGAGCGGCAAGGAGTCGCTGCACGTCGAGGCCGTTGAGGTCGGGGAGCTGAACGTCGAGAACCAGGCAGCCGGGGCCGGGTTCCGGCAAGCGCATCAGGAACTCCGGTCCCGAAGCGAACGTTTCGCATTGCAACCCGGCCGACTCGATGAGCAGCGACAGCGAAGTGCGGATCGACGACTCGTCGTCGACGACGAACACGATCGGCGTGGCGTTCGACATAGGTGCTCCTTGGCTTCATGCCTCACGGGAATGCCCGCATCGGCCGCATCCGCGGCCGGCCGGTGCTGGCTGCATGGTCGATCAGGTCGGTGTGCCGCACCATCACGTCTTTCCGTTAGATACATCGGCATCGTGCGGCGCCAGAATGGGTTGAATACCTTCCGGCGCTTTCCCGGCACTCGATGACCGATCAGCTTTCCGGCTTCGTCGTGGCGGTCGTCGACGACGATCAGGGCGTGCTGCGGGCGCTCGAATGCCTGCTCGAGTCGGCCGACCACGTCGTTCGCCTGTTCAGGTCGGCGCAGGCCCTGCTCGACAGCGGCTGCCTCGCGGAAGTCGACTGCCTCGTGTCCGACATCGACATGCCCGGCATCGACGGCTTCGAGCTGCTCGAGCGGGTTCAGGCGGCGCGGCCGGGGCTGCCGATGATCCTGATCACCGGCTATCCCGAAACGCTGAAGCGATCACCCACGTGGGGAGGACGCAGCCCGCGTGTCTTCACGAAGCCGTTCCAGGGCACGGAGCTGCTGGCAGCCGTCAGCGACGAGATTCGTCGGTTCCGTCATTGACGGGGCCGGTGGCTGAACGCGCCGATCGTTTGCGGCGCTCCACCGCGCAGGCGTACGATCCGCGTCCACGTGCCGGTGTCGGCGGTCCGCCGGGACGAGCGGGCCGACGGAGGGCGCATCGAGACCCCCGTCCCTCGAAGCGGCTTTCAGGCACCCATGCGTGTAGATCACCGCGTCTCTGCCGAGCAGAGCGCGCAAGCGACCCTTCGCACGCCGACCGTGACGCCGGCCGAACCGGCCGCCCCTGAGATCCAGGGAGTGCTCGCGTCGGTACCCGAAGACCAGCATTTCGTCCTTTCCAGCCTGCCGCCGAGTCGGGCGCAGAAGCGCCTCGCGCTCGGCATCGTGGTCGGTCTCACGGTGGCCCTCTACCTCGTGCTGGGACCGTTCGGCGGGGTCCAGCTCGGTGCCATCCATTCCTTCGTCGCGCTCTACACGACCGCGATGTTCGTCACCGACCTGATCACCGCGATCCTGCTGTACGCCCAGTTCTCGATCGTGCGATCGCGCGCCATCCTGGTGATTGCGAGCGGATATCTTTTCACCGCGCTGCTCATCGTTCCGTATCTGCTCGCGTTCCCCGGCGTGATGGCCCCGAACGGCCTGGTCGGCAGCCTGCAGACTTCCGCCCACCTGTACCTGATATGGCATTGCGGATTCCCGCTGTTCGTCATCGGCTACGCAGTCGCGAAGGACGAAGACCCGGGTCGGCGCTATTCGGCGGGCAGTGTGCGCTCCGCGATTCTGGCGAGCGTCGCACTGACGGCGGCCGGGGCGCTCGCCGTGGCGATGCTCTGCATTTACGGCGTGGCGCCGCTTCCGGACATCATGCTCGATCAGCAACGGTTCGTGAGCGAGTGGCCCTACGTCGTCGGTGCACCGATCGCGACGCTGTGCCTCGTCGCACTCGTCGTGCTCTGGCTCCGGCGACGCTCGGTGCTCGATCTGTTCCTGATGGTCGTTCTGTGCGCGTATCTGATCGAGATCCCGCCCCACTACTACCCGTTCCCGGCCCGCTTCAGCACCGGGTGGTACGCAGTCCGCGTCACCAGCCTGGTGTCCAGCAGCATCGTGCTGGTGGTCCTGCTCTACGAGATCACGGCGCTCTACGGCGGGCTTCTGAACGCCGTGCTTCTGCAACGACGCGAGAGGGCTGCCCGGCTGATGACCGGCGATGCAGTCGCGGCTTCGATCGCCCACGAGGTCCGGCAGCCGCTGACGGCCATGGTCACGACCGCCGATGCGGGCCTGCGCTTTCTCGACCGGTCCGTGCCGAACCTGGACAAGGCCAGGGAGGCCTTCCGCAACATCACTGCCGACGGTCACCGCGCTGGCGCCGTGGTGGCCAACATCCGCGCCAACTTCAAGACCGACGTGCAGGAGCGAACCTCGTTCGATCTCAACCAGCTGATACAGGAGGCCGTTGCGCTCGGCCTTGGCGACCTGCAGAAGCATGGGATCAGCGTCGATGCCGAGCCGAATCGCCGGCTGCCGCTCATTCGCGGAAATCGGGTCCAGCTTCAGCAGGTGCTTCACAACCTCATCACGAACGCCACCGATGCGATGGCCGCGAACGGCGGGCCGAAGATCCTCAGCGTCCGACTGGAGGTGGACGCCGCCGACCGCGTGATCGTGTCGGTGGCGGACACGGGAACCGGGATCGGCAAGCAGCACCTCGATCGCATCTTCAACCCACTCTTCACCACCAAGGCCGGCGGCATGGGAATGGGCCTGTCGATATGCCGAGCGATCATCGAGGCCCACGAGGGCCAGTTGTGGTTCGCACCGAACACGCCGCGTGGCGCCGTGTTCCGGTTCAGCTTGCCACCGAGCTCGGCTCCGGCCGCCGCCTAGCGGCCTCTGGCCCGCCGCGCATGGGTCATCGGGATCTCGAGCGCTCCGGCCATCCTCACCAGTTCGGGCAGCGACTCGGCAGCCATCTTCTTCATGATGTGGCTGCGGTGGATCTGCAACGTGATCTCGCTGATGCCGAGTTCGGCCGCCGCCTGCTTGTTGAGCAGGCCGCTGACGACCAGTGGCAACACGTCGCGCTCGCGCGGCGTCAGCTGCGAATGGCGCTCCCGGAGTTCGCACAGCTTCGCCTGTCGTTCTCTGGCGCTGCGGTTCTGCGCGAGCGCCGTGCGGATTGCGCTCATCAGGTCGGCCTCGGCGACGGGCTTGGTCAGAAAGTCGACGGCGCCGTTGCGCATCGCCTGCACCGTGGAGGGCACGTCGCCATGGCCGGTGAGGAAGACGATGTGCGGCGGATGGCTTCCCGCGATACGGCTTTGCAACTCCAGCCCGTTGATGTCGGGTAGCTGCACATCCAGCACGAGACACGCCGGAACGTCGGGCTGAGCGCACGCCATGAATTCCGCGGCGGAGGCGAACGACATCGCACGGATGTCGAAACTGGCGAGCAGCAAGCACAGCGCTTCGCGAATTCGACGGTCGTCGTCGACGACGAACACGATGCCGTCCTGCACGGTCGCCATGGCGTCGATCGTACCGCTCGGTATGCCCGATCGTGCGCCACCAAGACCAAGGTATCGGGCGACACCATGGTGCTATCGATCTCCCGGCTCCGGTCTGGTCAGATGCGCCATCACCGACGAGGAGACAGCGATGAGCAACATCCGGACGCACGACGAACACACGGCTAGGACCTCGGGCGCCGGGATGGTCGACATGAAGCTCGAGGTCGTGGTCGTTCCGGTCACCGACGTCGAGCGCTCCAAGCGCTTCTATGGCGGTCTGGGTTGGCGGCTCGACGCCGATTTCAGCAACGACACGGGCTGGCGGGTCGTGCACATGACGCCGACCGGCTCGACTTGCTCCGTGATGTTCGGAAGCGGCCTCACGGATGTCGTGCCCGGCTCTGCGCAAGGCCTGATGCTGGTGGTCGAAGATGTCGGGGCCGCACGCGCTTCACTGGTGGAGGGCGGCGCCGACGTCAGCGACGTCTTCCACTTCGATGGCGGACTGCACGTCACGGGCGTGCAGGGACGCGTGTCGGGACCGCATCCCGAACGCCAGTCGTATCGTTCATGGGCGTCCTTCAGCGATCCGGACGGCAACGGCTGGCTGGTGCAGGAAGTCACGAAGCGCCTTCCCGGGCGTGGGCTGAGCCTCGACGTCGCTACGCTCACCGAGCTCCTGCAGGAGGCCGAACGGTGCCACGGCGACTACGAAGCCACCGCCCCGAAACACCACTGGTCCGCCTGGTACGCCGCGTACGTGGTCGCGCGGGAGCGAGGCAGCACGCCCGAGGAGGCGGCGCGGATGGCTGCGAGGAGCATCGCCGACGAACCGCCGAAAGCGGACGTGTCATCCCCCTCGATCTGATGCAGGAGCGCCTCCGATGCTGAACAGACGTCGCATCGCGAGCCGCCCGCGGTCAAGCTGGAGTACCGCCATGTCAACGCCCATGCATGTCCTGCCGGGTATCGCTTGCTCGAGAAGAGCTTGGGGCACCCGTCCGCGCAGCGGTCTGATAAGAACCTTCGCCGTCGCGGCGTGCGCGCTCGCTGTCGGTGGGCCGGTTCCCGCCGCGGAAGAGATCGAGGGGGCCGCGGGCGAACCCTACGCGAACATGCCTTCCATCGCACCGCTCGGGGTGCGAATCGGCAGGCACTTCGATGTCCCCATTGCGTCGCAAGGGCCCGCGATCGACCCTGCCAAGGGGTACCGCCTTCAGCCCTTCGGCGGCGGGCTGTACATGGTCACCGACAACGTCTATCAATCGATGCTGCTGGTCCATGCGGACGGCGTGGTGGTCATCGATGCGCCGCCGAGCTACACGGAGCGACTGCCCAAGGCCATCGCGGAGGTGACGGACAAGCCGATCACCCACCTGGTCTACAGCCACTCCCACAGCGACCACATCGGTGGGGCCGGCGCGCTCGGAGGGAGCCCCGTCATCGTCGCGCATGCCGAGACCCTGCGTCTGCTGACCCGGGCGTCCGATCCCCGTCGGCCACTTCCCACCGTGACGTTCTCGGACCGGTACTCGCTCCACGTCGGCGACAAGGTGCTCGAGCTGTCCTATCACGGCAACGCGCACGAGCCCGGCAACATCTTCATCTACGCACCGCGGCAACGAGTGCTGATGGTGGTCGACATCGTCTTTCCCGGGTGGATGCCGTGGCGTCGGTTTGCCCTGGCGCAGGACATCCCAGGCTACTTCTCCCAGGTCGAGCAGCTGAAGAACATGGACTGGGACGTCCTGGTGGGCGGACACGTGGCGCGCGTCGGTACGCATGCGGATGTGGACCTGCAGGCCGAATTCAATCGGGACATCAAACAGGCAGCAGCGACTGCGCTGGCAACCACCCCGTTCGGTGTCGGCTTGAACCCTCGCGACGTGTCGAACCCGTGGGCTGGATTCGGCAACTACATCGATCGCGTGGCGGCCCAGTGCGTCGGCTCGCTCACGGCCAAGTGGTCGAGAAAGCTCGCCGGCTTCGACGTCTACATCTGGGACCAGTGCTACGCGATGGAGCAAAGCCTGCGCATCGAGTAGGTCGCACCGCAAGCCCTCTCCCGGCGAACGACAACATCGTGCAAACGACGCGAGGCGGCGACCCGGGTCCGGTCTGCTGCCGCAACACCAAGGATTCCCCATGAGCTTCGCCTGCTTTCATCACGCCCCGCGAGCTCGCGACCTCGGCCATCGACATCGTCTCGTGGCTTTGGCACTCATGACCGTGCTTTGCTCGGTCTCCCCGCTCAGCCGCAGTCAGGCCATCGCGGCTTCGCAAGCCGGCGACAGTGCAGCCGCCCCGTCACCGTCGCGGACCGGTGCGAAAGAGGGCGAAGCCATCCGCCCGTTCAAGGTGCAGGTGCCGCAGGCAGCGCTCGATGACCTTCGGCGTCGGATTGCCGCAACGCGCTGGCCGGACAAGGAGACGGTCGATGACCCATCGCAGGGTGCGCAGCTTGCGAAGTTGCAAGCGCTGGCTCGGTACTGGGGCGCTGGCTACGACTGGCGCAAGGTGGAGGCACGGCTGAACGCGCTGCCGCAATTCATGACGAAGATCGACGGGCTGGACATTCACTTCATCCACGTCCGCTCCCGTCACCGCAACGCGTTGCCGGTGATCATCACGCACGGCTGGCCGGGCTCGGTCGTCGAACTCCTCAAGGTCGTAGGGCCCCTCACCGACCCGACCTCCCACGGCGGCCGCGCAGAGGACGCGTTCGACGTGATCATTCCGTCCGTGCCGGGCTATGGCTTTTCGGCCCGTCCGACGCAAACAGGATGGGACCCGGACCGCGTCGCACGGGCTTGGGCGCAGCTGATGCAGCGAATCGGCTACACCCGATATGTTGCGCAAGGCGGGGACTGGGGTGCACCGATCTCCAGCGCCATGGCGCGCCAGGGAGCGCCAGGGTTGCTGGGAATTCACCTCAACCTTCCGGCAACCGTGCCGCCGGAAGTCGGGGCGGCGCTTGCATCGAACGCCCCTGCCCCGGCTGCGCTGACCGACAAGGAACGCGTCGTGTTCGACGCTCTGCGTGCCTATGGCAAGGCCGGGTCGGCGGCCTACTTCGTGATGATGAATGCGCGGCCGCAGACCGTGGGATACGGCGTCACGGACTCGCCTGTCGGGCTCGCCGCCTGGCTGCTGGTTCATCCCGGGTTCTCTCAGTGGACCTATGGCGAAGACCCCACACAGTCACCGAACAAGGACGACGTGCTCGACAACATCAGCCTCTATTGGCTGACGAACAGCGCGGCGTCGGCCAGCCGTCTGTACTGGGAAAACGGCGCCCGAGGCAGCGCGATCAATGCGGGCGCGCAGAAGACCGCGGAAATCTCGCTGCCTGTGGCCGTCACCGTGTTTCCCGACGACGTCTATCGAGCGCCGGAAAGCTGGGCCCGGCGCGCGTATCGCAACCTGATCTATTTCCGCGAAGTCGACAAGGGCGGCCACTTTGCAGCGTGGGAGCAGCCCGACCTGTTCACCCAGGAGCTCCGCACCGCATTCAGGTCGTTCCGAACCGCACCCTGATTTCGCGGACTCATCGAGCTTGTCGAAGGAATCCAAATGAACCCGACCCGAATCGCAGTGTCCGCCGTGCTGGTGGCGATCTGCAGCCTGACAGTGCATCTGGCGCACTCGCAACTGCTCGGCGTCAAGCGGACAGACCTTCAACAGCATGATTTGAGCGCCGCAGGGCGTGAGGTTGTCCAGGCGCGTATCGACATCGCTCCGGGGATGACGGCACCGAGGCATTGGCATCCGGGCGAAGAGATCATCTACGTCCTGGAAGGCGCCCTGGAGTACCAGCTCGACGGGAAGCCATCCGTGACGCTGAAGGCGGGTGACGTCCTGTTCGTTCCGGCGCGGGCCATCCACTCCGCGAAGAACGTGGGCGGCGGCAATGGAGCGGAACTGGCCACGTACGTGGTCGAAAAGGGCAAGCCGCTCGTGGTGATCGCCGACTAGGCCCGTGATCCCGCACCTGGCTCGGATGAGCCGTGGCATTGCACGAATCTCAGGAGCACATCGATGACACTCATCAGCGCGCTTGCCGCCATGGCGGCGGGTGTCGTGCTGTCGGCGAGCGTCGCCGCCGCGAGCACGGTGGTACCGATCGACAACGAGCCCGCTCCCCGACTGATCGTCGAGCAGCCGCTTCCCGAACCGCTCGCAAGGGGTGTCGTCTACATCCCCTACCGAGTCGAGAACCTGCGAATCGTCCCTGTGGGCGGGGCGGTGGCCCGGGAGATTTCTCCTCGCATCGGGCATCTCCACGTCAGCGTCGACGACCTGCGGTGGCAGTGGGCCGACTTTGGTCAGAGCAACACCATCATCCTGATCGGGATGCCGCCGGGCGAGCACACGGTGCTGATCGACGTCGTCGACCCGATGGGCAAGGTCCATACCGGACAGAAGATCAGGTTCACGACGCCGGGACCGAACCAGCCGCGTTGAAAGGTCGCGCACGTCGTGCAGCGACCGGTCCGGCTTCGTGTCGCGGCTTCGCATTCGAGGAGCAACCATGTCGATCGTCAAGGCCGCCGCCGTTCAAATGAGCCCGGTGCTGTACAGCCGCGAGGCCACCGTCGCGAAAGTCGTTCGAAAGATCCATGAACTCGGCCAGCTGGGGGTGCAGGTCGCGACCTTTCCGGAAACCGTGATTCCCTACTACCCGTACTTCTCCTTCGTCCAGTCACCGGTACAGAACATCGTCGGGCCGGAGCATCGCAGGCTGCTGGACCAATCGGTGACCGTGCCGTCTTCCGCAACCGACGCAATCGCAGAAGCAGCCAGGGCTGCCGGCGTGGTCGTCTCCATCGGTGTCAACGAACGCGACGGAGGGACTCTGTACAACGCCCAGTTGCTCTTCGATGCCGATGGCACGCTGATCCAGCGGCGTCGAAAGATCTCACCGACCTACCACGAGCGGATGGTCTGGGGCCAGGGCGACGGCTCCGGGCTGAGTGCCACCGACAGCAAGGTCGGGCGGATCGGACAGTTGGCGTGTTGGGAGCACTACAACCCGCTGGCGAGATATGCGCTGATGGCCGATGGTGAGCAGATCCACTCTGCCATGTATCCAGGCTCGATCTTCGGCGACCTGTTCACCCGGCAGACGGAGGTCAACGTGCGCCAGCATGCGTTGGAATCGGCATGCTTCGTGGTCGTGGCGACGGCGTGGCTCGACGCCAGTCAACAGGCTCGGATCATGAAAGATACGGGCTGCAGCATCGGTCCGATATCCGGAGGCTGCTTCACCGCGATCGTGGCACCCGATGGCAGCTTGTTGACCGATCCCGTCCTCTCGGGAGAGGCGGTCGTCGTAGCGGACCTCGACTTCACGCTCATCGACAAGCGAAAGCAGATGATGGACTCGCGCGGGCACTACAGCAGGCCCGAGTTGCTCAGCCTGCTGGTCGACCGAACGCCGGCTTCCCATGTCCGCACCCATGCCGCAACGCCTACCCATCCCGCTCCTCGCCCGGAAGTCCTTCTCGCGCCCGGCCGATCTTCCTCGAGCGGCACGTGCAAGATCGAGCCATGCGATTGACTGCTCTCGTTCTGCTGCTTGCGTGTCTATCCGGCTGCGCAACGACTTTCGGCACCGGCTCGTCGGAAAGCCTTTCGTGCGATCGCAATGGCTCGCAGGAACAGCGTCGGGCGTGTTGACGCTTCATTGCGCGCCATGGAGATCGAGATTCGGCTATTCCGAGGCCGGGCCGGTTATGTCGGCGCCCTCAACGCGCAAATTGCTCCTGGATTGTGCGTGCACCTGCCGGCGACGGATCCGTCGTCGCCAACATTCGATGCAGAGTCGCCAACAGTTGATCCGGATCGGCAGGCTTAGAAATCGTTTCGAATCCGCGCGCGACGGACTCCCGGTATCGCGCCGAATACCCGGTGACGAGGATGACGGGGATGGACTTGGCATTGCGCCGGACATGCTCGGCCAAGTCCAATCCATTCAAGCTGCCCGGGAGCGCAATGTCGGAGATGATGGCCTCGAATGTCTCCGCGCCATTCAGGAAAACTGCCAGTGCTTCGTCAGCACTGGTCGTACGACGGACCGTCACGCCCGAGGTGGTCAGCAACGATTCCAATGCTCGGCCAAGGTCCTCGTTGTCCTCGACCACGAGAACATGTCCACCAAGCTTCTCGACCGTTGATCTGCGCGACTCCTGCAACTCATTGACTGCCGCCGCGGCGTGCGGCAAGCACATGGTCACGACGGTTCCCGCACCTTCCGTACTCGCGATGACCACCGAACCGCCCGCGTGATGACAGAAGCCGTGGACTTGGCTTAAGCCCAATCCGGTTCCCCCAGTGGGGCCCTTCGTCGTGAAGAATGGCTCGAAGACTTTCCCAAGCGATCGGGCGTCAATCCCGCACCCGGAATCCGATACGCGGATGCAGACAAACCCCTCCTGTTCTGCTTGACCGTTCGCTGCCTGAAGGAAGAGAGTTCCCCCGTTCGGCATCGAGTCGCGCGCATTCGCTGCCAGATTTATCAGAGCCAGCTCGAGCTCGTTGGTGTCGACGAAGATGGGGCAGGTTCCTGAATCCACATCGATGCGAAGTTCGATGGAGCGCCCGACCGTGGAT
>Ga0307405_10001069_pt1 | contig 11122 bp, 9 predicted proteins | sample 322Cmetagenome_2_FD_203311 | JGI IMG/M metagenome (GOLD analysis project Ga0307405, IMG submission 203311) | Maize rhizosphere microbial communities from greenhouse at UC Davis, California, United States - 322HYB-C-1 | ecosystem: Host-associated > Plants > Roots > Rhizosphere > Soil | place...
CGGCCCCCAGGGTCAGCGCCGCAGTCTTGCTTGGCCAGAGTCATCTTGACCGTAAGCAAGGAAGAAGAGGCGAAGGTTTGAGATTTGCCGGCACTCGGCTAGGAGAGTCCTTTACTTCTAGGAAAATTGAACTTGTCCTCGATTTACAAACGATCCGAACCACGAAAGAAGCGGCAGAAGCGGACTGGGGACGAGGTCCGACAGCAAGCGCTTGTTGCTGGTCGGATGCTCCTATTAAAGGGCGGACCGGGTGCCGTTACAGTAGCGAATGTGGCGAGCGAAGTTGGCATGTCCCACGCCAACGTCCTGCATCACTTCGGTTCCGCGGCTGCGCTACGATCGGCCTTGATGGGTTCGATGATCGCTGACTTGACCGATGCGTTCGGGGGCGTCGTGAGATTGTTGAAGACCGAACCGGCCGGTCCGCGGCAAGTGGTCGACAAGGTGTTCGACGCATTCGACAAGGGTGGCGCAGGCCCGCTCGCCTCGTGGATCATTCAGTCGGGTGAAGTGGAACACCTGGAGCCTGTGCGGCGCGCGGTTCGCGAGCTGGTCGAAGCGATCGTCGGCCAGTCGACCGATGGTGATGCCGACAACCGGGTTCGTCTGGCCGTACTGATCATGGCCGTCTCCGCTTACGGGGATTCGATGATCGGGCCCTACATTCGCGACATGCTCGACCAGGACGAAGCGGCCGTGCGTCAGCTGCTGGCGCGCGTCCTTCCGCTTTTCCTCATCCCATCGGGTATTCCCGACCCGTTGGCCCCGGATCAATCCTGACCTCGACTTACTGGTCCGGGTCAGAAGGTCTTGGTTGCCGTAAGCCGAACCGTTCGCCCCATCGGGTCGATCAGGTCGCGCTCGAAGCCCGGTGCACGCGCGCCACTGATCGTCACACGGCGATACCCGCCAAGGAGATTTTGCACGTCCAGCGAAATCTTCAGGTCCTTCGCCCACGCCTCCTTGTCGGCCCACAGATGCTCCGGCTCGGCATAGATTTCCAGGTTGAACAGTAGCGTCGGTGCATAGCGATAGCCGACGCCACCGCCCGCTCGCGCCTCGCCGGACCAGTTTCCGTTGAGCGTGAGGCCGAGTCCACTGCGTGCGGCGACGATCTGCATGTTGGCGCTATGCCGCGGCGACGCGCCCACTTCGAGCCGATCTATTGGGGCAATGCCTCCGCCTGTGAGGAGGATGTCTTCCAATTGCCAGCGGTGTGAGAACGAAATGCTAAGGCGCACCGGGCGATCGCCGCGGCCGGACCATCGAATTGCCGCCCCGCCGGTCAACTGCGCGCGTGTTTCGCTTTCGATGTTGATCGGACGAGCGTCGACTGCGATCAGCCGCCCGTCGGCGTCGCGGATGAAGCGGTCTGGAAATGCCGCTTCTACCGCCGGCGTCAGCTCGGGAAGAGCCGTGACTCCGCCGATCTTGCGCTCGCGGCGATAGTTCACGTTCAAGGTCAGCAGCTGATTCCCCAAGGGCCGCACCATAGCCTCGATAGTCAGCTGCCTTCCATTGCCGTCCCGCAGCGCCGGATTACCACCGGTAACCCAGATTACTTCGGCCACCTCCTGCCGGGAGAAGTCGAACACCCGGCTGACCGTTTCCACCAGCGGTGCGCTGAGCTGTTCGAACGTCGGCAATCGTTGCTCATACTCGTAAGCCGCGCGCAATCGCAGCGGCTCGATGGGAGACCATGTGCCGCCCGCGTTCCAGCGCCAGCGCAGCGGGGTGCTCGCCACTTTGTCAGCGCTGGTACCGATATCGACCGACAAGTCGCCCAGTGGTTGCAATATATCGAGCGCGCGGCTTGCAACGGGAAGGGCGAGCGTCGCGCCGGCCGATACCTGCCGCTGCGCCGCACTGAAATCGTCCGCGCTGCCGTCGCCGGAGGTGCGCGTCGTCCTGCTCCTGCTGGAAACTCCACGAAGACTAAGAACCATTCCGGCCGGGCCCGCAGGAAGTGCGAGCACGTCCTTCCGTGCTTCGAGGTCCAAGCTGGCCGTACGGCTGAATCCGTGCGTTCGATCAGTCATTCTCCCTCGGTCGCTGACGGAGGAAGATGCGCGATCGAAGCGGCTTTCGTTCCAGCTTTGCACGATATTGAGGGCCGCATGGGTGCGCCAATCCGAAAGACGCCCTGACATGCTTGCCCTGAACCCCAAAGTCCGCACCGCACTGGTGGATCTGAGCGGTTCTGCACGACCGCTTCCACTTTCCTCGATAGGGCCCAGGCCCAGCAGGCCCTCCCCGCCAGCAGCGGTGAAGTTGACGTTCGCCGTGCCGCTGAAATCGCCCACCGGATGCGTGATCCCGCTGTTGAGCGAGAGTGATGAGGAGGAAGGGAGGAGTGTTTCGTAGCGCTCCGGCTCCAGACCGGCCGCCACTGCCCATTGGTCTTCCGGCTCGTCCGGCAGGTTGCGATCCGCTTTCAGCAGCCAGCTGTCGTACGAGACCGCCCCTTGCATATTCCAGCGCAAGTTGCCCGCGATCAGGAAGCGCCCGGCATTCAGGCGCGCGCCGCGACGCCCGCCGCGTGTCGCCGCCGATGCGGATGCGACACCGTTCCAGCTTGCGTAGTTCTCCTTCAGCACCAGATTGACGACCCGCTTTCCCGGATCGAATCCGTATCGCGCTGCCGCTTCCGGAGAGAGGATGGCGAGGCGCGCCAGGACCTCCGGTGGGAACGCCCGTATCGCTGCCGGATCGACACGCTTCCCGTTAATGACCAGCTCCGGGAGTTCACCGCTACCATCGATCTCGGGGGCGATCCGCTCGAGCAGTTGCTGGATGCTGTCGGCGCCATAGATGCCGATCTCCTCTTCGCCGAGCTCTGTCTCCGCCGCGACCAGCGCTTCGCCACGGCGATCGGCGGTCACCACAATCACAGTGGGGTCGTCGCCGCGCGGTGCGGCGCCGTCCGCACGCGGGACGTCGGGCCCAGCGGAAGAAGGGTCGGCGGGATCCTCCAGCGCTGCCGCGGCGGGCGCGGCGGCCAAGAGCAGCGCCGTCAATAGCAAGGCGACCTTTGCAGCGGTGTGCATGAGATGGGCGGCAGCTCTCTTCGCACCAACCGCATGGCCGGTTGCAAACGGCAGAGATGCCGGATGTATCATGGACAAGCCATCAGTATTCAGGGTTCAGGGGCGTCGTCGAGCCTCGATCCGCAAAAGTGATGCCGCAGCCCCGTACGGGGCTGCGGCACTACTTACCGCTTTGCAGGATTCAGTCGCCCGGAGGGCGCATGATCAGGAAAGCGTGCCCACGACGGTGCAGTCGCCGGTACCGGGGTCGACTTCGTCAAGCACCGCGTTCACGCTCACGACGCCGCCGCTGAGGGTCCCCGTCAGGTTCCCTTCGCAATCGCCGGGGGTGAAGGTGGTATCGGCATAGACGTTATTCACCGTGAACGCCGATCCGGGGCCATGAGTGATGCTGTGGGGCGTGTTCGGAAACTGAACGGTCGCGCAGAGTCCGAGGAAGCCGCCGGTGAGGGTGAAGCCGGTGACCTGGGTTGAGGTCGAGGGCGAGGAGCCGTTGAGCGTGGCCGTCGCCGTGCACGTGAGCTGAGGGCCGTTGCCCTTCTGCACGGTCACGGTACCGGAAATGGACGAACTCTGAGCCAGAGCCGCCGTCGGTGCGACCGCGCAGAGGGCAGCGCTGGCTGCGATCAAAGCAATTCGTTTCATGATCCTTCTCCGTATTGTTCTCTCGTTGCGCCGGGTTTGTCCGGCGGCTCGGGAGGGTTCTCTCCGAAGCAGTCGCAGAGTCACTAACTTGAACATCAATGTCAATAAAACGCCCGACCAGATGACCGCAACGGTACGTATCCCCCTGATTAGAACCAGCATTTTTCGTGTCCGCTTTGGTTGTCCAAAATGGACCTAAATGGCTTCGCTGCGTCTCGCTTCCTGCCTCGTCGTGCCCATTGGCGACCGACATCGCAGCTAGGCTGCATCGGCTCACGAACCGATCGTCCTGTATTCCCCCTGGAAAGAGGAAGGGCGGTCCGTTTGCACGAACCGCCCCCCTGCCCCCCCGTTGGGACGAACCCAGGGAACTGCGCAGCCTTATCGTTCTAAAACCCTACGGTCGCGCTAAGGCCAATGATGCGCGGATCGAGTGTAAACGCGTTCGCGGTAAGCCCGGTGTCGTCGCTGTTCAGGAAAAAATCTGTGATCGGCGCATCGTTGAACACGTTCTTCACGTAGAGCTGCAACGCGAAATCATCATCCGGTCGCACAAGCGTGATGGCAGCATTGACGTTATCCCACGCCTTTAACCGGTCTATTTCGGTGTTGTACACTCGCGCGTAGCTCTCAGATTGGCGATAATAGTCACCGCGCAGCGTCAGCATCCAGTCTCCGCCATCGATCGGAATCGTATATTGGGCACCGATATTGAACGTCAGATGCGGCGCGTTGGGAAGCTCGTTGCCTGAAAGGTCCGCGAAGAACCCGCGCCCGCCGTTGGGGGCATCGGTGAGGGGATCATAGGTGAAGCCGAAGAGCGCATGAAACGGTAGCCCGGGCCGCTCCGGGTCGAAGCTACCATATCGCTGCGATCCGGCGCAAAGGGACCCGAGGGCGAAGTTGGCAAGTCCACCGTCAGGGGGCGCCGCCAGGAAGCTGTTCATTATGATCTCAACTTTGTCCCTGGGCGCGATGCAGTTCGACGGCACCGCCGGCGAGGGTCGGATCAGAACCCAATCCTCGTTGCCTTGAGTGCGGTTCATTACATCGATCGACTGTTCGCCGTTCCCGATACGGGTCTGGAGAAAGCCAAGCGTCGCATCGACACGGAATCGCTCCGTCGGGCTCCAAGCGGCCTCCAGTTCGGCGCCCCACGTAGTGGCATCGAAATTCTCGTTGAGCGAGATCCGGTCGACGATTTGCGAGACCTGATAGTCCTTGTAGAGGTTAAGGAACGCTGTCGCATTGAGAGACAGGCGCCCGCCGGCAAAGCTGTTTTTCGTGCCGATCTCAAATGCTGTGACGTACTCGGGATCGAAATCGGCGGGAAGCGGCTCGTACTGGATGACCGAAGGATCGACATCGATCCGGGGCGGGTTGGTACCGCCAGCCTTGTATCCACGCGACACCGATGCGTACACGAGGGTATCGTCGCTGAAGGACGTCATCGGCTGCCAGTCCACCACGAAGCGCCCGGTGAAGGCATCGGACTTCAGCACTGACGGCGGAAATTCGCGGAAGCCCCGGCTGATATAGCCACCCGAGGTCGGCCCGGTGTCCTGACCGAAGTTCGCGGCGCCGAGAAGCAGCTGCGTCGGGATCGGCGTGGTTGTCTTGGTGTCTTTCGTATAGCGGCCGCCAAGGGTTACCTTCAGGCTTTCCGTCACGTCCCAGTAGAGCTCGCCGAACGCCCCCCACGACTCGATCTCAACAACGTTCTTGCTGCGAAAATAGTTATGGCCCTCGCCGTTGATTTGATCGATCGGATTGGGGTCGACGTAGACGCATTCACGTGCCTCGGTTTCGGGTGGCCCGCAATTCACGGTTGTCACACCGTTGGTTAGACGGTCGGCATTCGAGTTGAACAATAGGTCCGCAATGTACGAGAAGACATTGCTCATCACGTAGTAGTCGTCTTGCGTATCAAAGTTCAGGTAGTTCGCGCCGACATTGAAGTTGATCGGGCCATCCATGTCGGACTGAAGGCGCAGTTCCTGAAACCACTGCTCATTCTCCGACTGGCTGATGTCTACCGTCAGCCACCGGTCGGAAGGACCAAGCTGCGGATCGGTATAGACGCCGCCCGGGGTGAGGCCGGGATTTGGGAGTAAGTTACCGCTAGCATCGACAAGCGCGGCGCTGTCGGGAAAAATCGGCGCGGAAACAAATCTGCTATAATCCTGGGAGGAGTAATAGCTGTCCTTTGCGAAGGTCGTCTGCGAGTACAGGCCGACGCTGCCCAACCCCAGTTCGAGATTGAGCTGGAATATATCGTTCTTTGCCCGGAACACCGGATCATAGCTCGTTTCGATCTCGCGCAGGTTACGCGACTGAACGACGTCGGCGTAAGGCGATGTGTCGAAACTGATGCCCTGGACATTTTGCCGCGTGATGGGATCGCGGCCGACAGCCACGACACCCGCTGCAAAGAACTGCGACGAACCACGCAGGTTTGGCGCTCCGAAGGCCGCGTCGCTGTACAGGGTACTTGGCAAGCAGCCCTGGCTCAGTTTTGCCTGCATGTAGCCGTAGGGCACGGTGGTATCGCCGACCTGCGTTGGCCCCGGGTCGCGCGTACACAGCTGCTTGCCCGTTCGCGAGCGGTTGTCGTCCTCCTCAAAATGCTGCCAGATGAAGCTCGCGCTGAAGTTGTCGCTCGGCTCCCACCCAACCGACAGGCGCGTGGACCACAGATCGCGCCCGTTCACCCGCTTGTTGGTGTAAGTGTTGAAGTCGTAACCGTCGCGCTTGGTCATCATGCCAGCGGCACGCACCGCCAGAGTGTTGCCGAGTGGCACATTGATATGACCGCTAAGCCGGCGGGTGTCGTAACTGCCTGACTCGGCCTTCACCTGTCCGCTGAACTCCGAATATTCCGGAAGCGCGGGGATCATGTTGACGACACCGGCGGTCGCGTTACGCCCGTAGAGCGTGCCTTGCGGCCCGCGCAGCACCTCGATCCGCTCCATGTCGAAGAATTCAGACTCGAAAAGCCGGTTGCGAATGAGCGGAATGTTATTGAAGCTGACTGCAACCGCCGGATCCGACGCCGCCGAAATCGCCTTGGTCCCGATGCCGCGGATCGAGAAGTTGTACATGCTGAAATTGCTTTTGGAGAAGTTGACGTTCGGCACGGCCCGCAGCAGTTCCGAACCACCCTCGATCTTATACTCGTCGAGCGCCTCGCTGGAGAGCGCGGTGATCGCGATCGGAACGTCGATCAGCCGCTCTTCGCGCTTCTGCGCGGTCACGATGATGACATTGTCGCCGGTGCCTGCCGCGGCCTGCGCTTCGTCCCCGGCTGCTTCCGCTGCCGCTTCTTGCGCATGAGCGGCGCCCGCAAGGGAAACTGCCAGCGCGATCGTGCTGGAGACGCAGGCTGCTGTGCTGATCCTCATTATTCTCTCCCCATGGTCCTCGGGCGCATGCAGAGATTTCCCCCGCCTCCCCGGAAACCTTTTTTGATGCAGCCAAGCGGAACCATGCAGAACTCACTGCGCATCATACGCCGCATGTGAGTCAGTGCATTCTGTCTGACTGCAACCCTCGCCAATCATAATGGCTTAGGTTACATTGATGTCAATAACGAAAAAATATCCCGGATTGGAATGGCTCCCGGTGCGCATGGCCGCCCCTGTTTTCCAAAGGCGCAGCACCACTCATTTTCGTCCGGGGAACGGGGAGAGAGCGACCAGCAGAACGCGGGCGCTATGAGGAGATGGCCAGCAGATGCGTGGGACTCGATCAAAGCCGATAATGCGGCGCGGACCGCGCGAAGGCCGCTGCGCATTCGCAAGGAGCGCCCCATCATCGATGATGCGGCGCCCGCGGCCGAGGTGTGCGCCCTTCCCTGTGCTGGCACCAGCAAGGCGAGCAGACAGAGTCTTGCCGTCAGCGGGTTCGGGTACCCGCTTGGCTTCGGCCCATCACACACGATGGAAGATGAATACCCCGGTAGCGAGTTCGGCCGCGCGTTCCGTCGCTGTTTCGCACATCCCTGCGAAGTGGACCGGAAATAGCTGGCCGCTGCGCAGGCGGATCAAGAAGCAGGCCGCACCAAAGCAGCACCTTGTACGGCATTTTAGCGCTCGCGCCCGCGCGATGAATCGTTAGTGTAGTCCGATGAACGATCCAGGGGGCTCGATCACCGACACGGCAGGACGCGGCGTCGCGGCTACATGTGCGCCGCCGTCAGCCCGCAGCGCGTTCTCCGGACGCATGTCGCGGGACCCGTGCGCTGCCCCGCAGGGGCGGCCTGCGTCATGGCAGCGGGCACACGGCGATTCGTATGGGCCGGCTGCGACTGTGGCGGAATGGCGGCGTCCGGCGGCGGTGCTCTCTCGGCAAGCGTGCGCATGAAACGATATAGTTAACGGCAATGACACGAAGCGGAACGTCGCGGACAAGGAGTCCGGAAAGCGAACTTTCCGAAGGGCAGAAGACCTGTCTGCGCCTTGTTGCACAAGGCATGACGTCGAAAGAGATCGCGCAGCAGACGGGACTCGCCCCGCAGACGGTCGATACCTATCTCAAGGTGGCTCTTGCGCGTCTGGACGTGACGAACCGGCGGGATGCGGCGCGAAAGCTGGTGGCGTGGGAGCTATCCCAAAAATCGGGATCACCATCGGCAGCTGTTGCCGGCGAGCCGCCATCGTCCGATCCTCCTCCTCAGACCGGCGGCAAGACCTGGCACACTCTGCTGGGTCTGCCGCCGGTCGGAGGGGCGCTTCATGATCTGACATGGGCCCGGAAGACGTACTTGGCCTTGCGAGTGGCCTTTATCAGCGCGGCGGGGCTTTCCGCCGTGACGCTCGTCATCGCCGGTCTGTTCTGGACCCTTAGCGAGATCGGATGAGCCCTTCTCCGGATGCACTCGTGGAGTGCGAGATGTCCGCCACAATGCGGGTCCGCAACGAGGAGGAGATGCTGATGTATGAATTCAGGCCGGGCGCTGGCGCCGTTGTCGCCGCCGACACCCAGAACACGATTTCCGCTGTCGATGATGCGCTGCTGAACGGGGTGAAGATGTGCGCCTCGGTCATCGAGGCGACACAAGGGTCCAATCTCCCGGCGACGCAAAGCCAGAAGCTGCTCGTGTCGCTGACCGGCGGCATCCAGTCGGTCGTTCAGGGCCGCGGCGAGATCGTCGCTGCGATCCGACAGCTCACGGCGATCAAGGCGCGCAGCAACTTCGCGCCGGAGAACTTCGGGTGCCCCGCAGGTTGGGAGGACCTTGTCGCCCAAGGCAACGCGCAGCCTGTTGCCGCAGGTGTCGAAGGCTGATCCCGGCCGGATTGACGGATCGGCGGGGAACTGATCGTGTCCAATCATGATCATCGCAGTTCTTTTCTGGCTCCTCGTGATGGTGACGTGCGCACACGCGGCGGTCTTCGGAGGGAAGGACGGGAGGTGGGCCGCGGTCCTGGTGATCGCGGCATCGCTGCTGACGCTCCCGGCGACCGCGCTGGGGCGCGGTTGGGGGAGAACGGAACTGGCGATCCTCGCCGTGGACGTGATGCTCCTGATCGGCCTGTATGCGCTGATGCTCCGCAGCCGGCGCTACTGGCCGATCTGGATGGTGGGCTTCCACGTCGTGGCGGTGGCCAGCCACCTCGGCACGATTGTGGTCCCCGACTTCACGCCCGCGATCTATCGCGCTCTGGGAAGTCTCTGGGCAATTCCGATGCTGCTCACGATGATGATCGGGATCGAGCGGGATCGGAAGGCGCTCGCGCCATACGTTCGGTAGGTAAGCGGGTCGCCAACCGGACCTCGGCGCCAGCGGGCGCATCGGGCACGGCAACATTGAACGAACTTGCGCAAATGGCACGAACGCTCGCGCAGAGCCTGGCACTTATCGATGCGGAACTTCAGGCACCAGTCCCGAGACAGGGTCCGAGCGCCGACAACGCGAGAGCCTCCACGGTTTGGGGCCGCCGCGAGCTCGCCGCGGCAGCCCGGCACTACCTTCGCTGCCGGCGGCAACGGGAAAGCACCTTTTCCGGTGACCTGTTCGCCGACCCGGCGTGGGACCTTCTGCTCGACCTGTTTGCCTGCGCGAATGAAGGCAAGCAAGTCACGGTCTCGGGTGCGTGTATTGCCGCAAATGTTCCTGCCAGCACGGCGTTGCGGTGGCTGTCGCGGATCGAGAGCCGCGGGCTCATTGCACGCCGTCCGGATCCTGCAGATGGACGCCGCACCTATCTCGAGCTGACGCCCGAGGCCGAAAGGCAGATGGCACAGTGGCTGCGATCCACCTTTCCGATCCGCGAGCGGTAATTCCAAAAACGCGTCGAATAGCCGGCAAGGCGGGTACCACCTGCAAAGGGGTGGGCCTTACGGCCACCCCTTCACCGCTGGCGACGTCCAGGCGATCAAGCCGCGAGCCGCTTCGCAGCGTCCTCGGAGGGCAATCCGCCGATGGGTCCGCGGTGATCAGGCGCATCGCGTTCGGCGCCCGCCCCGGCTCCTTCGGTGGCGTCACGTTCGCCGTCAGAGATCGCATTATCGGCCTCCCGCGGCGGAGCGCCTCTCGTGCTGCCGGAGTCCGACGCGGCTGGGGCATCGCGCGCGGAGCACTCGCGCTCCGCTTCCCTGATGTCGGCAAGCGCGCGGGGCCTGTGCGTCCACGCTCGCAGCTCCGCCGCATTGGGTGTAGGCAGCCGGCGGGAACGCCATCCACCGCGGCACCCACACCTCGTCAACCGCCCTCCCCTCCCGGTTCGGACGGAAGCTGGTCGCGGCGCGCACGGCGCAAGGCCGCCTCCGCACCGATGATCGAGCCGCACCGGCGCGCCGTCTCGGCCCAGACCGAGAGCCGTGCGAGCGGCTCGAAATGCACGTCGCGTTCGATGCCGAGGCCGAACGGGAGCCGGACCGAGGCCAGTTCGAAGAGCGAGAAGCTGCCGAGTTCCGGGCATCCGAAGCCGAGGTCGGCAAGGCCGAACAGGGTGTCGCCATCGTCGGCGAGTTCGGTCGCGATCCAGGTTGCCGCGCCAGCGGGATTGAACAGCTTGAGCACGGGCCAGGGATCGAAGGTCTGTCCGCGCGCGGCGTGGCGCTCGGCCAAGGCCGCATTGAGGCGCAGGACCCGTACGACAGGAGACGGAAGGTCGATCATGCCTGCGCCCCCGTCTGGCGCGCGCGGTGGCGCGCGAGCAGCCAGTCGGCAGCCTTGCTGGCCGCACTTGCGGCACGGAAGATCGCCCGGCTGTCCTCGCGCAGCACGTCGAGCCAGCAGGCGATGTAATCGGCGTGGCGGACGGTCGGACGGATGCCGAGCGCGGCGCAGAGGAAGGCGCTGCCGAGTTCGGCGACGAGTTCCTCGCGCGCGTAGCCTTTGGAGCCGAACGGATCGGTCAGATCGCGCGCGAGGCGCGAGGCGTGTCCGGTCGCATGGGTGAGCTCGTGCAGGCAGGTGCGGTAAT
>Ga0307405_10001070_pt1 | contig 11119 bp, 10 predicted proteins | sample 322Cmetagenome_2_FD_203311 | JGI IMG/M metagenome (GOLD analysis project Ga0307405, IMG submission 203311) | Maize rhizosphere microbial communities from greenhouse at UC Davis, California, United States - 322HYB-C-1 | ecosystem: Host-associated > Plants > Roots > Rhizosphere > Soil | place...
GCGCTCGGCCCCTCCGGGGCCTGGTGGACCAGCAGCCGCCCCAGCAGGTCGCGGGTCACCTCCAGCACCGGCCGCAGGTAGAAGGCGATGGGCAGCGGCTCAAGGGCGCCGGGCGGCAGCGGCCCGTGGTCCGGGGGGTTGTGGACAGCCGGGGCCGCGCCCTCCGGCGTTGGGCTACCCTCCCGATTCGGGGGCCCCGGCACCGGGGGGCCGGACTCCGGCGTGGGCGTGTCGCGGTCGCGGTTGCGGTCGCGGTTGCGGTCCACGCTCATCGGCCGGGGCGGCGGCCCTTGGCCAGGAAGTGGCGGAGCTGGTCCATGGGGAGGGTGTTGAGGACCCGGTCGGGGGTGGTCCAGCCGCGGCCGGCGGTGGCCACGGCGAAGCGCATGTTGGCCAGGTGGCCGGGGCCGTGGCTGTCGGCCCCGAAGGCGAGCATGACCCCGAACCGGTGGGCCAGGCGGACCTGCTCGTCGCCGAGGTCGAGGCGGTGCGGGGAGCCGTTGACCTCCAGGGCGGTGCCGGTGCGGGCGGCCGCCCGGTACAGGGCCTCCAGGTCGACGTCGCCGGCGGCCCGGCTGCCGATGCGCCGGCCGGTGGGGTGGCCGATGACGTTGACGGCGGGGTGCTCGCAGGCGGCCACCAGCCGGGCCGTGAGCAGCTCCCGGGGCTGGTCGAGGCGGTCATGGACGCTGGCCACGAGCACGTCGAAGCCGTCGAGGAACTCGTCGTCGTAGTCGAGCGACCCGTCGCCGCCGATGTTGAGCTCGGCCCCACAGAGCAGCTCGATGTCGCCGAGGCGGGCCTCGAGGGCCCGGATGCGCCGGCGCTGGGCCAGGAGCTGGTCGCGGCTGGCCCCGCCCAGGCCGAGCCGCTCGCCGTGGTCGGTGATGGCCAGGAACCGGTAGCCGCGGGCCCTGGCCGCGTCGACCATGACCTCCAGGGGGGCGGTGCCGTCGGGCGACAGGTCGGTGTGGCAGTGGAAGTCGCCGCCCACGTCGGCCTCGCTGACCAGCCTGGGCAGCTGGCCGCGGCGGGCGGCGTCGACCTCGCCGCGGTCCTCGCGCAGCACCGGCGGCACCCAGGCCATGCCCAGGCGGTCGTAGACGACCTCCTCGTCGGTGGCCTCGACCAGCTCGCCGCCCCGCTCGAACAGGCCGTACTCGCTGAGCTTGAGCCCGGCCTTGACGGCCCGCTCGCGGATGCGGACGTTGTGGGCGGCCGACCCGGTGAAGTACTGCAGGGCCGCGCCCCACACCTCGGGGCGGACGGTGCGCAGGTCGACCTGGAGGCCGTCCCTGGTCCGGATCGACGTCTTGGTGTCGCCGTGGGCGGCGACCTCCGCCACCTGGGGCAGCTCGGTGAAGGCGCGGGCCGCGGCGGCCGGGTCGTCGGCGGCGGCCAGCAGGTCGATGTCGTGGACGGTGGCCTTCATGCGCCGCAGCGACCCGGCGACCTCGACCCGCTGGACCCCGTCGACTCCTGCCAGCCGGTCGCGGAGGCCCTCGGCCAGGGGCAGGGCCACGGCCAGGGGGATGCCGTCCACCCGCTGGGGCATCCGCTCCAGGGCGCGGCGCAGGTTGGCCTCGGTGCGCACCCCCATGCCGGGCAGGCCGGCCACCCGGCCGGCGGCCACCGCCTCGGCCAGCTCCTCGGGCGAGGACACCCCGAGCCGCTCGTGGACCATGCGGGCCTTGGCCGGGCCGAGGCCGGGCACCCGGACCAGGGCCCGCAGCCCGGGTGGGACCTGGGCCCGCAGCTCCTCCAGCTTGGCCACCCGGCCCGTGTTCAGGTACTCGCGGACCTTGGCGGCGATCGCCTTGCCGACCCCGGGGATGGCGGCCAGCTCGCGCTCGGACAGGCCGGACAGGTCGGCGCCGTAGCCGGACAGGGCGCGGGCGCCGCGGTCATAGGCCCGGACCCGGAAGCCGGTCTCGCCGGTGAGCTCCAGCAGCTCGGCCATCTCCGAGAACAGCCGGGCCAGCTCCTCGTTGCCCCAGGGCATGGCGGGCGCCTCCCTTCAGGCGGCCGGGCCGCGGGGCCCGGGGTCGCCGCTGGCCTCCAGGCGGTCGGCCGGGTCACCGAGCGTGCCCCGGCCGAGGGGCAGGTCGGTGCGCTCGACCTGGCGGCCGGGGCGGGCCCACCAGCCGGCGGCCAGGACGGCCCCGACCACGCCCCAGGCGACCATGACCCCGAGGGTGAGCAGCGCGGAGGTCAGCCCGAAGTCACGCACCCGGTCCAGCCGCAGGACCAGCAGCGGGCCGATCGGCACGCCCACCCCGACGGCGGCCGCCGGCAGCCTCCGGCCGCCCGTGGCGGGCACGACCACCGCGGCCAGGACGGCCCCGACGCAGGGGGCGACCAGCAGCAGCCCGACCCGCAGGGCCAGCTCCACCGGCTGCAGGGCCAGATCGGACTGGCGGCCGGCGACGGCGGCGGCCAGGGCGGTGGCCAGGGCGGAGGCCGCGACCCCGGCCAGGCCGGCGGCGACCGCCCACCGCCAGCCGTGGCGGCCGGGCTCCTCCGGCGGCGGCGCGGTCACCTGGAACGGAGGGTCAGCTCGGGTCGGCGGAGCCGGTGAGCAGCCACGACAGCAGGGCCTTCTGGGTGTGGAGGCGGTTTTCGGCCTGGTCGAACACGGCCGAGTTGGGGCCGTCCATGACCTCGGCGGCGATCTCCTCGCCCCGGTGGGCGGGCAGGCAGTGCAGCACCATGACGTCCGGGGCGGCGGCCATCACCGTGTCGGTGGACAGCTGGTAGGGCTTGAAGATCAGCGCCCGCTCGCCGTGCTCCATCTCCTTGCCCATGGACGCCCAGACGTCGGTGTAGAGCACGTCGGCGTCCTTGGCCGCGGTCGCCGGGTCGTGGGTCAGCTCGACGCTGCCGCCGGTGCCGGCGGCGATCTCGGTGGCCCGGCGGACCACCTGGGGGATGGGCTCGTAGCCGAGCGGGGTGGCCACGGCGACGTGCATGCCCATCTTGGACCCGGCGAACAGCAGGCTGTGGGCCACGTTGTTGCCGTCGCCCAGGTAGGCGAGGCGGATGCCCTGGAGGCGGCCCCTGCGCTCGCGGATGGTCTGGAGGTCGGCCAGGGCCTGGCAGGGGTGGGAGTAGTCGGACAGGGCGTTGACCACCGGGATGGTCCCGCCTCTGGCCAGGCGCTCCAGGCTCTCCTGGGCGAAGGTGCGCAGGACGATGGCGTGGATGTAGCGCGACAGGACGGCCGCGGTGTCCTCCAGGGTCTCGCCCCGGCCGAGCTGGAGCTCGGCCCCGGACAGGGGCAGCGGGTAGCCGCCGAGCTCGTGCACGGCGACCTCGAAGGAGACCCGGGTCCGGGTCGAGGGCTTCTCGAAGAGCAGGGCGACGCTGCGGCCGCCGAGGGTGTCGCGGGGCCGCCGGTCGGCCTTGTGCCGGTCGGCCCCGTCCAGCAGGGCGACCAGCTCGCCGGGGTCGACGTCGTCGACCGACAGGAAGTCTCGTTTGCTCATGGGCGCTCCCCTGGGGCGTCACCGCTGGCCAGCGACTTGACCCGCGTCGCCAGGGTGGTGATGTCGAACGGCTTCTCGAGGACGGCCTCGGGGCCGAGCTCGCTGCGCAGCGGCGCGATCACCTCGGGCGCCCCGGTCACGACCAGGACGGCGAACGGCAGGGAGCCGTCGGGGCGGCGCAGCCGCCGGATGACGTCGGGCCCGCCGAGGCCGGGCATCATGACGTCGAGCAGGACCACGTCGGGGGCGACGCTGCGGGCCAGCTCCAGGCCCTCCTGGCCGTCGGCGGCCAGGATGACCTCGAGCGCCTCGTCCTCCAGGATCGTCTGGAGCAGCCCGCGCACGCTCGGGTCGTCTTCGACGACGAGCACGCGACTGGACGCCATGGTGGAGCCTTTCCGGGTTGCCGAGCTGCGGCCGGTGCGGGCACGGCCGGAGCGCCTAGTCTAACTCGCCGTGGCGACGGAGGGCCTCGGGGGGCAGGTCGGTGGTGGTCACGGTGGCCGCGGCCGGGCCCACGCCGAGGTCGATGGCCAGGTCGACCTGGGCCTTGGCGGCGACGGCGGCCGCCGCCCGCTCGTCGTGGGAGGCGGAGCGGCCGTCGGCCACCACCGTGACCGGGCCGAAGCTGACCCCGACCCGGCCCGGGTCCAGGGTCACCCCGGCGGTGCCGAGGGCGTCCAGCACGGCCGGCCAGGAGGGCAGGCCGGCGGCCAGGGCGGCCCGCAGGGCCACCGACCCGGCGACGGCCCTGGCCGCGGCCAGGGCGTCGGTGTGGTCGGCGGCGCCGTGGACGGTCACCACCACCAGCTTGCGGGCGCCGGGGACGCGCAGGGCCAGGCCCTCGGCCAGGGACTCGCACAGCTGGGTGAGGGCCGACTCGAAGGCCGCGGCCCCGTCGGAGCCGGCCCGCAGGGTCGGGGCGGCCGCGGTGGCGTTGGCCAGGAGCACGGCCGTGTCGGCCATGCCGGGGGCCTGGTCGACCATGACCCGCTCGAAGGACCGGGCCAGCGCCCGGCCGAGCAGGCCGTCGAGCACGCCGGCCTCGACGGTGGCGTCGGTGGTGAGCAGGACCAGGGTGGTGGCCGAGGCGGCCCCCAGGTCAACAGGATGCTCGAAGGCGGGGGCGAAGGGGACCGACGCCTTGGCGGCGCCGCCGATGCGGACCTCGCCCTCGGACCAGGCCACGGCCACGGCGTGCTCGCGGGCGACCCCGCCCGAGGCGGTCATGGCCTTGGCGACCTCGCCCGAGCCGCGGCGGCCGAGGGCGGCGGTCGCCTTGTCGGCGGCCTCGGCGGCGTCGGCCAGGGCCAGGCGGACCCCGACGGCGCCGGTGCCGCACAGCAGCACCTCGCCGGCCGGGCAGCCGATGGCGGCCGCGCAGCGGGCGGCCAGGGCGGCCGCGTCGGCGTCACCCTCGGGGCCGGTGGCGGCGTTGGCGCTGCCGGCATGCACCAGCACGGCCCGGGCCATGCCGCCGCGGAGCTGGGCCCGTGACCAGCGCACCGGGGCGGAGGCGAACGGGTGGGTGGTGAAGCGGCCGGCGGCCATGGAGGTCTGCTGGCTGACCACCAGCCCCAGGTCGGGCCCGGGCCCCGAGGTCAGCCCGGCGTCCACCCCCGCCGCCCGGAACCCTCGGGGCGCGCAGAGGCCCCCTTCGACGCCTGCGACCGTGTAATCGACCAACTGGCCCTGCCTCTCGTCGCAGTCCCTGGTCCATCCGGGGGGAGTCCTCCCCCCCGAGCCTCCCCCCCGAGCCTCCCAAGAGCGGCTCCGCCATACCCTACCCGGCGGTGCGGAGGACCGCCTGGAGTCGCTCGGCGGCCAGGGCGGCCATGCGGTCGCGGACGGCGGACCCGTCGGCGTCGGTGAGGGTGCGGTCGGGTGCCCGGAGCACGACCCGGTAGGCCAGGTTGCGGTGACCGGCGGGCAGCGGCGGCCCCTGGTAGGCGTCGAACAGGGTGAGGCGGGCCAGCAGCTCGCCGCCGGCCTCGCGCAGCACCTCCTCCAGGTCGGCGGCCGCGACCCCGGGCGGGACCATGAAGGCGACGTCGAAGGAGAGCGGCGGGTAGGGCGACGGCGTGGGCGCCGGCCGCATCAGCGGCACCGCGGCCAGCAGCGGGGCCAGCTCCAGCTCGACCGCGAAGGTGGCCGCGGGCAGCTCCAGGTCGGCCGCCACCCGCGGGTGGAGCTGGCCGAGCACGCCGACGGGCAGGTCCTCCAGGTGGACGCCGGCGCACCGGCCCGGGTGATACGGCGGCGGCTCCTCGGGCCGGTAGCCGACCCCGGGGACCCCGAGGGCGGCCACCAGCCCCTCGACCACGCCCTTGACGTCGGCGAAGTCGAACGGCCGGCGGGGGTCGTCGTAGCGGCCGGCCGGCGCCTGCCCGGCGAGCAGGACCCCCAGGGTGAGCGGCTGGCCCGGCAGCTCGCCGGTGGGGTCGGGCAGGAACACCTCGCCCAGCTCGTAGATGGCGACCCCGTCCTCGCCCCTGGCCAGGTTGCGCCCGGCCACCTCGGCCAGGCCAGCAAGCATGGTGGTGCGCAGCTCGGGGGCCTCCTCCGAGAGGGGGTTGGCCAGGCGCAGGGTGCGGCGGCGGGGGTCGTCGGCGGGCAGCCCCAGCCGGTCCAGGGCGGCCTGGGACAGGAACGGGTAGGTCTGGACCTCGGTCACGCCCATGCCGGCCAGGACGTCCTGGACCTGGCGGCGCAGCCGCTGGGTGTCGGTGAGGCGGCCGCCGGTGGCCGCGGGCAGGCTGGCCGGGATCTTGTCGTAGCCCCAGCCGCGGGCCACCTCCTCCTCCAGGTCGGCCCAGAGCTCCAGGTCGAAGCGCCAGCTTGGCGGGACGGCGAGGACCGTGCGCCGGTCCGGCACCTCGGTCCGGCAGCCGTAGCCGCGCAGGTGGGCGGCGGCGAACTCGGGGTCGGCGGGGGCGCCCAGCCGCTCCGCCGACCGGGCCCAGTCGAGCCGGATGGCGGCCCGCTCGGGCACCCCGGGGCCGGCCGACAGCCGCCCGGTGGCCACGATGCCGCCGGCCAGGGCGGCCATGAGGGCGGCCGCCTGGTCGCAGACCGGCCCGGCCCCGGCCGGGTCGACCCCGCGGGCCCAGCGCTGGCCGCCCTCGGTGCTCATGCCGAGCCGGCGCATGGTCCGCCGGACCGAGGCCGGCGGGAAGTGGGCCGACTCGAGCAGCACGTCGGTGGTGCCGGCCCGGACCTCGGTGTCCTCGCCGCCCATGATCCCGGCCAGGGCCAGGACCTGCTCGCCGGAGGTGATCACGGTGTCCTCCGGGGTCAGGGCGCGCTCGCGGCCGTCGAGGGTGCGGAGGGTCTCGCCCGGGGCCGCCCGGCGGACCACGATCCGCCGGCCCGGCACCAGGTCCAGATCGAAGGCGTGCAGCGGTTGGCCCTGGTCGAGCAGCAGGTAGTTGGTGACGTCGACCACCGCCCCGAGGGGCCGCTGGCCGTACAGGTACAGCCGCCTGGCCATCCACAGGGGGGCCGGGCGGGTCGCGTCCAGGCCCTGGATGACCCGGGCGGCGTACAGCGGGCAGCCCTCGGTGTCCTCCACGGCCACCGTGGCCAGCTGGCCGGCCGGCGGGCCGGTCTCGGGGACGGTCAGGTCGAGCGGCTTGAGCTCCTTGCCGAGCACCTGGGCGACCTCGCGGCCGATGCCGCGCATGGACAGGATGTCGCCCCGGTTGGGGGCGGTCTTGACGTCCAGGACGCTGTCGCGCAGCTCCAGCGCCTCGACCACGTCGACCCCGACCGGGGTGTCGGGGGGCAGGACCAGGATCCCGGCGTGGTCGTCGAAGACGCCCAGCTCACGGGCGGAGGCGAGCATGCCGTCGGACCAGGCGCCGCGGACCTTGCGGCGGCCGATCTCGATCCCGCCGGGGAGCTTGGCCCCCGGCGCCGCCCAGGGCACCACGTCGCCGGGGGCGTAGTTGCGGGCGCCGCAGACCACCCAGCGGTCCTCGCCGCCGGCGTCGATGCGGACCAGCACCAGGCGGTTGGCGTCGGGGTGCCGTGTGACCTCGAGGACCCGGGCGGTGAGGATGCCGGCCAGGTCGTCCCCGACCCGGTGGATGGTCTCGATCTCGATGCCGGCAAAGGTCAGCTTCTCGGCCAGGGTGGTGGCGGAGACGTCGACGTCGACGTGGTCGGCCAGCCAGGAGAGCGGGACGCGCATCTGCTGCTCCTCCTCTCAGACGCTGGTCAGCCAGCGGACGTCGTTGTCGGTCAGGGTGCGCATGTCGGCCAGGCCGGAGCGGAGCATGAACGGCCGCTCGACCCCGGACCCGGCGGCGAAGCCGGAGACCTCGTCGGGGTCGTACCCGCCGGCCCGGAGCACGTTGGGGTGGACCATGCCGGCGCCGAGCAGCTCGATCCAGCCCTCGCCGCGGCAGGTGCGGCAGCCCTCGCCGGTGCCGCCGCAGACGAAGCAGGACACGTCGACCTCGGCCCCGGGCTCGACGAAGGGGAAGTAGGAGGGGCGCAGGCGGATCTGGCGCTCCTCGCCGAAGTAGGCCCGGGCGTAGGCCAGCAGGGTGCCCTTCATGTCGGCCATGGTCAGGCCGCGGTCGACGGCCAGGATCTCGACCTGGTTGAACACCGGGACGTGGGTGGCGTCGGGGGTGTCGGCCCGGTAGCAGCGCCCGAAGTAGACCACGTACAGCGGCGGCGGGCCGGCCTGCATGGCCCGGATCTGCACCGGCGAGGTGTGGGTGCGCAACACCAGCTCACCCTCGCGTCCGTCGCCCGACTCGATGTAGAGGGTGTCCTGCATGGACCGGGCCGGGTGGTCGGGAGGGATGTTGAGGGCCTGGAAGTTGTACCAGTCGGTCTCGACCTCTGGGCCCTCGACGACCCGGTAGCCGAGGCCGATGAAGATGTCCACGATCTCGTCGATGGTCCGGGTCACCGGGTGGATGGCCCCGCGCGGGGGGACCCGGCCGGGCAGGGTGACGTCGACCCGCTCGGCCTCGAGTAGGGCCTTGTCCCGGTCGGCCTCCAGCTCGTCCCGGCGGGCGGCCAGCTCGGCCTGGAGGGTGGTCCTCGCCTGGTTGACGCGGCGGCCCAGGTCGCGGCGGGCCTCCTCGTCGAGGCGGCCGAGGGAGCGCTGGACCTCGCCCAGGGGCGAGCGCCGGGCCAGGTGGGCCTGCTCGGCCTCGCGGAGGCTGTCGAGGTCGGGGGCGTCGGCGATCGCCTGCCGTCCGGCGGCGACGATGACGTCCAGGTCTGGGGTTGGCATGGTCGAGCTCCTGATTTCGGGCACACGCACAGGGAGAGGTCTCGTCCGCTTCGCGGTCGCCCCGCTCGGGCCGGGTGCCGGGCTAGGTGATGCCGGCCAGCTCCAGGCCCCCGCGGGGCAGGCGAAATCGCAGGGTGGTGCCGTGCTCGGGCGACGAGTCGGCCCAGATGCGGCCGTCGTGGGCCTCGACCAGCCCGCGGGCGATGAACAGGCCGAGCCCGGTCCCGCCGGGCGACCCGTGGCCGGCCCGCCGGTAGAACTTGGTGAAGATCAGGGGGAGCTGGTCGGTGGGGATGCCGACGCCGTGGTCGCGGACGGCGACCTCGACCTCGGCGTCGGTGACCTGGCCGGTCACCGTCACGTCCCCGCCGTCGGAGTACTTCACCGCGTTCTCCACCAGGTTGGTCAGCACCTGCTCGATCTTGTCGGGGTCAGCATAGACGGGTGGGAAGCCGTCGGGGAACGTGAGCAGGAACTTGTGGCGGTCGTGCTGGAGGGCGAAGCGGCCGACGATGCCCTCGGCCATGGCGGCCAGGTCGAACTCCTTGCGGCGCAGCTCCAGGCGGCCGGCGTCGATGCGGGAGACGTCCAGCAGCTCCTTGATGAGCCGGGTCACCCGGTCGGCGTCCATGTTGACCGTCTTGAGCATCTCGCGCTTCTGGTCGTCGGTGAAGCGCTCCCAGCGGTGCAGCAGGGTCGAGGTGAAGCCCTTGACGCTGGTCAGGGGCGAGCGCAGCTCGTGGGCGAGGGTGGAGATGAGCTCGCCGCGCTGGCTGTCGGCCCGGTTGCGGTTGGAGGCGTCCCGCAGCACGCACACCGTCTGGACGACCCGGCCGGCCCGGTCGCGCCGGAAGCTGGCCGTCAGGTCGACCGGGGTCGGCTCGCCGCCGCCGACCAGGTGCAGCTGCCGCACCGGGACCCGCCGCACCCCGGGGAGGCGGCGCAGCCGCTCCGAGCAGGTCCACCAGGGGTTGCCGGCGCCGTCGCGCAGGGGCACGGCGTCGTCCACGGGCCGTCCCACCAGCTCGTCGCGGCCGGCCCTGGCCAGCCGCTCGGCGGCCGGGTTGGCGTAGGCGACCCGGCCGCCGGCGTCGACCACCACCACCGCGTCGGGCAGCAGCTCCAGGTAGACGCCGTCATCGGCCAACGACGGCCCCCTCATGACGGTGCCGCCGGGAGGCCTCGTACAGCAGGACGGCCGCGGCGGCGGCCAGGTTGAGACTCTCGGCCCGGCCGGTCAGGGGGATGCGGACGATCAGGTCGAGGTCGGCGGCGACCTGGGCGGGCAGGCCGCGGGCCTCGTTGCCGAGGACCAGGGCGACCGGCTCGGACAGGGGCGCCCGGTCGGCGGTGGTGGCGGCGTGCGGGTCGGCCCCGACCAGGCGCAGGCCGCGTTCGCGCAGGGCGGTCCGCAGCGCCGGCCAGGGCGCGCCGGCGACCACGGGCAGGTGGAACAGGCTGCCGGCGGCGGCCCGGGCCGCCTTGGGGCTCTGGAGGTCGACCGACCCGTGGGTGGTGACGACGGCGTCGGCGGCGAAGGCGTCGGCCGCCCGGAGCACGGTGCCGGCGTTGCCGGGGTCGCGGACCTCGGCCAGCACGCAGACCAGGCGGGGCGAGGCCGGCAGGGCCTCCAGGGGGCGGACCACGCTGGGCAGGACCGCGACCAGGCCCTGGGGGGTGGTGGTGGCGGCCAGGGCGGACAGCACCGCCTCGGCCACCAGGGTGACCTGGGCGCCGCGCTGGCGGGCCTGGTTGACCAGGCCGGCGTGGCGGGCCGCGGCCCGCTCGGTGGCCAGCAGGGTGTCGGGGACGTGGCCGGCCTCGAGGGCCGAGCGGATCCCCTCGGGGCCCTCGAGGAGGAAGCGGCCGCCGGCCCTGGCCCGCGCGGACGGCCGGGCGAGCTTGCGCGCCGCCCGCACCGCGGGGTTGCTGGGGCTGGTGATCACGTCCATCGGGCCGCCGGGGCCGCCCGTCAGGCCTTGCCCTGGGAACCGCGGGCGCCGCCGTTCAGGCCCTCGCGGGCGCTCGAGACCAGGCTGGCGAAGGTCCGCGGGTCGGTGACCGCGATGTCGGCCAGGACCTTGCGGTCGACCTGGATGCCGGCCTGGCGCAGGCCGGAGATGAACCGGTTGTAGGTCATACCCTCGGCCCGGGCGGCCGCGTTGATCCGGGCGATCCACAGGGCCCGGAAGTCGCCCTTGCGCGCCCGGCGGTCCCGGTACGCGTAGCGTAGGGCGTGCATGACCTGCTCGTTGGCGGCCCGGTGGTGCCGGCCCCGGCTGCCCCGGTAGCCCTTGGCCAGCTCCATGGTGGTGCGCTTGGCCTTGGCGCCGTGGACCGCCCGCTTGACTCTTGCCATCGGAGTTCTCTTTCCGTTCGA
>Ga0307405_10001071_pt1 | contig 11118 bp, 18 predicted proteins | sample 322Cmetagenome_2_FD_203311 | JGI IMG/M metagenome (GOLD analysis project Ga0307405, IMG submission 203311) | Maize rhizosphere microbial communities from greenhouse at UC Davis, California, United States - 322HYB-C-1 | ecosystem: Host-associated > Plants > Roots > Rhizosphere > Soil | place...
GCCGGCGGGGATGGGGTACTTAATCATCTTCGGGCCGCCCGACTCTTGCGCGCTCATCGCTCATCTCCTGGGCACTAGGGACGTTGAAAAGGAAGCCCGCGCGGCAAGGCGTTACGGAAGACGCCCCGCACCTATCTTTCTGTGACGCGAGACGCAGATAGGGCAGTTAGCGCCGCGCGGGCACATCGGGAGCGCTCGCGCGCTAGTCGGTGGTGGTCGGTGAATCGGCTGGAGCGTCAGCCGGTGGCGCGACGTCATCGAGAGGGCCGGGCACGTTGCGCCAGCTCGTCGTCGGTTCGGGCGGTGGATCGCTCGGCGCAGCGCTCTCGACGGTCGGTTCGGTCTCCCAGGGTGAGAGAGTGCGCGGCTCGTTGCTGCCGCCGTTCTGCGAGTCGTCTTCGACGGCTTCCAGCACCATTTCGCCAGCGTCGGGCAGAACCGGCGTAACGGTCGTGGTGGTTTCCGTCGGCACGGCGTCGCAAGCTGGGCAAAGCGGCGTCGGCGCCTCGTGGTCACACCGCTGGGGCGTCGCCGGCGCGGCGGGTGGGGTCGAATAGCCGTTTCGAGCAAAGGCCATCTCGGAACCGTACATCAACGCAATCTCGTGATCGGCTTCGTCGTCTTCATCGGGCGGTTGATGGGGCAGCGGACGGCGCGCCGCTTCTTGCTCTTGCCGCTGCTGCTGCTCTTGCTTCGAGCGCTCCATCGTCGCGTTGACTGAGATGAAGATCACGAGGCAGCAGAGCACTAGCGCGATGAAGGCGAGGAACGAACAGAACAGCCGCCCCCAGAATTCAGTCGCGTTGAAGAGCGAAAAGAAGGTGTAGGAGATGCCGGCGTAGAGGCCGAACAGCACGGCGCACGTGAGCACGCCGTACCCCAGCCCCCAGAGGGCCGCGAATCGCGTATCGGTGGTGTCCTTGAACTCGTTGGGATTGTCCATTATGCGGCCTTGGCTTCGATTCTTTCGGGCGGTGAATGTGTGCTGGAGTAACGAACGACGAGGGACGGCGGATCACCGAATTCTAGCCACCAAACGCGGCGCGCTCCGGCGGGGAGGGGAGCATCTCGACGCTTTGCGCGGGGGAGCTGCTGGCGATGCGCTTGGAAACGTCGTCGGCGATCGCCGATAGCCCCTTTTGCTGAATGAAGTGCGTGAGCGCGGCGTCGATCTCCGACCGCACTTCCGCGACGGTCTTGTCGGCCGCAACCCGAAATTGCTTCTCGATGAACGGCAGAGTGTCGCCCAGCCATTCGCCGACCAGCCGGAGAGCCTTGTCGATCATCGCCCGATCGGCCTTCGTGAGCGGCTTCGGATCGTCCAGACGGGCGCGTGCTTCGGTATTGAGCTGCTTAACCTTGTCGCGCAAGCCCCGAATCGCGGTCTCGAACTCGCCCTCGTGCCGCTTCACGACGTCGTACTGGGGCGGATCGGGGACGCGCTCACGCCCCAGGCGCCGAATCGTGCAAGGCACCCCGTCGCCGACGCTCATCGACGTCAGCAGTTCGGAAAACTGGTGCGGCGTCATCTCCACTTCGATCAGCGACTCTTTGCCGTAGTAGCTGTTACTGGCGAGACTCCGGTGCAGCTCGGCTCGCTTGATCCGCAAGACGATGGTCGTGTTCTGCGGAACGCTCGCGCCGAAGAGCAGTGGGCAATCGCCCAAATCCATCATTGACGTATGCAATCGGCTGAATCCGACCACCGCATACGACGGATGTGATTCTTTGTAGTCGTCGTGAATGTCGTTCGTGTACTCAGACACGGAGCACCCCCTGCACGTGCGAGAGACGATCGCGGATGAACTGGTCCAGCGCGCGTTCCATCTGCTGAACGATCGCAAGCTGCGAGGCGCGGCGCTGGTAGACGACGCTGAACGAGAACATGGCGCCGGCGACCTCCAGACCCACCGTCAGCGTACCCGTCTGGAACGGCTGGTCGATGGGCGGATCGTTGTCGACTTGCAGCTTGTACGACTGCACGTCGGCGAGCCGCTTTTGCAGCTCGTGGGCCACGATGTACATCACTTCGGCGACCAGACTCGGGCGTTCGTACGGCATACTGCACCAATAAAAAACGCGACCGGGGACGAACCCCAGCCGCGCGTATACCTGGGGATACGTGGAGACTACGAACGCAGGTCGACTTCTGAAACCGCGATCCGGTAGGCGACCACCTTCCACGAGTCGTTCGACGGCGGCGGCGACTGATCTTTGATCCGCTTCGGCGACGGCGATTTCACGCCCTGCAAGTCGAGATCGCCCAGCAGCAACGTCTCCACCTTCGCGCCGGGAACGTTCGGCAGCAGCTTGATTTGCACGCCCGCCCGCGCGAGCTGCTCGGCCTTGAACTCACCCAGTGAGCGGTTGAAGTCGATCCATCCAGAAACCGGCACGCTAACACCTCCCCGCGCGAAATGAGACTGGAACAAAAATAGCCCAGACGAGCTTGTGCTTTCGCCTCGCTGTCGACGCTGGGTCGCCGGGTTTAACGTCATCCAGACATCCGCACGGTCGCGTCGTGATTCCCGAACGCCCTTGAAGGGGTCTTACGACTGGATAGGCCACGAGAGGCGCCGGTATTGGAGACGCACACTGTTCGGTCGCGGGGGACACTCAAGCATTGACCGATGGGATTTGAACCCATGACCGCCAGCCCTACGCCAGCAGCTCTAGCCAGGCTGAGACTTACGGTATACTCGCCCCCCTTGAACGCCGCGCACTTGCGTTCGGATATCACTCCCGCCTAAGCAGCGCGGCCGCTTGTACTCACGCTGTACGATCGGAGTGTGGAAGACGTACCTCCCCTTGGCGTCGCACCCTCGCGGGTTGCATCACTCCAATGCCCGATCTTGCGTCTGCACCCGGCGATCAACTCCGAGCGACTAGCCTCAACGGGTCGGCTGCTCTCACACTGTATCAAGCTGGGCCGCGATCGAACACGTGGAACACCAGACGGCCGTCGGCGAGCTGATACGTTGCGACGTATTCGCCCACCTCGTCGGGAACCGGGTTCCCCGTTCCATACACCCCGAAACGCCGCTCAATTTGATTCGCCGTCGGATTCACCAGCGCCCAAATGCAAGGAACGCCGTTCTGCACCTGCACCGTCAACAGACGAGCACCTAGGGGCATGAGAATCGTCTGCTCGTCGGTGGTCTTTAGCTCCCACTTCCAGATTGTCATTAATAGTCACCTCCGAATAAGACGCGACCGTGGACGGTACGGCTTCTCTTGCAAGCCAGCTAGTGGAGTCGAACCACGCATACTAAGCCGCAAAACTCTACCGGCGATTCCGGCTTCCGTTGAGTTATCCAACGCTTGCAAGAAACTCCCGCCCGCGATCGCAGCCCACACACCGGGAATCGAACCCGGAACCTCGTCGGACGTGTTTGCGACCGACGGTGTACAGTTTGCCCCACCCGTACGCCCAACGTCTAGAACGTCGATACGGCGGCATGTGTAGGATACCTGGGTTTGCGCCTCACGCTGGACTGACGCGGCGCCGGTGCGACAAGCACCACCCAGGGAACGCACGCACTCAAGACGCAAGTTGTTCAGGAGTCGCAATCACGCGATAGCGGGTGATGATTTCGTCGTCGAGCACGTCGTAACCCTCGCGCTCGATTCCGCCCTGATAGTCGCGATCACCGATCAGTACCCGCACTTCGCTAGAACCGATCACATCGCCGGGAATCTGAGTTAACGACGCACAAGCGTACGGTTCAGGATACCACCCCGCCACCCATGTCGATTTGCTTCGCACTTCGACTTCGTAGCAGAGCTGGACCCCCGAAACGCACAAGCCCGAGTCAATGAACTCCTTGAACGACCGGCCGAACGCAATCCACTCACCCATAAAGCACCTCGTGATTCGTGAACGCGAAAGAACGCTGTTCAGTCTTCACGCCACGAGGCGGACGCATCACACACAACGAACGAGGCTCACCGGCGGATCACGAGATTTTAGCGGGCCGCCACGATTTTCGCGATTTGCTTCTGCGCGTTGGCGATGTTGTGCTGGAGGTTGGCGAGGTTTTGCTGCTCGTTGATCGTCAGCTTGCGACGCGCGGCCAGCTCGTGGAATCGCTCGACGTCGGCTTCCCAGTATTTGATTCTGGTCTCCAAGCGGACGTGCTTAATCGTCTTGCGAATGCTCCGAACGGTCGGAGGGCTGGAGCCGAAAATCGGGTTGTTGCTGCTCATCTTCTACCATCGCCGCCAGCGCGGCTTCAAATGCCTTGATCTCTTCGCGCAGCCCATCCGCGCGAGCACTCCACCCCCTCGCCTCGTTGCGCTGGAACGCCTCGCGCTCCAAGCTGTAGCGATCGCTCTTCGCCTTGAAGAACTCGGCGCGGTCGGTGAACTTCCGCGCCTGTTCTTGGCAAGTTCTCAGCCGATCGCGCAGGTTTTTCAAGTGCTGCGCGTCACTGATGCCGGCGTCATCCGTGTTGAGCTTCATAGGTAGCAGAACCTCTTGAGATCGTACCCATCGGGGAGCGTCGGCGCAACGCCCATATCGTCGAGCGTCTCCAGCTCGGCCGCCGCGACGAGCTGCTGGTGCGCTTCGGAAAGCCCCCAGATGTTGAGCTGGCCGTGAACGGGGATCGGCTTCGCGTAGCGCTTCGCCCCGCGCAACAGCCAGCAGTAGGGGCCGTTGGCGTAGATGTCGTGCGGAAGGTCGCCGAGCGGCGCGCCCAGCCACTCGTCGAAGAGGTAGCGACGGGATTTGTCGGGATCGTCGGCGCCGTGTCGATACTTGGCGACGCCGATGATTTCGACGCTGCCGACGATGCACCCATGCACCCAGAGCGGACGGTCGTTCTTCGGATCGCTCTTGCCGCTGTTGATCGCGTCGACGATCTCGTCGGAGCACTCCAGATTAGATAGGGCCTTGTCGGTGTAGACCGCCAGCGAGACGGTCGACGTGATCGCGACGCGCTCGCGGTAGGGGGTCGCGGTGCTGCGATTTTCGATGGTCTTCCGGCCAGAGGCGATGAGCCACGCCCAGTTCGCGGTCACGCTGAACGCGCGGCGGACAGTCTGCGGCGTCGGTTCGGCGTGGTTGGCTTCGGTGAGGAACTTCCCCACCAGCTCGGCGGTACGAAGGTCGGCAAGAGCAGTCACGTTTGCACCTGGGCGAGAACCACGAACGAACGACGCCCGGCGTCGCGACATGCAACGTCGAAATGGGCGGCGCGAGACAAGGGCAGGTCGCCGAATCGAACGGCCGCCGGGGTCATGTCCAAACCTCCGGCGCATTCCTTTACCCACCAAAACCGGGCGGGGGTTCGCCCCCGCCCGGCGGATCACTGACGACTAGCCCGCGAGCGCCAGTACGGCGCCGGCGGCTTCATCCAGCTCCATACGGCGATCGCCGAATGGCTGGAGCTGCGAGAGCGCGGTGAACCCTTGCACCACGCCCCAAACGCTGAACGGGTTGCAACGCTGGTCGTTGAACTCGCAATCGCGAGCCGCTTCGAGCAGCGCGGCTTCGATCGTCTTCTTGGGGGCGATGTGCTTCTTGTGCAGCGCCGCGACGACTTCCTCCGTCGAGCTGCCCAGCAATCGCGACTTGGCGGTGCGGATGTGCATCTCCGTCGCGCTCGCCCCTTCCAGCAGCGAGGTTTCGGCGAGGGTGTAAGCCTCACGCAAGAACTTGCCGAAGGGGTCTTTCCCCTTGTGAATGATGCTCACCTCGTTGACCTTCGACGCGCTCCAGACGATGTGATTGCCGCACACACCGCGAAAGAGGAACGTCTTGATACGGAGCGAGGCGTCGCCCACTTCCGAGTTCGTGATGAAGACGCCACGGCAGAGACCGCCCTCGCTGCCGTCGTCGATGCGGCGCGAGTCGTCGATCAGGAACACGAAAAGATCGTGATCCGAAGCGTACGCCCCGCCCGGCGCGATCATGTCGCCCGGCTTGATCTTCACACCGCTGCCGGCACCCACGTTGTTGACGTCGGCGAGCGTCGCGGGGCGGGCGCGGGGATCGTTGCGACGCGGCAACGCCGGAGGAACCTTCCAACCCTGGGCGGTGAGATGCCCCAGGCGTTCCACGACGTCGCAATTCCAAACACGAGTGTATTTGGGCGTCAACAAGGCGCGGAGCGTCAAGGCGTCTTGCCCCTCGTGCCAGAGCAGCGACGAACGGTGATTGCCGAAGTCTTGCGCGGCCAAACGCTCGTTGATGCACTGCGTCGCCAGCTCGGGCGAGAGCTTGCGGAGGAACTCGGCCGGCGATCCGGCGAGCTGCGAGAGCTGACCGAAGCCGTAGTGCGAAAGCTGGGCGACCTTACCTTCGCGGCCGGTCAAACCCACCCCGCCGCGAGTCGTCACCGTGGCGCGAAGGTCGGCCGTCACCACGTCGCCCGACTCGGCGTGCGATTCGTAGTGGCCGAGCGTCGCCGTGAAGAGATCGTCGAGACCCCAAAACCGCTGATCGTTCGGGCGATTCATCCACTGGTTCGCCGCTTCAAAGAGGTTGTTCGACATCGTAGCACCCTTGCGTTCGTGTTGTGTTAACCGCGACATGCGATCCACACCCCAGCTAACGCACGACGACCGCCGAAGGATCACCACCCAGGAAGAAAAATCCGCCGGAAAGTTTTCTGGAAATTTTTTCGAGAATCGAGAACCGCAAGGTGGGTTCGATCGTTAGGGTATGTGCGTGCCGCGCATGTCGCGCTGCCGTACAAGGTGCAAGGGTTATCTCGATGCTCACGACGAAAGTCAATCTGGAGCTGTCTTCCCCGCGTTGCCCCGATCATCTGCTGGCCGACTTTCGCAACGCTGCGATGTCCGCCGGCGCCTCCCGCGCTGACGTAAACGCGCTGATTCGCGAAGGCGCCCGCCGCGCTCACCGCGAACTCACTCTGGTCGACATCATCTCGCCCCACTGCGAAAACGGCGTGTCGCTCGATTAACCCCCTTTCCGACGCCCACCGTAGCGCCCAGCTTCCCCCGCCCGGATGCTGGGCGTTTTTCGTTGATGGGCCGAAAAGATGCGAAAGCGGTGATCCGCTGGGGCAATGTGCTCGTTTTGTCTTGTGAGTCGCACGTCGCGACCGACCAGCACAAGGAACGCCACCATGAACTTTATCGTTCTCAAGTCGTCGCGCGGTGGAATCGGCCCCTGTTACCTCTCGCACGGCAGCCTCGCACAATTCGCACCGGAGACGATCGCCGTCGGAATCCCGGTCGCGACGTTCGAGACGATCGAAGACGCCCAGAAAGCCATCAACAAGACGTGCCGCATTAGCGAGGTCTGGCGCACGATCGCGATGGATTCGCACGCCCGCCAGTTTTCGATCGTGCCGCTTGCGAAAAGCGAGTGATCCGACCACGAGGGCTAACCGTTAGTGATGTGTGGGCGCTGCATGTCGCGACGCCCGGTTGATGCAAGGAATGAGACGATGCGAGAGTTCTTTACGCTGGTGACGCTCGACGAGATCGAAACGGAAATCGGCCCTTGGCACGTCGAAAGCCCTCTGCGTTCGGCTTACTGCGCCGAGCGTCGCCGCTTCAACGAAGACGCCGAAGCGGTCTCCGACATCGCCGGATTCAAGGCCGCGCTCTTCTCGATGGCGCTCTATCCGTGCGATTTCGGCGACTACGCCGGTCGCGCCCTCCACCACGAGGGAATCGCCTCCGTGCATCTGCAAAAGGCCGATCGACTCGACGAGCTGGGCTATCGGATGCTCGCCGCGATGGAGCGTTACAACGCCGAGAACAACGCCCGCACGGCCGAGAAGATGACGCATTGGGCTAAACAGCGAGTCGACGCGTAAACCCGATCAGACCACGCCCGGCGCACGTGCGCCGGGCCTTTCTTGCGAGCACACAATGAGCACCGAAAACCACTTCAAGACAATTCGCGCACTGGTCCGCGACGCCGCGCGGATGGCAACCGAAAACAACGAGCTGGAGAACATTCTGCTGCGCGATCTCTCTAGGGCGATTGATGCCTTAGAATCGCGCGTCGGCGAACTCCAACGGGAGGCGAGCGAGCACGAAGAACGCGCCGACGACGCCGAAGCCGAACTGCGGGCGATGGAGGATCGCGCGGCCGCCGCCGAGTGGAGCGCCGAGATGGCCGAGAACCAACGCGCCGCCGCCGCCCGGCAAGCCGAACGCGCCGCCTACGAAGCCAGCGAGGCCGAAGCGAACCGACGCTTTGCCGAAGACCAGCGCGACCGCGAGCGGCGCCGGAGCTTCTGAAAAAACTTGGCGCGTCGGTGATCCAACCAGACGCGCCGCCCGTTGTGTATGTGTGGCCGTTGCATGTCGCGACGGTCGAGACCCACAAGGAACGCCGCCATGTCGCAAGTCGCTCTGATCGTCACGGTTATTGAAGACCGTCAACGCATCTCCTATCGCGTCGCCTTCGTCGGCAATCACTTCGTGATTCGCGACCACATCGTCGGCCCCAACCGCTCGATGTTCTTCCCCGACGAAGTGTTCACCGAAACCGACGTCGCCCAGGCGGCGCTCTTCGCCCAGGCGGCTTTCAAGCTGCCCGTCACCGCCGCCGCTATCCCGGTCAAGCCGACCGAAGACGGCATGGCGTACGTCACGAACTTCATCAACGGCTAATCGCGTCGCGTCTGGGCGGGTGCATGTCGCGCCCGCCCTCCTTTCCCGCGTGCTCTATAGGTGCTTTGTGAATTCGCAAGACGTGATCGAAGCGGCGCTGTTCGGGGTCGAAGTTCAACCCATGATCTACCGCGTCGCCTACACGATCGACGACGCTCGACACGTGATCGACGCCGACATCAAGGAAGACGACGACGGCCGCGTTACCGGGCAGGTGTTTGTCGATCGCCGCGTGGCGACCGCCGACGAGCTTGGAACGCCGCTGACGCTCGACGAGATGCGCCGCGCGGTCGAGTGGGTGCTCGATTCGTTCGACGACGACGCCGCCCTTGCGGGTGCGCTCGACATCGAAATCAAGGTGGTGACGAAGAACACCATTCGTTAGACGTTCGACCGGCCGCCCGGAAAGGGTCTCGCGAGCGCGGGGGAATCGACGCCCCCGCCGGCCGTTTGGCGATCGCACTTCGCGACCGCCGTTCGCGTGCAAGGAAACCGCCCCGATGTTCGACAAGACCAATTACACCAACGCCCAGCAGCTCGCCGAGAAGATCAAGAAAGATCACGCGACGATCGGTTCCCCCGAAGACGCGCACGACGTCGCCGACGCCGGTCTGGAACTGGCGAAGTGGGTCGCCGCGATGGCTCCGTCCGCCGACGACAAATTGTGCCGCCTCGCGCTGACGATCAACGATAACCACTCTTTCACGATCACCCTACCCAACGGCGAACGCGCCGAGATGCTCTTTAAGTACATGAAATCGAAGCGCACCCGCGTCGTGATCGACGCTCCGGCCGGTTGGGAAGTGCTGCGCGACAACGCCATCGCGAAGGAGCCGAAAGACCGCACAACCGAACCGACCGCCGCCGATCGCAAGTAAACCGCCGCCCAGTCACCCACGAGCACGAGCTGCACCAATGCCGCACCAGACGACGCCCCATGTTGTGCTAACGAAAGACCAGCTCGGCCCCCGCGCCGAGCGACAAAAGACGATGCGATGGGCGTGCGACGGCGCCCGGATCATCCCCTGCAAACGAACGCCGGGAACCGTTCACCTGATCCAGACGAACGGCAAGGCCGCCGTCGTCACCCAGGCGAGCGGCGAGGCGTTCGAGTCCGGGCACGTCATCCCCGCCGCCGCGTTGCCGACCACACTGGCCGACCATGAGATTCGGCGCGAGGTCGACGACGAAGGCGAGCGATGGAGCGTCCGCAACATGAAGCGCCGATACGAAGTGCTGCGCACGATCGGCCCGCCCGACGAGCGCTACCCGCTGCGGGTGCGCGATGCGGTGAAGAGCTTTGACGACGAACCGGAAGAACCGATCGTCTTCACGATCAACGCCCGGCAATTGATGGAGCTGGCGACCGCGTTGGGAAACGAGGCCGTAACGCTGATCGTTTCGACCGCGCGTTCCAACGGCTACACCAACGGTCAAATCGGCGTGATCGCCGCCAACGATGAGAAGTGTCGATACGGGTTCGGAGTGCTCCACCCGTACGACTACTCCGACGCCAACGCCCAGCGCGAGATCAACCGCTATCAAGAGTGTCGAGACGAGTTCGCGGCCGACGAAGCGAAGGCCGATCGCGCGGAAGACTTCCGACTCAAACAGGATGGAGGGTAGCAACGTGGGGTTGAACATTGGAGCGAAACCGGCGCCCGAAGATGACGACGAGCTGCCCGACGACGAGCGCGATGAACTGCTCTCGCCGGCCGCGAAGTTTCTCGTCGAGCTGGCGCAAGAGACGGTAGAGTTGATCGACGATATCGCCGAAGACTTGCCGTCGAACTTCACGACCGGGGGCGATTCGATCCGGGCGAAAGTGATTTCGATCGCCCTCACCGTCCGCAAGACTCGATCGCTGACGTCGAACCAGAAGCGAGCGCTCGAAAACATGAACGCCGCCGTGGAGAAGTGGAACCACCCTCCGCGCGACTAAACGACCGCCAGCCAATCGCGAAGATCAGCCGACAACCTCTCCACCTCGTCGACGCCCAGGTTCCCCGCCTGGGCGTTTTTCACGCGCTCCGCGAGGGCCGCGTGCGCCGGCTCGGGATCGACCGGGAAGCCGACCACGAATTCGATCGGCCAGAGCGGAACGGGGGTCGCCTCCCATGCCGCCACGAGCGCCGCCGGCAGCACACCGACCACCCGCGTCGGCCGATCAGTATCCCAGCCCCACGAGGCGAACTTCGATTCGACGAGATCGCAGAGCGCCGCCGCTTCGGGATCGTAGCGGGCGCGGGCGACTTCGTACCACCTCGCGCCATCCGGTTTCGAGTAGAGATCGAACCGCTGACGCACCATTCGCACATCGTGAGGCGCTTCGCAGCCCCAGCACACCAAATTGTCGTAGGAGTCGCGCCAGAGGGTGAGGCCGCCGCATTTTGGGCACGGCGTCGCATCTGGGAATTCGCTCGTGCGTGGAGCCGGTGCGACGACTTCCGCTTCCGCCGGCTGAATGATGCCGGTGATGACGCTCTGGAGAAGACCCACGGCAGCAGCTCCAGCGGGGAG
>Ga0307405_10001072_pt1 | contig 11117 bp, 10 predicted proteins | sample 322Cmetagenome_2_FD_203311 | JGI IMG/M metagenome (GOLD analysis project Ga0307405, IMG submission 203311) | Maize rhizosphere microbial communities from greenhouse at UC Davis, California, United States - 322HYB-C-1 | ecosystem: Host-associated > Plants > Roots > Rhizosphere > Soil | place...
GCCGGCAGACCCTCTTCCTTTGACTTGGATGAATCAGGGGTTATGCCTGCGGCTGCGGACGTGTCCGTTGCCGTGCGTGACCTCCTGGGTCCGCGGCCCGCCGCGCCATTACATCCGGAACTACTGGCTGCCTTCGTCGATGGATATCGGCGGACAGCAGGCCATGCACTAACCCTGGATGCCCTCCTGCTACACCGGGCAGCCTTCGCCGCGCAGCAACTGGCGGAAGCGCCGGACGTGATGGATAGGGGGCCCGAGGGCGAGGGTTGGCTGAGCGACCTCGTTGCCACGCTGAACAGGCACTATGCGGAACAGCGCGACATCGTGGTGGCGATGGCCGAGGGTCGAAGGCGACCTACGGTGCTGCCGGACTGAAGCGCCCGGCCCATTCCGCGGCACTTGTGACCCGGTTGAAGGGGAACCGGCCCAGCCTCCGGCTTTTGCCAGCCGCGGGTCCTCCATGTCGTACCGGGCTACCGCGTGCCGAAGTCGGTGTCCGTGTAGGAACCGGGCCGGCGGGCCGTGCCGCCCTGGCAGGTGCAGCTGCCCTGCACTTCGACGCGGACGTTCACCGCGGCGCCAGCGTCGAGGCGCACGTTCAGGGGTTCGGCGTCCGTGGCAGAGACGCGCAGGACGGTTTCTTTGGAGGAGATGGCAGACATGGCTGTCCTTTCAGAGAGGGGTGAGGATAGTTGCTAGGTGAAATTGCTTTAGAGGCTTGGCTTGGTTCCACTGATGCGAGCGTCCAGCAAGCCTGCCGCGACTGCCGGAGCCAGTCCGGGTGCCAGCGGAAGGCGCGGGACCACCAGGCAGTGCCAGAGGTGGTAAATGTCGGCCTTGCCGGACCAGACGGTCGAGGTGACGTTGCCGTGCTCGTCGAGTTCCTGCTTCCAGGATCCGTGCTCGTAGTCGATGAACCAGTCGCGGGCGTGGTCCCAGATTCGCTCATACCAGTCCGCATACTTCTTTTCGCCGGTGGCGATGTAGAGAGCTGCAGCACCCCCGATTGCCTCTGCGGGAACCCACCGGATACGGGTGGTGACAACCGGCTTGCCCTCCCAGTCGACGGTGTAGACAAATCCCTGGTGGCCGTCCGGCTCCCAGGCGTCGCGGATGGCGGCGTCGAACAAACCCCGCGCATCTTCAAGCAGCCAGGCCGGGACTTCCAGGCCGCGGGCCTCGAGCCCGGCACGGACGTGGAGGAGCAGGCGCGCCCACTCAACCCAGTGGCCGGGGGTTCCGCCATAGGCACGGAACTGGCTGGCCCTGTCGTCGGTGTTGTACTCCGGCATGGGGTTCCACTCCGGGTCGAAGTGCTCGAAGACCCGGTAGTTGTTGTTGCGCGCAAAGTTGTGGATGAGCACCTCGGCGATGTGCAGGGCCCGTTCAAGCCAGCGGTTCTCCCCGGTCACGTCAGCGACGATGAGGTATGCCTCCACCGAGTGCATACTTGCGTTCCCGCCACGGTATGCCTCGGTTTCAGTGAATTCCCGGTTCCATGAGTCGAAGCACATGTTGGCTTCGTGGTCCCAGAATTTTGTGTCAGCTATCCGCAGCGCCTCGTCCAGCAACTCCCGGGCACCGGGGCGGCTTGCCGCAACGGCACTGGCAGCAGCGAGGAGCACGAAGGAGTGCTGGTAGCCCGACTTGGTGTCATTGACCGGACCGTTCTCATCCACCTCGGCGTACCAGCCGCCGAACTCATCATCGTGGAGGACCCCGTTGAGTGCCGCGATGCCGTGGTCCACGAGCGTTGCTGCGCCGGGCCGTCCCATCAAAGCGGCGACAGCGAAACTGTGCGTCATCCGTGCGGTGATCCAAAGATGGGTCGGCTTGTCGGCGAACACTTTGCCGTAGTTGTCGAGCCAGCCAAATCCTGTGGGCACCCTCGAATTGACGGCGAAAGTGATCAGCCGGTCGGTTTCCGCCTCGAGCCATCGTGCGTGAGCGGCACTGTTCAGCCACGTCATGTTATTTCCTCTCTCTGTTGCAGGTGCAAGTACGAAGTAGCGATTGGATGTTCAGTTCAGAGCTGTTATCCAACGGCGTCGAGCACGCCGCGGATGATGGTGGCGGCCGCTCCCATGTAGGCCAGGATGATCAGCAGGATCTGCGCGGCGCGGGCGGGGACGAACTTCGACGCGACGTCGCCCAGCACCAGCCCCGCCAGGCAGGCCACGGCAACGGCAACCCACATGCCCAACGGCATCACAGGGAAGGTCGCCGGGGCAGTGATTGCCTTGGAGGCGAGGGACAACGCCCCAATGGTGAAGAAGTAGGGCTGCATTGTGGCGGCGAAGGACTTGTGCTGCCACCGGGTGGCGATGGAGTACATGCTCACCGCTGGCCCGCCTACCCCCGCCGCGGTGTTCATGAATCCGCTGAGGCCCCCGGCAGTGAAGAGGTACCGGCGGCGGGCCGGGAGGGTGGCTGACTTCAGGACCAGCAGGACGGTCAGCCCCACGGCGAGGATCACCCCGATGGAGATCTCCAGGACCGCCGCCGGGATGAAGGGGATCAGGAGCGCCGCCGGAATGATCCCCAGCAGGGCGGAGGCCGCGAGCCACAGGTACCGCTTCCAGTCTATGTCCCGGGCCACCCGGAAGATGATGGCGCCAGCCGTGACGGCACCGCAAACATTAACCAGCACCACACCTTCCACCGGGCCCAGGAGCAGGACCAGGAAGGGGGCGGCCACGAGGGCGAAACCCATTCCGGTGATCCGTTGCATCCCGGCACCCATCACCACGGCGCCCAGTACCAGCCCGGTGGTCAGCACTTACGGCCGCCAGGCCACGTACTGGACCTCCTCGAACTCCTCCAGGCCGAGGCTTGACCCTTCCCGGCCCAGGCCGGACTGCTTGGCGCCGCCCATCGGCGCGAAGGCCACGGAAGGCAGGGGGTCGTTGACACCCACGATGCCGGCTTCGAGTTGCTCCGGAATGTCCCAGCCGCGCTTCGGGCTGCTGCTCCAGATGTAGGCGGCCAGGCCCATCTCGGTGGCGTTGGCCTTCCGGATGGCTTCCTCCTCCGAGGAGAAGGTCACGACGCCCGCCGCCGGGCCGAAAACTTCCTCCGTCACCAGGAGTGCGTCGTCCGGCACGTCCGTCAGCAGGGTGGGTGCCAGGAAGGAGCCTTGGCCAGGGACTTCGGTGCGTTGGGTGACACGGCGGGCGCCGCGGCTGAGGGCATCGTCAACCAGAGCCTGGACAGCGGAGACCCGGTCGGCATCGATCACGGGACCGAGGTCCGGGACGGGCGCTCCACCGTCTGGAACTCCGTGTCCGATGCTCATGGCGTCGAAACGGGCACCAAGCTTGGCCGCGAATTCGTCCGCGATACCTTCTTGGACCAGGAATCGGTTGGCGGCCACGCAGGACTGGCCCGTGTTGCGGAGCCGGCCCAGCACCGCGCCCTCGACGGCGGCGTCGAGGTCAGCATCCTCGAAGACGATAAAGGGGGCATTGCCGCCCAGTTCCAGCAGCGGCCGGACCACCCGCTCGGAAGCGGACGCCATGATCTGCCGTCCCACACCGGTGGAGCCGGTGAAGCTGACGGCCCGCACTGCGCGGTGCTGGAGCAGGGCCGCCGTGATCTCGCGGGACGGGCCGTGGACCAGGTTGACCACGCCAGCCGGGAACCCGGCGTCGTGCAGGACCTCGAACAGGCCGGTGGCGGCGAGCGGTGCCTTCTCGGACACCCGGCCCACCACGGTGCAGCCAGCGGCGAGCATCGCGGCGAGTTTGCGCGCCTGGATGGAAACCGGGAAGTTCCACGGCGTGAGGCTCAGCGCGACGCCAATGGGCTTGCGGAGGCTGAGGTGGCGGCGCCCCTGCAGCTCCGGCGGACTGACGGTACCCGTGGCGCGGCGGACTTCCTCGGCAAACCAGCGGAAGTACTCCGCGGAGAAATCCACCTCGCCCTGCGCTTCCGGAAGCCGTTTGCCCGCTTCGAGCGCCAAGGTATGGGCGAGTTCGTCGCGGCGTTCTACCAGGAGGTCTGCGGCGTTGCGGAGCAGGTCGGCCCGGTTGCGGACGGTGGTGCGGGACCAGGAACCGAAGGCCTCCGCCGCGGCGTCGGCCGCTTTGGTCGCATCAAGGGCGGTGCCCCAGGCCACCTCGCCCACGGTACTGCCGTTGCCGGGGTCCGTCACGTCCTTGGCGGTTCCGCCGGTGTGCCAGCTGCCGTTCACGAGGTGCCGGGCTGATTTGAGGTTCACGGATGGTGCCTTTCGTTGGGCTGGCAGAGATCAAGCGCGGAGGGGCGGGTGCGGCCCGCCGTCGTCGTCATCCTCATCCCTTGCTGGCACCTGCGGTGATGCCGGCGACGAAGTAACGCTGCAGGAAGACGTAAGCCACGACGACGGGCAGTGAGGCCAGAATGACGCCGGCGAAGAGCAGCGGGTAGTCGGTCTGGAACTCGCCCTGGAAGCTGAGCAGTGCCAGCGGCAGGGTGCGGTTGCCCGGGGACTGGATGAACAGCAGCGGGTAGAGCAGCTCGTTCCAGTGAATGACGAAGAGGAAGATCGCAGCGGCAGCAATGGACGGTGCCGACAGCGGCAGGGCGATGGACTGGTAGGTCTTCCAGGGTCCGGTGCCGTCAATGGAAGATGCCTCGTAGAGTTCCTTTGGCAGGGTCCGCATGAACCCGCCAAGGATGAACACTGCGATGGGCAGCGTGGACACCACGTTGGCCAGGATCAGGCCGCTCAGGCTGTCCAGCAGCCCCAGCCGGCCGAACAGCACGTACAGCGGCACCATGTTGGCCTGCGCGGGGATGGCCATGCCCAGGACCAGAAAGCCGAAGATGGCCCAGGACATGAATCCCTTGAGCCTGGAGATGGCGTAGCCGGCCAGGCTGGCCAGGAACAGGGTGACCGGCACGGAGATGGCCGTGACGATCACGCTGTTCATAAAGGACGAGCCCAGGTCCTGGCCGCCAATCACCTCGGCGTAGTTGCCGGGGGAGAGGGACTGCGGCAGGCTAAACGGGCCCGCGAAGAGTTCCTGTGTGGACTTGAAGCTGCCGAACCCCACCACGGTCAGCGGAACGATGATGATGACCGCGTAGATTGCAAGGATCCCGCGGCGGGTTATTGAAGCGAGCATGCTGTCATTCCCCCTTCGGGGTGAGGCGGAGCAGGCGGCGCTGCAGCCACGTGACCAGGGCGATCATCGCCATGAAGATGATCGACTGGGCGGCGGCGTAGCCGAACTCCGAGTTGGCGAAGGTGCTGTAGATGCGGGTGGAGAGGATGTCCAGGGACTGCTTGGGCGGGTTGCCCGCAATGCCCAGGATCAGGTCGAAGGCCTTGAACGACTGGACGGTGGTGTAGGCCACCACAATGGACGTCGCCGGGGCCACGAACGGCCAGGTAATGGACTTGAACTGCTGCCATTTGCCGGCGCCGTCCATTTCGGCTGCTTCGTACAGTTCGCGCGGGATGGACTGCAGGCCCGCGATGTACACCACCATCATCTGGCCGGCGTGGAACCACACTTGGGTGACGGCCACCCAGTAGAGGGCCTGGGCGTTGTTGCCAAGGTAAGAGCCCTGGAGTGCTTCCAGCCCTACGGCGCCCAGGACGGAGTTGGCCAGGCCGAAGTTGGGGTCGTAGATGAACTTCCAGATGAAGGCCACGGACACGGAGGACAGGATGGTGGGGAAGAAGAACAGGGCGCGGAGCAGGATGCTGCCCCGGGAGTTCTTCGTGAGCATCAGGGCGAGGATCAGGGAGAACAGCGTCTGCGCGATCACCACCAGCAGCACGAACTTCAGGTTGTTGGCCAGCGCGTTCGTGAACAGCGAATCGCTGGTGAAGGCGCGGATGAAGTTGTCCAGCCCAACGTAGTTGAACGCGGCCGAGAAGCCGTTCCAGTCCGTGATGGCGTACTGGAAGGCCTGCAGGGTGGGCATCACCAGGAAGAACGCGATGATGGCGACGGCGGGAAGCGGGAAGAGGTACAGTGCCGGATTCACCCGGGTTGGGGAGCGGCGGCGCACCTTGGCAGCGTCGGCCTCGCCATGGCTGTGCGGAACCTTACGCTTTGCGGCCGGTTTGGTGGCGTGGGTGCTCATAGCCGTTCATCAACAATCTTCTGGGCGGCTTCGGCGGCCTGTTCCGGGCTGGTGCCGGAGATGACCGCCGTCGCGCTGGCTTCCACGGCGTTGCGGACGTCCAGGTTCTGGAACTGGAACCGTGCGGCGAGCGCCGTCTTCTTCTCCAGCCAGGGGCTGAGGCGCTTCAGGTCCGGGTTGGTGTATTCCACGTTGTTCACGGAGACGTGCTGGGCCGTCTGGTTGGCGTAGTATCCAGCGTTCTCCGGTTCGGACAGGAAGTCGATCCACGCCGCCGCTGCCGCCTGGTTCTTGCTGGCGGAGTTGACGCCCAGGATGAACGTGGCGTTGTAGGCGCCCTCGTACTTGCCGTTGCCGTCGGAGGTGTTGGGGAACACCAGTTCGATGGGGAACTGGGCGCCCAGGCCGCGGACGGCGGCGATGTGGTAGGAGCCGGTGGCCAGCATGGCGGCCTGGCCCTGGGAGAACAGGTTCTGCGCCGGCTCCACTGCGGTGCCGGTGGCGTTGGGCTGGAGGTACGGCACCAGGTCCTTGTACTGGTTCAGCATCTTGATGAACCAGTCGTCAGTGACTTTCAGCTTGCCCTGCTCGATTTGGGCGCACATGTCATCCACCGGGGCATTGTTGGCGATCATGCAGTTGAACAGCTGGCCGCCGTTTCCAACGTCGCCGCCCGGCCAGGAGATGGGGATGACTCCGGACGCTGCGAGCTTTTCGCACATGGCCAGGAAGGAATCCCAGTCCTTGGGTGCGATCTCGGCACCGGCCTTGTCGAACAGGTCCACGTTGGCCATGGGCATGGGGAACACCACCTGGTAGGGCAGGCCCAGTTGGCTGTCTCCGGACTTGCCGGCAGCCAGGAGCCCTGGTTGGTAGTTGCCGGCGGCCTTGCTGTCCTTGAGATCGGTGTAAATGCCGGCATCGGTGAAGTTCTTGAACTGGGCGCCGCGGAAAGTGGCGAACGCGTCGCCGATCGAGCCGCCGCGCAGCTTCTGCAGGGCCTGGGCGTTGTAGTCGTTGGACGTGGAGATGTCCTGGGCCACCTCCACGCCGTCGTGCAGTGCAGCGAACCGCTTGACCAGTTCGTCGAACACCACCTTGTCCTCACCGCGCCAGTGCGCGAACGACACCTTTCCGGTGATGTTGCCGGTGGTGGGAGCGGCCGGTCCGGTAGCGCCGCCCGGGGCTGTGGTACCGCCAGGTCCGGCACACGCTGCTGCGCTGGCGCCGAAGCCCAGGGCTCCGAGAAGCGCGATGGCCTGCCTGCGTGAAATCTGACTCACAATAATCTCCTCGTTGAGTTTTGCTGTGCCTTGTTTACTTGGCTGCGAAAAAGGGGTTGCCACGGTCAGGACGCTTTGGCGCTCCGGGAGCGCTTATGCGTGGGTCCTTTGGGTGGAGACGACATCGTCCACCACGGCGCAGAGGCGCTGCAGCCGGCGGACGGCGTCTGTTGACAGGGATTGGACGACGTCGGGCGTACCGATGCAGGACGCCCAGACGGCGCGGCCCGAGAGGAAGCCGCTGGCGCCTTCCAGGCAAGCCCACCGGACGGCGTCGGGGAAGACGTCCTCGGGGACGCCGGAGGAGAGAACCACCCAGGGGCCGTCGATGGCTTTGGTGAGTTCGGCGCATGCGGCGCGGACGTCCTCTTCGGGTGCTTGGCCGTGGAAGGGTACCTCCGCCTTGTAAAGATCGGCCCCAAGGCCGCCCAGTTCCTTGGCGGCGGCGAGGATGCCTGCGTTCCAGTCGAAGTCTCCGCCAGCCAGTGGTTTGCGGGAGACGGGCTCGATGATGCTGATGAGCCCGGCGGATTGGCAGCTCTCCACGAATTCGCGGACCATTGCCACGCGACCCTCGGCGGGTTCGTCCGAGCGGTACAGGACGAGCAGCTTGAGGGCTTTCACGCCCAGGGCGGCGTACTTGTGCGGATCCACCAGCCGGTCAATGGTCACCTCGCCCACCAGCTCGCCGTGCGCGGATTCGAAGTGGTCGGCCGAAGCGATGAGCCCGCAGGCCGGGTCCACCACGCCTGCCTCGATGGCTTGGTCCAGCGCGAACTGGCGGTCGATAAGGATGCCGGAGGCGTACGGGGTGAGGATCCGGGCTGCCTCAAGTTTGAAGTCGCGGAGGTCCTCGTCGGTTACTGGCTGGTCGGTGTGCTCGGCGAACATGTTGCGCATGGCTTCGCGCTGGTCCACGGCGAGCATTGCGAATGCGCCTGACGGGCGCTGGAGGGGTGAGAGGTCTGTGGGGCTCATGGGCTGCTTCTTTCAGCTAGGCGGTGTGGTTGGAAGTGAGGACAGGGGTGATGGCCTGGCGCGGGATGGCGGAGCGGCCGTCCAGCCCTTCGCAGGATGCTGAGGCAGTGCGGCCGGCGAAGGCTGCCGCGTCAGCCAGGGAAAGGCCGGCAGCGACGGCGGCGAGCAGGGCGCCGTGGTAGACGTCGCCGGCGCCCAGGGTGGAGACGATCGTGGCGGGGGTTGCGGGCACATGGAGCGGGTCCGTGGTGCCGTCCTTGACCCAGGCGCCGTCTGAGCCGGCGGTGGCGACGACGGCGGAGGCGCCGTCGTCCGCCGCTTTGCCCAGGAGCGCCTCGGGGGAGTGGTGCCCGCCGTACTCCGCGTGGAGCCGTTCGATGGTTGGAACGTAGAGGGCCACGCCCTGCGGGCTGAAGGACGCGATGGGGTTGCCGGCATCCACGCTGATGTTCAGGCTGCCGGCGCTGAAGGCCGGAAGGGACGCCACGGCGTTCCAGCCCAGGTGGTCCACGTGGACCCAAACTGCCGATTCCACCAGTTCATGGAACCGGCTGCCGGCCGGAAAGCTGACCGGCGGCACGGGCCGGGTGACAATCGCCCGGCTTTCGGATGCCTTGCTGACCACGATCACGCTGGCACCCGTTTTGACGTTGGGATCGCGGATCACTGCTGAAGTGTCCACGCCCTCGGCCTCCAAGCCGAGGATGATGCGGTCACCTTCCTCATCGGCGCCGAGGACACCTGCGAAGGCTGTGTTTGCGCCGGCGCGGGCGGCTGCCACGGCTGCGGTGGCGGCGGGGCCGCCACCCGCCGTCGCGAAGTCCGAAGCGACGGTGCGGCTGTCCGCAGCGGGATAATCCTCCACCAAGGCGATTGAGTCAAGAGTGGCACAGCCTACGAAGAGCAGGGTTCCAGTTGACGGTTGGGGCACGTTCCACCTCGTTGTAGTTCCGGCTGGTACTGAAGAAATATACACACGCTATGTTGGAAAAACAACACTTTCTGTATAGTTCTGTTTGGGATGCAACGCCGCGGTCCCCCAAGAACTCAACGTAGAGAAACGGAGCAGCTCATGTCATTGCCTTCTGCTGAACAGGTACGGACTATCCGCTATGGCCTCATCGGAGCCGGCCACATGGCCCGCGAACACGTCCGCAACCTCGCCCTGATTCCCGGCAGCCGGATCACTGCAGTATCGGATCCCCAGCAGTCCTCGCTGGAGGAGACCGCCGCGGAGATCGGCTACGAGGTGCAGACCTTCCCCTCACACCAGGAATTGCTGGCCTCGGGCCTGGTGGACGCCCTGGTGATCGCCAGCCCCAACGACACGCACCTGGCCATTCTCAAGGACATCTTTGCCAGCGGAACCAACCTGCCGGTGCTCGTGGAAAAGCCCGTGTGCACCACCGCCGCTCAGGCAGATGAACTGGAAGCGCTGGCCGCGGACTACCCGGCACCTGTATGGGTTGCCATGGAGTACCGCTACATGCCGCCGGTCCAGGAAGTCATCCAGGCCGCGCACAACGGCAGGCTCGGCAACATCTACATGCTGTCCATCGTGGAGCACCGTTTCCCGTTCCTGCACAAGGTGGATGCTTGGAACCGCTTCGCGGAGCGGACCGGCGGAACACTGGTGGAGAAGTGCTGCCACTTCTTCGACCTGATGCGGCTGATCCTGCAGGATGAGCCCGTCCGCGTGTACGCCAGCGGCGGCCACGACGTGAACCACATGGATGAGGTGTACGACGGCCGCGTCTCGGACATGATCGACAACGCCTACGTGATTGTCGATTTCAAGGGCGGCCGCCGCGCGATGCTGGAGCTGTCCATGTTCGCCGAGGGGTCCAAGTTCCAGGAACGGATCTCCATCGTGGGGGATGCCGCGAAGATCGAGACGCTCATTCCGGTGGCGGCTAACCACTGGATCGAAGGCGATGAAGCGGAAGCCACCGTTGAGTTCAGCCCGCGCTCGCCGCTCGGACCGGAAAAGCACGAGGTTCCGGTGGATGAGGCAGTGCTTGCTGCAGGCGCCCACCACGGCTCCACCTACTACGAGCACCTGGGATACCGGAAGGCGATACTGGGCGAAGGGCCGGTGGAAGTGACAGTTGCGGATGGCCTTCAGTCGGTCCGGATGGGACTGGCGGCTGAGCGTTCCATTGCAGAAGGACGTCCCGTTGAGCTTACGAATGCCGGCGCCGGGGTACGTCACTAGTAAGTTGGTGTTGGAAAAGCAACACTTCGCGGGCCGGGGGCCGGCAGGTGGGGCAGGAAGAAGGGGATATGAGCACCGCACGTGAAGAGGCGCCGCTGACGCCCCGCCAGCGCACCATCCTGGAGGAGCTTGGGCGGCGGGGGTTCATTTCCACCACGGACCTGGCCGAGACCTTTGCGGTATCGGATATGACTGTGCGCAGGGACACTCGGGTGCTGTCCAAGCTGGGCCTGGTCAGGGTGGTCCACGGCGGGGTCAGTGCCATCCATGGCCAGGGCCAGAACGCGGACTTCGCCGCCCGCGTGCGGGAGGATTCCGACGCGAAGCTCCGGGTGGCGAGGGCCTGTGTCTCAATGATCGGGGAACGGGACGCCATCATCCTGGACGCCGGCACCACGACGTACCAGATTGCGCAGGAGCTGCCGGCTTCCTTCACGGGCACCGTTATCACGCACTCGGCCCCCGCCATCCAGCGTTGCCTGCAGCTGACCGCCGCCAGGACCATCTGCCTGGGAGGTGAACTGCTCCTGGACAGCCAGGCGTTCAATGGCCCCATGACGGTC
>Ga0307405_10001073_pt1 | contig 11117 bp, 7 predicted proteins | sample 322Cmetagenome_2_FD_203311 | JGI IMG/M metagenome (GOLD analysis project Ga0307405, IMG submission 203311) | Maize rhizosphere microbial communities from greenhouse at UC Davis, California, United States - 322HYB-C-1 | ecosystem: Host-associated > Plants > Roots > Rhizosphere > Soil | place...
GAGATCCAGGTCGGCGCCCTCATCGCGTTCCTGCAGTACCTCATGCAGATCCTCATGTCGGTCATGATGGTCACGTTCATGGCCGTGATGGTGCCGCGGGCCGCCGTCTCGTCCGACCGGATCGGCGAGGTGCTCGAGACCGACTCGTCGGTCAAGGCCCCGGACGACCCCGTCACCGACGTCCCCGGCGCCGGTGAGGTCGAGGTGCGCGACGTCGAGTTCACGTACCCGGGCGCGGACTCCCCGGTGCTGCGGGGCGTCACGTTCCACGCCCGGCCCGGGCAGACCACGGCCGTCATCGGCAGTACGGGCGCCGGCAAGACCACGCTGCTGTCGTTGATTCCCCGCCTGTTCGACGTCACCGGCGGCCGCGTGCTGGTCGACGGCGTCGACGTGCGCGAGCTGGACTTCGACGCGCTGCGGGAACGGATCGCGATCGTGCCGCAGCGGCCGTACCTGTTCACGGGCACGATCGCCACCAACCTGCGCTACGGCGACCCGGACGCGACCGACGAGGAGCTGTGGCGGTGCCTGGAGATCGCCCAGGCCCGCGACTTCGTGGCCGAGATGCCCGAGGGCCTGGACGCGCCGGTCGCCCAGGGCGGCACCAACCTCTCGGGCGGCCAGCGCCAGCGGCTGGCCATCGCCCGGGCCCTGGTCCGGCGGCCGGAGATCTACCTCTTCGACGACTCGTTCTCCGCCCTGGACCTCGGCACCGACTCACGGCTGCGGGCGGCCCTCCGGCCGGTCACGGCCGACGCCGCGGTCATCATCGTCGCCCAACGGGTATCGACCATTGTGGACGCCGATCAGATCGTCGTCCTCGAGGATGGGGAGGTGGTTGGCATCGGGCGCCACGACGAGCTGCTCGAGACCAGCCCGACCTACGCCGAGATCGTGGCGTCCCAGCTCCCGGTAGGAGCGGCGGCATGAGCGCGAATGGAGCCCGTACCAACGGAGGCCCCAATCCAGGGGCGCAGAAGGCCGTTCCGGCGCGCGTGCCGGGGCTGGCCGGGGCGCGCCGACCGGGCGGCGGTCCACCGTGGATGACGATGGGTATGCCCGGCGAGAAGCCGGCCACATTCTGGCCCTCGGCCAAGCGGCTGTTGGGGCGGTTGCGCCCGTACCGGCGGCAACTGTGGCTCGTGGTGGCGCTGTCCGCGGCCAGCGTGACGATGACGGTGATCGGTCCGAAGCTGCTGGGCCGGGCGACCGACATCATCTTCTCCGGCGTGGTGGGCCGGCAGCTGCCGGCCGAGTCGACGCTGGACCAGGTCGTGGCCGGGCTGCGGGCCGAGGGCAAGGACAACCTGGCCGACATGTTCCAGCGGATGCAGGTCATCCCGGGCGCCGGCATCGACTTCGGCGCGCTGACCCGGGTGCTGATGTTCGCGCTCGCCCTGTTCGTGGCGTCCAGCCTGCTGCTGTGGTTGCAGGGCTACATCCTCAACGGCGTCGTGCAGGCGGCGATCAACCGGCTGCGCTCCGATGTGGAGGACAAGCTGCACCGGCTACCACTGCCGTACTTCGACAAGCAGCCCCGCGGCGAGCTGCTGTCCCGGGTGACCAACGACATCGACAACATGGCCCAGACGCTGCAGCAGACGCTGGGCCAGCTGCTCATCTCGCTGCTGACCGTGGTGGGCGTCCTGGTGGCGATGTTCACGATCTCGCCGCTGCTGGCCGTGATCGCGCTCGTCGCGGTGCCGCTGTCGGTCGTGGTGACCCGGCAGGTGGCCAAGCGCTCGCAGAAGCAGTTCATCGCCCAGTGGCGGCACACCGGCGAGCTGAACGCGCAGATCGAGGAGGCGTTCACCGGCCACGAGCTGGTCAAGGTGTTCGGCCGGCAGCGGGAGGTGGAGGCACGGTTCGCGGCCAAGAACGACGAGGTGTTCCAGGCTAGCTTCGCCGCCCAGTTCATGTCCGGCATCATCATGCCGTCGATGCTGTTCATCGGGAACCTCACGTACGTCGCGGTGGCCGTCGTCGGCGGCCTGCGGGTGGCGTCCGGCGCGATCACGATCGGCGACGTACAGGCGTTCATCCAGTACTCCCGGCAGTTCACCCAGCCGCTGACCCAGGTCGCCTCGATGGCCAACCTGATGCAGTCGGGCGTCGCCTCGGCCGAGCGCGTCTTCGACCTGCTCGACGCCGAGGAGCAGAGTGCCGAGCCGCCGGCCCGCCCCGATGCCACCGAGGGCACCGGCCGGGTCGAGTTCGAGCACGCCTCGTTCGCGTACGACCCCGACCGTCCGCTCATCGAGGACCTGTCGCTGGTGGCCGAACCCGGGCACACGGTGGCGATCGTGGGGCCGACCGGCGCCGGCAAGACCACGCTGGTCAACCTCGTCATGCGCTTCTACGAACTCGACGCGGGACGCATCACGCTCGACGGCGTGGACATCGCCACCATGCGCCGCGACGAGCTGCGCGAGCACATCGGCATGGTGCTGCAGGACACGTGGCTCTTCGGCGGCACCATCCGGGACAACATCGCCTACGGCAACCCGGAGGCCACCGACGAGCAGATCCGGGCGGCCGCGCGGGCCACGTTCGTCGACCGCTTCGTGCACAGCCTGCCCGACGGCTACGACACCCGCATCGACGAGGAGGCCAGCAACGTCAGCGCCGGCGAGCGGCAGCTCATCACGATCGCCCGGGCGTTCCTGGCCGACCCGTCGCTGCTGATCCTGGACGAGGCGACCAGCTCGGTGGACACCCGCACCGAGGCGCAGGTGCAGCACGCGATGGCGGCGTTGCGGTCCAACCGGACCAGCTTCGTGATCGCCCACCGGCTCTCCACCATCCGCGACGCCGACCTGATCCTGGTGATGGAGAACGGCCGGATCGTCGAGCAGGGCACGCACGACGAGCTGCTGGCGGCCCGCGGTGCGTACGACCGGCTGTACCAGGCCCAGTTCACCCGGGCCGTGGTCGAGCTCGACGAGCCGGGTCCCGGCGCGGGCCCGGGTCCGGGCCTGCCGGCCGGGCTGCCGCCCGCGGTGGCCGCGCGCGTCGCGGCCGCCCGCGCCCAGCGCTGACGTCGCGCCCCGACGCGGCACGCTACCCGCGTGTCGCGCCGGGTCGGGCGTGTCGCGCCCGGGTCGGCATGTATGTACGGGCACACACTTCAGCGATCGTGAAGCATCGATGCTCCCCTTTGGACACGTATCCTTCACGATCAACGACCCGGCACGATCAACGACCCCACACGCCCGGCGCGCATAGGTGCGCAGAGCGGATATGGAACAGAGAGTCACCCCGACCCGGCGCCGACACGCCGAGCGCGCGCGACACGCGGAGGGTGAGTCGGGTCTCGTACTGTCGCGCTGACGTCCGGTCGTCTGCGTAGAAATGCACGGAGCGGGCACCACGCCGGGCCCACCCTGGCGCCATGGAATCGAGAGACAGAGCCGTCGTGCTGGGCGGTAGCATCGCCGGCCTACTGGCCGCGCGCGTGCTGGCCGACTCGTACCGCAGTGTCGTGATCGTGGAACGGGACCGACTGTCCACGACGGGGCAGCGTCGCGGCGTGCCGCAGGGCGAGCACGTACACGGGCTGCTCCCCCGCGGCCGCCAGATCATGGAGGATTTGCTGCCCGGCCTGGTCGAGGACCTGGTCGCCGCCGGCGCGCACGACGGCGACATCCTGGACAACGTCCGCTGGTACGTCAGCGGCCGGATGCTGCGGCAGGTCCCGACGGGGCTGCTCGCCCTGTCGGCCAGCCGCCCGCTCATCGAGGGCGCCATCCGGGCCCGGGTGACGGCGCTGCCCAACGTCACGGTCCTCGACGGGTACGACGCGGTGGGCCTGTCCACGTCGCCCGACCGCCGCCGCGTCACGGCCGCCCGGGTGACCAGCGTCGGTGGCGAGGTGTCGCGGATCCTCCCGGCCGACCTCGTGGTCGACGCCACCGGTCGCGGATCCCGCGCGGCGCGGTGGGTGGCCGACCTGGGCCTGGGTCCCGTCCCCGAGGACCGGGTCGGCATCGACCTGACCTACAGCTCGCGCGTGTTCCAGGGACCGGCCGACCTGTTCGGCGACGACATCGTGGTGGCGACGATGCGCCACCCGGGCCAGAAGCGCAGCGCCGTGATGCAGCGGCTGGAGGGCGGGCGGGTCCTGGTCACCCTGGCCGGGATCCTGGGCGAGCGCCCGCCGGGCGACCTCGACGGCTTCATCGCGTACGCGTCGACGCTGGCCGCGCCGGACACCTATCACGTCGCCCGGGCGGGCCGCCCGATCGGCGACGCGTCCAGGTACCGGATACCGACCTACGTACGGCGGCGCTACGAGCGCCTGGCCGAGCCTCCGGCCGGCCTGCTGGTGGTCGGCGACGCGCTGTGCTTCTTCAACCCGGTCTACGGCCAGGGCATGTCGGTCGCCGCGATGAACGCCGCCTGCCTGCGCGACGAACTGGGCCACGGCGGTGGCGTGCCCGACCCGACGCGGTTCTTCGCCGCGGTGGCGCCCACTGTGGACGCTCCCTGGGCCATCGGCGTCGGGGCCGACCTGGCGGTGGCCGGCGTCACCGGGCCGGTGCTGCCCGCGTCCCCGCTGACCGGCGAGTACGTCGAGACCCTGCGCCAGGCCGCCGTCGAGGACGCCGCGCTGGCCGCGGCGTTCGTCCGGGTGACCTCGCTCGTCGATCCGCCACCGGCGCTGCTGCGTCCGGAGATCGTCGACCGGGTGGCCCGGCGGGCCGACGCGGTGGTGATCGTGTCTACTCGCTAGCCGAGAACACCAGCAGCGCCGCGTCGCGGACCTCGGCCGCCGGGTGGCGGCGCAGCTCGCGCAGGCGCTCCCGCCAGGCGTCCGGCCAGCCGGCCCGCGGCCCGGCCACCCGGGTCAGCGCCACCGCCAGTCGGCCCCCGGCCGGATCGCCCCGCCCGGCCAGGGCGTCGACGCCGGGTGCCACATCATCGGGCTCCCAACGGTCGACCGCCAGAATTCCGTCCACGGAGGACACGGCCCAGGGGGCGTCGGTCAGGATGTCGGCGAGGTCGGACAGGTCGGAGACCAGCCGCGGGCCGGGCCAGGCCAGCGACGCCGCCAGACGGGCGGCCGCCGCGACGAATGTCGGCTCGGCGCGCAGGATCGCCACCACGCGGCGTACCGGTGCCGGATCCCGGCGGACCGCCTCCGGCCCGGCGCAGACCTCGTCGACCAGGCGGCCCAACCGCTGCCGCGCCGGCCGGTCACGCAACGGCTCCGCGTCCGGATCGGTGCCGGCGAGGCGGACCAACGCTTCGGTCGCGTCGGCCAGCAGGTCCGGGTACCCGGACCAGACGATCGGCGTCGCGGCGCACCTCACGGCGTACCCCCAGGTCGGTCCGGGGGTGAGGTCGGTTATCCCGGCGGTGATGTCCTCGGCGCTGCCGGGGGCCCACGGCGCCCAGACGGCCAGCGCGGTGTAGGCGCGGCGGACCACCTCGGGCTCGGTGTGACGGGTCAGGCGGCGCACGAGCCCGGCGTAGCGCCGCCGGTCCGCCTCGGCCAGCCCGAACGGGTCCGCGCCGAGCACCATCTCGGCCGAGTGCCGTTCGCCCGCCGTGGCCGCCTCCAGGACCGCCCAGCTGCGCGGGTCGTCCAGCCACCCGCGCAGCGCGCCGGCCACCGCGACCAGTACGTCGCGGTGCTGGCCCTCGCGGTGCCAGGCCGCGACCAGTTCGTCGACCGCGCCCGGCACCCGCAGCTGCGACAGCATCCGGGCGATCTCCTTGCGCACGGTGACCTTCGGCGCCTCGGCCAGGGTCGTAGCCAGGTACGGGGCGAGCCGGCTGGGCGTCATGTGCTGGGCGCAGCGGGACAGCGCGAACACCACGACCCGCGCCCGGTCGGAGTCCAGATGCCGCACCAGTACGGGTAGCGCCTCCTCCGGCGGCTCGTGGTGGCCCAGCCCGGTCAGGACGCCCTCGGCGATCAGCACGTCGTCCCCGGCGGCCAGGTCGGCCCACGACGCCGGGGCGCGGCCGGGGAGCCGGGCCAGGATGCGGGCCAGCCGGGCCCGCTGCCACCGGTCCAATCCGGCGTCGTCGACTCCTGCGCGCACGAGGGTCGCGTAGCGGCTCACCTGATCCGGCGTCCACAGTGTCAGCACGCCGTCGTCGATCGCCGGCACCCACACCGCCTTACGGGTGCCGAAGCGACCGCGCAGGGGTCGGCCCCGCAGCAGGTGCCGGTCGACCAGGTCGGTGCGCCGGCGGGCGACGACCGCGAGCACCTCGGGCAGGGTGAGCATCGACTCGTCCCGTTCGACCAGGGCCACCGCCCGTTCGGTGCGTTGCCGCGGCGGAGCCAGCCACAGGGCCACCGCGCCCTGCACCGTCCACTGCTGCTTGAGCCGGGTGGCCCGGCCGAGGAGCTTCTGCAGGCCGGGCATGTCCCAGGCCCGCTTGCCCAGCGACCGGGCCAAGGTCAGCACCGGCTCGGGGTTGTTGCGCCGCAACGCCTCGGTCAGCCAGCCGCGGGCACGGTCGAAGACGTCGTGTTCCTGCCCGCGGCGCAGCACGTGCCGCAGGTACACGGTGAACGACGACTGCTGCCAGGCGCTGATCCGCTCGATGGTCTCCAGGGCCCACAGCATCAGCGGGCGCGCCTCGTCGGACGCCACCGACTGCCACAGCACGCCGAACACGAGCCGGTTGACGGCGGCCGTCGTCGTCCAGGAGGAGTCGCGGGCGTCGAGCGAGTCGCGGACGAGCCGGTCGAGGTGGTCGACGGCGTCCGGCGCGAACAGGTCGGGCCGCACCTGACCCAGCGCGTTGAGCAGCCGCGAGCGCACCGGGTCCTGCTCGTTGCGTACCCGGTCCAGCCGCCCCAGCAGCTCGGTGAGCGCGGCCGGATCGCCGGTGCGGGCGGCACAGCGGACGAGCAGCTCGTAGGCGCGGGCCCGTTCCTCCGCCTCGGCGCTGCGGCTCGCCCGGTCCAGCTCGGCGAGCGCGTCCGGGTACGGCAGGAACGACATAATCCGCAGCCGGGTCGCCGGCTCGGTGGCCACGATCGGCAGGGCGAGCATCCGGCGGGCCTCGGCGTGGCGGCGCCGGTGCGGCAGTACGGCCAGGATCTCGTCGGCGAGGACCTGGGCCGCCAGGTCGGTGGCGCCGTAGGCGGAGTCGAAGACCGCCTCGCGCCGGGCCGGCGGCAGCCCCTTGAGTACCGTGGCCACCAGGCGCGGCACCGGCCCGCTGGCCCGCAGCAGTGCACCGAGGTCGTCGTCGGACAGCGACGCCAGCCGGTCGCGGACGGACCGGCTCAGCGACCACTGCCCGAGCTGGGCCGCGCGGGCGGGATCGGCCAGGACGAGGCGGTGGACCCGGGCCGGGTCGACCGCGAGCAGCCGGCCCACCTCCCCCACGACCGCCGACGGCAGCGGACCGTCGAGGAACCGTTCGCAGAGGTCGAGCAGCGCGGCCGGCTGGTGCCGCGCGAGGGCCCGCTGGATCGCTCCGTTGCGCTGCCACCAGTCGACCCGGGCCGCCGTGGTCAGGGCGGCCAGGTCGGCGTGGACATGCTCGACGACGGCCCCGGGATGGCGGGCCGTCAGCGCGGCCCAGCCAACGACGGCGTAGGCCATTGTGGACAGCGCGCCGGCCACGGTCGGCTCGGTGCACGCCGGCAGCAGGCGGGCCGCCTCGGTGTCACCCCAACGCCGGCGCACCGCCGGCAGCAGCCGGTCGGCCAGCTCGTGACGCCGGCGCCGGCGCACGACCGAGTAGAGCAGGTTCCGGTCGGCCCACGCCCCGTCCTCGACCATGGCCGCGATCGCCTCGTCGGGCAGGTCGGTCGCGGCCAGCGCGTGCCGACGCACGCTCGGATGGGCGTCGCCGAGGGCGGCCGCCACCTGCTCGCGGTCGCCGGTCGCGGCGGCCATCGTGACGGCCAGATGCCGGCAGTACGGCTCGGCGGCCGCCAGCTCGGTCAGCAGCGACCGGCGGCGCTTGGGTCCAAGATCGCGCGCGATCTCGACGGCGCTCCGCACCCGCTCGTGCGGGTGGCGCCGGGCGAGGTCGGACAGGAGGGCATCGACGGTTCGCACGACATGCATTGTGCCGCGCGGGCCGGCCCGACGGCGTCCCCATTACGCCTAGGTCTTCGGGCGGTCCTTCTTCGGCAGTTTGGCCACGATGGCCTCGTACGAGGCGTCGATCGCCTCCCGCACCTCGTCGTCGGGGATGGCACCGCCGGTGCGCAGGGAGTTCCAGCCCGACCGTCCGATGTAGGCCATGACGGTGGCGTCGTCCGGGAAGCGGGCCAACCATTCGTCGGCCGCCTCCCGGGTCGGGCCGCACTTGAGGCCGATTCCCGGGTCCTCGCGCTCCGACCCCAGGAAGGCGAAGATCTTGCTGCCGACCTTGATGACGGTGTCGTCCTCCCACGGCTCGTCCCGCCACGCTCCGGGCTTGGCCAGGCAGTAGGCCAACAGCTCGTCCCTGGTCATCGCCCACCTCCTCGGCCCCGAGTCTGTCACCACGACCGGTGGCGCCGCTCGCGGGCTCGCGTCGGCCCGGCTAGATTCGTCGGCGTGGGTACGCATATCCAACGCGCGCGGGCGGCCACCGCCGCCGCCGGCCTCGACGCTCTGCTGATCTCCGCCGGTGCCGACCTGCGCTACCTGACCGGCTACGACGCCCGTCCGCTGGAGCGCCTGACCTGCCTCGTCGTCCCGGCCGCGGGCGAGCCGTTCCTCGTCGTTCCCGTACTTGAGCTGCCGGCCGCCCGGGCCGTGCCGGGGCTCGACGTGGAGCTGGTGGCGTACGCGGAGACCGACGACGCGTACGGGCTGGTGGCCGCGCGCCTGCCGGCCGGCACCGCCCGGGTCGCCGTCGACAACCACATGTGGGCGGAGAAGCTGTACGGGTTCCGGCGCGCGCTGCCCGGCGCCGAGGCGGACCTGGCCGGCGAGGTGCTGGCCGACCTGAGGATGCGCAAGACCCCCGACGAGGTCGAGTCGCTGCGCCGCGCCGGGTCGGCCATCGACGATGTGCACCGGCACATGGGCGACTGGCTGCGCCCCGGCCGCACCGAGCGCGAGGTGGCGGCCGACATCGCCGACGCGATCCTGGCCGCCGGGCACGCCACGGCCGAGTTCGTCATCGTCGGCTCGGGCCCGAACGGAGCCAGCCCGCACCACGACCTGTCGGACCGGACCATCGAGCCGGGCGATCCGGTCGTCGTCGACATCGGCGGCCGCATGGCCGACGGGTACTGCTCGGACTGCACCCGCACGTACGCCGTCGGTGAGCCGCCCGCGGAGTTCCTGGCCTACTACGACGTGCTGCGGCGGGCCCAGCTGGCCCAGACCGACGCCGTGCGTCCCGGCATCGTCGCCGAGGACCTCGACGCGATCGGACGCGACATCATCGCCGAGGCCGGATACGGCGAGTACTTCATCCACCGCACCGGCCACGGCATCGGCCTGGAGGTGCACGAGGAGCCGTACATCGTGGCCGGATCGCGGCGCCCGCTCGAGCCGGGCATGGCGTTCTCGGTGGAGCCCGGCATCTACCTGCCGGGCCGCCACGGCGCGCGGATCGAGGACATCGTCGTGTGCACCGACGACGGCGGCGAGCGGCTCAACCGCGCCGAGCGGGATCTCGTCGTCCTGTGACGGCCGCCCGCCGCCAACTGCTCGCGTCGGATGACGTGTCTCTGGACTGGATGGCCGACGCCCTGCACGTCAGCAACGGCGACGCCACCGACCTGGCCGGGACGGGGCTGGCCCGGCAGGTGCTGTACTGGCGCGACGCGCTGCATGAGGGCCCGGTGCCCGCGGTCGGCCCGGACGAGCTGCGCCGGATCAGGGCCGAGTTCCTCGTCGGCGCGGACGTCGACGACCGGGGCGAGGGCCGGCGGATGTTCATCGAACGCGACCGGACGCTGGAGGCCAACCGGGACGGCGAGTACGTCCTGTGGTTCGAGGCGGATCTGTACGACCAACTGCAGATCATCCAGATCCTGTCCCGGCTCTCCGAGCTCGGCGTGCCGGCGCGGCGCGTCACCCTCATCTGCATCGGCGAGCACGCGGGCATCGCCCGCTTCGGTGGGCTGGGCGAGCTGAGCGCCGACCAGCTCCGGGAACTGCCGTACACCAACGCGTGCGCCCGACTGACCCCGGACGCGTTCGACCTGGCCGTGCGGGCCTGGGCCGCGCTCCGATCGGAGGAGCCGTCGGATCTGGCCGCCATCGCGGCCACCCGCTCGGGCGAGCTGCGCTTCCTGGGCGAGGCGTTCGACCGCCTGAGCCGCGAGTATCCGTCCACTCGCGACGGTCTGTCGCTGACCGAGCGCCGGGTCCTCGCGGCCGTGGCCGACGGCGCCGTCGACGCCGGCACCGCGTTCGGCCGGGCCTGGCGGCGGGAGACCCGGCCGTACCTCGGTGACACGTTCTGCTTCGCGATGATGGACCGCCTGGCCGGCGCGCCGCGACCGCTGCTGCGCGTCGAGCCGGACGACCGCGGCGTGGACCGCTTCTCCCGCCTATGGCTGACCGACGTGGGTGCCCGGGTGCTGGCCGGCAAGGCCGATCACGTCGCGCTCAACGGCATCGACCGGTGGATCGGCGGCGTTCACTTGTCCGGAGGCGACGTGCGCTGGCGCTGGGACGACGGGGTGGAGGCGATCCTCGACACGACGCGCTGACGGTCACCCGACGTCACCGGGCCTGGTCGCCCACTATGGATGATCGCCGCTGTCAAGACAACTTGACAGCACGGGCGTGTCAAGGTACCTTGACAGACATGAACGACGGGCAGGAACTCGCCGCCGCGGCGAGCGCCGCCGACCCGGCCACGGGCCTACGCGCCGTCGCCGCGCTGCGCCGGCTCGTGGACCAGCTCGAGGCGTTGCAGGTACGCAACGCGCGCGAGCACGGATGGGCCTGGCAGGCGATCGCGGACTCGCTCGGGGTCACCCGGCAGGCGGTCCATCAGAAGCACGCGCACCGCACCGGAAGGTAGGAGATCACGATGTTCGAGCGTTTCACCAAGGAGGCACGCCAGGTGGTGCTGGCGGCCGTACAGGCCGCGGCCGAGTCCGGCGTCGACAAGGCCGGGCCCGAGCACCTGCTGCTCGCCGTGGCCGACGGCGACGGGGTCGGCGGGCGGGTCCTGGCCGG
>Ga0307405_10001074_pt1 | contig 11117 bp, 9 predicted proteins | sample 322Cmetagenome_2_FD_203311 | JGI IMG/M metagenome (GOLD analysis project Ga0307405, IMG submission 203311) | Maize rhizosphere microbial communities from greenhouse at UC Davis, California, United States - 322HYB-C-1 | ecosystem: Host-associated > Plants > Roots > Rhizosphere > Soil | place...
CCGCCAAGAACCGATACACCATGCACTTTGAGCCGGGCCACTTGCCACCCGTCAATGCATTCTGGTCGCTGACGATGTATGAGCTGCCGGCGAGCCTGCTCACGGCCAATCCGCTCAACCGCTATCTGCTCAACTCGCCGATGCTGCCGCAATTCAAGCGTGATGCCGACGGCGGGTTGACGCTGCTCATCCAAAACGAATCTCCCGGCAAGGACAAAGAAGCCAACTGGCTGCCTGCGCCTAAGGGTCCGTTCTTCATGGCCATGCGCCTCTACTGGCCAAAGGAAGAAGCGTTGGAAGGCAGGTGGACCGCGCCGCCGCTTGAGCAAGTGAAATAGAAGAGGCTTGCTGGCTCAAAATCTTTCGATCTGAAACAACGCAGGTGTGCCGGTCTAACGGGCAGTTTGCACACAAATTAAGGAGACGAGAAAGTCATGAAGAGAAATACAGTCATTGTTGCCACTATGCTCACCCTGGTGATGTTGGTGGGACCAATTTCGACATTGCGCGTGGTTGCGCAATCAAGCGTAGTTGCGCCCGTGGACCGGACGATTCTACCTATCCCTGAACCCAAAGTTCCCAATAGCACCGTATTCAATGCCCGCAATGCAACGCCGCCGCCTCGGTTCGAGGTCAAGGCGCCGGCGGGTGCGCCCAATGTTCTGATTGTGCTGATCGACGACATGGGCTTTGGCATGTCCGAAGCTTTTGGTGGACCCATCAAAATGCCGACGGCTACACGCCTGGGAAATAACGGGCTTCGCTACAACCAGTTTCACACCACGGCGCTCTGCTCTCCAACCCGAGCGGCGCTAATGAGCGGGCGTAACCACCACACCGCTAACTTCGGCTCGATCGCTGAGACAGCCACGTCCTTCCCAGGACAAACTGGTCAACGTCCAAACAGCGTCGCATATCTGGCGGAGATGGTCCGGCTGAACGGTTACAGCACCGCACAGTTTGGCAAGAACCACGAAACTGCGCCTTGGGAGGTTAGTCCCTCCGGGCCGACCAACCGCTGGCCCACTCGCTCGGGCTTCGACAAGTTCTACGGGTTTATGGGTGGCGAGACAAATCAGTGGGCGCCGTTTCTGTACGACGGAATGACCCCGGTTGAATTGCCAAAGGACCCGAACTACCACTTCATGACGGACATGACGGACAAAGCGATCAGTTGGATGAGCGCAGAGAAGTCTCTCACACCTGACAAGCCCTTCTTTATGTATTTCGCGCCCGGGGCCACACACGCGCCACATCATGTACCCAAAGAATGGATCGCCAAGTACAAGGGTAAGTTTGACCAGGGCTGGGACGTGATGCGCGAAGAAACGCTGGCCCGCCAGATCAAGCTTGGCGTGGTGCCTGCCGGCACCAAGCTCGCCCCGAAGCCCGAAGCGATCAAGGACTGGAACACGCTGTCGGCTGATGAGAAGAAGCTCTTCGCCCGACAGATGGAGATCTTCGCTGGCTTTGGCGAGTACGCCGACACAGAAATCGGGAGGCTGATTGATGCGATTGGCGATACGGGTCAGCTCGATAACACACTAATTTTCTACATCGTCGGCGACAACGGTACCAGCGCGGAAGGCGGCATGAGCGGGCTCTACAACGAGATGACCTATTTCAACGGCCAGCGCGAGGCCGTTGCAGACATCCTGAAACATTACGATAGCCTCGGTGACGCAACGACCTACCCGCACTTCGCCGCCGGTTGGGCAGTTGCCGGCGACAGTCCTTTCGCGTGGACGAAGCAGGTCCCTGCCGATTACGGCGGCACGCGCAACGGATTGATTATCCACTGGCCTAAAGGCATCACCGCTAAGAACGAGGTGCGCTCGCAGTGGCATCACGTCATCGACGTAGCTCCGACGATTCTGGAGGCAGCGGGTCTGCCCGAGCCGAAGAGCGTGAACGGAACAGTGCAAACGCCATTCGAAGGAGTGAGCATGCTCTACACCTTCAACGATGCCAAGGCGCCGGACCGCCACAAGACCCAATACTTCGAGATCTTCGGCAACCGGGCCATCTACAACGACGGCTGGCTAGCTCGAACCATTCATCGGATGCCGTGGGAATTCAAACCTCGCGGCACGCTCGAAGCCGACGTGTGGGAATTGTTTGACACCCGTTCGGACTTCAGTCTGGCTAATGACTTGGCCAAACAGAACACCGCCAAACTCAAAGAACTGCAAGCTCTCTTCCTTTCGGAAGCCACGAGGTACCACGTGCTGCCTCTGGATGACCGAACGCTCGAGCGGCTGAACGCGGCAAATGTCGGGCGGCCCGAGTTGATGGGCGGACGTACTACTCTCAATGTGTTCGACGGGATGCTCGGCATGTCAGAGAACGCTTTTATCAACGTCAAGAACCGATCGCACACGATCACCGCGGAAGTTGAGAACGGGACTAACGGCGCCATCCTGGCCCAAGCCGGCCGGTTTGGTGGCTGGAGCCTGTACGTGAAAGACGGCAAGCCGATGTACACGTACAACTTTCTGGGACTGCAGGAATACACCGTAGCAGCGACTGAAGCATTGCCCGCTGGGAAAGCCACCATCCGTTTCGAGTTCCTCTACGACGGCGGTGGCGCTGGCAAGGGCGGCGTGGGTACGCTTTTTGTCAACGGGCAAAAGGTAGCTTCGGGCCGGATCGAACAAACCCAATGTTGCATGTTCTCAGCAGATGAAGGAGCCGACGTTGGTACCGACGATGGCACGGCGGTGAGTGCAGGCTATGCGGTGCCGTTCAAATTCAACGGCAAGATCAAAAAGGTGACGATCGAACTGAAACCGATGACGCCGGCGACTGCAACCGAGGCTGACAAAGCGCGGAGGAGGGCTGCTCTGAAGGTGGGGCTGTCTAACTAACGAATCATCTGTTAGTCAGAGGAGGGCGAGAGCAGTGTATCTCCGGCGCCCCGCGTAGAAATCGAAAACGTCTCGGACGCCCGCCGTCGGCGGCGGGCGACAGAGGCCCGGCAGCGATCTGGGGGATTCGGGTCGGTCCCTATCAGTTCGTTTTGGACCAGCTAATGAAAAGTTATCCGTGAAGAGGAGAAAGTAATGAATAAACGTAGAGTGCCGATCGCAATGGTGTTTGCCATAAGCCTGTTTATCGCGGCTCCCTGCTTCGCGAAAACGAAGGAGCAGAAGCGGGCCGCCGTCAGCAAGGGCGCTCAGCAAACACTCGCAAAGCTTTACAAGGTACAACCCTCCGCTAAGGCCACGATCGAAGCCGCGGCCGGATATGCAACCTTCAGCAATTTCGGCATGAAGATTCTTTTGGCCGGCGGTGGCAAGGGACAGGGTATCGCCTTCGACAACGCCACGAAGAAGGTCACATATATGAAGATGCTCGAGCTTCAGGCAGGTTTGGGAATGGGTATCAAGAAATTCCGCACCATCTTTGTCTTTGAAACAACAGACTCGATGGACCATTTCGTGAACAACGGCTGGGAGTTTGGCGGCCAGGCTACAGCGGCAGCGAAGTCGAGCGACAAGGGAGGCTCATATCAGGGAGCGGTGCAAGTGATGTCGGGAGTCTGGATGTATCAACTCACCGATAAGGGCCTTGCGCTGGAGCTTACCGGCAAAGGCACGAAGTACTACAAAGATGACGACCTGAACTGAACCTTTGAGCTCCCGTTATTCCACACAGGTCTGCTTTGACGTTATGAATGACCTGAGATGACCAGAACGCAAACCTTTAAGAGAAGGACTTCTATGCTTAAAAACCCTCGTGCTGAGCAGCGACCTGTTCATCATTGCAAGTTCCGTCCACTGCTTTTCTGTTTCACCTTTATCCTTCTGGCGCTCGCTTTGGCTTGCAGTCGCGCCGCCGAACAACCCGCGACTACTACCGCCAATAATGATCCGGATCAATTGCTGCGGCAGATGTCTGAGAGGCTCGCTCAAGCAAAGAACCTCAGCTTCAAAGTTGAGCGCAAGTTGGATGGGGCATTGGTTGAAGGACGAAATGTTGCTGAGAACGCTGTGATAGAAATCTCAGTCTCTCGACCTGGCAAGTTTCACGCTAAGTCGGACAGCACAGACAACGCTCGCCAGATTTTCTTTGACGGCCAGAGTCTTTCGATTTACGACCAGACCATGAAGCTCTATGCCACGGCACAGGTAACCGGAACTATAGATGAAGCCGTGGCAAAGATCGATGAAACGTACGGATTCACACCGCCTTTGGCCGAGTTCATTCTCAGCGATCCCTACGGAGCGCTGAGCAAGCAAATCAAGACCAAAACTTACAAAGGCAAGGAGAGTATAGCCGGCGTTGAGTGTCATCATCTGAGCTTATCCGCCGATGAGGCCGACTCAGCACTGTGGATCGGTACCGCCGATCTGTTGCCGCGTAAGCTGGTGGCGACGTTCAAGAATCGCGAAGGGAACCCGCAACTTCAGGCAGTTTTCTCGAGTTGGAATCTGACGCCAACTTTGGACGACAAGATGTTCACCTTCGTCGCGCCCAAAGACACCGAAAAGATCGAGATGGTTACTGAGGCACAGATGAAAGAGGCCGCAGCAAAAGAAAGCGCTGCCCCGGAAGTGCCAACCCGCAAAATCCGTGACACCAGTCACAAGGAAGAAGGGAACTTAAAGCGATGAAAACAACAAACAGAAGTTACCGCGGGAAGTTTCGAGCCGCCCTTGAACTAGGCAAAACAATTAGCCGTGTTGCTCTCGTTGGCGCCCTGGTGCTGTCCAGTGTGTCCGTCGCGCTGGCCCAGGTTTACGGCGTTCGGCGAACGGCAGTGGTGAGAGGCCCGAATACGACTGTGGTGGCTAGTAGAACCACTATCGTCGCGGGCGGAACCGCGCTACCGCATGGGTACATCGCAGCGCTGCCGGGTGGTTATCGCGCCGTCGTCGTTTCCGGTGCGCGCTACTACACCGTGGGGGGCGTTTATTACCGGCCGCAAATATACGGCGGCCGCACGGTATATGTCCGAGTGCATATATAGATTGAATTTGTCGCAACTGCCTCGTAGATGAGTACGTCGTGGCAAGCAGCTTTCTACAATTGAAAGGAAAATGAAATCAATGTCATTCATTCCGAGACTATGCATCGCGCTCAGCGTTGCTTTGGTCTTAGCGAGTGTCGGCGCAATCAGCCTTAACGCGCAGACTCCAACTGAAAACTCGTCAACCAGTACCACCGCAACTGCGGCTTCAACCAATGCGCCAAAGGCAATCGACAGCAAGGAGTCTGAGGTCACTGCCAATGTTGACACCGTGCGCGTCACTGTTTCCAGTGCAACTGCCAAACCGATAAATTGGCCGGAGACGCCAGTCCCACAAACCATGGATCCGGACCAGGACAAATGGCAGTTTCAGTTTAGCCCCTACTTCTGGCTCGCCGGCCTTCACGGCACTGGCGGCGTTGGCAACCGTACCGTCGCTGTGGATGAGAGTTTTCGCGATGTCTTTGACGCGTTGAACTTCGCCTTCATGGGAACGTTTGAGGCGCGGAAGGGAAAGTTCATTTCGCTAACTGATCTGGAATACGTGAGTGTCTCTGACGAAAAGGCAACGCCAGGTCCACTGTTCTCTACCGTCGACGCAGGCTTCAAAGTCTTCATCTTTGATCAAGAGGTGGGCTACCGCGTTTTGGAAAATTCGGAGAAAGGTGCATCGCTCGACGTAGTAGGGGGCGCTCGAGTCTGGCGTGTGAAGACGGACTTCGAGTTTGGTGCTGGAATCCTTCCGGCAACTCGGATCGAGGCCAGTCGAAGTTGGGGGGATGCGGTGGGCGGACTGCGCGGCAAAATGGCTTTGTCGCAGAAGATCTTCCTCACCGGCAAATTTGATCTCGGCGGCGGTGGTTCGCAGTTTACGTGGCAGGTATTTGGCGGCGCAGGCTACAACCTTAATCCGAAAATCGCTTTGATATTTGGTTACCGAGTTCTGGATGTCGACTACGACAAAAATAATTTTGTCTACGACATGAACCAGCGCGGACCCATCCTTGGATTGGGATTTAGGTTCTAAGCAGGTTGATGACTGGTCAGACAAGAGACACTAAAACAGAAAGTGCCATTCACGTACAACTATGCCAAAGGACGCATCTTTTCTCTGTCTTGATTCGGCTCTTTGTGCTTGTGTTTCTGCGACCAAGATCGCCGCGCTCATGCTGTTTCTCTTTGTCTTTGCGATCGGTACTCCGCCGGCCAAGGCACAACAGTCCGTTACGCGCAATGAGTTTTGGCCCGAGATCGATGTGTACATCAATGTGAAGCCAAAGGTCAGGCTTTACTTACTCGGCACGATCAGCAAGTCCGTTGAGGATGGAGAGATTCGAAACGCTCAGGGCTTCGAAGCACAAATCGGAGCGCATATTGATTACATTCCGAACGATCATTTCATCCTGCGCACCGGTTATCGTTTCGGGACCTCCGTGGGAGACGCTGATGAACCTTTTAAAGAGCACCGACTATTGACCGAGCAGACACTGCGAAAGCTGCTTCCAGGCGATCTGCTGTTGAGCGACCGCAATCGTCAAGATTTTCGCTTCGTCAACGGAGACTTTTCGTTTCGTTATCGTAATCGGGTGTCGATAGAGCGGGAGGTTGATCTTTTCAAAGAACGCACCATTACTCCCTATGTCTCGGCGGAGATCTTCTACGACACGCGCTCCAATGCCTGGAACCGGAACCGTTTGGCCGTCGGCGTTCAGCAATCATTGAGGCGTGGCCCGCTTCGAAAAATGCTGCTGCCCAAGCGCCAGGTCATTCTGGATATCTACTACATGCGGCAAAACGACAGCCGCGCTGAAATACAGCATGTCAATGCCATAGGAGCATCCCTGGCTTTCTACTTTTGAGACTGAGAGCACTACAGATGGCCCAGCCAGAAATCTCAAACGAAGCTCCGGAATTCTCACTCGTATTGGGTGGTCCACTGTTTGACTTGTTCCGGCGGGCACGTCTGTCTGGACATACTCTGGAATTTGCGCGGCGCCGGGTAGTGCTGATCGCAGGTGTGGCGTGGGTGCCGCTCTTGTTATTAGCGTTGATTGGCGGGCATGCGATCGGCGGACCACTCCAGATTCCGTTCCTTTACGATATCGAGGCGCAGGTTCGTTTTCTGATAGCACTTCCGATTTTGATCGTCGCCGAAGTGATCGTCCATTCTCGCCTCGTTCACACGGTCAGAAGATTTGTGGAGCGGCGGCTTATCGTCCCTGAAGACATGACGAGATTCCATGCGGCCATCGACTCGGCGATGCGTATCCGCAACTCATTGGCGGTAGAACTCACACTGCTGATTCTTGTATACACGCTGGGACTGTGGGTGTGGCGGAGCCAGATCGCAACCGGGTCCCCAAGCTGGTATGCAACGCCTGAAGGAACGGCCTTGCATCTCACACTTGCCGGGTATTGGTATGCTTTCGCCAGCATCCCGATCTTTCAATTCATGCTGGTGCGTTGGTACTTGCGGTTCTTCATCTGGTTCCAGTTTCTTTGGAAAGTCTCCAGGCTTAACTTGCGCCTCATTGCCACTCACCCTGATCGGGCTGCGGGAATTGGCTTCCTCGGGCAAAGCACTTATGCCTTTGGGCCCATTCTTTTTGCGCAGGGCACTATGCTTGCCGGCCTAATCGCCAACCGGATCCTGCATGGTGGCGAGAATCTTATGGCTTTTAAGATGGAACTCGCCGGTTTAGTGGCCTTCATGATCTTGTTGCTTTTCAGCCCTCTACTTTCGTTCAACCCACCCCTTTCGCGCGTTAAGCGTGAGGGCTTGCGAGCTTACGGCCGCTTGGGCAGCCGTTACGTTGAGGCCTTCGAGCAAAAGTGGATCGGGGGAGCAGCGCCGAACGATGAAGAACTCCTTGGCAGCGCAGATATCCAGTCGCTAACCGACTTGGGAAACAGCTTTGCGGTCGTTCAGGAGATGCGAGTGGTGCCATTCTCTGTAAAGGATTTGGTAAGACTCGCTGCTATTACCGCATCGCCGCTTCTACCATTAACGCTAACTATCTTCTCGTTGGAGGAATTAGTGACCCGCGTGATTAAGATTCTTTTCTAATGGAAGGCTTCTCGGGTTGCTTAGTACCGGTGTCAATTCTTTCGGAGGCAGCCCTGAGAGCCACTGGTTTCAAAGCCACATAATTTAAGGAGTTTGTATGAGTGCAAATAAACAAGTAACCATTCTTCTCGTGTTGGGACTCTTCTTATCTGTTGCAAACATCAACAAGATATTCGCCCAGGACAAAAACACGGCCGCACGCCAGATCACCAGTGGTCAAAAGTTGAAAATTCAGGGCATCGTTGTTAAGCGCGGTGCGGACTCATTCAAAGTGCTGGATAACAAGTCGTTAGAAACCGATGTAGTTCTGACAGACGCAACCAAAGTAAGAACTCATTATCACGGCATTTTTCGCGGCGGCACGTCTTACGCTGCTGATTACATTGTGAGGGGACTGCGTCTGCAAGTTGAGGGTGTTGGCAATACCGAAGGTCAACTCGTCGCCAATCTGGTCAAATTTGACGAGCAGGATCTGAGAACTGCCCAAGCTCTACAGGCCTATGTCGACCCCGTCGAACAGCTTGGTGAATCGAATCAGCAGCGGATCACTGCTACAGAAAAGAACGCCGAGAAGATGGCGGGACAAATTGACGAGAATACCTCGCTTGCCACCGCTGCTCAGGCAAGCGCGACAAGGGCGCGAATTACAGCCGATTCAGCGCTGAAGTCCGCCACAGAAGCAAATAAGCGAATTGGTGGACTTGGGCTCTACGATACGCTCAAAGTGATCACTGTCTATTTTCCGTCTGGAAGCTCGGTCCTCTTGGCTGAAGCTAGAGCTAGCATTGACGATGAAGCAGACTGGGCTGCTGTCCAAAACACCAATGCGTGGGTTGTGGAAGTTGTTGGCTTTGCAGACTCCAGCGGAGGCGCGGAGTTTAACAAGCAGCTTAGCGAAGAACGCTCGAAAGCAGTCATTGACTATTTGGTAATGAAGCATGCCCTTCCTCTAAACCGTGTTATCCGACCGTTCGGTTTCGGCTCAGCGAAGGCAGCGGCCGAGAACGCCACGAGGGACGGTCGCGCAAAAAACCGGCGAGTAGAAATCAGAGTACTTGTGAATAGAGGTATTGCCGGGATCTGAAAGTCTACTCCATCGGAAGTTTGGAAGTTTTCTCCGCCGGCTGGGAATCACAAAACACCAAACGTAACGTTAGATTTCGCATTGTGCGGACTCGATCGTGAGGTCCAAGTGTGCCCAACCGCGACGGTCAACACTGAATGAGGAAAGAAAATGAAGATTCAGAACACGACCAACAGTTCAAGGTTAATACTGATGACGTCAGCCGCTAAGCGACTTGGGATCGCTTTGGCTCTACTTGGGTGTGCGTTTCCGAATAGCTGGGCCCAGACCACGTCGCCCAATCCTTCTATCCGGCAGAACCAGGACTTATCCAAAACTGACAAGAGTCACAAACTGGAGGAACCCGCCCCAGTTGTGAATGAACAGGACAAGGATGATCCGGCAAAGCCACAGATGAAGAAGCGGGGTACCTGGATAATTGCGCCAATTCCGATTTCAAGTCCGGCGATCGGATCAGGGTTGGTTCTCGCGCTCGGGTATGTCTTCAAACTGGATGAAAGCGATGATGTCTCACCACCGTCGACGCTCGGCGTGATGGGTGCCTCCACGAATAACGGTACGCGGGCGGGTGGTTTCGGCGGTAGGTTGTATTTCAGTGAGAACAAGTATCAGACAACGTTTTTGATCGCCAAGGGCCAAGTCAATTTTGATTTCTATGGTATTGGTCGCATCCCCGGCCGCGACGCTATCAAAGTTCCGTTGAGTGGATCAGGAACAGTTTTCTTTGGTGAGTTCTTGCGCAATGTGGGGAAGGATATTTTTGTTGGACCACGCTTCCAGCACCGAAAGCTCTCTGCGCGTCTGGATGGCCTGCAAACACCCGGTGGTTTTGAGATTCCCTCAATCGACTTGCAGTCCACAACCGTAGCCCTTGGATTCCATGTGCAGCGCGATAAGACTAACGGGAGCTTTTATCCAACGAAGGGCTCACTCTTTAATGCGACGGCAGATTTCTTCGACGAGTCATTAGGTAGTAAGCGCCAATATCAAAACTACAAAGTTAGCTATAACGGTTATCACGGAATCGGGACGACGCAGGTTTTGGCTTACCGCGGCATAATATGTTCCGCGAACCAGAACGTGCCGTTTTACGACCTTTGTATGTTTGGAGTGAACAATGACTTGCGCGGGTACACAGGGGGTCAGTTCCAAAATCGCCGCATGTTTGCAACTCAAGCAGAGTATCGGCGCGAACTACCGAAGAGATTGGGTGTCGTGGCCTTTGCTGGTATCGGCGGTGTTGCCAACACATGGAATGCCTTTCGTTCTGATGAATTCCTACCAGCAGCTGGAGCAGGCTTAAGGTTCAAGCTCGATAAGAAGAACCACATTAATTACCGCATCGATTGGGCCATTGGCCGCGCCGGCCGTACGCTGTCCATCGGAATCGGCGAAGCGTTCTAATCTTGACGCGGGCCAATAAAGGTCTTGGTTCGTAGAAAGGACTGGAACCATCCGCCACTGTGGGAACCGCTATTAGAGTTTTGGCTGTGGCATTCGCTTGTTGGGTTAACGAAACGCAGCCGGTTGGTGTCACATCCGAGTCACACGAAAAAGCTCCATAAGCACCAAGAGCAATTTATGCACTGACAGAAAGTGTCATTTTGTTAGCATATTTGCAAAATAGATGAAAAACCCCGTAAAACACAGGGGGTGCTGTTCTCCCCTTCGGCACCAAGTCCTTTATACACAACGCCTTACGCCCCCTAATCTAGATTCTACATTAACTGCCTGTTAGCCGTCAATTACTCAGACACACATTAGGAAAACCGGTGAGACCTGAAATATCCAGGTTCGGTTTTTTGCGGACCGTGTCTCTTTCTTGAGTTCAGGTCGCTTTCTTATCATTCCGCAGAGGCGATAAATTTCGAATGGCGCAAATGATTGTCGCTCCACTCAGTGAATTCTTTTCTGGGCGACGGAGGGGAGTGTTGGGCTCTCGATCGTTATGCAACCCTAAGGGCTGACGGCAAAAGTTATCAAAAAAAGGCGTG
>Ga0307405_10001082_pt1 | contig 11104 bp, 10 predicted proteins | sample 322Cmetagenome_2_FD_203311 | JGI IMG/M metagenome (GOLD analysis project Ga0307405, IMG submission 203311) | Maize rhizosphere microbial communities from greenhouse at UC Davis, California, United States - 322HYB-C-1 | ecosystem: Host-associated > Plants > Roots > Rhizosphere > Soil | place...
ACCCGGTCTGCCAGGCCATGACCGCATCGTCCATGACTTGTGGCAGGACGTCTTTCGCCGTCGGATTGCCATACCATTTCGAAACGATGCGGAAGACCTTGGCAAATAGCGCCGTCCCCATGCGGATGTTCTCACATGGCTCGACCATCTCCGGCTTCAACTGCCGGGCCTCGAAGATGCCGACGCCTGCCGGATATTGGGTGATACCCACGCGAACGGCGTTACGGCCGAGATTGTCGCGGATCAGAACAAGAGCCTCCTCCGGCGTCGTCGGCTTCGGCACGAGCACCACCCGGTTGCCGGAGCGCACGGTGACCGCCAGCGGATCCTGCGATCCGGCTTGCGCGATGAACTGCTCGACAATCGCAGGCTTCAGGGACGGATCGGCGCATTGCTGGATAAGGACGGCATCAAGCATCCCGGGTACTCCTTATGTGTTGAATGCCATAACGACGGGCGGGCCAAAGAGCCTTGCCCAGGCTGCAACGCTCGCTTTCTGAATGGCGACGATCGAAGTGTTCTCGGTCCACCAGCCATTGCCAACGGCAACGATCACCTCGGGCGAGTGCAGCATCGATTGCAGGACCGGCCAGAGAATGAGCTGCTCGTAGCAGATCAGCGGCGCGATCCTTACTCCGTCGACATTGACCACCGGATTGCCGAAGAAGTCGGCCCGCGCGCCACCGCCCCGCCCGGTCCATTGCAACCACGGTTGCCACATCGAACCCGGGACCGGCATACGCTCACGATAAAGGATCTTTGCCTCATCGGCCGAGATCGCCACCATCACGTTGTCATAGCCCCTGGGATCGATGACGGCAGCACCTGCGACGACGGTGAGGCCCGAGCCACGGAGACCTTCCTGCCAGACCCGCCCCACGGTCGGCGTCCAGAAGCCGAGCGCGCTTTCGGGCAGCACCACAACACGAACATCCTTGCCTGCCTTCGCGGCGCTGCGCACCCTCGCGATCAGGTCGCGGTGATACTGAAGCGAGCCATCGCGCCCAAGGTTTGCCCCCTGTTTCAGATCGACGGAGATCCAGCCGGGTGTTAGTTTCGGGGGCGTCCAGTTCGTGGCGGACCAAACGTAAAGTCCTCCGAGGACGGCGACCGCGATCTGCCATCTTCGACCGGTCATGACGACCAACAGGATCGCGGTCGCGCCCAGTCCCCACCATCCCCAGCCGGGAAACAAGACGCCGGCGGCTGTCAGGGGATGTGCCCAGCCCATGATTCCGAAAGGCGGCAGTGCCATCAGTACCAGGACCGCGAGATAGCGTAGCCCTCTCGCCGCGTCCGTTCCTTCCTTCCCGGAAGAGTTTCCGCCACACGGTTTCGTCCAGAACACTGCATGGACGATGACGAAGGATAAGGATGCCATCACCCAAAGCGCCAGACCGGGCCAAAGATCGGCGGCATAGAAGTTCGCCACGCCCTGCGGCAATCCGCGGGAGGCCGCCAGGAAATACCCGGCCGCTACAAGCGCAGCATTGTAGCGTGACGGTGCCATTGCCCAGAGCAACGGAAAGATCATGGCGACTGGAAGGAGAAGCACCTCGCCGCTCCAGCCGATCCTCCCACAGGCAATCGAGGCGATGATCAGAAGGATGGGTTTCCAGCGGTCGTTCCTCTGGTCGTCACTGCGATCACGGGTCGAAAGTGAAAACCGGCCGCGCCAGGCCGAGAAGACCGGAATCCGGAACCGGGCCAAAATATCGACTATCATAGGAGCTCGCAAAGGGTGAGTGAATGAACAGATGATGCGGCGGTACGACACCGCCGGGATCTGGCAGGAGCACTCTGCCCTCGCCGTCCCTCCCCCACACCGCCGATGAGGGAACCGGACGACCATCGATGAGCACATGATCGGTGATGTCGACATGCTGTCCGGGAAGTGCTGCGACGGTCTTGATCAGCGGCGCGAACCCGCCGGCGCAAAGCCCTCGCCGCAGATATCCGCGCCGCCAAGCTTCTGTGAACGTGGCTGTCATGGGTGGGCACAGAAACACCAGATCGCCTATCGCGACCGAACGCTGAAGCTCTTCGATACGCCAAAGTCCGAGCGGCTCGCTTGGGGTCAGGTTCAGCCGGTAGCCGCCGATGAACCCGGACGCCGCCAGTGCGGACATAGTGACGCCCACGCCCGTCAGAAACAGAAGAAGGCGCCTCGTCCTCATTGCTTCAGCACCGGCGCCTGACGCTGGGTAAGACGCTGTTCCTCGGCTTGTTTTAGCGACTGGACGGTGCGCTCGTGGGCCGCGAGCTGTTGCGCTGTCCGCATGACCGGCCAGGCTTGTTTAAACTGTTCCTTTTGCTCCGGCTTCATACCCTCGGAAAGCTTTTCGTGCAGCGTTCCCGAAGGCTCTTGCGCCGCGTTGCTCAGCAGCGTCCGTTCCCCAAACCGCTCGGTCACCGCCCGGTTGAAGCCGTCGATTTCGAGCTTGGTCTCGCGATTGCTGAGTGCATAGGCCATCGCGGCCGGCAGATCGTTGCGGTCGATGGCGTCACGCACCCGCTCCAGCACAACACTCGCTGCCGGCGACAGCGCCGGAATGTCGATCGAGACCCGCTGGCGCAGCGCCTGCTCGTCCGCCTGGTGCCTCAATGCGGCGGTCTCGCGCATCCGAAGGTATTGCTCAAGATCCCGCTTCAAGGCCGGAACATTCACCTCTGCGACGCGGCGCGCCTCACGCTCCGCCTTGCTGGCAAGAATACCGGACTTGCCCTTGAGCGGGCCGATCGATGCGGCGTTTGTCTCCAGCGTTTCGAGCGTTTGACGGGCAGCGTCCTTGTCGGCGATCACGACATCGAAATTCATAGCCCGGAAGGCTGTTTCAGGATCGGCGAAGACGTAACGGAAACGCGCCGAGATTTCCTCCCATTGCCGTTTCAGGCCGGGATCCTCGCCAAGCTTGTCACCGACCATATCGGCAACAGAGCCGGAAAATGTCTTGATGCCTGCGACCATGGGTGCCGCCTCCTTCATCGTTTGGGTCTTCGAGGTTTGGGGTAAGCCAAGGCGTGCGGCTAAGGCGGTAAGGCGCTGGCCAAGACCGACAAGCTTCGCCTTCTGGCGCAGGGTCCAGTCAAGCCGGTCGCGGACCAGCGTGCGAGCGACCTGGGCGATATGCAGGCCACGGTTTTCCGAAAAGCGCAGCGCCTCGCGATAGAGCTGACCGCGCTCGTAATCGAGTGTCGTCTCCTTGGCGTTCTTCCGGGAGAGAACCTTGGCCAGGCCACCATTGAAGGAGAAGGACCTCGTCCCGTAGTAGAGCTGCAGATCCTCACGATGACGGGTCATCGCCACATAGGTCAGATGACGATCCAGAGATAGCGAGGCCAGTACCTTCACGCGATCAACCGTCGCGCCCTGGCTCTTATGGATCGTCGTGGCATAGCCATGATCGAGATTGTTGTAGAACCGCTGTTCAACGATCACCTGGCGCCGATGATCCCCCTCGCCGACCACGGCCACGATGCGGTTCGGTTGGGCCTCAACGACCTGGCCGATCATGCCATTCTTGACGCCGAGCGATCCCTCATTCTTCAGGAAGACGATCTGGTCGCCGGCATCGAAACGGCGCTCGCCATCGGCCGTCTTGAAGATCTTGCCCTCACCGACAACGCCGCGCTCGACGAGTTTCTCGCGGGCCATGACATTGAGCATCCGGACGTCGCGGCGCAGATGGGCGAGGATCAGCGTCGTCTTTGACTGGTCGTAATCCTGGTTCCAGTCGGCGATCAGCCTCTCGACGGCTTCGGCCTTCAGACGCTCGCCCGTAATCCTGACGTTGGCACCATAGGCGCTCAACGCCTTTTCGACATTGCCGCGCGCGAGATCGAGCGAAGCCTTGCGCATCCAGTCCTCGCGCTGGCGATAGATGGTTTCGAGCTCGGCATAGCCAATGCGATCGACGATGGCGCGGAAGGCAGCCCCCGCCTCGATCGGCTGAAGCTGTTCGGGATCGCCGACCAGCACGATCTTGGCGCCCGCCCTCACGACGGTATCGACGAACCCAGCCATCTGTTTCGAGGCCACCATGCCGGCCTCGTCCATAACGAAGATCGTCTTGTCGTCCAGAACGTCACGGCCGCGGTTCCAGCGAAGTTCCCACGACGCAAGCGTCCGGCTCTGGATCCCCGCTTCCTTCTCCAATCCTTCGGCCGCCTTGCCCGCTAGTGCGCCGCCGACGACACGATATCCAGCGAGTTCCCATGCCTCACGAGCCGCCTTCATCATCGTGGTCTTGCCGGCCCCGGCGCGCCCCACGACGGCGGCTATACGGGCGGATCCGGCAATGCGCTCGATCGCCACTTTCTGCTCGTCGGACAGCCGCTCATGGCGCCCGAACGTCGCATCGAGAACGTCCATGGAAACGGCATGCGTCTCTTTGGCTGATAGCCACAGGGCCTGCCGCGCCATCGTTTCTTCCATACGGATCATCGCGCGAGTCGAGTAGCGCGCCGGCAGCTTCCCGCCAGTGGCGAAATCGATGGTGTCGCGCTGCAGCCGCAGCACGTCCGGGTTCAGGATGATCCTGATCATCAGCTGCTGGAACACAGCGGGATCGTCGATGTAGCGATGCACGACCTTGGCGATATCGCGCTCGTCGAAGACGCTCTTTTCTCGCGTGATCAGGTCGAGCACAATAGCGGGATCCTTCAGAATCCGGCGGGCGTTTTCCGAGCGTCGCTGCTCGTTCAGCTCGATCCGTTCGAGCTCCGGCCGGACGCCCTGTTGCTCCGCCTTCCGCTCGATCGCCTTGGCCCCGACGCCGAGATGGATAGTGGGTTCAAGATCGATGCCCTGCTTTTCGTAGGAACGGCCATCAACCCTCAGATCGATGCCGCCGAGCGCCAGATGATGGTTCAGCCGCTCGAACCAACCATCGCGTAGCACATTGAAATCATCCGTCGACCCGGCCCAAAGTTCGTACAGGATTTTGCCGGACTTCGTGCGGACCGGGTGGCCGCCCTCGCCAATGACCGCAACCTTCTTAGACCCGAACCCGTCCTCGGTCAGGGGCCGCAATGTGGTCATCAGGTGGATATGCGGATTGCCGGGATTGTCATGGAAAACCCAGTCGGCGACCATCCCATTCGCAAGAATATGCTTGGCGACAAAATCCCGGACCAGGGCGATGTTCTGTTCGGGAGAAAGCTCCAGCGGAAGCGCAATGGTGAGATCGCGGGCAAGCTGCGCATCGGCCCGCTTCTCGAAAGCTTCCACCTTGTTCCAGAAGGCTTCGGACGCTCCGGCGACAGAACGATCAGCGGTCAGGGAGCGAACCCATTTCGGGGCGCCGGTGGGTAATACAAACTCCTCGTGCAGCAAGCCCTGCTTGCGAGTGTAGTCAATGGTGCGGGCCTCGCGCTCGTACTCCATCTTCGCGCAGTGCCGGTAGGCCGCAGACAGTACGACGCTACGGCCCGAGCCACGGCTGACGATGCTGGCTGAGAAATGGGCGATGGCCACGGCGAAAAGCGCTCCCGGTTAGAACGAAGTTCGTCGGGAGAGACGGCCTAAAGCAACGCGTCGCATCGCGACGTATAATTGCGCCCTTGGAGCCATTCCTTCGGAACGGCGGGATCATTCACAAAAGCATCGCCCTTGGCGATCTGCAGATCTGCAGATTTCAATTTAGGCACATCCCGGAGAGTCTGGGCGTCGCAAGTGCAACGCCCAGACTTAAAAAGGAGCAACCGGAATGAAGAAACCGTCGTCGCGGATCAGGGAAGAGATCGCAAGATTGCAGGACCAGCTGAAGCAGGCCGAGACCCGTGAGGCGGAACGCATCGGTCGCATCGCGCTGAAGGCCAGCCTTGGGAACATCGAGATCGACGAAGCCGAGCTTCAGGCTGCGTTCGAGGATATCGCCAAGCGGTTTCGCGGCGGCAAAGGGGCTGCGATCGGGAAGAAGGATCTCGGAGATGGCCGAACCGCAAGCGCGTCGTCCGCGACGCAGTCGCCTGGCTCGGATGCGGGCGCGTCTAGTGAGGCTTGAGCGGATGGCCAAATCAACTACGACAGAGGCGCGAAAAAAGGACACGCGAGAAAAAATCGAACTCGGCGGGCTGATCGTCAAGGCAGGCCTTCGGTACGAAAAGCGTTCTCTGCTGCTCGGCCTGCTGATCGATGCAGCCAAGCGGATCAAGGGCGACGAGACAGAGAAGGCACGCCTAGCGGCGATCGGCGCGGAGGCCTTCGGCAATGACGGCGAGTAGGCTGCTGCTGGCAATCCTGCCCGCGGTAATCATGCTCGTGGTGATGGTCCTGACGTCAGGCTTTGAACATCGACTGGCCGCGCTTGGAACGTCAGCGCAGGCGAAGTTGACGCTCGGCCGCGTCGGGCTCGCCCTGCCCTATATCGCTGCAGCCACAATGGGCGCCATCGCGCTCTTCGCCGTCCATGGTTCCGCGAACATCAAGGTCGCCGGCTGGAGTGTGCTTGCCGGAAACGCCGTGACCGTCGTCATCGCCTTGGTGCGCGAGATTGTCCGGCTTGCCGGTATTGCTGGAAACGTGCCGGCGGGACAGTCGGTTCTCGGCTATTGCGACCCGGCGACGATGGTGGGTGCTGCCGCAGCACTCTTCAGCGTTATCTTCGGTTTGCGTGTCGCGCTGAAAGGCAATGCTGCGTTCGCGGCGTCCGGACCGCGCCGCATCGGTGGCAAACGCGCTGTGCATGGCGAGGCCGACTGGATGAAACTGCCCGAAGCCGCAAAACTGTTTTCAGAAGCCGGCGGTATCGTCATCGGTGAACGTTATCGGGTCGATCGCGACAGCGTGGCCGCCATGCCGTTCCGCTCCAATGGACCGCAAAGCTGGGGCGCCGGCGGCAAGTCGCCGCTGCTTTGCTTCGACGGCTCCTTCGGCTCGTCACACGGGATCGTCTTTGCCGGCTCCGGCGGTTTCAAAACGACCTCGGTGACGATCCCGACCGCACTCAAATGGGGCGGCGGCCTCGTCGTGCTGGATCCGTCTAGCGAGGTGGCGCCGATGGTGATCGAGCACCGGCGTAAGGCCGGACGCAAGGTGATCGTGCTCGATCCCGCTGCATCGGGTGTTGGCTTCAATGCGCTCGACTGGATCGGTCGTCACGGCAATACCAAGGAAGAGGATATTGTTGCCGTCGCCACATGGATCATGACCGACAATGCGCGCACGGCATCCGCCCGTGACGACTTCTTCCGGGCCTCAGCGATGCAGCTTCTGACTGCGTTAATCGCGGATGTCTGCCTTTCCGGTCACACGGATGCAAAAGACCAGACTTTGCGCCGGGTCCGCGCCAATCTGTCCGAGCCCGAGCCGCAGCTTCGGGCACGCCTGACGAAGATCTATGAGGGGTCTGGGTCCGACTTCGTCAAGGAAAACGTTGCCGTGTTCGTCAATATGACGCCGGAGACGTTTTCCGGTGTCTATGCCAACGCGGTGAAGGAAACCCATTGGCTCTCCTACCCGAACTATGCCGACCTGGTCTCCGGCGACAGTTTCTCGACCAGCGATCTTGCCGCCGGTGGCACCGACATCTTCATTGCGCTCGATCTCAAGGTGCTGGAAGCTCATCCGGGCCTTGCCCGCGTTGTCATCGGTTCGCTGCTGAACGCAATCTATAACCGCAATGGCAACGTGAAGGATCGCACCCTTTTCCTGCTCGATGAGGTGGCGCGTCTCGGCTACCTGCGCATCCTTGAGACCGCTCGCGACGCAGGCCGCAAATACGGCATCACGCTGACGATGATTTTCCAGTCGCTCGGCCAGATGCGCGAGGCTTATGGCGGGCGTGATGCGACGAGCAAGTGGTTCGAGTCCGCATCCTGGATTTCTTTTTCTGCGATCAACGATCCCGATACGGCTGACTATATCTCGAAGCGCTGCGGCGACACCACGGTCGAGGTCGACCAGACCAACAGATCGTCCGGAATGAAGGGATCGTCACGATCGCAATCGAAGCAACTTACCCGTCGGCCGTTAATCCTTCCGCACGAGGTTCTGCGCATGCGAGCCGACGAGCAGATCGTCTTCACCTCGGGCAACGCGCCCCTTCGATGCGGGCGCGCCGTCTGGTTCCGCCGCGACGACATGAAGACCTGTGTCGGCGAGAACAGGTTTCATCGCGACGAAGAGCGAGGTGAATGAAAGCAGCGCTCGAACAGGCTTATTTGAGCGCGCTGCAAGCCGATCCGCGAGAGGATCGCAACCGGATGGACTAAACCGCTTGCGGGTTCGGTGCGCCTGCGCATAGAGCCGTGAGGCGAAGCCGCCTCGCCCTGTGCCCGTCTGAAATCATCACCACGCTGAATCTGTGACACCGGATCGATTCATATAACTCATTGGACGCTGCTTGCCGGGACAGCTAAAATGGAAACATGAAAGACAAGGAGACATGCTCGGTTCATCTTCACCGCGTCGATGCGGGACAGAACATGCGGCGCTATTACAGGATTGCGATCCAGCCGACGCTGTTCGGCGGGGCTTCGGTCATCCGCAACTGGGGCCGGATCGGATCGGGCGGCCAGACGATGATGGAGACCTTCGACCTTCCAGACGATGCGGACATGGCACTCTTCCGTCTGGAACGAACAAAGAGAAGACGCGGCTATCGGGACGCGGACAGCGCCGAATAACCTGTCTCAAGCGACCGGACTCCTGAATTTCCTGTGGTTTTCGCATCAACGTGGGATTTCCAACCTTTCTGCACCTTTCTCCGCCACAAGTTCATCGTCAAAGGTGAAGAACCGAAAACCGAAGGAGGCCCTTCCGATATGACCACGACCAACGAAATCGCCGACAAGATCGCAGCCGAACAGAACCTGACCAAGGCGCAGGCCAAGACGATCGTCGAGAGCGTCTTCAAGCAGATCACGGACGCGGCGCTGGCTGGCGCAGAAACGTCGATCCCCTCGTTCGGAAAGTTCAAGCCGAAGGACACGCCGGAACGCGAAGGCCGCAACCCGGCGACAGGCGCAACGATCAGGATCGCCGCTTCGAAAAAGCTGACGTTCACCCCTGGCAAGGCGGTCAAGGACGCACTGAACGGCTGAGGCAAGGCAGCCGCAAAGGGGACACAGAAATAGAGCCTCTTAGAAAGGAGGCTCCGCGCTCACCCGACCTTCCTGCTCGGCCTCGATTGCTGCAAGCTCCGCCTGTACCATCTCCAGCTCCGCCGCAATCTGGCGACGCTCCGCCGGATCGCAGGCATTCCCGAGTTCGGCCCGGAGTTCTTCGCGTTGCATTTCGAGGGAAATCGTCATCGTCGTCTCCTTGACGTTTGTGAAAGACGACGCCGGGCGTCATGGCGAAACGGAGGGGTCAAGCAGCGCGGGACGCGACCGCCAGAGGCGGCGAGTGGAGGAACCGATTTGCGGAATCCGCCATAGGCGGGAGGAGCAAATTGGAGGCGCCGCTCGTGCTGGACGCTTTCGGTTCGCCATGGCACGCTTGGACGAACTGAGCAGCTCACACCTCCCGTATGGCACCGGAAAAGCCGGAAGCAGGCTCGATGCCTGCGCCCGGCTTTCTCAATGGGAGCGGAGAAAGAGCCCCGCCTTGTCGAGCGGAGCTCCTCGGGGTGATCAAGCCTCCCGCTTCGGGCGGTTCCAGATGAGGGCGTATTCGCCGTCCTTCTCGCTTGGCCAAAGGGCTGCGGTGATCGGTGCGTTGAAGCTCGGGTCGTCCAGCTTGACCGAGATATATTCCTCGCCGTCGTTGGAGACCGCCTTCCAGCCGGCGCCGACCTCGACGCCGTTGCCGGCGGTGATGCGGAAATCCGGAGCGTCGCGCGAGACGCGTTCGATCGGGTTCAGGCGGGCCTTCATGCTGACGGTGAGAGTGCGCACGTTGCCGATGATGGAGTTGTTGCCGTTGGTGGTGAATTCGCCGATGACTGCCATTGTCGTAACCTTTCCGGTTTGCTCGGGCCGCGCCCATCGCGTCCTCGATGACGGTGTAAAGACCGATGGCGATCGACGCCGCACCCCCACGGGGCCGGAACGAAGTGGAGGATGGCCGGGAGCGACTTTCTTGGCCCGCGAGGAATGCGAACCTGTTCGCAGGGGAAGAAAGTTGCGTAGGCCGTTGCGGCCAAGGCGGTCGAGACGAAGGCGTCCTTCGGTCACACCAGATCCATGAGGTCTGCGTGGGTGTGGCCAGCCCGAACCGGATTGCGCACGACATGCCGAGAGACCGACCGGTGAGTTCACCAGCATCGCGCTGCCGGCACAATCGTTATGGCACCATGCTCATACCCCGTCACGGCTGCGGTCGTGTCGTTCCGTTCGAACCCCTCGCGCGACAGGTGGGTCTGCACTACCGCCCGTTCAACAATCGAGCTCATTGTCGACTGGATGGCGCCTCATTCTGCCGGCAAGGACTTCGGTTTGCATGCGATCCCGCCCAGCCCTCAACGCCCAAACCGCACCGGTTGGCCGGCACGGAAGATAGTTTCTGACTTCAGGGACGGGCTGGACCGGCGTGTTTTACGGCAGAGGTCTGCAGAAGTCGGCATGCCTTCTGCTCAAAAATGACGGTATACGTTGCCAATCCGCCTGTATGCTACCCTTAGACGCCACACACCTTTCCTGCAAAGCTCTGATCATGAAGCATTAGGCGGCCTCCTGCCCGGCGGTCGCTTGCCGCTGAAGGTCATGCAGATAGGCGACAGCGCGCTGCGCATGAGCCGCGGCATTGAAGATCGCGCGCTTGTCGGAGCCGAGGATTTCGGCCCAACTCTGGATGTACGCAGCATGGTCCGGGCGCGGTTCCAGCTCCGGCACGATGCCGAGATCAGCGCACAGCATCGCTGACCCCAATTCCACGAGCATTTCTTCGAATGCCCTTTCGCGACGGTCCTTGTGGTAGCGGCTGAGATCCCTGTTCAGCCGGGCGGGACCGCCTGTCCAATGCAAGGTTTCGTGCGCTCTCGTGGCAACAAAGGAGGCCATGTCGCGAAACTGTTCGGGCCGCGGCAGCTGGATATGGTCGGTCGAGGGGGAATAATAGGCTTTGTCCCCGCCGTATCGGACGACAGCGCCCGTGTTGTCGAAGAAGCGATCGGCATGCTCGATACGCTCAAGGGGTTTTCCGACCGGCTCAGGGCAACGA
>Ga0307405_10001083_pt1 | contig 11102 bp, 6 predicted proteins | sample 322Cmetagenome_2_FD_203311 | JGI IMG/M metagenome (GOLD analysis project Ga0307405, IMG submission 203311) | Maize rhizosphere microbial communities from greenhouse at UC Davis, California, United States - 322HYB-C-1 | ecosystem: Host-associated > Plants > Roots > Rhizosphere > Soil | place...
TTGAATTCTTCAAGGGTCTTGTCAGTATCCTTCCCTCGCCCACCAACGATCATCACAAGCCGGTGAATGCGGCTGACGGTCTTACCGCTGGTCACCAGCTCGGTTCGGTATTCCGCACGGATGTTGTCCCAGTCATGCATCGTCACCTGTAAGTGGATGGGCTTGAACTTTTGCGACCACTTGTCGGCCGAGCCATCCAGGGGCGTGAACAGCCGGTACACCTTGCGATGCTTGCGGTCAAAGATGGTGGGCTGGTTGTCAGCGGAGAACATGTCCAGTCGCCAGGCGGCGACTATCCAGTGGCGGGCGACGAAGAAAAGAAACCACACAACAAATGCAGTGAATATGAAATCAAGCACTCCGAACCGGTTGCCGGCGATCTGTTCATAGGCAAGATTCAGCGCTGCGAGCAGACCCACCGTGAATGCTGCCCCCGCAAACAAGAACGTCATCAACCCCGCTCCCCTCAATTGAGCCGAGCTGGAAGGCTCCATCAGTTGAATCGCATCGGGGTACACCGCGTACACGTTGCCCAATGCCGAAGGCTTGTCGCTGGCACGCTCCTTTCGGTTGAAGCGTCGTTGCACGCCGCTCAGCGGCGCTGCCGCCGCGTCGTCCTTCGCGGCCTGCCCGGCCGCAATGCCGGCCAGGATGGCGGTCTCTACATCGACGGGCTGCGCTTTTTCTTTTTTCTTACGCACGCGTGGTCTCCGTCAGCCGGTCGTTGAGCTGCTTCTGCCTCTGCTTGTGCTTCTCCGCCTCGATCTCGGCTTCGGTCCTCATTTTTTTCTGCATCTCCTTGAGGGCTTCCTCTTCCTTGGCCCAACTGTCACGCGTGGTCACGCCCGCCTCGGGCTTGCCGAAGTAGCAGCCCTTGAGCCATTGCTGGAGCGGGGTCGGGGTGGCCATAACCACGTAGATTGTGTGACCGACGGCGACACCGGTCAGCAACCAGCCCCAGCCGGGCAAGGAAACGAAGACCAGACGGCCGGCCAATTGCGTGCCGGCGCGCGCCACCATCGCTTCGCCGGCACCCCAGATCAGGCCGCGCTTGACGGCGGCTTCAGCGATGGAGTGCAGTGCGATCACTGCAAGGGGGATGAATCCAATGGAAAAGAAAACCCCTGCTCTGTTCATCCAGTCCGCCAACTCAAGATTCCCTTTCTCCTTCTGCGCCGCCGCCGCCTCGAATGCCAGCCACGCATTGATCACGTTGCCCGCGGCACCTGCACCGTAGGCCAAGCCGCGCGCGAACGACAGCAGCGGGCTGGCCTTGGCCGCTGCTTCCCCTACGGTCATCATCAACCGGGTCTCCCACACCACGCCCGCAAGCTCGAGCGATCCCCCCAGGAAGCCGGCCGCGGCGTCGGCCAGCCCAAGCTGCGCCTCCAATATCTCGCGCGCGGTGCCCGTTTGCTTGGTCTGGCTGTAGCCGGCCAGCCCATGCACGAGGCCTAGCCCCTGGGCGATCATGCTGCCCACGGCCAAGCGCCCGTCCACCGACAGCACACCCCGCCCCACCGCACCCATCACCAGCGAAGGTGCGCGCTTCGCCTGCGCACGGTGGGCTTCGTAGAGGTCCCTGAACTTGTCCACGGGCATCACCATCACGCTGCCGGCAATGGCTCCCGCGTTCAGAGACTTCTTGAACGCAGGCGCCTGCGCCTGCAGATGCACCTGCTCGGCCTTGATCGCAAGTTCGCGCGTGGCCAGCTCCGGCTTGACGTTGAGCTTGGCCACGGTGTCGGCGTCGCTGAACACACCGATGGCCACCCGGCCCTTCTTGGCCCACTCGCGGCGGGTTTTCTTTTTGATGGGCTGGCCCCGGCCCTTCATGATCTGCTGCGCGGTGTCGACGTCGAAGTAGGCGATGAAGAACACGGGCGCATTCGGCTTGCGGCCCGCCAGCGACGCGGCCAGCGCCTCTTCGCTGGCACGGTGAATGAGCGCCGTGCTCTGCGCGGTCGACAGCCGCGCCAGCACCTTGGCATCAAGGGGCTTTCCGTTGGCGTTTTGCATGGCCGTCGTCGCGCTTTGCGTAGCCGCTGCCGCGATGGCACTGACGAGCCCGGCCGAGAAGCCCAGCGTGACATTGGTCAACCATGCCACCCGCTTCGGACTGACGACGTCTTTCACCTCATTGAGCAACCCCTTGATGAAGTCGTAGACCTTGTCGCGCTTGCCGTTTCCATCGCCCGAGTCGCCCGCGAGCAGTTCCCACAGGTCGGACTGGTTGGCCATCACGGCGCGCAGCATCACGGCGCTGTCTTGCGTGATGTCGGCATCGAGTTGCGCTTCGAACAGGCCGTCGCACGCATTGGTTTGCGGTGGCGGCGAATAGGCCAACCATGCTTCGCGGCAGTACACCTCGCCCGAACAGCAACCCCGGCGCCCGACCTCGAGCGCGTCGTTCTTGTCTTTCTCGTCGAAATGCGTCGCAAAGTACGCCAGCACGCCATCCGTGAGAGCCGTGCCCCAATCCGCCTCGAAACTCTTGATTTCCTTGAGATGCAACTCGTCCATGCGCCGGGCGAACTCCGTCTTCCAGGCCGTGCGCTTGCCTTCGTCGTAGTACTTCTCCATCTTGGGCCAGGTGACCTCTGTCTGCTTCCGGGCCCAGGCCTTGGCCCTCTCGGGCTGGTCTGGAAACGTCACCCGCCCCTTGCCTGGGCCATGCTTGAGAAGCTCGTCCCTGTCTTCGAGGGGCTCCCATTCCATGCCCTCGGGCCAGCCCCTGGGGTTGGGCTTCACACGCATGATGTCTTCGTAAGTGCCCCGGCTCATGACAGGCGACACGGCCTCCATGGACCGCTCGTCGAGATCGGCGATGAGGTTGCCCTTGAACAACTCGATGGCCTTGCTGACCTCCATGGGTTGGCGGTTCTCGGGCAGCGCCAGATACGCCTCGCTCACCCCCTGGCGCCGCCGTCTCATCGCATTCAACTCGACCGCCAGCCCCACAGGATCGCGCAACACCACGGCCAGTTCTTTGCCCTTGGTCCTGGGATGACACCCCGCGGCCTTCACCAGGTTGTCTGCCACGCTCTGCACGACCGGCGCCAGGGTGTTGAACTTGAAGTCCTGTTCCAGGCTCTTGTTGATGTGCAGGTTCATCAACGCGCATTCAAGAACCTTGTCCTTGAGCGCCGCCGCCGTCGGCTTGAAAGTGTTCAGTGAGCCACCGGCAAGGCTGACCCGTTGCATCACCCGGGGATTGGCGGCATTGGCCTTTTGCAGCTTGTCGTTCCACAGATTGGCGCTGTAGGCAATCCATACGGCATCGATCTGGTGCGCCTGCGGGATATGCAGCAAGCGCATGCCGGCCGCGTTGTGCTCTTTGCGGCTGCAGGGCTCGGGCTGCGGTATCTGCGCAAAGACCGGATGGCCTTGCGCGACGAGGTCGGCGTTGTCGGTGACCCGGTAGATCAACCAGTTCGCCACGCCAACGGGCGGATGCTCGACGTAGACGTGGACAAAGCCGGCACGCAGCAAGCGCAAGGCATAGCGGCTCTGCGTCAAAGCCGTGCCAGGGACAACGCCTTTGACCAAAGCATCATCGGTTTTGACGGCCGCCGCGCTTGCTGGCACCAGCGGGCCCTTCTTCGCAACCGGACTGGGCCGCAGCAAGAGCAGCGACAGGCCGCTTCTGTTGCAGGTGTCGCAGCCGGCAGGGGAGGTTGTGCTCATGAGGAGATGCCCTTCAACATCAAAGCGCGCAAGGCGCCGCTCAGGGTGTGCAAGGTTTCGGCGGGCCCACTCTCTTCGCCAAGCCCCGACTGCAGAGCGGCTTGCACGCGGGCATCGCGCTCAAGCCCGGGATGCAGCAGCTCGAGCGCCGCCCACGCACTTCGATCGCGAGCATGAACAAAGCGCAAGGGCCACCGCTGCGCCGCCAGATCGGCACGATCGAGGGATACGGTGACACGTGCGTAGATATCGTCGTCTTGCCGCACACGCTCCCACAGAGCGTGATCGTCCGATCGCGCGACTTCGCCGAGCCAGCGCGCTGCAGTCGCATGCATCCGCTCGCCTTGCATGAAGAGCGCCCATTCCTCGGCCGTCAGACGCAGAGGTGCGATCTCGTCGCCCGCATGCGTCAGTTGCTCGATTCGTCCGCGTGCATCCAGGTAGACCCAGCGCCTGAGACGGCCAAACTGCGCCGCGACACGCGCATCACCTACCACGTGCCGCAACCAATCAAAGACACGGCGATCCGCAAGCCGCATGTAGCGCGCGTCGGTCCAGGCCGACGTGTTCACGCGCAGCATCGACGCCAGCACCTCGGCAAGGTCTTCGGCAAACAGACTCGTTTGCAGCCAACCGATTCGGTGGATGCCCGTGCCGTCGGAGGACAGTCCATCGGCTTGCGAGGCACCCCGCTCGGCAAGCGCTATGTCCAACGTATCGGAAAGCCATTCGTCGCCCGCACCTTGCAGTGTCACAAGATAGGGGTACTGCGAGTGCATCAACGGCACGCGAGGGTCGAGAGGCACGGACGTGACTTGGCGACCCCACGCTGTTTCGCGCGCCACCTGTTGCGCAGCGCAGTCAGCAGAGGCATCCGTAGATGCCGGGATGGGCTCTCCCTGCATGGGATCGACCAGCACGTAGAGAGACGTCGCGCTGTCGAATGCTGCTTGCAATTGCGCCAGTGTTGAGACGCCAGACAACGGCTGCACCGTCATATCGCACTGACACCAGCAGCCCCGGCACTCGCGAGCTTGAAGGGGCACCCTTGGAACTCACCTTGACCCACGCTGTTGCTACTGCTGTCCCCTTGTGGCCCCGCAAAGCTATGCATCCCCCTGAACGTCACCTTCCCCGGCGCATGGATCTTGATGCTCGATCCTTCCAGCTTGATGTACGCCCCCGCGCTGGTCAACAGCACGTGCTTGGGTGCTTCCACAGCCACGTCCTTCGCCGTGCTCGCGATCGTCACCTTCTTGTCGGCGGCGATCTTCGTGGCGCCGGTCTGGCTCTGCAGGCTCACCTTGCCGCTGGCCGCATGCAGTGCAATGCCGCGCTCCTGGTTCGGCTCGCCGCCTTCTCCGGCCTTCGCACCCACGGTGTACAGGCTCACGCCCTTGGCCACGCTCAGGGCGATCTGCCCTTGCGCGGGCAGGTCGATGTCCTGGCTCGCGACGATGGCGGTGTGCTGGCCGCTCACGGCGATCACCTCCTTGGGCGTGACGAAGCCGATGCCCATGGGCGCGCTGAACTGCAGGTGCGGCTCGCTGTACGCAGTGACGCTGCCGTGGCCGCCTTCGGTGGCCTTGATGTCGCCGCTGCTTGATCCGTTGTTCGATGCGGCAGCGCCGCCTTCCTGCTTGGCCTCCAGCACCTCGGCCACATGCTTCAGCGCTGCAATCGCCGGCAGTTCGCCCGGAGCCCCTTCGCCCTTGATCTGCGCCTTCTGCGTCTGCGCGCTCTGGGCGAGCGACGTGGCGAGTTCTTCAGCTTGTTTCGTCTGCTGCTGCGCTTCGCGGCTCGCCATGAAGGCGCCCTTGGCGTTGGGCTGCGCATAGGCGCTGACAAGCAGCCCTGCACCCGCGCGGATCGCGCCTTGCGCGGTGGTGGCCAGCTCGGCCCCGTGGCCGCGGCCCTTGCCGCGCGCGTTGTCGTCCTGCTGCTTGTGATGCCCCAGGTGCAGGCGGCTGCTGGCTTGCGTGGTGGCCAGGCTGGTGCTTCCCTGGCCCGGCGTGTCGTCGAAGACGAGCTGGTTGTAGCCCCCGTCGCCGCTCTGGCTGGCGCTGAGTTCCTGGGTCTTGATGCCGCTGAAGACGGCGTTGTGGGCATGTTCCTTGGAACCCTTGCCTTCGCCGGCGAACCATGCGGGCGCGTTGCCGGTGGACTGGGCGGCGCCTGCTGACTTCTGGTTGTGTTGGGCGTCGACCTGGCCGGCGCCGTTGTACAGCGCCGCAACGACCACAGGGCGGTCGATGTCGCCGTGATGGAACTCCACGAGCACTTCCTGGCCCACGCGCGGCAAACTCATCTGGCCCCAGTTGTCGCCGGCGGCGCTGGCGGCCACGCGCACCCAGGCGCCCAGGCGGTCGGCGGCGGGGGCGTTGTCCTGGCCGTCGGTGCGCGACTGGCGCGCGCTGGACGCGCTGCCGCGCTGCCAGTGGAACTGCACCTTGATGCGGTGGTCGCGGTCGGTGTGGACCGGGGCATCGGTGCCACCCACGCCGATGACGATGGCGCTCTGGCTGCCGTGCACGCTGGGCTTGGGGTGGATGCGCTGGCCGTGGCCGTCCAGGCTCAGTGGCCGGTAAGGGATGGCCGCGCGCACGGTGGTGAACTCGTTGCGGTAGTGGGTGACGGCGTCTGCTGTCTTGTCGCCGTTTCCGCTGTCGAACTCGGTGGCGATGTCGGGCAGGCCCAGTCGCTCGCCGATGCCGGTCTTGAGGTCTTCGTCGAAGTTGTTGCGCGCGATGTGGCGCACGGCGAGCACGGCAAAGCGGCGGTCCTGCTCGCTGTCCTTGTCGTGCTGCTCATGGCCGCTCAGCGTGAAGGTGGTGGCGGGCGCCAGGGTGCGCACGGCGCTTCGGCCTTCGAAGCGCTTGTTGCGCAGCTCCAGCGCCTGCAGGGCGTTGGCCAGCAGGCGCTCGCCTTGTGCGGAGGTCTCCCAGCCGTAGGCACCGGGGTCATCGCTCCAGTGGAGCGTGCGCTGGCCCGCGGCGCGGCTTTGCTGTTGCACGGGGCGCGCGCTCACGCTCTTGTAGTCCCAGCTTTGTTGCGCGAGGCTGTTGGTCTGTAGCTGGCGGTGGCCGCGCCACTGCTGGATGGTGTCTTCGCGCTCGCTCGCATCGGCGCGGTGGAAGCGGATGGTGGCTTGCGTGTTGGCACGGAAGGCACCGGCGTGGTCGGCGATGACGAGGGTGTGGGTGCCCAGTGCGCCGTCTTTGCCGGTGGCATGTTCGAACCAGTAGTACAGGCCTTCTTCGGCGAGCAGGCGCGCGACGAAGTCGAAGTCGCTTTCCTGGTACTGGGTGGTGATGCCGCGCACGGGGTAGATGTCGCGCTGGGCGATCTCCCAGCGCCATTGCGGCACGAGCTTCCCTTGGCTCTGGTAGCGCCCGAACACGGCATCGACGATGTCGAACACGCTCTGGTGCTGGAACAGGCAGCTGTCCTGGCGGTAGCGCAGGAAAGCCATCCACGGTTCGATGACGATGCGATAACGCGCCATGCCGCCGTTGCTCGACACGCACTCGGCCTGGCTCACATGGCCGTGGAAGGGGCGCAGCTCGGTGCGGCTCTGCGCAGTCTGTAAATCGAGGCGCACGCCCTGGCCGATGAGGGTCTTGAGTTCGATGTGCGCGTCGTCGCTCAGTGCGGTGAGTTCGAAGCGGAAGCCGCCGTCGTCGATGCTTTCAATACCGTCCAGCCGCTCGGCCAGCAGCTTGTTCTCGCCCAGCGGCGTGTGCAGCACCAGCAGCCGCGCCCTCTGTGTCGTACCCGCGCGCAGCTGCGCCGCGAACGTGTTCGCGCTGAAGACCTTCATTGTTTTGCTCTCCCCGGTGCCCCTCGGCCCGCCTGCACAGGCCGAAGTTCGGCTGCGCTTGCGGGCGTGGGTCGCACGCGTTCTTCGTGTGGACAACACCGCGCGCGCTGCGGCGCGGCGGCATCTCGGCGTCAAGCCGTCTCGAAGAGATTCTGCGTGGGGATGCGCGCCAAGTCTGTGAACATCCGGGCCGATGGGGCACTACTCGGCCCCGTTCCCTCACAGGTGTGGCGCATCGCTGGCGAGTACGCGGGGCCGACGTGCGTCGGCCCGTGTCAACCTTCTCAGTCCTCGGAAACCTGGAGCACGAGCTTGCCGAAGTTTTCGCCCGCGAACAGCTTGTTGAGCGACTCGGGGAAGGTATCGAGGCCCTTCACGATGTCTTCCTTGCTCTTCATGCGCCCGTCCTTCAGATAGCCGGCCATCTCGGCGATGGCAATGGGGTAACGGTCGGCGTAGTCGAACACCACGATGCCTTCCATGCGCGCGCGGTTCACGAGCAAGCTCAGGTAGTTCTTCGGGCCGGCGGCCGGCATGCTGTTGGCGTTGTTGTACTGGCTGATGGCGCCGCAGATGATCACGCGGGCCTTGCGTGCCAGGCGGGCCAGCACCGCGTCGAGAATGTCGCCGCCGACGTTGTCGAAGTAGATGTCCACGCCCTTCGGGCAGTGGGCCTTGAGGCCTTCGCGCACGGCGCCCGCGCCGGCCTTGTAGTCGATGCAGGCGTCGAAGCCCAGCTCCTTCACCACCCAGTCGCACTTGGCGGCGCCGCCGGCGATGCCGACCACGCGGCAGCCCTTGATCTTGGCCAGCTGGCCGACGGTCTGGCCCACGGCGCCAGCGGCGCCCGAGACGACGACGGTTTCGCCTGCCTGGGGCATGCCCACGTCCATCAGGCCGAAGTAGCCGGTCATACCGGGCATGCCCAGCACGTTGAGCCACTGGGTGATGGTGCCCACGCGCAGGTCGACCTTCACGAGGCCGTTGCGCTTGATCTGGTCTTGCGGCACCAGCATGTATTCCTGCACGCCGAGCGTGCCGTACACGGTGTCGCCTACGGCGAACTGCGGATTCTTCGAAGCGATCACGCGGCCGATGCCGCCGGCGCGCATCACCTCGTCGATGGCCACGGGCGGGATGTAGCTCTTGGCGTCGTTGAGCCAGCCGCGCATGGCGGGGTCGAGCGACAGCGACAGCGTCTTGACCAGCACGCCGCCCTCGTCGGGCTGGGCCACGGGCTCGGTGCTGAAGCGCCAGTGCTCGCGCGTGGCCGTCCCCTCGGGACGCTTGGCAAGACGGACCTGGTGGTTGGTGAGGGGGCTGCTCATGGTGTCTGTCTCCTTGACGTGGATGTGCCGGGCGTCGGCGATGCAGGCGCATCGTAGTCGCGGGGCAAGGCCTCGCGCGTAGCGCAGGCGACAGCCCGCCTGGCCGTTCGACGGCCACGCCAACCACGCGCTTCAGCCGAAGCGCACGCTGATCTGCAGCCCGGGGTGCGCGTTGCACACCGTGAGCCGGCCGCCGTGGGCTTCGGCGATGAGCCGGCACAGGTACATGCCGAGGCCGACACCGCCCGTGGCGCGCGCCCGCGCGCCGTCGGTGCGATAGAAGGGCTCGGTCAGGCGTTCGAGCTGCGCCTCGTCCACGCCGGGACCGAAGTCGCGCACCTCCAGCTCGACGCCGCCTTCCGCCGGTGCACGCAAGCTCACGGTCGGCGGCTGCGGTGCGCCGGCGCTGTAGCGCAGCGCGTTGTCCAGCAGGTTGCGCACCATCAGGCGCACGCGCATGCGGTCGATGGCCTGCGGCGGGAGGCCGTCTGCAAGCGCCAACTGCACAGCCTGCGCGCCGGGCATCTCGGCGACGATCTCGCGCACCAGCGCGGCGAGGTCGACGGGCTCGCGCTGCAACGCGGCATGCGGGCTCGCGAGGCGTTCGCTTTCGAGCAGGTCGCTGATCAGGTCGCGCATCTCGTTGAGGTCGCGCAGCAGCGCCTCGCGCTCGGCCTCGCCTTCGGGCGTGGCGGGCAGCAGCTCGGCATTGAGCCGGGCGCGTGTGAGCGGCGAGCGCAGCTCGTGGCTCAGCGCCAGCAGCAGCCCGCGCTTGGCGTCGAGCATGGCCTGGATGTCGCTGGCCATGGTGTTGACGCGCTTCGCGAGGTCGCCCAGGTCGTCGTTGCGGCGGATCGGAATGGGCTGCGTGAACTCGCCGCGGCCGAAGCGCTGCGCGCCCTCGCGGATGTCGATCAGCGGGCGCAGCAGCCGGCTCACCAGCCCGTAGGCCACCACCACGAGCAGCAGCAGCACGCACAGCGTGGTCCAGCCGGCCGCGCGCGGCGCGAACTGCCACAGCCGGGGCGCCCAGCCGAAGATGACCTTGTGCCCGTCGGCCGTGGGACGCACGAACCAGCGCTCGGTGGAGAACATCGACTCCTCGCGGTCGCGGTCGCGGTCGTGGAACCAGCCGCCGCGCGCGTGCATGTCGTTGCCGGGGTTCGACGCCCAGTTCACGGTGGGGCCGGTGATGCGGATGGTGATCGGCAGCCGGTCGACCAGCGCCTGCGCGCGCGCCGTGTCGGGCGGCGTGCCGAGTTCGGTGACCAGCCGGTCGGCGTAGTCCGTCAGCATCGGCTGCGCGGCCTCGGCCCAGGTGCTGGAGAACGAGCGCTTCATGCCGCCCACGAACACCGCGGCCATCACGAGCGCGAGCACGACGAACATCATCACGATCCGCACGCGCACCGAGCTGCGCCAGCGCTGCTGCATGTGGGCGTGCATGCGCGCATGCCAATGCCGGCGCCGTTCCGCGCCGGGGCAACGGCCTTCGCCGTCGGCGGGCACGGCGCCTTCGCGCCTGCGGGAAAACCTCATGAAGAAGACTCGCCCGGCGCCACGGCCAGCGCGTAGCCGGCGTTGCGCAGCGTCTTGATGCAATCGAGCGGCTCGAGCTTCTTGCGCAGCCGGCTCACCACGATGTCGACCGCGCGCGTGAAGAGCTCGGCCTCGTGGCCGCGCAGGCGGTTGAGGATGTCGTCGCGGCTGAACACCTTGCCGGGCTCGCCGGCCAGCAGCGCGAGCAGATCGAACTCGGTGCCGGTGAGCTCCACGCGCTCGCCATGGCGCATGACCTGCCGTCGGTCGAGGTCGATCGAGAGGCCGTCGAACACGCGCAGTTGGGCGTTGGCAGCAGTGGCCGCCGGCGCGCTGCGCTGGCGGCGCAGGATGGTCTGCACGCGCGCCACGAGTTCGCGCGGCTCGAAGGGCTTGGGCACGTAGTCGTCGGCACCGAGTTCGAGGCCGACCACGCGGTCCATCACCTCGCCGCGTGCGGTGAGCATCACGATGGGGATGTCGCTTTCCTTGCGGATCTCGCGGCACAGTTCAAAGCCGTCCATCTCGGGCAGCATGACGTCGAGGATGGCCGCGTCGTAGTGACCGGCACGCAGCTTGGCGATGCCTTCGCTCGGACGCGTGGCGCTGTCGAGCGTGCAGCCGAAGCGTGCGAAGTAGGTGGTCAGCGGCGCGGCGAGGTGTTCGTCGTCGTCGATCAGCAGGATGCGCGGCATGGCGGGATTGTGCCTCCTGGCAAAGAGAGCGCG
>Ga0307405_10001084_pt1 | contig 11101 bp, 9 predicted proteins | sample 322Cmetagenome_2_FD_203311 | JGI IMG/M metagenome (GOLD analysis project Ga0307405, IMG submission 203311) | Maize rhizosphere microbial communities from greenhouse at UC Davis, California, United States - 322HYB-C-1 | ecosystem: Host-associated > Plants > Roots > Rhizosphere > Soil | place...
GCCGGGCACCACCCTCGCGGTCACGCCGTCGGCCACATGGCGGCCGCGCGCCACCTCGGCGGCGGCGCGCAGGTCAGGCAGGCGCGAGTTGGCGCACGAGCCGATGAACACCCAGTCCACCGGCGTGCCCGCGATGGCCGCGCGCGGCGCGAGGCCCATGTAGCCGAGCGCGGCCTCGATGGCGCCGCGCGTGGCGGCGTCTGCAGCCTGGGCCGGGTCGGGCACGGTGCCGTCGATGGCGATCGCGTCTTCGGGGCTGGTGCCCCAGGTGACGGTGGGCGCGACCGCCGCGGCGTCGATCGCTTCTTCGCGGTCATACACCGCGCCGTCGTCGGAGGCCAGCGAGAGCCAGTACGCGGCGGCGTCGTCGAAGGCTGCGCCGGTGGGTGCGAAGGGGCGCCCGCGCACCCAGTCGACCGTGCGCAGGTCGGGCGCGATGAGGCCGAAGCGCGCGCCGAGTTCGACCGTGAGGTTGCACAGCGTGAGTCGCGCCTCCACGTCGAGCGCGCGCACCGCCTCGCCCGCGAATTCGATGGCATAGCCCACGCCCGCCGCGGCGCCCAGCCTGCCGATGAGGTGCAGTGCCAGGTCTTTTGCGGTGACGCCCGCGCCGAGCATGCCGTCGCAGCGAATGCGCATGCGACGGGGCTTCTGTTGGCGCAGCGTCTGCGTGGCCAGGGCGTGCGTGCTCTCCGAAGAGCCTACGCCGAAGGCCAGCGCGCCGAGGCCGCCGTTGGTGCAGGTGTGACTGTCGCCGCAGATCACCGTGAGGCCCGGCAGCACGATGCCCAACTCGGGCCCCATCACGTGCACGATGCCCTGGCCCGGCTGGCCCAGGTCGTAGAAGCGCACACCTGATTTCGCGCTGAGGTCGCGCAGCGCGCCGTGCAGCCGGCCACCGAGCGGGAAGGTGCCGGGCGTGCGCCCGGGCTGGCTCGACGCGGCATGGTCGGGCGTGGCGAAGTCCAGCTCCGGGTTGTGCAGCGGCAGGCCGCGCGCCGCCACTTCGGCCATCGCGGGCGGACCCGAGAGGTCGTGCAGCAGGTGGCGGTCGATGTGCAGCAGCGCCCAGCCATCGCCGAGGTCGCGCACGACGTGGGCGTCCCAGAGCTTGTCGAACAGGGTGCGGGGCATGTCAGCGGCTTTCCATCGTCGCGCCCGCGTTGAAGCGCGTGCGCAGGGCGTCCCACTCGTCGGCGCCGAAGCGGCGGAAGGTCTGTGCCACGGTGGCGTTCACTGTCGGCGTCTTGAAGGTCGCTTTGAGTTCCGCCAGCGCCGCGTCGCCGGCCTCGATGGCGGCCTTGAGCATCAGCCCCGGCAGGATCGCGAGCTTGTAGCCCATGGCCTCGGCCTCGCGCAGATCGAACACCGGCGTGCGTCCGCCTGGCACTACGTTCAGCAGGCAGGGGCCGTGCACGCGCTGCGGCACGGCCGCGGCTTCTTCCTGCGTCTGCGTGGCTTCGACGAAGGCCATGTCGGCGCCCGCCTGCAGGGCGGCGTTGGCGCGGGCGATGGCCTCGTCGAGTCCGTGCATGGCGCGCGCGTCGGTGCGCGCGATGACCATGAAGTCCTTCGTGCGGCGCGCCTCCACCGCGGCGCGGACCTTGGAGACGAACGCCTCGTGCGACACCACCTCCTTGCCGTCGAGGTGCCCGCAGCGCTTGGGCGAGACCTGGTCCTCGATGTGGATGGCCGCCACGCCGCGCGCTTCGTAGTCGCGCACGGCGCGTGTCACGTTCAGCTCGTTGCCGTAGCCGGTGTCCGCGTCGGCAATCAGAGGAATGGCGACCGAGCGCGCCATCACCGCCGCGTTGTCGACCATCTCGCTCATCGTGAGCAGGCCGAAATCGGGAAAGCCCCGCGCAGCCGACGTGCCGGCGCCCGTCATGTACACGGCGGCGAAGCCGGCCTGTTCGATCAGGCGCGCGCCGATGGCGTCGTAGGCGCCGGGGGCTATCACCATGCCGGGCGCATCGAGCAACTGGCGAAGCGTGGGGCGCGTGGAAGAGTGGTTCATGGCGGGCCTTGTCCGGCGGTGCTTGAGTTTATGTGTTTATATTCTAAATACAACTGGATGAATTCCGCAACCACCCCGCCCACCGGGCTGCGGGCGTCTTGCTATGCTCGACCTTCGTTCTTCCTTCTGTCATGGCACGTCCTCCCGCATCTGCTCCCTCGCTTGAACGCGGCCCCGGCACCTCGCTGCACCGGCAGCTGTTCGTCGTGCTGCGCGACGAAATCACGCGCGGCGTCTATGCCTCCGGCGCATTGCCGAAGGAAGAGGCGCTGGGCGAGCGCTTCGGCGTGTCGCGCATCACCGTGCGGCGCGCACTGGCCGACCTGGCCTCGCTCGGCCTGGTCGAGCGCCGCCACGGCCTGGGCACCTTCGTGCGCGGTGACCTGCCCAAGGCGCGCGCGCGCCCAAGCCTCGGCTTGATCGACGGGCTGCGCAAGGCAGCACTCGAGACCGACGTCGAGGTGATCGAGGTCGCGCTGTCGGTGCCGCCGCCCGACGTGGCCGCGCTGCTGCAGATCACGCCGAACGAGAAGGCCGTGCACGCGCTGCGTCTGCGCAGCATCGACGGCGTGCCCGTCATGCTCACCGATGCCTGGGTGCCCGCGCAGCTCGGCAAGCGCGTGTCGGTCAGCGCGCTGCGCAAGCACGCGCTCTACGAAATCCTGATGGCGCAGGGCGTGAAGTTCGGCCGCGTGGTGCAGGAGATCACGGCCGAAGTGGCCGACCCGGCGCGCGCGCGGCTGCTGCAGGTCGAGACCGGCGCGCCGCTGTTGAAGATGGTGCGCCTGCTGCACGACCTCGAGGCGCAGCCGGTGCAGCACCTCACCGTGTCGCTGACGGCCGAGCGCAGCCGCATCCTCATGGACATCGCGGGCGAGACCATCAACACGCTCAGCGCGGGGCAGGTGGTGCACGATGTGCATCCACCGCCCTCGCCACCGTCGCCGCCGCGACGGCGCGGCTAGCAGCCGGCCCACACCAGACAACGCAAGGACAACAACAATGACCCGCGCGGAGACAACGCCAACCCCCATCGTCCACCAGCCCGACTCGCGCTACGCCATGGTGCGTCTGGCGCTCACACTGCTGGTCATGACGGTCGGCAGCAGTGGCATGTACGTGGTGTCGGTCATGCTGCCGGCCGTGCAGGCCGAGTTCGGCGTGGCGCGTGCCGATGCCTCCATGCCCTACACGCTGCTGATGCTGGGCTTCGGTTTCGGCGGCGTGCTCATGGGCAAGCTGGCCGACCGTGTCGGCGTGATGAAGCCGCTGCTGATGGGCTCTGTCTTTCTCGCCGCCGGCTACATCGCCACGGGCCTGTCGCAAGACATCGTGTCGTTCACCATCGCGCAGGCGCTGCTGGTCGGCCTGCTCGGCAGCTCGGTGGCCTTTGCGCCGCTGGTGGCCGACACCTCGCTGTGGTTCGTCAAGCGGCGCGGCATCGCGGTGGCCGTGTGCGCCAGTGGCAACTACCTGGCGGGCGCCGTGTGGCCGCCCATCGCGCAGCACTTCGTCGAGCAGGTGGGCTGGCGCCAGACCTACGTCGGCATGGGCATTTTCTGCGGCGTCACGATGGCGCTGCTCGCGCTGTTCTTCCGCGCACGGCCGCCGGCACTGGCCGAGGTGACGCCCGTGTCGCACATCGCGGGCAGCACTCTCGTGCGCGACATGACGCGTCCCTTCGGCCTGAGCCTGGGCACGGCGCAGGGCCTGCTGTGCGTGGCGGGCGTGGCCTGCTGCGTGGCGATGGCGATGCCGCAGGTGCACATCGTCGCCTACTGCGGCGACCTCGGTTATGGCCCGGCGCAGGGCGCGATGATGCTGTCGCTGATGCTGGGCTTCGGCATCGTGAGCCGGCTGGTGTCGGGCGCCATCTGCGACCGCATCGGCGGGCTGCGCACGCTGATGCTGGGCGGCCTGCTGCAGTGCGTGGCGCTGCTGCTGTTTTTGCCCTTCGACGGGCTGGTGCCGCTGTATGTGATCTCGGCGCTGTTCGGCCTGTTCCAGGGCGGCATCGTGCCCTCGTACGCGATCATCGTGCGCGAGCACTTTCCGCCCAAGGAGGCTGGTGCGCGCGTGGGCACGGTGCTGATGTTCACGCTGTTCGGCATGGCGCTGGGCGGCTGGATGTCAGGCAAGGTCTTCGACCTGACGGGCAGCTACCACGCGGCCTTTTTGAACGGCATCGGATGGAACCTGGTGAACGTGAGCATCACGGCATTCCTGTTGTTCAGGGTGAGCCGGATGCGGCGGGGTGGGGTGGCTGTGGCGGCTTGAGATCGAGCAGAGGCCGGGCTCAAAAACCAAGAAGTCGGGGGCTCTACTTTTTTGCTGAACTTGAGTGATCAGTGTCAGGCGTGGAGACAGTGTTGCCGGTCTCATCTTCGATCCATGCGCGCCATGTGCCACGACCCATCACGGTGCTGACCGCATATTCGATCACGTAGGCTCGTCCGGGGAGGGCGACGAACTTCAGCGGGATGTTGTCGGCCCGTCCGCCCTGCATTGTTCCAAGCGCCACGACGACCGAGTGCTCGCCGGGCGAAAGCTCCCAGCGAACCACCGGAGGAAAACCGCGCGCGACCCGATTCCCGTCTACGGAAGTGAAGTACGCGGCTGCGCGCGGACCTGAACGTACGGTGGCAAGACTGGAAAGAGGGAGCGACTCGGTCCCGGGAAGGCGATACGCCGGGGCGGCACAGCCTGCGAGCATCAACGCAGCGGTGGCGCTCGCCAAGAGCGCGTGGACGAAGGGCCGGGGTGAAGTCTTCATCGCGTTTTCCTGTGCGAATGTGATGCGAACCGGCCGAGTATCGGCGACACCTCAAGGGCCTCAGGCCGCGTCCGCCACCAGCCGCCCCAGCGTCTGCAGTGCCTGCTCGCTGTGCGCATCCCACACATGCCCGTAGTTCAGCCGCAGGCAATTCGTGAAGGCCCGCGTCGCCGAGAAGATCGGCCCGGGCGCGACGCTGATGCCGCGCTCCAGCGCCAGGCGATGGATCTCCAGCGCATTCACCTGCGGCGGCAATTCGACCCACAGGAAGTACCCGCCCAGCGGCCGCGTGGCGCGCGTGCCCGCCGGGAAGTAATGCCCCACGGCCTGCGCGAAGGTGGCCTGCTGCATCGCCAGCGTCTGGCGCAGCTTGCGCAGGTGCTTGTCGAAACCGCCCTTCTCGAGGTAGTCGGCCAGCGCCAGCTGCGCGGGCACGGAGGTGCTGAGCGTGGTCGTGAGCTTTTGCCGCGCCACCTTGCGCGCGAAGCGCCCGGCCGAGGCCCAGCCGATGCGGTAGCCGGGCGCAAGGCTCTTCGAGAACGACGCGCAGTGCAGCACCAGCCCCTGCGTGTCGAAGGCCTTGGCCGGCGGCGGACGGCGCTCGCCGAAGTAGAGCTCGGCATACACGTCGTCTTCGATCAGCGGCAGTTCGTGCCGCGCGAGCAGTTCGACCAGCGCCTTCTTCTTCGCGTCGGGCATCAGGCTGCCGAGCGGGTTCTGGAAGGTGGTCATGAGCCAGCAGGCGGTGGGTTGGTGCGCCGCGATGGCCTGCGCGAGCGCGTCGAGGTCGATGCCTTCGCCCGGGTGCGTCGGCACCTCGATGGCGCGCAGGCCCATCCGTTCGAGCGCCTGCAGCGCGGCGTAGAAGGTGGGCGATTCGACGATCACCGCATCGCCGGGCCGCGTGACCGCCGAGAGGCAGAGGTTGAGCGCCTCGAGCGCGCCGTTGGTGACGACGATCTCCTCGGCCGGCACGGGCAGGCCGTCGGCCAGGTAGCGCAGCGCGATCTGCCGGCGCAGGGCCGCGCTGCCGGGCGTGAGGTCGTCCACGGTGCGCCACGGGTCGAGCGACTTGGCGCTGGCCGCCATGAACTGGCCCAGTCGCGCCAGCGGAAACAGCAGCGGGCTCGGAAAGGCCGAGCCGAAGGGCACGACCTGGCGCGACATGCTGGCTTCGAGGATGTCGAACACCTGGTCGCTCACGTCGAGCGCGCGCGGGCCTTCGGCGGGGCGCGAGGTGAGGGTGGTTTCGGGCGGCGCGTCGCGCAGGCCACCGCCGGCCACGTAGTAGCCCGAGCGGTCGCGCGCGCGCACGAGGCCGCGCGCTTCCAGCAGGTAGTAGGCTTGGAACACGGTGGAGGCGCTCACGCCGCGGCTGCTGCCCGTGTGGCGCACGGAGGGCAGGCGGTCGCCGGTCTTGAGGGTGCCGTTGCGGATCGAGGCCTCGATGTCCGAGGCCAGGGCTTCATAACGCTTCATCGGTGGGCCGTTGTCATTCGCGGGGACTCTAATCTGATATGGTGAATCGAGCTGGATCTGCATCTGTTTTTTTTGGCCCGTTTGCGCGACAGTGGAGCCATGTTCAATCTGATGCGCGCGGTGCGCGCCGTACTCTGGAGCTTCATCGGGCTGGGCGGCCGCCGGGCCGACGCCGACAAGCGGACCGCCCAACTGGGCATCCTGCCGCTGATCGGCGTGGGGCTGTGCATGGCGCTGCTGCTGATCGCGGGCCTGCTGGCGCTGGCGCATTTCGCGGCAGGCACGTGATGAAGGCCCTGCTCCATTGCGCGGCGCTGGCCCTGGCGCTGCTGTGGCCGCTTGCGCCCATCGCCGCGCAAGCCGCCACCACCACCGTGCCCGACACCATCGAGCAGCGTGTGGCCGCCTGCATCGCCTGCCACGGCCGCGAAGGCGCGACCACCAACGCCGGCTTCTTTCCGCGCCTGGCGGGCAAGCCTGCGGGCTACCTGTTCAACCAGCTCGTGAGTTTTCGCGACGGGCGCCGCTTCAACAGCGACATGACCTACATGGTCCAGCACCTGTCGGACGACTACCTGCGCGAGATGGCCGACTACTTCGCGAACCTGTCGCTGCCGTATGCGGCGGTTTCGCCGCAGAGCGACGCCTCGCCCGAGCAGCTGCGCCGCGGCCGCCAGTTGGCGCTCGAAGGCGATGCCGCGCGCAACATTCCGGCTTGCGTGCAGTGCCACGGCGCGGCGCTCACGGGCGTGCAGCCGGCCATTCCGGGTCTGCTCGGTCTGCCGCGGCTGTATGTGTCGTCGCAGCTTGGCGCGTGGCTCACCAAGGAGCGCCACGCGCCCGCGCCCGACTGCATGGCGCAGATCGGCCAGCGCATGACCACCGCCGACATCAACGCCGTGGCCAGCTGGCTGGCCGTGCAGCCGATGCCGGCCGACACCCGCCCGGCCGCCTCGCTGCCCGCACCGTTGCCCGTCACCTGCGGCGGCATGCCCACCGCAGCGAAACCCTGAGAACCCGATGACTGCGCGATTGAGACATTTCGGCTGGGCCCTGCTGGGCCTGGTCACCCTGGCGGCTGTGCTGGCGGGCGTCGTGCTGGCGCTGAACCTGCGCGGCGAAGACCCGCTGCCCGAACGCGCCGAAGCCTTCGACGCCACGCCGCAGCTCGTCGAACGCGGGCGCTACCTCGCGCTCGCGGGCAACTGCGCCGGCTGCCACACCACGCGCGGCGGCCAGCCCTATGCGGGCGGCGTGCCGCTCGAAACGCCGTTCGGCACCATCTACGCGACCAACCTCACGCCCGACCCGACGCACGGCATCGGCGGCTGGAGCAGCGCGCATTTCTGGCGCGCCATGCACAACGGCCGCAGCAAGGATGGGCGCCTGCTGTACCCGGCCTTCCCGTACCCGAGCTTCACGCAGGTCACGCGCGAAGACTCCGACGCGCTCTACGCCTACCTGCGCAGCGTGGCGCCGGCCGCCACGGAAAACAAGGCGCACCGCCTGCGCTTTCCGTACGACACGCAGGCCGCGCTCGCGGTGTGGCGCGCGCTCTCGTTCAAGCCGCAGCCCTTCGTGGCGAACGCGAACAAGCCGGCCGAATGGAACCGCGGCGCGTACCTCGTCGGCGGGCTGGGCCACTGCATCGCCTGCCACGGCAGCCGCAACTCACTGGGCGCGACCGAAACCAAGCTCGGGCTCTCGGGCGGCCTGATCGCGGTGGAGAACTGGTACGCGCCGTCGCTGGCCGATCCGCACGAAGCGGGCGTGGCCGACTGGCCCGCGGCCGACGTCGTGGCACTGCTGAAGACCGGCACCGCCCCGCGCGGCTCGGTCATGGGCCCGATGGCCGACGTCGTGTTCCGCAGCACGCAGTACCTGAGCGACGCCGACCTGGGCGCGATGGCGATCTACCTGAAGGACCTGCCCGAGGCCGTAAAGCAGGACGCGCCCCAGGCCCAGAAAGCCCCCGCCGCCCCGGTGCGGCGCGACGCCGGCACGATGGTGCGCGGCGCCAAAATCTACGACCAACGCTGCGCCTACTGCCACGGCGACCAGGGCCAGGGCGCGACGGGCGCCTACCCGCCGCTCGCGGGCAACCGCGCCGTGACGATGGCGCAGCCCGCCAACCTGATCCAGGTGATCGCGCACGGCGGCTTTTTGCCCGCGACGGCCGGCAACCCGCGCCCCTACGGTATGCCGCCGTTCGGGCACGCGCTCGATGCGACCGAGGTGGCGGAGGTGCTCACCTACATCCGCGGGTCGTGGGGCAACAACGCCGCGCCGGTCACGCAGCTCGACACCATGCGGCGTTGATGCGCACGGCGCACCGCCTTTTCAGGCGGTGTGCGGATGCCGCGCGCTTTCGTACAGCGTGCGCGCCAGGTCACGGTGCGTCGCCAGCAGCGGCGCCAGCTCGAAACCCGTGAAGCGCCCGTCGCGGATGCGGACCACGCCGTCGATCACGCTCAGCGCCGCCGTCACCGGCGTGCAGAACACCAGCGCCGCGACCGGGTCGTGCCACGCGCCGGCGTGGTCCACGCCGCGCATGTCGAAGGCCACGAGGTCGGCCGACATGCCCGGCGCCAGCGCACCGATGTCGTCGCGTCCGAGCACGCGGGCACCGCCGACCGTGGCGATCTCCAGCGCCTCGCGCGCGGTCATCGCGGCGGGGCCGTAGCCCACGCGCTGCAGCAGCATCGCCTGGCGCGCCTCGCCCAGCATGTGCGCGCCGTCGTTCGACGCGCTGCCGTCCACGCCCAGGCCCACGGGCACGCCCGCGCGCCGCATCGCGCCGATGGGCGCGATGCCCGAGGCCAGCCGCATGTTCGAGCACGGGCAGTGCGCCACGCCGGTGCCCGTGCGCCCGAAGAGCGCGATGCCGGCGTCGTCGAGCTTCACGCAGTGCGCGTGCCACACGTCGGGGCCCACCCAGCCGAGGTCTTCGGCGTACTCGGCCGGCGTCATGCCGAACTTCTCGCGCGAATAGGCGACGTCGTTGTCGTTCTCGGCCAGGTGCGTGTGCAGCGACACGCCGCGTGCGCGCGCCAGCTCGGCCGACAGCCGCATCAGGTCGCGCGACACCGAGAACGGCGAGCAGGGCGCCAGCACGATGCGGCGCATCGAATGGCGTGCGGGGTTGTGCCAGCGGTCGATGAGCCGCTCGCTGTCGCGCAGGATCGCGGCCTCGGTCTCCACCACCTCGTCGGGCGGCAGGCCGCCGGCGCTGCGGCCCACGCTCATGCTGCCGCGCGCCGCGTGGAAGCGCATGCCCATCGCGTCGGCCGCCTCGATCGAATCGTCGAGCCGCGACCCGTTCGGAAACAGGTAGAGGTGGTCGCTCGTGGTGGTGCAGCCCGAGCGCATCAGCTCGGCCATGGCGGTCTGCGTCGACACGCGGATCATCTCGGGCGTGAGCCGCGCCCACAGCAGGTACAGGTTCGTGAGCCAGCCGAAGAGCTCGGCATCCTGCGCCTCGGGCACGGCACGCGTGAGGCTCTGGTACATGTGGTGGTGCGTGTTCACCAGCCCGGGCATCACGACATGGCCGTGCATGTCGATGGCCTCGGCCTGGCCGCTGCGCAGCGCGTCGAGGTACGCCGCCGGCAGCTCGGCCGTGGCGCCCACCCAGGCGACGGCGGGGCCGTCCATCACCACGGCGCCGTCGGCGATCTCGCGCCGGGCGGCGTCCATGGTGACGAGCACGTCGGCGTGCCGCACGATCAGCAGCGGCGGGCGCTGCTGCGGTTGCGAGGAAGAAGATGGATGTTGAAAAGTCATTCGGTACCGTGCGAAGTGCGCGCCGCCATCGCGAAGGAGCGTTCCTTCGACAGCACGCCGTTGTAGAAAAGATTGAGCAGCACCGCGGCCAGCGTGCCCAGCACGATGCCGCTGTGCGTCAGCGGATGGGTCCAGGCGGGAAAGTGCTGGAAGAAATTGGGCGACAGCGTGGGAATCAGTCCGAGCCCGATCGAAATGGCGATCACGTACAGCGCGTGGCGGTTCTGCGCGTAGTCGATCGCGCCCAGAATGCGCACGCCCGTGGCCGCGACCATGCCGAACATCACGATGCCCGCGCCACCGAGCACGAACTGCGGCACCGAGGCCACGATGTGCGCGATCTTCGGAAACAGCGCCAGCGCGACCAGCATCAGGCCACCGCCCGCCGCCACGTAGCGCGAGCGCACGCCCGTCACCGTGACCAGCCCCACGTTCTGCGAGAACGAGGTGTAGGGGAAGGTGTTGAACACACCGCCGATGACCGTGCCCAGCCCGTCGGCGCGCAGCCCGCGCGTGAGCGCATCGGTTGTCACCTTGCGGCCGGTGATCTCGCCCAGCGCCAGGAACATGCCGGTCGATTCGACCAGCGTGATGAGCATCACGATGCACATCGAAGCGATGGCCGTGAGCTCGAAGCGCGGCAGGCCGAAGTGGAAGGGCGTGGTCACGGCCATCCAGCTGGCTTCTTCGAGCCCGTCGAAGTGCATGCGCCCGAGCGCGAGCGACACGCCCACGCCGAACACGATGCCCAGCAGCACCGCGATGTTGGCGATGAGGCCCTTGCCGAAGCGCGTGATCGCGATGATCACCGCCAGCACCGCCGCGGCAATCGCCAGGTTCACCGGCTCGCCGTAGGCCGGGTTGGCCACCGCGTGGGCCACGCCGTCGATCATGCGGGTCGCGGTGGGCTGGCCGCCCGCGGCCCAGTTGATGGCCACGCCCATGAGCGACACGCCGATCAACGTGATGACCGTGCCCGTGACGAGCGGCGGAAACACGCCCAGCACCCGCCCCATGAGCGGCGCGACCAGCATGCCGAACACGCCCGC